>OGOD01000736.1_pt1 | contig 25490 bp, 27 predicted proteins | sample 1573631 | NCBI WGS metagenome assembly OGOD01 (sample SAMEA2581895, study PRJEB24529) | metagenome | biome: Human gut stool | place: China | collected 2011
ATGAACAAGCTCATTGTATTGCCAATTATCTTTTTATGGCTGAACTGTTACTTTTATTATAAAAATATGCAAAAATTGCTATTGATTATATTTGAGTAATTGCATATAATAAAGATAAGAACAGCATAGTTTCTTATTTGGTGTGTTCCTACCGAAGGCGTTGAAGTGGAAAACGATATAGGTTGGCGTGTCCCTGCCAAAGGCGTTGAAATGGGAAACAATATAGGTTGGTGTGTCTCTACCAAAGGCGTTGAAACGAGAAGCGATAAAGGGAAGCATATGCTTCCTTTTTGTTTAGGAGGAATACATAGGTGAAATTTAGCAAAGTACAGTTTGTGTATATTGATATAGATTATTTAAAAGCAATGAATGAAGCAGATTCAGAAATATTTTACGATGAAAATAATAAGGAGTATAAGTTTAAACCGCACTTAGGGATGCTTATAAATCAGGAAGACAGGGAATATGTTATTCCGTTGACATCTGCAAAAGAAAAACATAAAAAATGGGCAGATGTATCAGGTGAATGGTATAGGATTTATGAAATTATAGATATTACAACAACACCTGTTAGAAAAAATGATATTATTGTTGATATAAAAAATCAAGACTTATTGAAAAATATTCCATTGGAAACAAGGAAGAATTATAAACAAAGAATTTTATCTGTGTTGGATATAAGAAAAATGTTTCCAGTGAAAAAGGGTGTATATACTAAAATTAAATTTGAAATTAGTAGTCGGGCATCAATCGCGGATAATCAGAGAATGGCATTGATGTTAAAGGAATATAATTTTATATGTAATATAAAAGAAAAGATTGAGGAGAAAGCTGAGAAAATATATGTAAAGCAACAGAAGAAAAATAAAATATTAAAATATCATTGCAATTATAAGAAATTAGAGCAGGCTTCGGATGAGTATTAAAACTCATCCAGCACTTTTGCAACACCGTTCTCTTCATTTGATAATGTAACAAAGTCGGCTTTTTCTTTGACAATATCAAGTGCGTTTGCCATCGCAATGCCGTATCCACAATGTTCTATCATCTCAATATCGTTTATATCATCACCAAAAGCACATATATCTTTAAGTGAAATATCAAGATAATCTGCCATATGTTTGATGGCATCGAGTTTGCTTGCTTTTTTGTGAAAAAATGTATATGTGGTTTCACCACGGTAATGGAAATATTCACAGCCGCATTTGTCGGCAATGGCTTTTGCAATATTGTTATCAGATATATGAGCAACTATCTTGCACGCTTCTTCGGGAAATGATTTGTCTATGTCAAAATAAATTCCCGGAGAGTGATCTTGTTTTATATTGTTAAAAGATTGATTTTCAGTTTTTTTGCCGTTTGCGGCTGTGTTGATGCCGGCAGCGGCAGGGTTTGCAATGTTGGCTGGAAACCTATACAATGCCGTAGTTGTTGGAATGTCTATGTGGGAAGTGCAGTCATATTTTTTTAGTTCGTTTATTATGTCGTTTGTCATATCTTTAGTCATTGTGCGTGAATATACGAGTCTGCCGTTTTCATATACAAGTGTTCCATCGGTAAGTATCTGAAAATCTGCGTGAAGTTTTCTTGCATAATAAGAAGCACCGACTATGTATCTGGCTGTTGCGATTGCAATGTGAATACCTTTTTTGCGGCATCGTTCAAAGGCTTTTATGGTTTCTGTTGTTATCTCTTTATTGTTATTTAGGGCAGTTCCGTCTAAATCCGTAACTATAAGTTTTGGTGTAAACATCTTTTTCTCCTGTTTTTTAAATATATTTTACCATATATAAGTAAGTTAATATATGAAAAAATATATATAAAAAAGTTATCTGCACTTACATTTTGGGTGTTTTTTGCATTTTTGACATTTGCGGCATTTTTTACAGTCGCAGAAAGTGTCGAGCATTTTTGAAACTTCGTCCCAAGAGTGTTTCATACAGATTGCTTTTCTGTCAAGACAGCAGTTATATTGGGTTGCTTTTCTAATGCAGTTTTTGATGGACATATGTTAGAGTCTCCTTTTGACAGGGAATATAGATGCCCGTGAAACTATCATACATTATAAAATTGAACAGCTATAACAAATAGAATGCAATATATAATTTGTTTCGTAAACATCTATATTATTATATTAATTTGATAATCATTTGGTTACTATTTTGTAGTATGCTATATATGAACTGTTACTGTGTTTTGGTTAATGTTTACTCGCAAGCTTGACAATAGCTGTCAGGCTATAGGCAGGAGTTATAAAAATGCAAGAGCTTAGAGGTGAAGTAAGATGACATTCTGTTGCTGAGAAAAACAAATTGTTATTATATAATCATCTCATAAAAAGTTGCTGAGAAAAGAGGTTTATTATGGCTGGGATTTTAATTGTTGAGGATGATACTACAATAAATGAGATGGTTGCAAGAAATCTTAAGATGGTAGGTCACAAATGTACACAGGTATATGACGGTAAAGAGGGACTTGAAATGATTGAAAATGGAGATTTCGACTTGGTGCTGCTGGATGTTATGCTGCCCGGAATGTCGGGGTTTGAGATTATGGAAAAGACTAAGGATGTACCGGTAATATTTGTGACGGCAAAGGGGGAACTTAACGATAAACTGCACGGTCTTTCGATAGGAGCGGAGGATTATATCGTAAAGCCGTTTGAGATATTGGAACTTATCGCAAGAATAAATGTAGTGCTCCGCAGGGCAAAGAAAAATGATGATGTCTTTAAGATAAGTGATGTTGAGGTAAATCTTGACAGGCACGATGTATTTAAAAATGGGGAGAGAGTTCAGCTTGCACCGCAGGAGTATGAGCTTCTGGAAGTGCTTATTTTAAATAGAAATATGGCAATGTCGAGGGAGAAACTTCTTGAACTTGCGTGGGGATGGGACTATATGGGAGATACAAAAACGGTTGATGTTCATATAAGAAAACTTAGAAAAAAATTAGGGCTTGAAAAGGAAATCTGCACGATAAATAAGCTTGGTTACAGGCTTGAAACTGATTAAAAAGAGGAGATTATTATGAAGTTATGGCAGAAATTATATGTGGTGCTTATTATTCCGATACTGCTGATTTTAAATATTGCGATATACCTGCTTTTTGGAATTACATATAAGGAAAATATTGCAGCGGAAAAAAAACAGGCGGTCGGGGATTTTGGAATGATAATTGACCAGATTTATGGTGAAATGCAGCAGTCACAGTTAAATGACAGGGATGTTAAAAATATAATTCAGAAATATACCAATTATTATAAGCAGCAGAAGATAGAACTTGGACTATGGCAGGGCGAGAAAAAAAAGAAGATTTATTATTCGGATAAGGCTCATTTTAATACTAAAAAAAACATCATTAAAAACAATAAGGTTATAAAGTGTTATATTGACGGGCATACAAGACTTATGGTGTTTAAGCTGCAAAAATGTCAAAAAAAGACTTTTTATTTTGGATATGAGAAAACTCTATATAATCTTGACAGTATGTGGAAAAATATAAGAATATATTATGCACTTGGAAGTCTTGTAATATCAATTATTATGGCATTGTTTATGATAGTTGTTTTGCAGAAATGCATAAAACCGGTGGAAAATCTTAATGAGACAGTTAAAAAAATGGCAGGCGGCGAACTTGAGACAAGAACCGATATAAAAGGAAGTGATGAGCTTGCCGTTCTTGGAAAGAATATAAATATAATGGCAGAGACGATAGAGAATAACATGAAACAGATTATGGATGAGGCAGAGCGTAAACAGTGGTTTATTGATAATCTTGCACATGAAATGAAAACTCCGGTAACAGGGATTTGCGGCTTTGTCGAGTATATGGAGAGAGCTAAGATTTCCGATGAAGAAAAGATGGAGTGTCTTGGGTTTATAGGACATGAAGCAAAGCGTCTGCAAAATATGTCATATGAGCTGCTTGACCTTGCGGTGATAAGACATTCCGACATTAAAAAGCAGAATATCAGTATGAATAAATTTACGGATGAGCTTAAAAAGTGGCAGGAGAAGAGATTTGCAGAAAAGAATATTAAAGCAGAGTGGGAAATTAAGGCTGACCGTTTATTCGGGGACGAGCTTCTTTTGGAAATGCTCATAAGAAATATATTTGAAAATGCGTTCAGGGCAACAGATGAGGGTGGAAAAATAAGTACATATGTATATGAAAATGAGAAAAATACTGTTTTCGAGATTACTGATACAGGCTGCGGAATGGAGCCAGAGGAACTTGAGAAGATAAAAGAACCGTTTTATCGTGTAGATAAGTCGAGAAGCAGGAAGCAGGGAGGAACGGGACTGGGGGTTTCACTTTGTCAGAAGATAGTTGAAAAGCATGACGGCTCAATGGAGTACCGTTCTAAAAAGGGAGTCGGAACGACAGTAACCGTAAAAATCCCATTATAATCCGAAATGTTTACCGTTTGGTAACCTTATGGTTGTTTTTTGGTAAGGACAAAGCTGTATATTGTGTAACATAAAGTGAATGAGATTTTTAGATAAAAGTCAAAAGTCACGGCTGCCTGCAGACTATAAGGTAAAAAAATTATTGATGCAAACAGAGATGTGGAATTCACTTTAAAAAAATATAATAGACAGGGAGGAAAAAGTTATGAGATGTAATAAGAAAGTTTTAATGATTGCTACAACGGCAATGTTAGGTGTAGGCTGTATAGGTCTTATGGGAGCAATGAAATACCAGAATGTAAAGACGGAGGCATCAGACATAAAAGAGTCTGAGGTGGCAAAGGTTGGGGTAGATGTTTCTAGCGGAAGTATGGAGGGCGAGACACCATCCGAAGGTGAAAGAAAAATGGATAAGGAGATTATTGAGAAGTATAATTATAAAGGGTATGAGATTTCATTTATAAGATATAAAGATCCAAAGACAGGTGAATATCTTTCTGATAAAGTAAAATCCAGCGATTACGATTATAAAAAGACATTCAGGGATATTATTGATAAAACGGAAAACGGTAACTGGAAGTTTATGTTTGAATGTCTTAAAGGAAAAAAGGATATGATAACGGCTGATATTGACTGGCGGATAGATAATTCAAAACTGGTTAATGAAAAATACTACGGTAAATTGATTAGAGTATGGAACATACATTTTGGCATAGAAGACCAAGATAGCCCTTTGAATGTTGCGTATTTTGTGACAGATGTTGAAAGTGGAAAATATACTCATATTTCAATGAACAGTAAAATTGACTGGATGCTTACATCGGGAAATATGAGTGATAAAGTTAAGGCTGAGTTCAAAAAGTATGAAAAGCTCTGTGCAGATAAAACAAAGATGAATAAATGTGTTAAAGAAAGTGTTGCTAAAATAAAAAAGCAGATAAAAGAGCTGTATGGAATAAATATAGTAAAAGAGGTAAAAAAAGATTATTATACACATGAGTATATTTCAAATAACCTGACAACATTTGGGTCAATCACATTTAATGGTAAGACGGATGATGGTAGGAAGATAACTGTTGATTATGATGTGGAAGGTGATTATATAAATAATTGGGATTATAAGTATTAGGAATTACAAAAATTACATTTTAACATTATCAGGCAAGTAGCAGAGCGGATTATGAATATTTGCTTGGCTTCCTATTTCTGCACACATTTTTTGTGCATAGTGTAAAAAATCTTGCATATATGAATTTTTCACATTATGATATAAGTGCCAAAATCAGACAGCAAAATAAGCATCGGTGGAAAATCAGGGAACAATAATCCTTTTGATGTGATTTGCTTTAGACTAGACACAACAAACAGAAATGGAGTTTGAATATAATATGAAATATGTATTGATAACGGGTGGAACAAGCGGTATAGGGTTTGCTATGGCAGGGGAATTTCTTGAAAGAGGGTATGGAGTGATACTTGCTTCATCGAGCAGAAAAAATCTTGCCATAGCAAAAAGAAAACTTGAAGTTAAGAAATCAAAGATTGTGAAAAGTACGAGGTATATCATTACGATAGAGCAGGATCTTTCTGTTGAAGGTGGGGCAGAAAGATTGTATCACAAAGCAAAAACTCTTGGTGTTGATATAGAGATACTTGTAAATAACGCAGGCTTTGGACTGACGGGTGGGACCGAAAGTATAAATATAAAAGACGATAAAAAAATGATACAGTTAATTGTGACTGCACCGGTTTGTCTTTGTAAATTGTTTTTGCGTGATATGTATGAAAAGGGGAGAGGAAAGATTTTAAATGTGGCTTCGACAGGAGCATTCCAGCCGGGACCATATACCTCGACATATTTTGCGGGCAAGTCTTTCATATACAGTTACAGCAGGGCGATAAGGCAGGAGGCAGCAGTAAGAGGTGTGGTCGTGAGTACACTGTGTCCGGGAACAACAAGAACAAAATTTTTTGAAAAAGAGGGACTGAAAACACCGATATGGGCAATGTCAGCAGAAAGAACGGCAAAAATTGCAGTTGACGGACTGATGCGTGGCAGAGGTGTTATAGTTCCGGGAATAATAAACAATGTTTTAAGGTTAATACCATCGGGGATTAAGATGTACTTTGTGGGAATATTAAAGAGATAAATTGAATGTTTTAAATGGGCATCAGTTTTTGCTGAATGCCCATAAATTTTTAATCTGTTTTTGGAGTGTTTCATAGTCCCAAAGCCGGCTTCGTGAGCGGCTGTTGGGGTCATTTACTTTTATCTGTCCGTTTTCTGTTTTGGTGAGGACTATAAAGTGTCCTGCTGTCGTAAAATCGCCCGGTTTCATGCTGCATATGAGGGGGTCGTTATTTTCAAGATGAGAGAATACAGTGTATTTGCTCAGTGGAATTTCTGTTCCTGTTATGCCAAATGCAGATGCACCTTCGGTCATCAGGCTCCAAGAAGTACCTGTTCCCTCTATATAATAGCCGTTTCTTTCGGCGAATTTTGCAACTTTATATGGTGTTATCTGTTTGTTGCGGGTAAGTCCGGATATTACCATTGAAAGACAGGTTGGGGCACAGCCGGATATTCCTATATCTGAATTTCCGTAAGCTGCATCCCTCCAGCGTTTATCCCATTGGATAAGGAGAGGTATGCCCTCTGAAAGTTCTTTTGAAGTAATGTTTCCGTGAGATTTAGCAGTTTCAATGCTGCCGTTATTTAAAACGGCACTTATGGCATTTGATGCCGTATCGATTACTTTAGGAACACCACGGAATATTATAAAAAATAAAAGTATTGCAAGTGTAAGTTTTTTAAGATTTCTTTTTCTTCTTTTATATCTTTTTGTACTCACAGATATTTCCTCCCACTAAACTGTTATTAGGTGTTAGCGAAACTTTCGCTATCTGGGATTATTTTAATCTATGAGGAAATATTTTGTTTTGAGAAAATCATAAGTAAAACTTACAATATTCTTGCATTTTGTGTGTAAATATAGATAAGACCGTTATAAGTCATTTCTAAACACAACCTCAAAACTGATGCTCTCATTTTCGCTTGCAGCATTTATCTGTCCGCCGTGAAGTTCAACAATCTCTTTTGCAATGGCGAGTCCAAGTCCGGCACCGCCTGTTGATGAGGCTCTGGATGAGTCAAGCCTAAAAAACTGCTCAAATACACGGCTGAGTTTTTCGGGAGAAATGGTTTTGCCGTTATTTTTAAACAGGATATGTGTATCATTATCCTGTTTTGTGAGTACACAGGTTATTTCGGTGTCCGGATAGCTGTAATTAACGGCATTGCGGATAAGATTGTCAAACACCCGTGAGAGTTTGTCGGGGTCACACATAAGATTTATATCAGGTGCAATATCAAGATTCCAGCTTAATTTATGCTCTAATAATATAGGGAGAAATTCGCTGCATATCTGTTCGAGCATACGGCTTAAATTGACTTTTTCGATATCAAGTTCAATGTTTGTAAGGTTGAAGCGTGTAATATCAAAAAATTCGTTTATTAAATCTTCGAGCCGTTCGGCTTTATTTAGTGCTATCGAGGTGTATTTTTCGCGTGTTTTTTGGGGAATATCAGGCTCATCCTCTAACAATGTCAGGTAACCGATAACACTTGTAAGTGGTGTTTTGAGGTCATGGGCGAGATAGACTATAAGGTCATTTTTTCGCTGTTCAGCTTCTTTGGCAAGCATGGAATTGTGAACAGCATTTTCTCTTACGGCATTAAGTTCGTCCTGAATGGATTTTAAATCTTCTGACAGAACGATAGGCTGTTCTGCCTGAGTGGTAAGTTTTTTTGAAGCATTAAGTATTTCGTTGATATATCGTGTCCACTTCACAAGAAAGGATATTGTGACAATAAACCATGTAATAAAGCACAGAAAACCTCCGATAAGCCATTTATGTGTCTTTATTGATTTAAGAATAATGTAATCCGGGTCATCGGGATACCAGATTTTGAGGGAGCAGACTGCCGCTCCGATGATAAATATAATAAAAACAAGTGCGATAAAGCCGATAACGGTAAGCATATATCGTTTGATAAGTTTTTTAGTAAGGCTGTTATTTTTCATGTGACACCTCTGTTGATTATTTTTGAACCACAAATAGGCTCTTTACTTTTCAATCATCAATCGTATATCCGACACCCCATACCGTCTTGACATACTTAGGTTTTCTGGCAGGTTCGTGCAGCTTTTCACGAAGTCTTGCAATGTGCGTCATTACGGTGTTGTTGCTGTCTATGTACTTTTCTTTCCAGACGGCTTCAAAGAGTTCTTCCGATGACACCACATTTCCCTTGTGTTCACACAGATACCAGAGAATATCAAATTCAAGCGGTGTGAGGGCAAGCTCTTTATTGTTCAGAAATACTCGGTGACTGCTTTTTGAAATGTTTAGACCTCTTATATTATGTTCTGTTGTTGGAGCAAAAGTGTTATTGTGTTCATTATCGGCTTTGTTGTAACGGGTGTAGCGGCGAAGCTGCGTTTTTACACGGGCGGTAAGTTCAAGTGGATTGAAAGGTTTGCAGATATAGTCATCAGCACCGAGAGTAAGCCCTGTAATCTTGTCAGAATCTTCATTTTTTGCCGTCAACATGATAATAGGGAAAAAATAATCTTTGCGTATCTGTTTGCACAGAGAAAAGCCATCAATATCGGGAAGCATTACATCAAGGATTGCGAGGTCGAGTTTTTCGTGCAGGGCACATTCGAGTGCATCTTTGCCATTGTAAAATTTAAAAACCTTAAAACCATCGTTTTCGAGATATATCTGGACAAGGTCTGCAATATCTTTTTCATCGTCTACTATCATTATATTTGTACTCATAAAAAACTCCTCCGGGAATGTTTGTTGAAGTTGGGGGCAGAATAACTTTTAACCTTAGCTAATGCTGTAGATTGCTATCTTAACCTTATCATCATATTATCACCCGGAAATAGAGGTGTCAAAGATAGAGATTTTTATCTCAACACTTTTTTTGTGAATTGGATTTCTGTTTTAAATTTAATATAGGGATGGATATTATGGTTGTGTATTCATCATCGGTCATGTCACTTATCATCATGCCACGGTTTTTCTTGACAGTTTGGTCAACATTTGTCGTGCCGAAGCCATGTTCTAAAGAGGTGTCAGGCTTAATTTTTTTGGGAAGATTTTTGGTGCTATTGCAGCAGTCTATACGAAATTTGTCATAAGCATCTATATAGATGCTTAGCTTAATCCATCTGTCAGAAACAGCAAGCTTTTTACAGGCATTGATACAGTTGTCAAGAAGATTTCCAAGTATTATACACAGGTCATAATCTTCTATGGGGATGCGTACTGCCTCTAAATTTAAGGAAGTAGAGAATACAATACTATTTTCTTTAGCCAGGTTACTATAGTTGCTTAGTAATGAGTCGATAACCAGGTTTCCGGTGTTGAAAAGAGAATAAGTATTCTCAAGGTCTTCATATGAAGCTTTAACATAAGTGTTGAGTTCGTCATATCGTTTTTCCTCGATGTATTTTAAAATGGTAAAATGATGTTTCTTGGTGTCGTGCACAACGCGTCGTGTATTTCTGTATGTGGTACTAAGCTGTGAATATTTGTTTTTCTGAAAATTAATCTGCTGTTCGAGCTGTGTGTTTTTCAATACCAGCTTATGCGTGTATTTTATGCGTTCAAGGATAAAATAATTTGTAATATTTAAAATCAAAATACAAGGTAAGATAATTATGTCATAAGAAGTAATTTCAATTTTAAAGTTTTTTTGAGCAGACAATGTATTAAAGAGCAACAATGATATAATAGGTGTGACGAGACTGAATATATGATACTCAAAATCAGATTTTTCGCCACCCTTTGAAAACATTGTGAAAATAAGTATAAACAAAAATAATATTATTTTTGAACCAAAACCTAAAATAGCAACAAGATATGGTGTTTCATGTTTTAATATATCAGGAGATGTAAGTTTGATGATGAGCATAAAGGTAGCTTCAGAAAAAGCAGCAAAAAATTGAAAGATTATACTGTAGATAACTTTTCGCCGTAAAGTAGTCTCATACAAAAAACATAATGCAAAGGTGGAAAGTATGCTTAAAGAAATGGTTACAAAAATAGAGAACTGTTTGTCAGGATTGTGAAATAAAAGCTGGTTTGCCATTAAAACAGATTCAGCCAGTACAAATGCGGCATAAAACAGGGGTGCGGGAATATTTGTCCTGCGTGTGTGAAAAGCCCTGTTGAGATAAACAAAGACCAAAAGCATATCAGTGATATAAGATAAAATGTCAAATATTATCATTTAAACTAAACCCTCCCGGTGTCATGTATGACCAACTGATGTTTATAAGCTGTTTCAAGCTCTTTCCTCATGCGGCGGCTTAGAGGAAGCGTATCAAGATTATCCATTGTCAGTTCTGAGCCAGAAAAAAAGTGAATATGGGCAATATTTACAAGAAAACTGTTGTGGCATTTTTGAAAGGGAAACTGTTCCAGTTTTTTTGTCCATTCTTTTAAAGTGCCTTTCGCAGTGAGCTTTTTATCTGTCAGACAAAATTGTAAAAGATTTTTTTTGGAATCAATGGTCTCAATATATAAAATGTCATTAAAATTGACTGCTGTTGATGTATTATCAATAGCATCTATAGTAAGGTAGCAATTATTATCATCCATGTCAAGGCGGATTTCATCGAGAACTTCAAAGAGAGTTTCTTTGCTTACGGGTTTTTGCAGATAGTTATAAGGGTGTACCTTGAAACTGTCATGCATATATTCAGGATAACTGCTCACAAAAACAATAAATACATGGCGGTCTATACTTGAACGGATAATAGATGCAAGCTCTATGCCATTTGGTTCGGGCATTTCTATATCGAGAAAGACTATATGATAGTCATTAGCGTGCCTGAAATTTGTAAGCAGGCTCTGACTGCTCTTAAAAGAAGACAGCGTAAGATTCATATCTTTTTCAAACTGATAATTTAAAATAAGATTAGTTGTTTCTTCTAAAAAGACGGGGTCATCATCACAGACGGCAATTCTATAGTTCATATTAATCCTCCCTGTTAGCAGTTTATATTTAGTGTTTTAATTTACCGATTATCTGATTTATTGCAATTATAAATATACAGGCGTTTATCATAAGATAAAATTCAGGCATATCATTATAAATAAATGCCGTATATACAGTTGAAATTAAAATTATATATATAATACAAAATTTTTTTAATCTGTGCTTTGCATCTGAGACAAGTCTGTTGTTTTTGTGGTCGATGGGTGACAGATACATTATAAGTACACAACATATTATATAGCATATATTTAAGAGTGTTAAAGGTATATTACCAAATAACTGATAACAAAATAATGTGACAAAATACAATGAATAAGATAAAATGCTGCACATTATGCGGGTTGAAGCATGAGCACCTCCGGCAGACATTTTTAATGGAATGATAATGACTGCGAATAAAAGTGCGGAAATAAATCTGTTAAAGATAAGTCCTGACAAAAGAATGGTCAGCGGAAATATAATAGTATCTATTGCATATTCAAAACAATAGATATAGGAAGCCCTGTCGTCATTACTTATAGTGCCTGAATTGATAAAAAAATCTGTTATATGTTTTGCTGCTGTATTTGATATTTTCATAGTATTCCTCATTTCTGTTTATCTACACATTTTATATATCGGTGTTTGTGTCAGGTGTGCACGGACACTAAGTTTGTGTGAAAGATTTTGCTGTTTATAATAATTATCCATAATATAGTTGTTTTTGCATCTTGTATTCCCAGATATGACTGGTAAATAATTATTATACATGAAAATATATAATTGTGCCAAAAAATGGGAAAAGTGGTCAAAAAACGGGGAAAAGTGGTAAAAAATAGCAAAAAAACAATGAAATTTACCACTTTTCCTTAAATTTTGACCACTTTTCCCATTTTTTCGTTTTTGGTCGAAAAAAGGTGTATAGTATAAATTGTGCAAGATAAAAGTACAATTTTGATTGCAGATAAGGCTGAATTTATGTAAAGTACAAATTTTAAGCTGAAAAGTTGATTTCTACAAGATTTAGGCTCACTTTAATAAGCTTACGACTTTTATTAAAGTTGGTAAGTCCTAAGCTATGAAAGATTTTAAGCTTCTTATATGCTGTCGCTGATTTATTTTATCAGCAACAACTACAGTTAGTAACTGTGAAATACCTGACAGTAGTAAATCAGCATGTAATGTTTTTTCATTGGTAGTTTTACGATTAGCAACGCAGAAACTATCCTTAAAGTGGTTGATTGATTTTTCAACATTAACCCTGATTTTGTATGTTTCATCCCATTCCTTAGAACCTCGTTCTACACCGGGATAGGCTCTGAGATTTTTTTCGGGATAAACATAGATCATTTTGCCGCATGAAGAAGTTGTACATGGATCATCGCAGTGACAGACACGACGGCTTGACTTGTCTTGCCGGTTGTATTCCCATTTCATTTTGGGACATACAAATTTCATGGTAGGCAGTTTGCTTCTTAGATTGGATTTGCTTCCTTCTCGTTTCATTGGAAGTAAAGGATCATAAGAACTGTTAAAGTTATTGGCTTTTGCATAGGCTTTAAGCTGTTTAATAATGCGGTTGGCATATTTAGGGTTATTTTCGGTAACATAAGCTTCAATGCCGGAAGTATCAAACAAAAGCATAGAAGCAAGATTGTTATCAATGTCTTGACATATCGGTTCGGTAATATCAACAAGATTATCAAAAACCGATTGTAAGTCTGATAAAAAGTCTTGCTTAAAGCGAGTGATTTTTGAAGCATCAGGAACTTTGGTAAAACCACAGAATTCCCTTAGAGGTCTGGAATAATGAAGAAAGACCAGCAAAAGAGAATCTGTTGGAATAGAAAACAGATGTTGAATAATCAAAGCACAAAGCATTGCAGTTAAAGGATATTTACGATTTCTGCCTGTCGCTGCATAGTAATGATTGTAAAAAGAAGTCGGAACAATTTCATCAAGGTCGATGAAATATTGAACAATTCAATTGATGAAGTATTGGTAATACAACATGCCAAAGAATTTGATATTCCAGAAATCACTGAATCCGAAGTGCAGGAACAACTACAAGATTATAAAAACCAATATCCTGATTTGTATAATGAGGCAGTAAACATATATGGTGTGGATGAACTATACCAAGGCCAAGAAAATAGAATGATGTATGACAGAGTGAAAAAATATGTGATGTCGAATGTTTTACAAGAAAAGTTCACTGAACAAAATATTAAAAATTTTATTGCCAAATACAAATTATCTGAACAGTTAAAAGAGTATTCGATGGAACAAATAAAAAAATCATTGAAAAAAGAAATCGAGGATTATCTTTTTGATGAATGGGTAGATGATATAAAGAAAGAAGTAAACATTGTTTACTATTGAGTCAAGAAATTCCATTAAATACATTTTAAGGTATCAAATTTTGTAGTGATGTACAAGATAATAAACAATTAAAAAAAGAAAGCGAGGATTATCTGATGAAATCAAAAAAACTATTAATAATGTGTTTGAGCTTGTTTTTAGCATTTGGAATTTGTGTGCCAGTGATGGCAAAAGAACCAGAAGGGTATAATTCAAATAAAGTTCCAGAATGTATGCAGCCAGGTACAATAATTTTATTTGATAGCAACACACACTTTATTATTTTGGAGGGAGATTTTCCGAATACAGAAAATAAACAGAAAATTTTATTAGAAGAAAAATCTTTAGAGGAAAGGGAACTGGAAGGTGAAGCTAAACGTAATGGAACTTACTATTCAGCACCTCATGAAGATAACATGGTACCTGTTAAAGGAATGAAAGTTATTTACGGAACAGATGGATTACTGAATACCGTTGAGGGGGCAGGAAATAAGACAGCAAATATCACTTCGATAGTAAATACAACTTATAATAAGATTTCTGTTTCTGACTCCAATAATATTATGAAAGCTGCCGCAAATAAGAAACTAATAGCTCAATGGGGACCTAATAATTATAATAAACTTTACAAAAGCGGAAAAGAGTATATTGGTTATGGACGAGCTACAACTTTTAATGATAAGAAAGGTCAGAGGGATCATATTTTGAAAAAGGGTGATGTAGCAACGAGTTTGAGATATGATAACTGCCAATATGGCACGAAGGTGCAGGTAAATGCACGAAAAAAAGGAAGTACGAAGAACGCAACTCATGTTATGTATAAAAGAGATGCAGGAGGGATGGATAATGCGATTGTGGATATATGGAAAGAAGGGGTTGAATATTGGGGATATAAGTATTCAAAGAATCTATCTTTGCCGGGCAAAACAAAGATTGTCCATAATTAAGCACATTAACATATTCATTTCTTTTGTATTGGTTATAATGCTTTTTGTGGGATGTCAGACTACCGAGAAAACACTCCAAAAGGATTCGGGCAATCTGGCGAAAACAAAAATTACAGAAGATAAGTATATAACACTTACAAATACATATGTGGCAGATCAGGCAGGGGAAAATAATGAAATGATGGTTATGGATGTTATAAAGTATGATTTATCAAATGGGACAATATCTAAAATAGCTTCCCTGCCCTATACTTCGCAATATCCATTGACTATGTATGATGCAGAAGAAGAAAAAGTATATTATACAGCAAATGCCGATGATGGCAAGGGAGACGAATTATTTGTTATGAATTGCAATACTGATGAATCAGTGCAGTTAACAAAATATTTCTTTGCGATCAATAATATATATCCTATAAAAAATGGCATCTTTGTTGCTGGGGTAAAAAGACATGAGGAACTAGTTAGACCCTATTTTTATGACAAAAAAACAAAGAAAGTTAATGCAATCTTGCTGCCTGAGGATGTTAATATAACTTGCACTCATTATAATCCAATTAATCAGGAACTATTCGTGGTCGGATATCGAGAACAAGATGACAGGAAAGCCTTAGAAGAACAAGGTGAAAGCGGTGATGTGCAGGGTATTACACATACTATATATAAGTTTGAAGATAATAAATTCAAGCAGATATATACCAAAAAGAACTGTTATATCAAGAGCATTGCTACTTGTGAGGATAGCTTATTTATCAAATGGGGGGCGAGCTATTTTAGCGAGCATATGAAACTATCAACAGTATATCCAGGGAAAAAAACGGAGGAATCTTTCCAATTTCCGAAAAGTGAAATGGAAAATCTGGTTGATAATGCTTTAGTGTATGTGGATGAAGATGAGATTTTCTATTTAAGGAATTTTGAAAAAAAAGGCAAGGGAGAGAGTGTAGATCAATTGTGTTGTTATAGCAGACGCGATAAAAACATCAAAGTATTATTTGATACACAAACGGAGTCAGCAATTAATAATGCTCAGTTTATTGTTAAGAGATGATTTTTTTCAAGCCTATATGTTGCTAACCTTGTAAAGAAATTCGAGAATGAAATATAAAAAGAGAATGCTTCGGGAAAATAATTATTTTCAGAGAAACATTCTCTTTTTGTGTTTTGTATTTATAGATATACCGATTTTACAGTGTCTTTGTCATCCTGTCCTATAAATACCCTTTAGAAAGAGAACCACACGCATCACTTTTGGTGGAACTTGGATTTCAGCCATTGGCAATAGCAGAGCGGCTGGGGCATGAAAAGATAGAAACCACATTAAATACTTATTCACATTTATACCCGAATAAGCAGGCAGAACTGGCAGAAAGATTAGAACTTGAGAAGACATGGGAGGGATTGATATGAAAAAAACTAAATCTGAAATTTATCTGTTGGTGATGGGAGTTGCAATGGCAGGAGGAATTTTTTATGGAAAGGAAACTGTCGGAGCAAAAAGCTTTAGTAAAAATGTGCAGGTTGCAATAGGGAACAGTGAAAAACTTAGTGTAGGAAACAAGAGTAATAGTATTAAATGGACGGTAGTATCTGGAAAAAATAATATTAAAATAGTTGATAAAAAAGCAAATCAACTGAGTATATCCGGAAAAAAGACTGGTACTGCAATAATAAATGCAAAAGTATCCGGAAAGAACACAATATTTAAGTATAAGATTAAAGTTAAGAAAGTGGTTTGTTCATTAAAGAAAGGAACTCTTACGATTAAAGGAAAAGGCAAAGCTTTTTCTAAGGAAAGCGGTCTTTTTTGGGAGAATACTGCTATTAAAAAGGTAGTTGTAAAGAAAGGAATTACTGAGCTGCCGCCATCTGCATTCAGAAGCTGCACAAATATTGAAAGTGTGAATATAGCATCAAGTGTAAAGAAAATTGGAGACAGGGCTTTTGGGGGATGTAAGAAAATAAAGGAAGTTGTATGTCCGGGAGAATTTAATGTTTATGGAAACGGATATGCGGACAATGGCAGCAATTCAGATAATTCATGGAGTAAAGATACACCTTTTCCGGAGGAGTGCGGCACGGTCAGATTTAATTCGCAGCTTAATACAAAGAAAGTAAATACTGATATTATATCTGCAAAAAAGATATATGTATGGTCAAAAGACAAGAAATATAAAAATGTAGATGGCAATATATATAGTAAGGACGGAAAGACATTTGTTATGTATGCCGGAAAAAATACGGTGTTAAAATTTGCTGATAGCTGCAAGAATGTGGATTTTTCATTTAAAGTTCCGAAGAGTATCGTTATCGATAAAGGTATTGAAAAGATTACGACCAACTCGGATGTGCCTTTTGCCGTAAGTGAAGAGGGTGCTGCATATAGTGGAAATCTGAAATGGAGTGACATTACATTTGAAAATGGCATTGTTCTTAAATATGATAGTGTAAAGGCATTATTGACAGAGGGATATTTTGGAAGAAAATTGTATAAAGCTTTTGATAAAGAAATGAAATATCAGAACGGAATGTATATATGGGGAGAAAAATATCTGACGGATTATGACGGTGAGGAGGTTTCGCTTGAGATACCTGATGGAATAACGGAAATAAATGCCGGAGCATTTGCACAATGCACTCAGATGCCTGAAAAGATAACAATACCTGACAGCGTTTTTAAAATTGAAAAATATACATTCAATAATCAGAACACAGGCAGACTTAAAGAGATTGTAATGAGCGATAAGACGATTGCAGACAAAGATGCCATTGAACAGGGTATAAATGTAACTAAAAAATAATTTAACATTGTCGGTTAAGCAACACAGAGGATTGTGAATATCCGTTTTACTGCAATAAATATGGGTGTTTGAAACTTAGATATAAAAAACAAGCTATAAATACTGAAAAAATAAGTGTTTATAGCTGTTTTTTGTATTTGTAGAAAGTTATGTTTACCGTTTGGTAACCGTATGGTTGTTTTTTAGTAAGGTTGTTATGATAGTGTTTTTAATAACAAAAGAACATGGTTATCAATGTTTTTGAAAAAGAAAAGAGGAAGAGTTTATGAATAAAAAAATAATAAATTCGGCTTTAAAAATATTTGTTGGAATAGTATCGTGTCTTGTGATTGCTTTTGTTGTCATGAATGAATTTGGGATAATTGATGAGATAAAAAGTATGCAGCGTATAAATAAGGTCGATAAAAATAATGGGACATGGAAAAGTGAAAAGATAGGAAAAGATAAAGCATACATGGAAATCTGTGACGGAGAGGCAGGAAAAGAACCTGATTTGGCAGGTGTGAACATTAGGTCTGAAAAATATCAGGAGTCATCCAATATTGATATGTATGTAAGGTTGAAACAGGATATGCAGGATGTCACATATGAGAAAATAGAAATATATGAACCTGATGAAAACAATATTCATTCTGATAATTCATACTATTATTGTTTTGTTCCTAAAGACTGTGATTATATAACGGTGGGAAAGAAAAGAATAAATATACAGGAGGGAAGTATAGACACCGTTGAGCATGGGACTATCAAGTTTAGAATGGCAATGTTTTCAGGTGGAAAGTACCGTTCAGATTATGATGTGAGAGATGCAAAAAAAATAAGATTTTATACAAAATCAGGTAAAATATATCAATACTCTGTTTATGAAGGAGAAGGAAAATGGTTATAGCAGAAATATATAAAGTTTTTAAATCATGGAAATCAAGGATTGTTATTATTTTGGCAGCTTTATTAGGAATTTTACACACTATTGACTCAATATTTTATACAGGAACAGATAAAAAGAGTTTAAATCCTTATCATCCTGCGTTTGCTTCATTTTTAAATGGAATATCGGCAAACGGAAAATACAGAACTTATTTTTTGTGGATAATGCCTATATTTTTAATCTTTGCATATTGTGACAGATATGTCTCGGAAAAAAAGAAAAATATGGATATAATTTATTGTAGCAAGATAGAAAAAAAACAATATTTTATTTCAAAACTGGTAACGGCGGGAATTGTTGCAGTGATTATCAATCTAATTCCCAATATTATAAGTATTATAATGACAAGTATTTTTCTTCATGGGAAAAATGGATTTATGGATGTAGAAAAATGGTCTTTAAAAGATGTGGGAACTTTTAATTACTGGTGCATACATCATGCGTATGCAGCATATGCAGTGTTTCTTTTATCAAATGTAATAGTCATGGCACTTTTAGCTGTAATATGCCAAAGTATAATTTTTATTATTGAAGATGCAAAACTTGCAATGCTTATTATGACAGCAATATGGATGGGGGTTTATTTTGGAAACAATTACTTTTTTATAGGATTTATTTTGCAGCCGTTCATTGATGAAAGCAGCCTTACATCATTTGTTGTGCACTGGCTGAGATATATTCCCTTGGTAATATTGTGTGTATTACCTGCTTATTTTAAGGTGGTGAAAAAAAGTGAAAGGTTATAAGAAAAAAATTAAAAATTGGTGCATGGTCTGTATTATGGTTCTGGTTACATTTAGTATATTGTGGGTCGGAATGAATTTATCAATGATTTTTGGAAGATTTGAAATAAGTGTTGACAATATTATTGATGTAATAGATGAAAAATATAATAATTGCATAAAAATGGCAGGAATGATAATTCCTGTTATATATTCGGTGTCATTTGGCTATATTTTTGTCATAGATAAAAACTATGTAATACTTAGATATGGAAGAAACAGATACGGAAAGAAAGAAACAAAAAAAGTCTGCATATTTTCTATACTTTTTGCGGCTATATATATTTGCACTGATGTGATGCTTATGAGTATTTTTGTGAGACATTCAGTTTTGACAGATACTTCCTATTATTTATATATTATTTTAAGGTTTATAATGATGGTATCTTATTTATCTATGATAGGAATGACTTTATTATTTTTGCGAAATGTTATGATGTTTTTGGACATATATTTTATCATAGGAGGAATGATATATGTATTTTTAACATTGCTTTATTATATTATTGGAACAGTCAATATACCTGTAATGTGTATGGCATTTGCAGATGAATGGTTTACCAGGCATAAATTTGATGGGCTTAGTTACATTATAAATATTGCAAAGATGTTTTTGACTTCGCTTATTTTAATGTATCTCGGACAGATTACATTTATGAAAAGGGACATTATAGGAAATGAAGAAGTTTAGGACAACAATAATCGTATCAGTAATTCTTATTTGCTTTTCAAGTTTTATGCTTGGAAAGTGCAGTGAAAGTATGTACTGTGGTATAGAGTTTGAGAGCAGTATTTATACATATATATTAAATGCTTTGATTTTTATATGTGGCTTGTATTCAGGGGGAGATATTTATGAGCGTATGCTTAGTGTAAGTGATGTATCAGAACAGAAGCTATATGAAAGGCTAAACCAGTTTAATCTTGCTAATTATATAAGTATGCCACGAATAAAGGATATGTCAGGAAATGTATTATGGACGACTATGTGTGTGTTGGCTATGATAGTGTTTGTTGTAGGAGTGTTGTGTGTATATATAAAAAAGGTGGATTTACTTAAAAAAAGTTAGGTGGTTGTGAAACCGATTATATGTTGTGTTAGTTGTTATATCCTTACAATTTAAGTATAGCTTATGATAGTTTCACAAAAATTTATAGATAACATGGATATACGGAAAGGAAGAACGATTATGAAAATAGAGATTAAAAATCTTACTAAAAAGATTAAGGGGAATACGGTACTTGAAAATGTGAACCATACTTTTGAAAGCGGAAAAGTATATGGACTTCATGGAAGAAACGGAAGTGGAAAGACAATGCTTTTAAGAAGTATCTGCGGTCTTATACTCCCGACTGAGGGAAGTGTAGTTATTGACGGAAAGGTTGTCGGAAAAGATATTGAGTTTCCGGAGAGTGTCGGTATCATCATTGAGCATATGAGCATGGTCGATGATATGACAGGATTTGATAATCTGAAAGCTTTAGCCAAGATAAACAACAGTGTATCAGACGATGATATAAGGATGTGTCTTGCGGATGTGGGACTTGACCCTGAGGATAAAAGAAAAGTAAAAAAATATTCTCTCGGAATGAAACAGAAGTTAAATATAGCACAGGCTGTTATGGAGAAGCCGAAACTCTTACTGCTTGATGAACCGACAAACGGACTTGATAAGGAGAGCATCGCAAAGTTTTATGATATACTTAAAAGACTTAAGGCTGACGGAACGCTTATTATAATAGCAAGTCATATAACCGAGGATTTAGATGCATTGTGCGATGAAATAATAGAAGTGGAAGAGGGAAAACTTGTAGATTGATTTTAATACTATCAGATAAGTAGCAGAGAGGATTGTGGACACACACTTCACTGCAGTAAAAATTAGATGAAAAAAATTTTGGAATTTAAACAGGGAATAATAGATACATTACATGATTATCTGGAGCCGGGAAGTTTTTATGAATAATAATACAGTAACATAATCTTAAATGCTTAATAACTTTTTTCTTAAGAAAATAAAGAGTAGTATATTTATTAACAAAGGGAAATAAATATATACGGGAAATACAGGAAGTTCAAAAGGGAGGAAAAAGTTATGCGTAGAGAGATTTATGAAAATATAATAGGGACTTTACTTGGAATTGCAATGCTTGCGGTGGTTTTTGCATTTGTCATAGTATTTTTCTTTGGTGGAAAAACAAGTAAGACCAAAGTTTCACAGCCGGTCAAAGCAGCATTGGCAAAGTCGGATATATCAGTTAAAAATGATATGAGTATTTTTAACAGAAACAATTCTATACATAGAAGCTGGAAAAGTGAGCCGGTAGGTGATATGAATCTGTGGTTGAGAATGACAGATGTAGGAAAGCCATATGACGATGGGGAGTCGGAGTCCGGTGATGTTTCAGACAATGCTGCTTATAGTGACAAAAATGAGAACTCGGATTATATTCCGGTTTTGCAGAAGTTTGACGGGTATCGTGTGTCTGTGAAAGCGAGGTCTGACAGGTACCGCAGATTTAAAAGTAAGGAGTTTTTTATTCCGGCAGATTATCTTGCAAGTATAGATTACACGCAGGCAAATATTTATACCATATGTAAACCGGAAGAAAGCGGCGTATGTTCAAAAAATATGTATTTAAGTGTGGTCGCACCGTCAGATTGTAAGTATATAAGGGTTGGCAATCAGACTGTTGCAGCTCAGAATTGTGAGATGTATATAAAGAAAGCGGGTATGCTTAAGTTTAGTGTATGTGTGTTTGAAACTGACAGTGATACAGATATTTACGCTAACGGTTATATCAGAATGTATGATAAAAAAGGGGAAATGCATAATCTTATTCCAAACAGATATGGGGCTTAGGAGGTTATAACAGTTCAGGGTCAATTATTGTCAGAGACGGCAAGTTGTGCCTTGCATTGTTCTGAAATATGTGTTAATATAATTATAGGCCGTAGGGAGGCATGGGTAATGCCTTAATCCAAATATCCCATTAGCGGGATTAAGAATGGTATATCCATTCTTTTTTTTTACCTAAAGGAGAGATAAAATGGCACAAAAGGAATTACCGATTACGCTTGAAGAACAGATAGACATGATGAAAAAGTATGTGTCTTTTAGACAACGAATACGAATGCGTCGTTTTTTACTGCATGCAGGATATTTTAGAGCGAGCAGATATGGAAAATTTTTGCTTTCTAATGTTGAGAATGTGGGTTATAAATCGTCACAGGATGCATTGTTTGCATTGTATCAGTTTGATGTTGATCTGAGGAGAATACTTATTTATTATTGCAATCGTGTCGAAGTGCGATTTAAGAGTGCAATATCTAATGCCTGTGCGATAAAGGCACAGGATGGGACTTTTTATATGAAAAAGGAGTATTATGCTCCGTCAAGAGGAGAGAGGGATACCAAGAAGAGAAAAACGAATATAAAATATTTTGAAAGCGTTTTCTATGATGATATTGTACGCAAAGAAGAAAAACTGAGAAAAAATGTTGTTAAATATCCGGAACTAAAAGAGTATCGTAAAGGTGGAAACAGGCATACCAATAAACTCCCAATATGGGTAACATTCAGTTATACGGAATTTGGTACTATGTCAATGATGTATAATTATCTTCGCGGCGATTTGAGAAAGGGTGTGCTTACATATCTGTTTCATGAGAAAAGATATTCTAAAGGAGATACGGAACTGGTGGATACATGGCTAGATGGTGTACGAAATTTGAGAAATTATTGTGCACATAATTCCATGGTGGTTGGACTGAAATCCTCCATTGTACTACGACATCAGAAAGATGCAGAAAATCTGTTACCTAAGAACAATGATTTATATTCCAGATTATACGCATTGAAGAAATTGTTGTCTGTTGAAGATGCGAAGTCCATGAAGAAGGATTTGGTGAAACTGATAAAAAAGAGCAGTGTAGATATTTATACATTAAAAATACTTCCGGAACAATGGGAGATACTATACGATGAAATCAGTGAATTTTAATAGTAATGTTTGAATATAATAGTAATATCCGTAGGGAGGCGTGGGTAAAGCCCTGATCCGAATATCCCATTGGCGGGTAGGCAGTTCGAAAGAGAGCTGCCTATTTTTTTTCGCAAATTTTCCCATCAGTACCAGTAACTTACCTTCTGGGTTCTCTTTATTAAATACCTGCATTGATATACTTTAATTGTCCGTAAGGGATAACCACTTGCAAGTGATACAAGAAAATTTAGTCGTGTGATACAGGAACCATATTACATGACGGCAGATCAAACATAAAATGGGGAACCGGAATACCGAGGTTATTTGAAGCCTGTGAGGAGTACGGATTACCAAAGCCAGGGCTGATTGATTTTGATGGCGATTTCAGAGTAAATATGTATCGAAAAAGGGATGCTAATACAGAAACTAACACAGAAACTAACATAGAAACTAACACAGAAACTAACACAGAAAATGTAGGGAGAATAATTAGGCTCATGGGTGAACAGCCTTCCATTACAGTAAAGATGATTGCACAGCAGCTTGGGCTTTCTGTTGGAGGAGTTCGTTATCATATCAATAAATTAAAGAAAGATGGTGTTGTGGAGCATATCGGTTCTTCTAAGAAAGGTACATGGGTAATCCATGATTAAAATTGTTGTATTGCGAGTGGAATAGTATACTAAAAGCAAAAGGTGAACAATTAAAGCGATTATGCCGATATACAATGTGAGTCAGTAAATGGATTTACAATATAATGTGCACAAGGAGGTTACATTATGTCAAAAATTACAGATTATGCTTTTTTGTTTCAAAATTCATCCGGAAAGTCGGCATTTAATCCAATAGGGAGTTTCCAATTATCCCAGCTCAATAGCAGTGCAGTACAATCACAGTTAAAAGCAGCAGGGATTAACACAAACAGCAAACAATATAAAACCGTTATAAGTAAAATGATGCAAAATGCAAACGGAATGATGTATACCAATCCGGCAGCCATAAAGAATTTGATGAAGAACTATGACAAAGATGGGGACTATATTTCTCCGGCAACTGGTCTTGCCGGTATGGACGCAACGGATATTCCTATTTCGCAGAGACACGTGATTATTGATATTCCTGAAAAAAACAGACAGGAAATGTTTGATAATGCAAAACGGGAGTTCCTTGAAGAAAATGGAATTGCAAACGGAGATACTACAAAACGTTCAGATGTGTTTTACCATTATCAAAAGTCTGCAAAGAAGCGGGACAGATTAAAGGGGACGTGGACTTTAGAACAATATGAACGACAGTATAATCAAGCTTTTTATGATGCGGCAAAGGCTGCCGGTCCAACATGGAAACCTGGAAAAGCGAGAAAAGCAGGTGCGTTGGATGGGATTACAAGAGAGCAAATTGATAAATCATTGACTGTAACGATGGGACAATATGGAGAAATATTCAAGAGAGGTTTTGATCTGAAATTATAATGATCTGAATATATTAGTAGACAGAACGGCATTTTGTGTAACAAATGCCGTTCGGATGCCTTTTCTATAACTTTACTGCAAAGCATGAGGATTAAATATCTTCATGCTTTTTCCCTAGATAGGTGTCAATTTCCTTCTGGTGGCGCTGCAGCTCCTTTAGATCACGCTCGTTTTGTTGCTGCTGCTCCTCAAGGTTATACATATCCTGCTCAGCTTGCTCGAGTCGATTTTGCAGTATTTTGATATTGGAACTGGTGATTGCAGTGAGGTCTATGTTGTGGCTTTCCAGTGCGAATTTCGCATCATGGTAGGCGTTTAGCTGGTGGTCATGCTCCTGATAGTATTTTTCTTTATCTTCGGCTTTTTGCTCGTTTGTGGCATATATCTTCAGCTTTTTATACATCACGCAATCATTGATAAGCTGTCGCAGTTCTGATATTTCTTTTTGATTTTTAGCAAGTGCAGTATCAAGATAATTATTGTTAGCCCGGAGAGCTTTTATGTGTCCTGTAACTTCTGTATAGCTTATACCATATCTGTCTTGAAGCTCTTTTTGTATCTGCTGCATCCGACGGGCGTTCTGAACATTTGACCATTTCTGTAAGCCAATCTTTTCGTGGGATATGCCTTGGGAGGTATCACGCATAGTGGAGATTTTCAGCTTGCTCTTATCCAATCTTTTCTCGGCTGGAGACATAGCTTCGTATGTAGCTTTCCGCTTTTCTTTTCGTTCTTTCGCTCTT
>OGOD01000748.1_pt1 | contig 25180 bp, 20 predicted proteins | sample 1573631 | NCBI WGS metagenome assembly OGOD01 (sample SAMEA2581895, study PRJEB24529) | metagenome | biome: Human gut stool | place: China | collected 2011
TCCGCCGTGGTGCGCATGGCTCCCCGCCGGGTGGTCTACGTCAGCTGCAACCCCGCCACCGCCGCCCGAGACGCCGCCTGGCTGGAACAAAATGGCTACCACACCGAGCAGGTGCAGCCCGTGGATCTGTTCCCGAGGACGAAGCACTGCGAAGCGGTCATTCTTCTAACCAAGGTCCATGTCAACTGACACATCGAAACGGAAGTAAGCATGGATGAGCTGGATGTGACTGCCGCCGAAAGCAAGGCCGCTTACAAAGAGGTTCGGGATTATGTGTGGGGACACCACCTAACAAGCAAATCCCCAGTCTGTGCCACCTGGAATCGGCACAGACTGGGGATTTTTTCAGGTTCTGTAATATCAGATGCCGGCGGCAGCGTTCTGACCGGCAAAGCGGCCGAAGGTGGCGCTGCGGCCTGCGGCGGCACCAGCTATCAGGCAGGGATAGCTGCCGGAGAAGTAGTTGCCGCTCATGTCACCGATGACATACAGGCCCGGGATGGCCTTGAAGTCGTGGTCCAGTGCGTGCATGTTGTCGTCGATCTGGATGCCGTCCATGGTGCAGATGAGGTAGCCGCCGGACTGGCGCACACCGTAGAAGGGAGCTTCGCTCAGGGTGGACAGACGGTAGTCCTCCTTACCGTAATCCTCGTCCTCGCCCTTGGCAGCCAGCTCATTGTAGCGATCCACCGTTGCGGTGAAGGTGTCCTTGGGCAGGCCCAGCTTGTCGGCCAGCTCCTCCACGGTGTCGGCCTGCACGATGTAACCCTGGTCCTGCAGATCGGCGTTCATGCCCTCGATGTACTCCATGGGGAACACCGGAGCGGTGCCGTTCACATGCGGGTACAGACGGCTGCAGCCGTGGGTGGCAAAGCGCTCCACATCCTCGGGGTACTTGCTGTCCCACACAGTGCAGTAGGTGTGGTAGGGCTGGCTGGCTGCAGCGTGCAGCACCAGATCGTAAGGCATGTACTCGTTCATGAAGCGCTCACCGTTCAGGTTCACCTTCAGGAACGGCTGGCTGCCCATCCAGAACAGGGCACCATCGTTGGCTTTGCCGTACTCGCCCACCTGGTCGGGCTTGATGGCACCACGGTCGAAGATCATGGAGGTGTGGGTGGTGTCCATGATGGCACCGGCCCACAGGCACGCCTTGATGCCGTCGCCCTTGGCACCGGGCTTGGAATAGTTGACGCAGGTCTGCTCCACGCTCTGGGGCTGCAGGGCGTTCATCATGGTTTCATTGCCGCTGTAGCCGCCGCAGGCCAGAATGACGCCCTTGGATGCGTTGTAGCGCACATACTCGTCGTTGGCATTCTTGGCGATCAGGCCGGTGACGCGGTTGCCGTCCTTTTCCAGCTTGACCATGGTGATCTCGTACTGCACTTCCAGACCGTCGGCCTCGGCGTGCTTGAGCACGGCGTCCATGGTCAGCTGCTCGCTGTACTCGTCGCCGTACTGGGTGCTGTGGCCCACGTCCAGCACCTCGTAGTTGTCGTTGTCATGCTTTTCGTCGATCTCGTGGCGGAAGTCGATGCCGCTCTCGGCCAGTACGTCGGTGAACCAGTCGATGGTCTCACCGCTGCGGTCTGCCCACACCTGTGCCAGGCTGCGGCGGGTATAGCCCTGGCTCCAATTGCACAGGTAGCGCACAGCGTCCTTCTTGTTCACGTCATCGCCGTCCTCCTGCTGCTGCTTGGAGCCGCAGGCAGCCAGCGTGTCGCGGATGCCGCTGGCCATGTCGTGGCCGAACTTTTCGATCAGGATGGTCTTGGCACCGGCCTCGGCCGCGGCGGCAGCGGCAAAGCTGCCGGAGGAACCGGCACCCACCACCAGCACCTCACACTCCACGGTCTGCTTGATGTCGCTCTCGGCCACTTCGGGCTCCTCGCCCAGCCAGTCGGCGGTGGAGGCAGTCTCCTCGGTGGTCTGCTCAGCGGGGTTGATGGCACCGCCGCTGGCCTGACGGATGCAGTCGGCCACAGCGTTCTGCACAGCCTTGCTGGTCACGGTGGCACCGGTCACACCGTCGATCTGGCTGGTCTGAGCGTTCATCACCTGCTCGATCAGCTTGTCCTTGGCGGCCTGGCCGATGCTGTCGGTCTCGCCGGACAGGTCCAGCTCCACCTTGGTGATGGTGTTGGCATCAAAGGTAACGGTAGCGGTGATCTCGCTCATGCCCTTGGCGGTGGCAGTGTAGGTGCCGGGGGTGTAGATGCCGGCTGCACCGGAAGATGCAGCAGCGGTGGAGCTGCTGGCTGCATTGCAGGCAGCCAGACCGGCAGCGGTAACGCTGCTCATGGCGGCAGCGGCAGCGATCTTCAGAAAGCCTTTGCGGGAGATCTTTTCCATAATAAGGTTCCTTTCTCTTCTTTTTCTTCGTGCTTTGTTCCAGAGTGGCAAAAATGCTTTGTCATTCTTGTTAAAAGTATCACATTTACAACCAAAGAAAAAGAAGTTATAATATCCCTGTAGGTATCAAGAAAAACTTGCGTTTTATTTCTGGAAAGGAACCTCCCATGACCATTCAGCAGCTGCGCTATTTTCTGGCGTTGTGTCAGGACCTGAACTATACCCGCACGGCCGGGCGGCTGTATCTGTCGCGGCAGGCGCTGCGGCTCAGTATCGCCGCGCTGGAAAATGAGCTCTGCGGCCCGCTGTTCACCAATGTGCGCAATCACCTTGCCCTGACCGAAAAGGGCCAGCGCTTCCGGGCACAGGCCGCGCCGGTGGTGGAGCAATTTGACCGGATGTGCGCGCAGGCGTATCAGGATATCCGGTCCCCCGCTCTGCGGCTGGGCATCAGTGTGGCGTTGGTGCCCAACTACCTGCCCATGCTGGGGGATGTGCTGGAGCAGTTCCGGCAGCAATATCCGGGCATCCCGCTGGAAACCGCATCGTTCTCCAACGACGCCGTATGTGCACAATTGCAGAACGGCACGCTGGACGCCGGGCTGGTGATGGACCTGGGCGGCTGCGCGGCCGGGCTTGCCCGCACCGCGCTCACCCGGCACACCGCAGCCCTGCTGGTGCCCCGCTGCAGCCCGTTCTGGGGGCGCAGCAGCATCGCCCCGGCAGAGCTGGACGGCCAGCTGCTGTTGGTGCCGGGCCTTGCGCCGGAGCCGCTGGCCCCGCTGTGGAATACCCTGCGGCAGGCCGGTGCCCGCCCGAAGGTAGAGATCGGCGAGCAATACTATCAAGTGCTTTACCGCACCCAGGAGCGCAACGGTCTGGCCCTGGACCGGTTGGAGATCACCTCCGACCACAGCATGGACAATGTTCAGGACGTGGCACTGGACGGCATGCCGCCCATCTGCGCCGCCTTTTTGCAGCCGGAGCACGCAGAGCACCCCTGTGTCCGGCTTTTGTGCAGCTTTTTGCAGGAACACCTGCGCAATCTATGAAAGAAGGGACCCCTTATGCATTTTTATGGAACCATCGGCCCGGCCTGCGCCAGTGCCGGAACTCTGCGCCGCCTTGTGGACGCCGGCATGACCGGCCTGCGTATGAACCTTTCCCACGGGGCGCTGGCCGAACACACTGACTGGCTGGCAATGATCCACGCTGTCGGCATTCCGGACCTGCTCATCGACCTGCAGGGGCCGGAACTGCGTGTCGGGCGGCTGGCCAGCCCGGTCACCCTGCCGGAGGGCGGCACGGTACAGCTGGGTGCAGGCGGCATCCCCTGCCCTGTCCAGCTGGTACAGGCAGCCCGCCCCGGGCAGCAGCTTCTGCTGGATGACGGCAAGCTGCTGGTGGAAGTAACTGCCGCCGGGCCGGATGCACTGGTCTGCACCGTACTGCGGGGCGGCGTTCTGCAAAGCCGCAAGAGCATTGCCGCCCCAGGTTTGTCGGTGCCCATGCCCACCCTGACAAGTGAGGACCTTGCCAACCTGCGCATCGCAGCTTCCTGCGGCGTCACCGGGGTTATGCTGCCCTTCGTGCGCGGGAAACAGGACATCCTTGCCCTGCGGCAGGCGCTGGCCGAGGCCGGTGCGCCGCAGATCCGCATCTTTGCAAAGATCGAGAACCTTGCCGGGGTGCAGGCCCTGCCGGAGTTTCTGTCCCTCGTGGACGAGGTGGTCATTGCCCGCGGCGACCTGGGCAACGCCATGCCGCTGTGGGAACTGCCCCGCTGCCAGAAACAGCTTTCCGCCGCCTGCCGGGCGGCCGGGGTGCCCTTTATGGTGGTCACCCAGATGCTGGACAGCATGTGCACCCGTGCCGTGCCCACCCGCGCCGAGGTGAGCGATATTTACAATGCTGTGTTGGATGGTGCGTCCAGCCTGATGCTCACCGGCGAGACCGCCGCCGGGCAGTACCCCGTGCAGGCCATGGAGTTCCTGGTTCGGACGGCAAACACCGCCCTGTAAGACAGTTCGGCCTTCTGCGCGCTTTTTCGGTCCGAAATGACAAAAAGGATGGATTCTGTCGTAAAGAGTTGGTATAATGAAGGCAAAATATTTTTGCAGGAAGGTTTTTCTATGGGAATCGTAGTCATCGGAGCCGTTTTTGTGGACATCAAGGGGTACCCCCTTTCCACCTACATCCCGGGCGGGCGCAACTCCGGCCGGGTCGAGCAGGTACACGGTGGTGTGAGCCGCAACATCGTGGAGGACATCGCCAATGTGGAGCTGCGCCCCACCTTTGTGGGTCTGGTGGACGACACCGGCATGGGCCAGGATGTCATCGACAAGCTCCGCGACCACAAGGTGAACACCCAGTTCATCCGCCGCGTGAAGGACGGCATGGGCACCTGGCTGGCCGTGTTCAACAACGACGGTGACGTATGCGCCTCCATCTCCAAGCGCCCGGACACCACTCCCCTCACCGCTCTGCTGAAAGAGCAGGGAAACGAGATCTTCAAGGACTGCGACAGCATCGCGCTGGAGCTGGATCTGGAAAAAGAGACGGTCAAGCAGGTGCTGCGCTTTGCCAAAAAGTACAACAAGCGGGTCTACGCGGCCATCTCCAACATGAGCATCGCCATGGAGCGCCGCGACTTTTTGCAGCAGGTGGACTGCTTTGTGTGCAACCAGCAGGAAGCCGGGCTGCTCTTCTCGGACGATTACGACCACCTTTCCCCCGCTGCCATGCGGGAGGTGCTGGCCGCCAACGTGCACAGCGCCAACATCCCCTGCATGGTGGTCACCATGGGCGGGCAGGGTGCCGTGTATGCCCGCGCCAACGGCGAAAGCGGCGTTGTGCCCGCCAAGAAGGTGGATGTGATCGACACCACCGGTGCCGGTGACGCCTTCTTTGCCGGTACGGTCATCGGCCTGACCTACGGCAAGAACCTGCCCGCCTCCTGCGAGATCGGCAGCCGTCTGGCCGCCTCGGTGATCTCCATCACTGAAAACGTCTGCCCCCGGTTCCGCCCGCTGGAATTCGGGCTGGACATTCCCGTGCTGGACTGAGTCACCCCCCAAAAGCGCCGGAGCATTCCCGCAAAAGGGAGCGCTCCGGCGCTTGTTTTTTGTTTGTCAGAGTTCGTTGATGGCTGCTGTGACGGGCATTGCCTGCAATCGCTTCACCGGGCCGTGCACCGCAAGCGCCGCTGCACCTGCCACGAACAGACAGAGCACTGCCAGCAGCCCGAAGGGCACCCGCCACACGACGCCGAAATAGTGGGTGATCAGCCGGGTGTACAATGCCCGATGCAGCACAAGGCCGGCAGCAACGCCCACCAGCAGGCCGGACGCCGCATAGGTCCCGGCCTCCGCCGCGATCATCCGGCACAGTTGGCCATCCTCCATGCCCACGGCGCGCATGGCACCGTACTGCCGGGCACGGGCGGAAACGCTCATGGAGATGCTGTTGACGATGTTCAGCAGCGAGATGCCGCCGATGATGGCCAGAAAACCGTACAGCACGATGCGTACCGCGTAATAGGTGCCGCGGTCCTGCCGGTTGCTCTCCCGCAGGTCCTGCATGATGACGTCATCCGTGGCAAGGTCCGCCAGCGTGAAGAGGGTGTCCTCGTCGGCGGTGCGGTCCAACTGCACACCTACCATATTATAGTTCTGGTCGCCTGCCACCTGTCGGAACAGCGCTTCCGGTGCAATAAGGGTCACATCATCCGGGAAGGCACCCTCCGAGAAGGCACCCACGATGGTAAGCGGCACCCCGTTCACTGTGATGACGTCCCCGATCTGCATGGGGTTGTTCTTATTGTAGATGGTCATCACTTCATTGCCTGCGCCGGGCATCCGACCCCGTACCACCACGGAACGGCTGGATTCCAGCATATAATCATCGTAGGAGCAGAAGACAACGTGGTCCATGTTGCCCTTGTCGCTGCTGGCCGGGGTATCCACCAGACCAGTGCAGCCCCACGCATGGGCGACGCCCGGCACTTTCAGCAGTGTCCGGGTCATGCTGCCGGGCAGCACCTGCGCATTGCCGTAGCCGTTGTAAAGCACATCGGGCTGCCACGGCACCAGACTGGGCAACAGCAGAGAGGCGAACTGCAAGAGCACGGTAAAGCCCAGCGCCAGCACAATGCTCAGCGCAAAGCTGGCGGTCATCAGGGCCCAGTTCTTTTTGCTGGCGGTGGCATGGCGGACGCCCAGTGCCAGTTCCACCCGGCCCTTCCCGGCATGGGCCGCACGGCCCACCGGCACATTCTGGGTGCTGCCGGAGACCGCCGCCATCGGCGAGACCTTTGCTGCCCGTTTTGCCGGGGCCTGCGCAGCCAGCAGCACCGTCACCACACCCACCACGGCACCGGCGCACAGGCCCGCAGGGCTCAGCTGCCAGACTGGCGTTGCCGCAAACTCGCCGCCGATGCCGTACCGCAGCGCGGCGCAGATCGTCCAGCTGGCCAAAGTGCCCAGCACAAGGCCGATGGGCACCGCCGTCCTGCACCAGTTGAGGGCTTCCAGCCGGACGAACCGGATGACCTGCCGTTTGCTCATGCCGATGCAGCGCATCATGCCAAAGAACTGGGTGCGCTGGGCCAGATTGCTGTTCATGCTGCCGGAGATCATCAGCACTCCGGCCAGCAGCACCAGCACGAACAGCACCGCTGCCATACCGTACACGGTCTGAAAAGCCGTACTGCTGCTCTGCCCTGCCGAACCCATCACCTGCAGGTTTTCCTGCACAGCCGTCTTCCCATACCGGCTGCGCAGCTTCGGCAGGGCCTTTGCTGCTCTGGCCGCGCTGGTGTATTCCAGCTCATAATGTGTCTGGGGCAGTGCCTCGCTGTTTACAGTCAGCAGGGCCGCAAAGGCTTCCTGCGGCAGGTAGGCATCCACGATGCTGTACTGCTCACCGTAAAAATCCTCGTCGATGCCGCCGACGCCGGTGACCGTGAGGGGCTTTTCCGTTCCGTCCGGCAGTGTCAGCGTTACAGTGTCTCCGCTGCCCACATGCAGCACCCGTGCAGCGGTCTTGCCCAGAAGCACTTCGTTTTCCGCCTGCGGGTAGGTGCCCGCAAAGGCTGCGGCACGGTTCAGGCTCACATAATCTGCATCGGCACCATACAGCACCACCCGCTTGCCGTTCAGGCGGTATGCGCTTTCGCCGTTCTCATTGAATACTGCTCCGGCACCCACCCGCACCACGTCCGGCTGGCCGACCAGCTGCGCAGCCTGCTCCGGCGTGATGCCGGTGACCTCCAGATGCCAGCTGCCGCTTTTTCCGGCTGCACGGCCCGTCTGGGTGCGCAGCATCATGTCTGCCACACTGAAGATGGCCGTGACCAGGAACACCGCCGTGACGATGCACAGGATGGTCAGCCGGTTCTGCCGCCTGCGCACCCTGGCAGAAATGGGGATCAGGCTCAGATAGCTTTTCATTCCGCGCACCTCCCGAAGTCGGTCAGCACGCCGTCCGACACCTGCAGCACCCGGTCTGCCGTCTGGGCGATGCTGCGGCTGTGGGTGATCATGACGATGGTCTGGGCGCATTTGCGGGAAGCCTCCTTCAACAGGGCGATCACCTCGCCGCTGTTGCGGGTGTCCAGATTGCCGGTCGGCTCATCGGCTAAAATCAGCGCCGGACGGGTGATGAGCGCCCGCCCGATGGCCACGCGCTGCTGCTGCCCGCCGGAAAGCTGGCCGGGCAGGTGACTGCGCCGCTTGCGGAGGTCCAGCACATCCAGCAGTTCTTCCAGATACGCCGTGTCCGGCTTCTGGTAGTCCAGCAATACCGGGAACAGGATATTCTGCTCCACGGTCAGCTCCGGGATCAGGTTGAACGCCTGAAACACAAAGCCGATGTTCCGGCGGCGGAAGATGGTGCGCTCCCGCTCTTTCATGGCAAACAGATCTCGCCCGTCCAGCAGCACCTTGCCGGAGGTAGGGGTGTCCAGCCCGCCCAGCAGATTGAGCAGAGTGCTTTTGCCGGAACCGCTCTCGCCCACCACGGCCACAAATTCGCCCTTGGGCACCGAGAAGCTCACGTCCTTCAGCGCCTGCACGGCAGTCTCGCCGGTGCCGTAAGTCTTGCAAAGGGCCTGTGCCTGCAACAGATTCATACAAAAACCTTCTTTCATTTTGATCTGTCCACAGCATACCACCCGTTTGCTACAGCCCGGTGACTGCAAGACTACAATTTTGTAGGGATTGCCGGAACAGGCCTGATCCGCAGCAGGATGGTGAAGGCGGTGCCCCGGCCCAGCTCACTTTCCACTTCCAGTGTGCCGCCGTGGACCTCCACAATGGATTTCGCCAGCGGCAGCCCCAGCCCGATGCCCGGCGTGTCCTGCGCAAAGCGACTGCGGTAGAATCGCTTGAACAGATGGGGCAGGTCCTCCGGGTGGATGCCGGTGCCGGTGTCCACCACCCGGATGCGCACAAAGTCGGCAAAGCGGCTGCCCTCCACCGTCACGGTGTCCCCGGCGCGGGTGTGGTCCAGCGCATTCTTGATCAGGTTGCCCACGGCCTCGCGCATCCACACCCGGTCACAGCACAGGCACACCCCTTGCTCTGCCGTGACGGCCAGCTGCTTTTGCTCCTGCCGGGCGCGGCAGGCAAAGGGCCGGGCAGTCTGCTCCAGCAGACCTTGCAGATCTTGTTCCGTTTTTTCCAGCTGTACAGTCCCCGCATCCAGCCGGGTGAGCTTGAGCAGACTTTGCACCAGCTGTTCCATCCGGTCCAGCTCCTGTTCGGAAAGTTCGGCCAGCTCCCGCACATTTTCTGCGTCATCCGTTCCGGCCTGCAGCAGACCGTTGTAGATATTCAGAGCGGCCAGCGGCGTCTTGAGCTGGTGAGAGATATCGGCCATGGTGTTCTTCAAAAACTGCTTTTCCCGCTGTTCCCGGTCGGCATGGGCGTTGAGCACTGCCGCCATCTCATTCACTTCATGGAACAGCCGGTACAACTGCCCTTCACGGCCGCTGTCCAGCCGGGCAGTAGCATCCCCGTCCAGCAGGGCACGCACCTGCGCAGCCGCTTCCTCCAGCCGTTTCTGCCGTCGGGCGAAATAAGCAGCGGCACTGCTCAGCGTCCCAGAGCTCAACAGCAAAAACAGCCCCAGCAGCGGCAGGCACAGTGCCGGGCACAGTGCCCACGACGCGCATTCTGCCGCCAGCAGGGCCGCAGCCAGCCCGGTGCACAACCGGGCAAACAGCTGCCGGACATCGTCCTCCACCAGAAATTTCATCTCACACATCCCCGTTCCAGCGGTAGCCCATGCCCCGCACCGTGACCAGCCGCTGCGGGCTGCCGGGGTCATCCTCCACCTTGAGCCGCAGCCGCCGGATGTACACCGTGAGGGTGTTGGTATCTACATAATTGCCCTCGCAATCCCACAGGGCGTTCAGAATGGTCTCTTTGGTCAGCACCTGCCCCGGGCTGCGCAGAAACAGGCACAGCAGCTTGTACTCCGCTGCCGTGAGTTCCAGCGGAACTCCGTTCTTTTTGGCCCGGCCGGCCAGCAGATCTACCCGGATGCCGCCGGAGCACAGCTCGGTGGCCTGCTGTGCCCCGAACCCTCCGGCCCGGCGCAGCAGTGCGTGCACCCGGCTCAGCAGCACCCCCAGTTTGAAGGGCTTGGTGATGTAATCGTCACCGCCCAGGTCCAGCCCGGTGATGATGTCCATTTCCTCATCCGACGCGGTCAGAAACAGGATGGGCACCCCGGAAGTGCGGCGCACCTCCCGGCAGAAGTCGAAGCCGGTGCCGTCCGGCAGGGTCACGTCCAGCATCAGCAGGTCGTAGCGGCCCGCCTGCCACAGACGGTTGGCCTCGGCCAGGGTGCGGGCCGTGTCCAGCGCATAACCCGCCCGGCCCAGTGCAAGGGTCAGCCCGGTGACCAGACTTTTGTCATCCTCCAGCAGTAAGATCCGCTCCATGGTGCAGTTTCTCCTTTTTACAAAAAATGCCGGGTGCTGCCGCAGGTACGGCAGCTGCCCGGCGCGCAGTCACGCATTCTGTTGTTTGTACTGTTCGCCCCACACCCGCATGGCATCCATGATGGGCTGCAGGCTCCGGCCCAGCGGGGTCAGGCTGTACTCCACCCGGGGCGGCACCTCCGGGTAGGCCTTGCGCTCCACCAGACCGTTTTCCTCCATCTCCCGCAGCTGGGAGGTGAGCACCTTCTGGCTCACGCCGGTCAGCGACTTTTTCAGCTCGCCGAAACGCTTGGTGCCGGTGAGCAAGTCCCGCAGGATCAGCACCTTCCATTTGTCACTGATCATGGTGAGGGTGGTTTCCACCGGGCAGGCCGGCAGTTCCTTTTTGGTACACATCTGTCGTTTCTCCCCTCCGGCCCCTCGCGGGCCGTTTTTTCTATTTTACGGCACAGACGCGGTACTTGTCAAGCAGGGGCCGGACACCCCCGCACATCCGGCTCAAAAATTTTTTCGCAGTCCAAATTGCGAGAAATTATCGGTTCACCGCAAAAGTTTCCAAATCGTAACCGGTCAAAAGTCACCCACCGGTAACCAGGTTACCGCATTGTGCGTACTTTACACCGGGCAAAAAGGGGTGTATCATGGCCTCGTCAGCCGGGGCACGCCGAGATGCCCCGCACACCCAATGCAATAATCCTGGAGGTACCAAACCATGTCTCTGAACAAAGTCGTTGAATTCCTGAATGCCAACCCCGTGCAGTATCTGGCCACCGTCGGCCGTGACGGCAAGGCCAAGTGCCGCCCCTTCATGTTCGCCGGTGAGCTGGACGGCAAGCTGTGGTTCTGCACCAACAACCAGAAGGACGTATACAAGGATCTGCAGGCCAACCCCTACACCGAGATCTCGGTGTCCAGCCCGGAATACGCCTGGATCCGCCTGCACGGAAAGGCCGTGTTTGAAAACAACATGGCTGCCAAGGAGATGTGCATCGCCAACCCCATCGTGAAGGGCCAGTACGGCGAAGCCACCAACCCCATCTTTGAGGTGTTCTACCTGGAGGATGCTCACGGCGCCATCGCCGACTTCTCCGGCAACCCTCCCTACGAGTTCTGATTCCCGTTTCGCGCAGATCGCCTTGGAAACGCTGTTTTCAGGGCGTTTTGCCGTTTGGTACCGCAAAGGAGATCTTTCTATGACCCAGACCGAACGCCGCCGTTTTTTGCTCAGCAGCCTGCTGGCAGAAGCCCCCGAATACCGGCAGCTGGCCGTCCCGGACGATGCCGCCGGGCAGAAGCAGCTGCTGCGCGCACTGCTCAATGTGCGCCCGCCCCGGGATGCCAGCCCGGAGTTTTTGCAGGTGCAGGACGAATACCTGCGCGCCGAGCTTGCCCAGAAGGGCGTTACCGTCCTTGAAAGCCTGACCCCCGCCGCCCGCTGTGGGGAAGCTGCCCTTTACCTGTGGCAGGGCGACATTACCACGCTGCAGTGCGACGCCATCGTCAACGCCGCCAACAGCGGCATGACCGGCTGCTATGTGCCCGGCCACCGCTGCATCGACAACTGCATCCATACCTTTGCTGGGGTACAGCTGCGCAGCGCCTGTGCCCGCCTGATGGCGCAGCAGGGCCACGAGGAGCCCACCGGGCAGGCCAAACTCACCCCGGCTTTCAACCTGCCCTGCCGGTATGTTCTGCACACGGTGGGGCCCATCGTGACCGGGCACGTCACTGCACGGGACCGCACCCTGCTGGCCTCCTGCTACTGCGCCTGCCTGACGAAGGCCGCAGAAGCCGGGCTGGAAAGCATCGCATTCTGCTGCATCTCCACCGGCGTGTTCTGTTTCCCGAATGAGGATGCGGCAGAAATTGCCGTACAGACTGTGAAGGAGTTCCTGCAGACACCCACAACCATCAAAAAGGTGATCTTCAATGTTTTCAAAGATTTGGACAAGGAAATCTACACCCGACTGCTCACAGCCTGAGCAGCTCAAAAAGGCCCTGCACGAGGCTGATGCCGTCATCATCGGCGCAGGAGCCGGGCTGTCCACCTCCGCCGGGTTCACCTACGCCGGGGAACGATTCCGAACATATTTCTCCGATTTTGCCAGCAAATACGGCTTTACGGATATGTATTCCGGTGGGTTCTACCCCTACTCCACCATGGAGGAATACTGGGCGTACTGGAGCCGGTACATTTATATCAACCGCTATCAGAACGCCCCGAAGCCTGTATACGGCACGCTGTTCCGGCTGGTGCAGGATAAGGATTCCTTTGTAATCACCACCAATGTGGACCACTGCTTCCAGAAAGCAGGGTTCGACAAAAAGCGGCTGTTCTACACGCAGGGCGATTACGGCCTGTTCCAATGCAGTGAACCGTGCTGCCAGGAGACTTTCGACAATGAGGCACTCATCCGGCAAATGGTAGAAGCACAGGGGTATGTCCTCGCACCGGATGGTCAACTGACCGTGCCGGAGAATACCATCCTGAAAACTTCTGTTCCGTCCGAGCTTGTCCCCCACTGCCCGCACTGCGGCAAGCTGCTCACGATGAACCTGCGCAGTGATGACAGCTTTGTAGAGGATGCCGGCTGGCACGCCGCCGCCGAGCGGTACAGCGAATTTCTGCGCCGCCACGAGGGACAGAAGATTTTGTTCTTAGAGTTAGGCGTTGGCTATAATACGCCGGTCATCATCAAGTATCCTTTCTGGCGGATGACAGCCAGGAACCCCAATGCCACCTACGTCTGCATCAACAAGGGCGAGGCCGTCTGTCCGAATGAGATTGCCAAGCAGTCGCTGCTTTTTGACGGTGACATTGCTGCGGTGCTGGCACAGATCAAATAATTACTTTTTCTATTCCATAGCGCACTTTCTGTCCTCTCGCTACAGTCCTGCACCCCGATAAAAAGCTGCCCGCATACCGTGTGATCTTGTCACATCCGGTATGCGGGCAGCTTGTCTTTTCTGATTTTACGCGCTTTTGGGGCTTATTTTGCCACGATCTCGTCGGCCAGAGCGTCCATCTGGGCCTCCGCAGCAGCATTGGCAGCAGAGCGGACGGTGACCACGTTCTCGCAGACCGTGATGTTCTTCATGCCTTCCAGCTCAGCGCGCATGAGTTTGGCAGCCATGGGGGCCCAGGTGCCGTTCTCCATCAGGCCGACGGTACGGTTCTGGAACGCCTTGGTCTTGAGGTGGGTCAGCAGGGACTCCATCGGCGGGAAGAGGAAGCCGTCATAGGTGGCGCAGGCCAGAACGATCTTTCCGCAGCGGAAGGCCTCGGTGACGGCGTAGGACACATCGGTACGGGTCAGGTCCATCTCCACCACCTTTGCGCCCTTGGCACGCAGCTTTTCGGCCATGGTGTGGGCCGCGGCGCGGGTATGGCCGTGGATGGAAGCACTGGCCACAAGGATCTTTTCCGGCTCCTCCGGCTTGTAGCTGGACCAGGTATCATAATAGGCCAGATACTTGCCCAGGTCCCCGGTGAGCACCGGGCCGTGCAGCGGGCAGATGGTGGCAATATCCAGTGCGGCTGCCTTTTTGAGCAGTGCCTGCACCTGCGGGCCGTACTTGCCCACGATGTTCAGGTAATACCGGCGGGCTTCGCTGGCCCAGTCGGCCTTTTCGTCAAACTTTGCCACCGCCCCGAAGCGGCCGAAACCGTCGGCGGAGAACAGCACCTTTTCGCTGCTCTCATAGCTGACCATGACCTCCGGCCAGTGCACCATGGGTGCAAACACAAAGGTGAGGGTGTGGCTCCCCAGAGACAAGCTCTCGCCGTCCTTCACCACCACACGGCGCTCCTTGGCCACGGCATCCGGGCCGAAGAACTGCTCCATATACACAAAGGTCTTGGCGTTGCCCACCACCTTCATGTCCGGGTACTTAGCGGCCAGGCGGGCAATGTTGGCACCATGGTCCGGCTCCATGTGGGAGACCACCAGATATTCCGGCATGCGGTCGCCCAGCGCTTCGGTGAGGTTTGCCAGCCAGGCATCCGTGGCACGGTTGTCCACCGTATCCAGAATGGCGACCTTTTCATCCAGAATGACATAGGAGTTGTAGCTGACGCCGGTAGGCACCGGGTACTGACTTTCAAACAGGTCGATGGTGGTATCGTCCACCCCCACGCCCAGAATGGCATTGCTGATCTTCTGTACGCTCATAAATCCCATGCTCCTTTATTTTTATGCTGTGCCGCAGAAAGCGGCCGATTTTTCTTAAGAACAATTCCTAGTATAGCACATTGTCAGAAATTTAGCAAGAGGAATCTGCGGCTTTTCCTGCCCCCTGACCACAACCGTTATTCATCGCCCCTGCTTTCCGGCAGGCGGGCAGACACGGGGCGGCCCGGCTCGGTGTCCAGCTCCAGCAGGGCCGCAGCGCTGGCGTCATCCATCGTCTGTACGGCCCGCAATTTGCGGCTGATGGCACGGCTGCGCACGCCGATAAGGTTGTCCAGCTCTTCGTCGGTCTGGCGCAGACGCTGCTGCAGCTTGGAAAGCCCCTGCCCGAACTTGTCGAACTCAGTCTTGACGGCACCCAGCAGCTGCCACACCTCACCCGAACGTTTCTGGATGGCAAGGGTCTTGAAGCCCATCTGCAGGCTGTTGAGCAGGGCCGCCATGGTGCTGGGGCCGGCCACGTTCACCTGATAGTCCCGCTGCAGCACCTCCAGCAGGCCCGCATTCACCACCTCGGCGTACAGGCCCTCGAAGGGCAGAAACAGGATGCCGAAGGCTGTGGTATAAGGCAGCTCCACATACTTTTCGCGGATGTCCTTGGCCTCGCTGCGCAGCACCAGTTCCAGTGCATGGCGGGCGTTTTCCACAGCCTGCGCATCGCCGGATGCCTGCGCATCCTGCAGGTGGGCGTAGGTATCGCCGGGGAACTTGGAGTCGATCGGCAGCCAGACGCTGCCGCCGTCGGCACCCGGCATTTTGATAGCGTACTCCACCCGCTGGGTGCTGCCGGGGATGGTGGCCACATTGGTGTCGTACTGCTCTGGGGCCAGAATTTCTTCCAGAATGGCTCCCAGCTGGATCTCGCCCAGGATGCCGCGGGTCTTGACGCCCGACAGCACCTGTTTCAGGCCGCCCACATCGGCGGCCAGGCTCTGCATCTCACCCAGGCCCTTGTACACCTGTTCCAGCTGGGCGTTGACCGCCTTGAAGCTCTCGGTCACCCGCTTCTGCAGGGCATCCTGCAGCTGCTCGTCCACCGTGCAGCGGATCTCGTCCAGCTTCTGGGCATTCTGTGCCTGCAGGGCGGCCATGCTTTCGGCCAGCGTTTTGCGCATTTCTTCCAGCTTGCGGGCGCTGGAAGCTTCCAGCCCCTGCAGGCGCTGTTCCATGGTCTGCTGCTGCGCGGCCTGCCCGGCATTCAGGGTGCTGCTCATACCCTGCACAGCGGTCTGCAGCGTTTCGCTGATGCCGCGCATGGCGTCGTAGTTCTGCCGGGCCAGCTCGGCCTGCTTCTGGGCAAAGAGCTTCGACTGGGCGTCCAGCTGCTGACGCACCCACTCCTTGAGGGCTTCGTCGTCCTGCCGGGGTGCCTGTTTGCCGGAGCGGTACAGCAGCAGTGCCTGCTGCAGGCAGATGGCCACCAGCAGAACCGTATACAAAAGCGAAAGAAATTCCATGGGATGTCTCCTTATAAAATCCAAGATCCGGGCCGTGCAGATGCAAAGCCCGGACCTTTTGCTTTTTACAATGTCTCGTAGCGGCGCAGCGTCTGGCTCCACTGCAGCTGCTCGCCGTACAGGCCCACACCGTCGGCTTCCACCTCGCCCACCTGATTGTCACAGGGGTCGGCGCGGAAGGAGCACATGGGCGGGTCAAAGGGTGCGCAGAGGGCACGGTTGGCCACCATGCGCCCGGTGTCCAGATTGCCGAAGTAGTGCAGGCGCATCTTCTCGTTCCCGGCACGGGCCATGGAGGCACCGGCCGAGCAGTCGGCGTACATCCAGCCGTGGGGCGCGATGTAGAACGCGGCCCAGTCGTGGCAGCCCACCATCTCCCGCCGCACCACAAGGCCGCTCTGCCACTGGGCCGGGATGCCGGCCAGGCGGCACAGCACGATGAATGTGGAGGCCATGATGCCGCAGTCGCCCCGGCGGTTGTGGACACAGCCGTCGGTGATGTTTTCCTGCACGAAGTAGGGCGGCTGGTAGTGGTAGTGGGTGTTGAGGGTCACATAGTCGTAGATGCGCTTTGCCTTCTGCACCGGGTCGGTGAGCCCCTGGGTGAGCTGGGCCGCCAGTGCCCGCAGATAGGGCGTGAACTCCAGATGTGGCAGCTCCTCCTGCGTGTCAAAATCCGGCTGCACGGGGTCCGCCTGCATGTGCAGCGGGTCGGCATAGCGGGCCGTGGTACGGTAGCTGTACACCGCGCCAAAGGGCCGGTTCTCGGCAAGGTCGGCCTCCCAGTACGCCGTGCGCTGGGCGGCATCTTCCGGGGCAATGCAGGTGGGCGGCTCGGTGAAGGAATCCAGCGTGATATTGCTCTGTGCCGGGCAGGCCGCCGGGAGCGGCAGCCACACCCGGACGTGCACGGTGCTGCGGCCCTGCTGCTTTGCAGCCGCAAGGGCAGCGGCAAAGGCCGCGTCACTCATGCCGATGCTGGTTTCCAGCGTGATGTCCGCGCTGACTGCGCCGGTGCGCACCATCTGCTCGTGCTCCGGCTCATACCGCTCCCAGCTGGGGTGCTGCTGGGGCGGGTCGATCTGCCGTTCTGCCAGCTCCGGGTGGGTGGCCAGCAGGGTCTCGGCAAAGGAGCGGATGTACCGCTTCTCCCCTTCCACGAACCGCCAGTCCATAGCCCCGGCCTTGTCCAGTGCCCGGAATTCCTCCGGGGTAAAGTCCCGCACAAGGTCCTGCAGCAGTTCCAGCGCCTGTGCTTCGGGCACCGTGTAATCCAGCGGCAGACGGCGCAGGATCTCCCGCTGGGCCAGCAGAGCATCCCGCATGGCATCCACCCCGCGGGGCGTGGGGTTTTCCGGCAGAGGGCCGCCGGGCTGCACCGGCTGGTTCTGCGTCTTTGTCCAGTCCTCCGCAAGATATGCGTCGATACGGGCAATGGCCTCGGTGTAATAGCCCGCCTCCTTCAGACGGCGCACATCATCCGGCAGGCCAAGGTTCAGGCTTGCCAGACAGGCATTCAGATCTTTCATCGCATTCCGCTCCTTTTTTGTTCAGATTCAGCCGTTGATCTGGGTCTCCCAGAAGTTCGCAGCGTCCAGCATCCAGCCGTCGGCATCGGTGCCTGCGCCGGTACCCACGCCGTGGGTCGCATTGGGGAACAGCACCTCTTTGCAGGGCACATGGTGCTTTTCCAGTGCGCGGCTCAGCGCCGGGCGCTGAGCCGGATAGCACAGCAGCGGGAACACATAATCGTTCTCGCCGTACCAGTGATACACCGGCGGGTAATCGTCGGTGACACAGTCAGAGATGTTCAGTTCATAGTACCGGCCCTCCAGTACAAAGGGGTCGATGGCAGCATGATAGACCGGCTTATACTCAAAGAAATTGTTGATGGGATAGCCCAGCAGCAAAGCACCGGGCTTGGGTACCCCATAGTGCTTGTAGCCCAGTTCGTCGCCGGAGAACACACCGGCCAGATGGCCGCCGGAGGAATAGCCCAGCAGGGCGTAGTTTTCCGGCTGCACATTGAACTGGTCTGCATGAGTGGTGATGAACCGGACAGCGTTGCCAAGGTCAGCCACCGGGGCGTTGTCCTTTGCCTTGAGGAACACGCGGTAGCGCAGCACGAAGGCTGCGTAGCCCATCTGGTGCAGCCGCCATGCCGTGGCATAGCCCTCGGACATATTGGCAGTATTGTTGAGCACATTGCCGGACATGACCACCACAAACTTGCTGCCGGGCACTTCCGACGGCCAGTAATACAGTTCCACGCCATCACGGGTGGCGTCTGCGGCGATCTCCTCCGGGGAGTACACTTTATAAGTCACCTGAGTGCCGGCTTCATAGGTATCGGCCAGATAGTTCAGGGCGTCGGCGCTGTCCTGTGCCATGTTGGCGCCCACATAGTCCGACAGCGTGGTGCCTGCTTCCGGGGTGTCCGGGCTGTCCACGGCACTCTGCCAGGTCCACACGCCGCTGGCGGCGAATGTCGGGTCGGCACGCAGGTCAGAGACGAGGGTATCCGGCGTAACGGTCAGATGGCCCGATGCGGCAGAGGCCTCCACCGGCAGGCCGGCCAGCAGCAGCGCGGCGGCCGAGGCACCGGTCACCTGCAGAAACTGGCGGCGAGAGATCTTGTTTTGCATAAAAACCCTTCCCTTCAACTTTATAAAATCTGATTTCTTCAGGAGGTGTGCTCTTCCCAGAAGGCCGCAGCACTGCTCAGCCAGCCCTCTGCATCCGTACCGTTGCCGGTGCCGATGGCATGGGGTGCATTTTCATAGACGTGCACCTCACAGGGCACACCGTTTGCCTCCAATGCCTTCCGGACGGCCGGACCCTGGAACGGATATCCCAGAGTCTTCAGGGAAACATCATTCTTGCCGTACCAGAAATAGGTGGGCGGGAAGTCCGGTGTGATGCCGCCTGAGATGTCCGACCAGTAATACCTCCATCTGCAGGACGCCGGGTCCATCACGGCATGGTACACCGGCTTGATCTCTGCAAAATCGTTGACGGGGTAGCCCATCAGCAGTGCACCGGGCTTTGGCACATCATAGGCCTTGTAGCCATAGCGCTTATCCGAACTGAACAGCCCGCACAGCTGCCCGCCGGAGGAAAAGCCCACGAGGGCATAGTTTTCCGGCTGCACGCCGAACTGCTGTGCATGGTTCGTGATGAACTGCACCGCCCGGCCCAGATCCTGCAGGGGGCCGTTGTTGCTGATATCCCACCAGATGCGATACCGCAGCACAAAGACGCTATAGCCCATCTTGTTCAGCTTCGCTGCCACAGCAATGCCCTCGTTCAGGTCGCCGCTTTTCATGGCTGCATTGCCGCCCACCACCAGCGCATATTTGCCATCGGCATTCGTGCCGGGGAACCAGAACAGCTGCACACAGCCCAGCGAGGAGTCGGCTGCGACCTCTTCCGGGCTGTACACCTGCCAGGTCACCTGCTTACCGGCTTCGTAATTTTCAATGACGATGTTCAGGCCGTCGGCGCTGTCCTGTGCCGTGGTCTCACCCACATAGTCCAGAAGGGTCTTGTTTTCATACAGGCGGCGCAGTGCAAGGTCGTCCGCATCCCCTTTGCAATAGGTGGAGACCCCGCTGCCCGCAATGGCCGGGTCGGAGCGGATCTCCTTCATGGTCATATCGGTGGTGATGCGGCCCTCCGCACACACCGGCAGGGCAAGAACAGCCGCAAGGCACAGCACGACCGCACCGCGTTTCAGCCGATGTCCGAACATTTCACCCATTCCTTTCCGATTTGAATCAGCCGGTGGTATGTGCTTCCCAGAAAGCCACCGCATCCGTCATCCAGCCCTCTGCATCCGTACCGTTGCCGGTACCGATGGCGTGGGGTGCGTGCTGATATGTCACACGTTTGTAGGGTACATTGCAGGCCTGCAGAGCCTTTTCAAAATCGTTATACTGGCCGGGCACCCAGGCAGGGCCCAGCATACTGTCGTCGTTTCCGCGCCAGAAGTATACCGGCGGATATCCTTCTTCCACAGCCTTGTCCAGAGAGGTCCAGTAATAACGCCACCCACAGGTGCCGATATCGTACAGGGTGTAGTATACCGGCTTCATCACGGAGGTGTCGGAGACGGAATACCCCAGCAGCAACACGCCGGGTTTTGCCACATGATACCGACCATAGCCTCGCTTGCTGTTGGCAAACACTCCTGCCACCTGTCCGCCGGAGGAAAAGCCCACCAGGGCGTAGTCCTCTGGCTGCACGCCAAGTTCCTCTGCATGGGCCGTGATATATTCTACCGCCCGGGCCAGGTCCTCCAGGGGAGCATTGTCGCCCATATCCATCCAGATGCGGTACCGCAGCACGAACACCCCGTACCCCATATCATGGAGCTGGGCCGCTGACGCCATGCCTTCCCGCAACTCACCGCTGGTAAAGGCAACATTGCCGCCCAACACCACCGCAAATTTGGCGTTTGCCTGCTCCGCCGGGAAATAATACAGTTCCACCGCCGCCTTGGCTGGCATAGCGGCGATCTCCTCCTCCGTGTAGACCTTGTAGGTCACCTGACGGCCTGCATTGTAGTTTTCTACTACCAGGTTCAGGGCTGCTGCACAGTCCTCCGCCTGTTCCTGGCCTGCGTATTCTGCCAAGGTCTGGTTCTGAAAGTAAGCCCTCAGCAATGCGCTGCCATCATCGGCGTTGCCAAAGGTGAAGATGCCCGACTTTGCAATGCTGGGGTCCTGCCGGATCTCCTGCATCGTGGTCTGGGCTGTAATGGGGCCGGTGTTTTCCGCTGCCCACACCGGCAGGCTCAGGCAGGCCAGCTGTGCCAGGCACACCGCCCCGCACAGCAGCTTGTAGTTCCATGATCTCATTTTCTGTTCCTCCTTTGGTCCGGTCCCAACCGGACGATATGAGTTTATTGTATCACATCCCAGGCTATTGTCAAAACAATTCTGCAGCCCCGCCCGCTGCAAATCCAAGACCAGATCAAAGCAGGTGCCGCACTCCGCTCAGACAATCGTGTCTGGCAGAACTGTGCTGCCCCTGCTTTGATCTCGTGCGCAGACCCTCACGGTTTTGAAGCCCACGGTCGAAATGCCGAAGTCCTTTCTGTAACATGCCCCGTCATTCTGTCTGCACCGCGAACCATTGACAAAAAAAGGCCAGACCCTCCTGTACCAACCAAAAAGGCTTCCTCCTAGAGGGAGCTGCACGCAAAAATGGGCCCGGAGACTTTCGTCTCCGGGCCCATTCAGAACCTGTTCTTTGGTCTGCCCTCAGGCAAACCAGCTAGTCAGTCACAAATACTGATTAGCCAGCGATGGTCCAAGCCTTCTCACTGGCATCGTTCTTCACGGTGCCGGTAGCCAGGTTGTAGATAGCAGCAGCGGAACCGACCATACGCAGGCCAGCGTTCAGAACGCCGTTGCCACCATTCAGGAACTTGTCGCCGGCAGTCTCATTCTCATGCTTGCCGAAGCCAGCCTTGTAGCCGGTGCCGTAAGCACCCTTGACGCCGGTGAGCCATGCGCTGCCCAGGTCGCCGGGCTTGTAAGCGCCGTCGAACAGAACGCCGACAGTGTTCTTGATGTAGCTGCTCATGAAGCTGTTACCGATGATGGTAACCATGTTGGTGTTGAACTTCTGCCAGTTCTTGACTTCCAGAGACGGAGCCAGGATGTCAGCCAGAGAAGCGCCACCGTTGACGTAGGTCATCTCGTTCTCAGAGATTGCGGAAAAGTTTGCAGGCATCATCATAATGAATTACTCCCTTCAAAATGTAGAAAGATATTTTGCGAGCTCACTTTCGTGTGCTCACCAATCCTTACTAGGATGGCAATAATATACCACACTTTCCAGAAATGTTCAAGTACCTTTTTGCAAAAAGTGTAAAAAATGTGAAACAAGGTCTATAAAAGTATTGCTTTTGTACAGTCCGCAGGCGGTTTTCCGGTTCCGACAAGCTTTGCCGCCGCCGGGCGGTACACTGGCTGCAAGGGGGCTGCGGCATTGAAAAGCGTGATCTACCTCGACGAGCTTCTGCTGACCAATTTTGTCCTTGCTGCCCTGTTTCTCACCGCAGCCGGTCTGCTGTGCGCCACCGTGTGCACTGGGGTGCGGCTGTGCACCGGGGCGGCGCTGGCGGCAGTGTCGGCATTGGTACTGCTGGCCCCGGAGCTGCCGGGAGCCGTGGCAGTTGGTTATAAAATTTTCACAGGTTGCGCGGTGGTGGCCGCCGCCTACGGCCTGCCCGGGCGGGGGCGTTTTGCCCGGTTGTGTGCGTGGTATGCACTGCTCAACCTGCTTTTGTGCGGAGCGGTGGTGCTGCCGGGCGTGCAGAGCCGCAACCTGAGCGTCAGCCTGCCCCTGTCCCCCGGGCGGCTGCTGGCCAGCTGTGCGGGAGTGTATGCCGTGCTGCGGGCCCTGCTGTACTGCTTTGGCCGCAGCGGCGCGCCCAGCGTGCCCGCCACGCTGGAGGTGGCCGGGGTGCAGCTGCCGGTACAGGCCTTCCACGACACCGGCTTTGCCCTGCAGGAGCCGCTGAGCGGCAAGGCCGTGGTGCTGGTGCAGTACCCGGCGGTGCGGCACCGCCTGCCGCAGGCAGCCCGGCAGTATCTCGATGGCTGGTTTGCCCACAGCACAGCCCCGCCCCCGCCGGAGCTGGGGGTGCATCTGGTGCCCTGCCGCAGCATCCACGGCCAGAGCATGCTGCCTGCCCTGCCCGCTGCCCTGCAGTTGGGCAAAGATCGCGCAGGCGGGCTGCTGGCGGCGTTCTGCTGCCCCACGCCGCCGGACCCTGCATGGGAGCTGCTGTACGGCGAGGATGCGGCACAGCTGCTCTTATAATACTTATTATAGGGAGGACTGCTCATGTTCCAGTTTTTGCGGCAGCTTTGGCATCGCCTGTGTGCGCGGCTGCGGTTTTGCGGCGGCGTGCAGTATCTGGCCGGCACCGCCAGCCTGCCCTCTCCCCTCTCCCCCGCCGAGGAAAAAGCCCTGCTGGCCCGCATGGCCGCCGGAGAGGCAGACGCCCGCGATGCGCTCATCCTGCACAATCTGCGGCTGGTGGTGTACCTTGCCAAAAAGTACGAGAACAGCGGTGTGCCCGCCGAGGACCTGATCAGCATCGGCACCATCGGGCTAATCAAGGCCGTGAACACCTTCACGCCGGAACGCAGCATCAAGCTGGCCACCTACGCCAGCCGCTGCATCGGCAACGAGATCCTGATGTACCTGCGCAAGACCTCCAACCGCCGTCAGGAGGCCAGCCTTGACGAGCCGCTGAATGTGGACGGCGACGGCAACGAGCTGCTGCTGTCGGACATCCTCGGCAGCGACGAGAACATGGTGGGCCAGCAGCTGGAGCAGGACGCCGAGCGCGCCGGTCTGCGCCGCGCCGTGAGCAGCCTTTCGGCCCGGGAGCGCCGGATCATGGAGCTGCGCTTCGGCCTGACCGACGGCGTGGAACGCACCCAGAAGGAAGCCGCCGACGCCCTGGGCATCAGCCAGAGTTACATCTCCCGCCTTGAAAAGCGCATCATCCAGACCCTGAAGCTCCAACTGGAAGGGCAATAAAAAAGCGCAGCCTTGTCCTTGACAAACCGCGTGGAATCGTCTATACTGAAAATACAAAAGGCGCTGGCCCATACAAACGACTAGCTCCTTACCAGATTGATCAGAAGAAATGACCGCTCAGGGTTGGAAGCGTTGAGGCGGTCATTTTTTCTTTTTATCATCACTGTGCGAGACAGTCCATGTGATCTGAAATGTAACGTAGATTGCTCCGCCAAGCAGCGAAAGCAGCATTACGACCTGTTCAAACGTCATGGTGCATCCCCCCTTTCCGCCCTTGGGCGTCCGGGGGAGGCCGAGATTTCAAGAAAAATTCGCTCCACCGGGCACTCAGGTGCCGGTAAGGAGCTCAGCCGCCTGCATTTGTGGGACGCAGCGCCTCGTGGCAGCCTTGCGGCTGCATTTAAAGCATACCATAATTATGGGCCAATTGCAATTGCAGCTTTGCCAATGCGACAGCAAAAAACGCGGCCTTGTCCTTGACAAACCGCGTGGAATCGTCTATACTGAAAACACAGAAGGCGCTGGCCCATACAAACGACTAGCTCCTTACCAGATTGATCAGAAGAAATGACCGCTCAGGGTTGGAAGCGTTGAGGCGGTCATTTTTTCTTTTTATCATCACTGTGCGAGACAGTCCATGTGATCTGAAATGTAACGTAGATTGCTCCGCCAAGCAGCGAAAGCAGCATTACGACCTGTTCAAACGTCATGGTGCATCCCCCCTTTCCGCCCTTGGGCGTCCGGGGGAGGCCGAGATTTCAAGAAAAATTCGCTCCACCGGGCACTCAGGTGCCGGTAAGGAGCTCAGCCGCCTGCATTTGTGGGACGCAGCGCCTCGTGGCAGCCTTGCGGCTGCGTTTAAAGCATACCATAATTATGGGCCAATTGCAATTGCAGCTTTTTTGCACGCTCATCCGGCTGCCGGGTGGGCGTGTAATTTTTTCCACGCATAGTGGTTTGCCCCTGCGGCCATACTCCCGGTGAACTTCAAAACAGACCGGGGGCGTTTGGATGTACAATAAGGTGGAACTGTGCGGCGTGAACACGGCGCAGCTTCCTGTTTTGTCCGAAAGCGAAAAGCGGCAGCTGCTCCTGCAGGCCCACGCCGGGGATGCAGGAGCACGGGAACGCATGGTGGAGGGCAACCTGCGGCTGGTGCTGAGCGTGGTGCAGCGCTTTGCCCAGCGGGGCGAAAACCTCGACGACCTGTTTCAGGTGGGGTGCATCGGGCTCATCAAAGCCATCGACAACTTTGACCCTGCCCAGCCGGTGCGGTTTTCCACCTACGGCGTGCCCATGATCATCGGCGAGATCCGGCGCTTTTTGCGGGATAACAATGCCCTGCGGGTAAGCCGCAGCCTGCGCGATACCGCCTACCGGGCCATGCAGGCCCGCGAAACGCTGGAGAAGCAGCTGGGCCGGGAACCCACCATGGACGAGATCGCCGGGGAGGCAGGCCTGTCCCGCCGGGAGGTGACCGCGGCACTGGAATCGGTGGTAGAGCCGGTGAGCCTGGAAGAGCCGGTGTATACCGACGGCGGCGATGCCATGTACCTCATCGACCAGGTGCGCGACCCGGATGGCGAGGACAGCTGGATCAGCGGGCTGCAGTTCCGGCAGACCGTGGCCGGGCTGACCCCGCGCGAAAAGCGGATCATGGAGCTGCGCTA
>OGOD01000754.1_pt1 | contig 25014 bp, 23 predicted proteins | sample 1573631 | NCBI WGS metagenome assembly OGOD01 (sample SAMEA2581895, study PRJEB24529) | metagenome | biome: Human gut stool | place: China | collected 2011
AAGGAAAAGCATATGGAGAATATGAAGAAGCAGGAGCAGACAGAGCCGGAGAGGGTTGAAGCAGAGGTTGTATACTCTCCAATGGTCGCTGAGCCGCAGGATTATCAGTATAATGCAGATGCATTTGAGGCTAGAGGTGCGGATGTGGTGAAGCAGGAAGCGGCACATAAGGAAGTATCGAAGGTAAGGGAAGATAAAGCCAGATAGTTTTGATGACGTGGGAGAGATTCTGCGTCCTTTTTTCATTTGTCGCTTTTTTTGCGACCAAAATACATAAAGCACATTTTATAATGCACCTATAAACAACAGAACGGAAGTAGGGATAATGATAGATGCAAGACATATGAAAAAAGTGTTATATGCAAATGGATATATTTATATGAGATGTAGGGGTTCGCATTTTATATATTCAAATGGAGTAAACACGATTTCAGTAAATAAAGATCTAAATGCAATGGTAGCCAAAAGGCTGATTAAGACATATCACTTACAGATGTCATAAGGAAGTTCAGTATGTGTGAGATATATATGCAAAGCCGTTCATATCCGCTGTTTGATGGTTATGAATTAAATACAAACAAAGCAATTACCAGATATGATAAAGAAAATGATAAACCTTTAAAATGCAAAATTCGCACAAAAGAAATGAGAAATTGTGAATGTGGAGGACTTTTGGCTCCGTTGGCATATAAATATGATGATGGAGTGGAGCAGAGTCGTATTTTAATCGGGAAGAAATGTATCTGTTGCGGAGAGAATTATTTTACTGAAAAAACAATATCAATGTTTCCTCAAGGATTTGATATTGATAATAATGTATGTAGGAATGAGGTAACTATACCTGAGACAATTGAAGTTAAGAGGGGGGATATTTTTTACGCTGATCTAAAGGGAATTGAAAGTTGGTGTGGTTCAGAACAGACAGGTAATAGACCCGTACTAATAATTCAAAATAATAAAGCTAATGAATATGCTCATACAACAATAATTGCCATTATTACATCTAAGATAAAAAACTACATACCTACGCATGTTAAGTTACCAATGAAAATCTTACCTAGACAGAGCATTGTATGTATGGAGCAGATTAAGACTATTGATAAAAGCAGGCTTGGAAATTATGTTGGCAATATATTTGAGTTTGATTCACAAATTGAGAAAAAGATAAATAAAGCAATCAGAGAAAGCTTGGAGCTGTTGTAATGTGAAAGGAGAAAAAATATGGCTATGATTGTATGTCCACAGTGTGGAGAACAGGTATCAGAAAAAGCAAAGAAGTGTGTACATTGCGGTGCAATACTGATACCGGAAGAGAAAAAGCATTGTACAGAATGCGGTGTTGAACTTGAAGAAGGGATGACAGAGTGCCCTAATTGTGGCTGTCCGGTAGATGATATCCTAGGGCAGAAAGAAGATGAAAAGCCACAAAAGGTAGAAGTGACAGGTGTAAAAGTAACCAAGAAGTTAAAGGTCATTATTGGTGTAGTAGTTGCTTTAATGGCGTTAGGCGTAGCAACAGTATTTGGAGTAACTCAATATCAGAAGAAAAAAGCAGCAGAGGAATATGCACAACGAGTGGAAGAGTATTCTGATAATCTGAAATTAGCTGCTGTTACAATGTTGACGGGTGCTAGCGACGCAGAGTCTAGTGCAAATCTGATTAAGCAGGTATGGTATAACATTATCTATGAAAAAAGAGATGATAAGACAGATAAGTATACCCGACCAAAGGGATATTTTGTATCGGACTTTAATGATGCGTTAGGTAATCTGTATGCAGATTCAAGTTTCAGCACCAAGATAAGCAACATTGAAGATAATCAGGATACAGTAAATGCATTAATGAAGAAATTGAAAAATCCCCCTGATGAATATAAAGATGCTTATGATGCACTCTCTGATTTTTATGATGCATACATATCTCTTACTAATTGTGCAACTGATCCGTCAGGAAGTTTGCAGACATATTCAAGTACCTTCAATGATGCTGATACAAATACATTAAATGCGTATAAGGCGATGGAACTGTATTTGGATGAGTAGGAAATTGGTGGATAGTTTCTATAATCAGTTTTTAAACAATTCTTACTGTTGTGAAAATAGCTGAGATGATATAATACAGGTATGTGTTTATCAGAGGATATAACAACGGGAAGGAATTTGATATGTTAAATATAGAACTGAAAAAATCAATTGATGAATATATAAAAAATCATTTTGTAAATGTTGTGCAAGAAAATAATTTCACAAATGAAAGTGAAAATGTTACAAAATCAGGGGAAAAACTTGGTTTGGACAATAAAGTTACATTGGATCAGCTGATGGACGATATTGGAGATTCATTTCATGACAAATTGTTTTCATACATTGATGAAAGTGGTATGACAGATGTTGAGGTGTATAAGAAAGCCAACATTGACCGTAAATTATTTTCAAAAATAAGAAGTAATCCAATGTATCACCCTAGAAAACAGACAGTCCTTGCACTTGCTATTGCACTACAGTTAAATATCGAGCAAACAGTAGATTTGCTGACGAGTGCAGAATATGCATTATCTCCGGGAAGTAAGGGTGACTTAATCGCGAAGTATTTTATTGAACATGAAATATTTGATATTATGACGATTAATTTTGCATTGGATGAATATGGACAGCCAGTTTTAGGGTGATGAATTGTGAGTGTTAAAGAAATTAGCTTACACAATGGCTATGTGGAGGAATTACATGGAAGAGTATATTACAAATTCTGAATTTGAAATACTTTTAGAGGATATTCAGGATAAGCTTGAACATCAGAAGATAGAAGAATGTCGGGCTATGTTAACTCAGATTATTGATGATGGTAAGAAACAGAATAGATATATTGATCGTACTTATATTGGAGAGGTAAAAGCCAGAAAAAGAATGAATAGAATATCTGAGATCAATGATATGCTATTAAAAATGACTAATACCCAGATAGAAAATGTACATCGTTATACTGTAGATGAATATGACGAACCAAATCATGAGGCAGAGGCATTAAATGCGATAATGAGCTTAAGCCGGAAAGAGTAATGTAGGATAATCGAATGATAAATAATAATATATATGCACTTTTAATTGGTGTTGGTGATTATACGAAAATAAAAATAGCGGATCTGCCTACTTACAGAATGGATGTGGCACTTATTGGAACTGGACTCATAGCTGGCTTAAAATGTACGCAGGAGCATATCAGATTTATGGCTGGTGAAGATAATAATGGTGTAGTTAGTATATCGTCACTTGCAAGAGGAGTAGATTCTTTTAAAAGAGTACTATCAACAGAAGATACTTTAATATTTTATTTTTCCGGTCATGGAAGCTCTGAAAATCTGGTGTTTAGCGATGGTCAGGTCGATCAGCAAAGTGTTATAAACTATATTGATCAGCTTCCATGTAAAAATAAAATTGTTATATTGGATTGTTGCTATTCTGGGAGGTTTGAGACATCAGGTGCAAATCATCTGAGCATAGAACAGTCGTTAAACATGTTTGCAGGACATGGTATAGCTGTATATGCATCTTCGTCAGATGATGAAGTCTCAAGGTTAGGACCTAATGGTAATCATAGTATGTTTACTGGTGCTCTTTCTTCTGCAATGATTTCCCCATTTATTGTACATAAAGGACAAATAGCTTTAGAGGATATTTACCGGGAAACGCAAAGGCTGGTGCAGGCATGGAATAATAAAAATCCCGGAAAGGAACAACATCCAATATACAGAAGCAGCATGGGTGGAACTGCCTATTTTAAAGTTACAGAATACAAGCCTTACGAATCTGAACAGATATTGGTAGAAAATGGGAAATATATAGTAACGAATGTGAAACCTTTGAGTACGGCGAGTGAAAAAAGACTGAGTGCGTTTGTTATTTTGAAAAAAGAAGCCTCTGTTGATGAACTTGTGTCAATAACCAAGGAAATAGCAGAATCAATAAAATATGCAAATGTGTATTCAAGTGAAAAAAGTGCGGTTTTGCATGCCAATATGCCGGCTAAGGCAGTGTGGTGTTATTTTGGTATGGATGAAAAGGATATTGTTAATCATACACATGTTTATTATACAATCTGGGCAGCAGATGATGTGAAAAGTAAATATTATAGAGAAAACGCAAATTCGAAAGTAGTTGATGGAATATATATTTTCAAAAATACATCATATGATTTAGTGAGAAAAATGCAGGAACATACTATATCTAAAGAAGAATATATCAAACAATGCAAAAATTACTTGAAATTATTTGTGGATAAAGCAGAGGATTTTTGCGTTGACTTAATGGAAGTGTATAATTGTAAGCTCTCATTCTCAGAGCTACAGAGAAGATATAAGGGATGGATGATAAAGGTAAAACATGAGTTTATTCAATTGTCTGATATGGAAGTAGCGCCTGAAGAAATACATAATTGGGTTGAAGAAATTATGCAGTTATCGGGCTGGATATTGGATTTAAGTATATATCTGGAGGGTGATAAGCAGTCTGGAACAATAACAGACAGGGAAGAGTGGCTAATTCAAAATACTATAAAAAAGTATCATGAAAGTTTAGAAAAACTGAAAGAATTGGAAATAGATATAAAATAGAGCTTCGTATCATATGAGGCTCTTTTTTTGTCGCTTTTTGAGCGACCATTAAGATTTTTGGGAATGTAAAATGTATATATGCATTGGGTGCATTGTAATATGGTTACTTGATGTAATAGTCTTATAAGGGTATAAAAAAATAATCTATAGGTTTGAAAAAGTAGACCAAAAGTGCTATACTATCTTTATAAATTGTTCGATAAATTATAAAAGCATGGAATTGTGAGCAACAATTCTACATTATTCGTTTTGAGGTGCGAGAAAAGAGGGTATACATGGCAATTTCTTATAATAACCTATGGAAATTATTGATTGATAAAGAAATGAACAAAGGTGATTTGTGTAATAAAGCTAAAATTAGTAAAGGGACTATGGCTAAAATGACAAATAATGAACCTGTGACACTTACAGTTATTGAAAAAATATGTGATGTTCTTCAATGTGATATTGGAGATGTTGTTCAAATAACAAATGTTAACAAGGATAGGAGATGATGGCATGAGTGAGGCTTTATTAGATAAAAAATTTGGATATTGGCAAAATCAGCTTCTTGACTTGGGAAAACGAAATAAAATGATAAACTACAGGGAGACTAAAAGAGCAACGCTTAAGTTGGTTGAACCTGAATTTGAAGAATTATTCAATAGAATTGCAGTAAATGAAGAAGAGTTAACTTTCCAAAGCCCTGTTGATAAAAATTCAGATATTAGAACTTATTCTGTATTGTCATTATTAGAAACTTTGTCTTGTCCTATACCTGTTAATATTGGAGATATAAAGGCAGATGGAAGTATTTTAGAGAGACAGAAGACTTTAAAGCAGATGAGGTCTAAGTCAAGACTTGCTTTAGATGAGCAAGGAACAAATATTTTATATTTGGTATCAGGCTTTGTAGAGTGGAAAGAAAAGAATGATACATCGTCACCATGGATAAAATCACCTCTAATTTTAGTACCAGTCTCTTTGGTGCTAGAATCGATAAATACACCATATATATTAAAAAAATATGATGATGACATAGTTGTAAATCCAACATTAGCATATTTGTTTGAGCGTGATTATGGCATAATACTTCCAACATTTGATCCAGATGAAGAATCTCTTGAAGAATTTATGGATAGTATGGAGAAACTGGTTGATAGAAAAGGTTGGAGAGTAATTCGCGAAAACAGTTTAGGTCTGGTATCTTTCTTAAAAATAAATATGTACAAGGATTTGTGCAATAATGAAGATAACGTAAAAAGTAATCCTATCATCCGCGCGTTTGCTGGAGAAGACAGTGAATTGGATGAGATACCAGAGGAACTTTATAATTATGATCATGATAGTATTCCGTCGATAGACACATATCAGGTTGTTAACGCTGACTCTAGCCAACAAGATGCAATATTGTTGTCACAAAAAGGCGTAAGTTTTGTTATGCAAGGACCTCCTGGAACCGGAAAAAGTCAGACGATAACAAATATTATTGCACAAGGGCTGGCAGATGGTAAGAGGATTTTATTTGTATCTGAAAAAGCAGCAGCACTAGAAGTCGTTTATAAACGTCTTTCAGAAGTGCATTTGGATGATTTTTGCTTGGCGTTGCATAATTACAAAGCAAATAAAAAAGAGGTTTTAGATGAGCTTGCGAAAAGCCTTGAGTTAAGCCCGATTAAGGTTAAAGCAGAGGAAACTGCTAAACTGACAGAGTTAGATACCTTAAAGGAATTTCTGGGACAATATGTGTCAGATATTCATGAGGAAAAAATGCCACTGGAAATGAGCCTCTATGAAGTATATGGGGCTTTAGTGGCATTAGAGGATACAATTGAATTACCTCTGCAACTTAAATCAGTTGAGAACATGACAAAAGATCAAGTAAACAGGCTTGGTCTGCTTGTGGCAGATTTTGATAAGGCAAAAAATAATTTAGGGGAACAGTGGTATAAGAATCCGTGGAATGGAACCAATATAGTAAATGTAACATATGATTTAACGAATCAAATAAACGAAAAACTGACTCATACATTACACAATATAAAAAGTGTTATTGATGATTTAGAAAAGATTGATAATGTGGATAATAAGCAGGTAATCGTAAAACTTGAGAATATTTCTGTGTATTTGGAATTAGTTAAGAAATGTTCAGAGAGTAAAGCAATTCCAACTGAATGGATTGATGATAATGATATATTGAGCAGAGCTCAGACTACAGCAAAAGAACTGGTTGAAAAGGAAGCTACAGTAATTAGTAATAGAAAATATCTGGATGAACTTTTTACATCAGGTTTCTATTCGACTGATGCTGAAAGTAAACTAAACAAAATTAAAAAAATAAAAGAAATCATAGAATCTAATCTGACAATTGAAAAGTGCGATTGGAATAAATATGTTCTTGAAGTAACTGAGAAATCACAATCAATTAACAGCTTGTACGAAGCTTTCGATAGAATTTTACATGAAATTGGCGAGTTCTGTGATTCTATAAAAGTGCAACATCCTCATACCATTTGTGAGTTGTACGGCAAATACAGATTACATAGAATCCTTGATGAAAAATATTTAGTAGATGACAAGTGGTTTGAAACTAGTACAGAGGAATGTGCTCAGACAATAGAAGAATATAGTACATTGAGTTCTCAGTTATCTACGATTAAAGGGCTAATAGCTACAAGCAGTAAATTAGAGATAATAGAGAGAATTAGGGATAATTTCAATATTACAGAGGTAGCAGGATATGAACAAATAAACGAGTATAATTTCTATGAACTAAGCAAATGCATTGAAGAAAAAAATAAAAAATATCTTACTGTTAAGAAATTATATGAAGAAATTCAAAGCTCTGTGGGAGATAAAGTTGCTCATGTAAGGGAACTGCCGGATAGGTATGAAGAAATTCAGATATATATAAAAATTTGTAATTTGCTTGTCCGAGACATATTGCAGGGAACAGGGTGGTCTGATAATCAGCAGAATGATATTTTTAATGAAAAATATGAATTGTGCATTGAAAAGACAAATACATATGGCAAATTAAAAAGAGAAGTTGAGGAAGAGTGGAATGATGAAGTATTCCAATTAGCATATATGGAATTGCTGGGGCGTTTTCGTTCAGAATATCAAGGCTTCTTTAAGATTTTTAAAAAATCATATCGGGAAGATATGAAATTATTAAAAGGTCTATATCACAATGCTTCTGCCTCGTTAAAGGGAACAGATGCTATTATTTTGATGCTTGAAAAAGTGCAGACAATCAAAGAAATTGAAAAGTGGTTTGTTGAAAATGAAGAGATGTTACAGAAGATTATGGGCGGAAAATTCTGTGGCATTAATTCTGATTTTATGCAAATCAGAGATGACAGAGAAGCATATAGGGAATGTTATTCACTGAATGATGTTGGATCAAAATTACTAATTTATATTGAGAAATATAATAATGAAGATAGGAATTATTTCCTCGTTGCTAGCGATTTGTTGAATAAATTATATATGTCAATAAGTGAGCTGGGGTTAAACAGTATTTTTGAAGAACAAACTCTCTCGTCAGCATTGGGAGATATATCTAATGAACTGGATGATTGGGATAGAGTGTATAAGTTGTATAATGATATTAAAATGTTGCTCTTACAACCAGAGAATATTACTGTTTCTGAATTTAATGTATTAATTGGACAGATTATACAACATGACAAGTTGAATGAAGAAAAGGCAAATACAGAGAAAAAACTGAGTCAATTCTTAGGGAACTTAGCTAATAAGGATATGAGCAATTTGCAAGAAATTAAGCTTGGAATAGAAGCTGTTGATGCGTTAAAGGCTATGTTTGATAAAATTCCGGATGAAGTGAGAAATATGATGAGTGCACCAGATCATCCATTGAAATTAGAGTACTCAGAGGAATCATCAAGAAATATTGTTGAAGATTTGTGTGGAAAGTTATCAGGTGTAGACATTGCAAGCATCAGATGTGACGAACTTCAAAAACAAGTAGAAAGCTTATTATATAATTGTGATGAATTGCAGAGTGAAAATGAGACTGTATTGTCTTTTATTAAATCTGAAACCGAAAAAGTTGATGTCATAGAATGTTTGGAAAAATTGCAGAGTGAACAGAAATTCAAAAAATTGTTATCTGAGAATCAGACTGTGTATAGAAGCATATTTGGCATTTTATTTGATGATCAGAAAACAAACTGGAATAATATAATCACACTTGTTGATAACTGTTTGAAAATAAAAGAGTTAGCAAACCAGTTACAATGTGGAAAATCATTTATCAAGAATGTGTTAGGTTGTGATACATTAGGAATTTCGCATGAAGAAATTGAGAACGATATAAAGAATCTACTCAATTGTGAATCTGAATACAAATGGATTTGCAGTTTATTTGATGAAACAGTGAACTTTACAAATATGGATCTAAAAAGGCTTTTTACGAGATGGACAAATTGTGTAGAACAGTTGGCAACCTTAGATACATGGATTGATTTCCGTGACAGCAGAAAAAAGTGTTGTGAAGCAGGGCTGGAGTCCTTTGTTATGGGAGCAGAAGATTCATATTATAAAGCTGGAACATTAGTGGATTGCTTTATGAAAATGTTCTATCTCAAGTGGATTGAAATAAATTGTGCAGGAACTGATTCAGTAGCACAGTTTAGGACACGTATACAAGAAAGTAAAATTGAAAGATTTTGTGCATTAGATAATCATCAATTGCTTGCAGCTCAAATGCGTATTAGGGAAAAACTGATTTCAGATATGCCTAATAGAAATAATTTTAATCGTGCGACAGATGAAATGGGAGTATTGTTACATGAATTAAATAAAAAAAGAAAGATTATGCCGTTAAGGAAATTATTCAAGACAATTCCAAATCTGCTATTGAAATTAAAACCTTGTTTGATGATGTCACCATTGTCGGTTTCATATTTTCTGGAAGCAGAGACATATAAGTTTGATATGGTAATATTTGATGAGGCATCACAGATATTCCCTCAAGATGCAATAGGTGCAATTTGCAGAGGAAAGCAGGTGATTATTGCTGGAGATAGCAAACAGTTACCACCTACTAGCTTTTTTGCAGCAAGTACCAATAATACAGATGGAGAATATGATTCTGATGAGGAAGAGGATGATGTTATATATGATTCAATTCTGGAGGAAGCAACCAATAGTCTGCCAAATAGATCTTTATTATGGCATTACAGAAGCAGAAATGAAGATTTAATTGCATTTTCAAATCAGGAAATCTATAAAAATAAATTGATAACATTTCCTAGCAGCAATACTGTAGCAGCAGATTCAGGGGTTGAATATGTGTATGTAGAAAATGGAACTTATTCAGGCAGATGTAATATTCAAGAGGCAAATAAATGTGTTGAACTTATAAAAGAACATATAGATAAGCATGATGATCGTTCTCTTGGAATTATTGCGTTTAGTGAGAAACAGCAATCAACTATTGAAGAAGCTGTTCAAAAATTTAGGGAAAGAAATCCAAGGTATGAAAAATTCTTTTCTGAAGACAAAGAAGAACCATTTTTTATAAAAAATCTGGAAAATGTACAAGGAGATGAACGTGATACCATTATTTTCAGCATTTGTTATGCAAAAGATCCTAATGGAAGAATGTATATGCGTTTTGGTCCATTAGGTCATCAAGGTGGAGAAAGAAGACTAAATGTTGCCATAACAAGAGCAAAACATAATATAAAATTGGTTGGCTCAATTATGCCATATGATATTGACTTAAGTAAAATAAAATCAGAGGGCATAAGGATGCTTAAAGATTATATAGAATTTGCTATAAAAGGCAGTGCGGTATTGCATCCACATAAGAGTTCCAATGCATTATATGAAACAGATGAGTTCTGTAATGGTGTTGCAAAATTCATTACAAGTAAAGGGTATCACGTTAAACAATATGTTGGAAACTCAGACTACAAAATTGATATAGCAGTTGAACATCCGAAATATCCGGGGTGCTATGTGGCAGGAATTGAATGCGATGGAAATTCTTATTATATGGCTAGGACAACCCGAGATAGAGAACATCTGAGGAAGTCAGTTCTGGAACAGATGGGATGGAAGATGTTCAGGGTATGGTCAACAGAATGGAAAAATAATAAGGTTGGCGAGCAAAAAAGATTATTGGATTTTATTGAAAATGCAATTAATACCTATCAAGAATCTGCCAATAAAGAAAAAGTATCTTTTCCTGAGAAAAAAGAGGAAAGTGTAGAAGTGGAGTTCCTGCAGAAAACATCTGTTGAACCATCTAAACTAAACTTTCCGTATTATCGCATAGGAGACTGGAGAACTGCTGTATTTGATTATAACAAGGGTAATTTAGAAAATTTGTCAGCAAGAATCAGAGCAGTTGTTGAAGTAGAACAACCGATACATTTAGATTTATTGTATCGTAGATTAGCAAGTGCATTCGGAAATGAAAAAGCGACGAAGCCAATCAGATATACAATTGACCAGGCATTAGAGAATGTTATGGCAAATGAAGTTGTAATAGAAGATGGCTTTGTACGTTTTAAGACATTTACAGATGTAAAAGCAAGAATTCCTAATGGTGCACAAGATAGAAACATTGAGTATATTTCCAAAATGGAAATTGCAGATGCCATGATGACAGTAATAAAACATTCATATGGAATTGACAAAGATGCATTGTGCGCAGAAGTAACAAGCATTTTTGGATATGACAGAATGGGACCTAAAATTGCAAAAGCAATGAACGATACTATTGATTATATGATGCTGAATAATATGGTTACTATTATGGATGGGAAAATGCATATTAAGTAAGGAGAATTTGAAATGGCTAATGAAACGCAGATTAATAGAGAAATCGCAGAAAATAACGCAACTGTAATAAATCCGAAATTAAATCCGAGCAGCAATGCAACTGTAATAAATGTTGAGGTGGCAGGAATATCTTCTTCAATTGCAGCGGGTAGTGTCTTATGCGGAAAGTACTCTGTTATTAAAAAAATGGATATTGTTACAGGCGAAGCTGATTTATATTTAACTGAATATGACAATAATCAGTATGTTGCAAAGGTATATAGGAGAAAGGTTGCAATAAAGCCGGAAATTGCAAATAAACTTATGAACATCAGATCTAAGTATGTTGCTGCAATTTACGAGACAGGAGAGATAAATGGGTATTCTGTTGAAATAATTCCGTACTATAAGTATGGCAGTCTACAAGGAAGAAAATATACATTTGAGCAGCTAAAGAATGATATCATACCAAGCCTGAATGAGGGGTTAAAGGTATTACATGATAATGGTATTTTGCATAAAGATTTAAAGCCATCGAATATCATGGTAGGGGATAATCAGAAAGATGTTGCTATTATTGATTTTGGTATCAGTTCTGTAAGAGAGGACAATAATACTATTATTGTAACAAAAACTGGAATGACACCGGAGTATTCAGCACCGGAAACATTCCGTAATTTATTTTTGGAAGAGTCGGATTATTATTCATTGGGAATAACATTGTATGAGTTGTTCTGTGGATATACTCCATATAACAATATGGAACAAGATGCTATCGAACAGTATATTTCAGTACAAAGAATACCATTTCCTGATGATATGCCGGAAGAATTACAGAACTTGATTGCAGCATGTACATATTATGACATTACAAACCGAAAGAACAAATCAAATCCTAACAGAAGATGGACATATGAAGAGGTCAAAAAGTGGTGTGAAGGAGTTAAACAAGTTATTCCAGGGGAGGGAATTGGTAACTCTAAGGTAGGCGATATGAACCCATATAAATTTATGGGTGAAACCTATGTAGAAGTATTTGAACTTACAAAGGCTCTTGCCATAAACTGGAATGAAGGAAAGAAACAATTGTTTAGGGGAATTTTGTCTGGATTTTTTAAGGCTTGTAATCCTGAAATTGCTGGCTTCTGTATAGACGCAGAGGAAGAAGCAACACGTGTAAACGGACGAGATGACATGATATTCTGGAATCTGTTGTATAAATTAAATCCTCAGACTACAGATTTTTACTGGAAGGGACATATATATCAGGGATTGCCGGCTCTTGGAAGAGAAATTCTTGAAAAACTCTGGAAAAATGATTCAAGTAGTGAAAACTATTATCATGAGATCCTTAGCGAAAAAATGCTTTCTAAATATGTTGAAATAAAAGCTAAAAAAAATAAGGCACTTTCAGAAGCTGTAAAAGGATTGGAAGATGGAGATAAATTAGCTGACAGTCCACGTCTGAAAAAGAAAAATTTATATTTAATGGCATATTTGCTATCAGGACAAAAACTTATGCGGTTTGACGGAAAAGAGTTCAGAACTGTTGGAGAGTTCGCAGATTACATGAAGTCATTATTAGATGATTCATATGATAAGTTTGAAGAGGCGTGTCATAGACTTATAGATTATGATGATAATTTGGATGTGCAATTTGAAAGCTGGCTATTAGCATTGGGCAAAAAGAAAGAGTTAAATGCTTGGAGAGAGGCTATCCAAGGATAATCAGGAAAGGTTGAAAGTAGAAAAATATGCATTGGTTTGAAATACTACAATTAATAGCAATAGGATTTATTTGTATAATGTATCCTATTTTCTTGTTTATCTCGATATGGTCATTACCAGTATATGTGATAATTTCATATTTTATTTGGATTATTAGCATGATTTGCTGGATTTGCATTGGAAAAAAGAAGAAAATTTCTGAATTTATTTTTCCAATATGCATTATGGTAATAATTTTTACATGTATATATGTATCAGGAGTTTCAGAAGATAACTTTGAAGATGATGCATTATTTATTATAGTTACTCCTGCACTGAGTACACCTGCGTTTTGCTATATAGGATATAAGATTGCTGAATATAAGCAAAAACGGAATATTCAACAAGAAAAAGAATGGATATATAGCTTAAATAAGTATTATGAGAAACAGATTAAGGGAATTAATAGAATTATTACCTTGATACAAAGTGCTTATTTGGATGGAAAACAGATGGAGAAGATATTGGCGTTGTTAGACAAATGTTCTGGGAGTGAGCTGCTATTATTATATGCGAAAAAATCTGTAGATAAGAACATGGATTTAGTATTAAAAGTCAAAGAGATTGCAACTGAATATGGACTCTCAACTGAAATTGAAAATCATACAATAGGGGAAATTTCAAAGAAAATGTGTAAGCTGAAAGCAGATTGCAAGGATAGAATTCGTTCGGAAAAAGAAATAAACATAAATATGTATAGTGAAATAAAAGAAGAATATAAGGAGAGAGTATGGAAGAAAAGGAATTGCTTTTAAAAATTGAAAATCTTGAAAAAAGAGTCTCTCTATTGGAAAAACAATTGGAGACAATTTCACAGATTAATCAATCTGAAAAAGTAAAAGAATATATCGCAAGTGCTGAAAAAGCAAGTAAAATAGCAAAATTATTAGATGTGGCTGCAGAAAAAAATCCAAATGATTCTCAAATAGAGAATATAGCAATATCTGATGTATTATCAAGCAGTCCGATAATGGAAAAAATTGATACAGCAAAAGAATTGGTGGCTGATATCGACTCAGATGTTGAAAAGCAAATCAGAGAACATAATGATGAAGCTAATAAATATGACTGGGATACATTATTTGATTATGAAGAAGTGGATGGGCATATAACAATAAAAAGTTATATTGGGTTTGATGATTTGGATATAGTTCTAATTCCGGATGCTATTAATGGTTATCCGGTAACGAGCATAGGAAAAAGTGCATTTGAGAAGTGTAAAGGTATTAAAGAAGTAGTATTGCCAAAATCTGTTGAGTTTATAGGAAGAGGAGCATTTGCAAGTAGCGGTTTAACGAAAATTAATTTATTAAATGTAAGAAAAATTGAGTATGGAGCATTTTCTATTACTAGACTAAATGAAATCACAGTTCCAAAATATATTACATGCATTGAAGCAAGAACATTCGATGGTTGTTCTTACTTGGAAAAGATATTTTTTTCGGATGGGTTACTTGAAATAGGAAATGATGCGTTCAATCTTTGCGGTAAATGCGGAAAGGGGCTGAAAGTTGATATTCCGAATGGATTGAAAAAGATATTGCCAGGAGCCTTTTTTGGTGTTAATAATCTGAAAATAAGAATTCCCGACAGCGTTGAATTAATTGGTGGAGAGAGGGTATTTAATAACGATGCTCGTATTTACTGTAATAGCGGGAGTTATGCGTTAAAATATGCACGTGCTAATGGAATAGAGATACATAAATACGAAGAATTTGATTTACTAGAGGAGTGATGTAATATGAGTGGACCAAAATCAGCAAGATATACACTTACTCCGGAGCAACGGAGAATATTAGCGGAAGCAAGAGAACGAGAACGAAAGACAAAACGAGAATTGGACAAGCTGCAGCAGCATAGAGGAGAGCTTGCAACATTAAAAGAAAGACTAGGCACTGCAACAACAAGCATTGATATGTTGGTAGACAGAGTCGGAGCTGGAAATGAGGTACAACAGAGTATTCGAAACTCAATAACACAAATTGAGAAGATCATTCAAGAATCTGCTGGTTTAAGTAAACAAAGTGGATTAGAAAACCTGCAAGTATTTAATTCCAAGGTTAAAACAGTAGAAGAAACTGCAAGGAAAATTGTTGCACAATATGAAAGCCAAAGTAATGAAATAAAAGATGTATTGTCAAAGAATATAGAGGATAGCATTACTGATGGCATGTCGATAAGAGTAGATGATGAAATTGTAAAGCCACATAGGCACTTAGAAAGTCAAAAAGCAAAAATCAAAGATGTATTGCATGAAATACAGAGCCTTAATATCAGTTCTGATTTGCAAAAAGAAGGCATTACAATTCTAAAAAGAGCACAGGGAATAACAGACGACAGTTTTATTGATAATTATTATGCTATGACAGTTCTTCCATATATAAAAAGATGTAAAGCGTATGAAGAACAGATCAAAGAATATGGAGAAGAATTTGATGAACTTGTATCAAAACATAGATATTATAGTGAATGCTTAGGAATGCCTGTGATTTCATTTACTTTCTCAATGGATTCTTTGAATTCTTTAAGACATAAAGTTACAGAACTGGAATCGCAAAGTGTAAAAATAGAAGAACAGCAATATATATCAGAGAGCCTGGATCAGGTTATGCGTGATATGGGCTATAATGTAGTAGGAAGTAGAGAGGTGGTTAAGGAGAGTGGAAGAAAGTTCCGAAATGAACTGTACCATTTCTCCGAAGGTTCAGTAGTTAATGTTACATATGCGGCTAATGGGCAGATATCAATGGAATTAGGTGGAGTAGACACTTGCGATAGAGAACCTTCTGAAGAGGAAAGTTACGTATTGTGTGATGAGATGGTGGAATTTTGTGATGAATTTCCGGAAATTGAGAGGAGACTTAAAGAAAAAGGTGTTGTATTGATGAATAGGATTTCTATGTTACCACCAGCAGAAGAATATGCACAAATTATAAATGTGAGTGATTTTAATATGACAGATAAAGTTGATGTGCTTGAAACTGCAAGCAAAAAACAGACAGAGACAAGAAAACAGGTATTAAGAAAAGAGTGATTATATGGAAAAGTTCAAGATATGTCCGGTATGCGGTATGCATAACAAACCCAATATGATTGAATGTATTGGATGCGAGACTGACCTGACAAGTGTAAAAGCTACTGATGAAGCGACTGAACAGGCAAAAATTACTGCTCAGGAGAATACATCTAAAAATGTGAAAGAAAAATATGTAAGGGTCTGCGATTGCGGGTGCATAAATTCAGCTACAGCAAAGAAATGTGTTGAGTGTGGAGAAGACATTTCGGATATTGCACCAATATTACAAAGTGAGAATAATACTTGCAAATATGTAATGACATCGTTAGATGGAGAATATGCGTATGAAATTAAAGATGGAACTGCGATATTAGGAAGAGAAAATGAAATGAAAGAATATCTTGCGGATAAAGCATATGTAAGCAGACAGCATGCCAAAATTATGAAAGATGATGACAAGGTTTATATAGAAAATCTTAGCAATACAAATTTTACTTTTGTAAATAATCAAAAGATAGCTGAAAAAACAGAGTTGCATGTAGATGATGAAATAGGTTTAGGTGGAAATGAAACAAATGGTAGCAGACAATCAGGGGCTGCATATTTGATATTGAGGAATGTTTAATGTATATAGCAAGAATCCTTTATCCTGTAAAGGTGCTGGGACCTGGAAATAGAATTGGAATATGGTTTGCTGGATGCCATCATAAATGTAAAGGTTGTAGTAATCCGGAACTTTGGAAAGCTGATGAAAAATATTTTGTTACGATTGAGCAAGTTGAAAAATTGATTCGTACTGTTGCATCAGAGTACGAGATTGATGGATTTACTATTACTGGAGGAGATCCGGTGGAACAGGCAGATGAACTGACAAATTTATTGACGCGGGTTGCAGACATTTCACAAGATGTTATTTTATATACAGGTTACCAAATAAAAGAATTGACAAGTGATGCTCAAATAAAATTATTAGAAAGAATAGCAGTGCTAATTGATGGCGAATATAAGGAAGAATTGAATGATGGGGCATTTCTCAGAGGCTCTTCTAATCAGGTTATTCATATATTAAGCGATCAGTATTGTGATAAATATAAAAAATATATTATGAACAATCATAATGAGATTCAAAATTTTATGATAAATAATGAGGTTATATCGGTTGGTATTCATAATAAAGAATTTAGATTTTAAGGAGGATATATAAATGGGCGATTTTACTCCTAAGTGGCAAAAGGAACTTGATATTTTTGATAGAATTAAGCCAATTGTAATATTAGAAGGTAATGTACTGGATAAATATCAATACTCCGGAGATGACGGTATGCAACAGGGTAGTATATTGAGGCTAACAGAGTATTTGCATTACCATTTAAAAAATGAGGGATATCAGAATATTGCATTCTACGATAGTATCAGGGGATTTTATAATAATTGCGAGGAAGGATATATCCAGAAATTTGCACAGTTAGTAAAGGATAATGTAGCCGACGGCTGTATTTCGGCAGATTTTAGAGGACGAAATGCAACTGCGGCAAGCCATACAAGAACAGCAATAACGCAGAACCAAGAGGCTACTGCCGTAATAATGGATTTTGCATCAAGATATATAACTTCGCCGGATAATATGGAGCAGTCTGAAGTTGATAGTTTTACAGTATTAATGCAAACCTCTTTAGAGGGAAAAGATGTAAAAACAGAACAGGGGATTTTAAAAAATCTGGTTATACTTATTGTTAATAAAATTAATGATATACCGGCATGGTTTTATTTGGATAATCCAAATGTAAAAACAATAACATTAAGAACTCCAGAAAAGGAAGAGAGGGAATTGCTTGTAAAAGGCGACAATTTTCCAACCTTTTTTGCAGGAGATATTTATGTAGACGAATTTCCATACTATAACGAAAATCCAAGTGAACTTGAAAAGATTCAGGATAGATTTGTTGCATTGACCGAAGGATTCAGTTTTACAGAATTAAATGGCTTAAGAAGATTGTGTAAAAATGAAAGAATACATATTAAAGATATGTGCGATGTTATTGATTTATATAAGTATGGAATTAAGGATAACCCGTGGAATAAATTAAGCATTTCTGAATTGAAAACAGCGGAAGAAGATTTTAGAAAAAGAGTAAAGGGACAGGATTATGCGATAGTTAAAACACTTGATATTATTAAACGTGCAGTAACAGGTATGTCAGGAGTTCAAACAGCATCGCACGGAAAGCCAAAGGGAGTACTATTTTTTGCAGGTCCAACTGGTACTGGTAAAACAGAAACAGCAAAGACTCTGGCGGAAAAGTTATTCGGCGATGAAAAATGCTGCATTCGATTTGATATGAGTGAATATGGACAATCGCATAGTGACCAGAAATTACTTGGAGCACCTCCGGGATATGTTGGCTATGAAGCTGGAGGACAGCTGACAAATGCGGTAAAAAATAATCCTTTTTCTATACTGCTGTTTGATGAGATAGAAAAGGCACATCCGTCTATTTTAGATAAGTTTCTTCAAATTCTGGAAGATGGAAGAATGACTGATGGGCAAGGTAATACAGTTTATTTTTCGGAAACGATTATTATTTTTACCAGTAATCTTGGAATATATCAGACAACTGCCAGTGGTGAGCGTAAGCAGGTTGTTTCTTCTGATATGTCCTATGAAGAAGTACAGTCTAAAGTAAGAGAAGGCATAGAGCATTATTTTAAATTGGAATTGGGAAGACCGGAAATACTGAATCGAATCGGAGAAAACATTGTTGTGTTTGATTTCATCAGAGAAAGTATTGCTGGAGAAATTCTTGATTCTCAGATAAATCGTATAATTAACAATTTGAAAATGGATAAAGGAATTAAGCTTGTGTTGTCAGATCAAGCACATGATACATTATTAAATGCTGCGATAGGAAATTTGGATAATGGAGGACGAGGTATTGGTAACATTGTTGAGATTATGTTTATAAATCCTCTTTCTAGGTATATGTTTGATCATGAGCTATTTTCTGACTGCGAAATTGTGGTGGAGTCTATAGTTAATGAAAATATGACGTATTCATTAAAATGTACAGAAACACATGGGAATAACGAAGAATAATGTGTGTAAGAAATTAAGAGGCAGGTGTCGATATGAAAGTGATTATTTATTCTGAAAAAGGATATAAAAAAGCAATATGCGAAGATGCGGCATTATTGAATGAGCATATTATATCTGACTCATTTTCTGAAACACAGATAAATTCCAGAGCTTTGGTAGCAATTGCGGACGGTGTAGGTGGTAATGCTGGTGGAGAGCTTGCAAGCCGATATGTATTGAATCAGTTTGACAAAATTGGTGTGGAGAATATTACAGCAGAAAAACTTCATCAATTTATAGAAAACTGTAATATAGGTCTATTGGAATATGCAAAACAGTTTCCTTGTAAAGAAAACATGGCAACTACGCTTACAGGAATAATTTTATTACCAGATACTTGCTATATTTTTCATATTGGAAATACAAGAGTGTATGGATTGCAGGGTAGTTATTTAAAACAGTTTACAAAAGATCAGACAACATATCAGTGGCTGCTTGACAGAGGGCAGATTGAAGAAGCGGATATATGTAATAAGAATGAGATAACCTATTGTTTGGGTGGTGGAAATTTAAAATATGCAACAGGTATTTGTGTGAACGAATATTCCTTATTGAATCAGTGTAAAAGAATACTGCTATCATCAGATGGAATACATGAGTATGTATCAACAGATGAACTTGAAGATTTTATACTTGGGGATATCAACAAGGAGACAATGCAAAAAATTGCAGATAAAGCAAGAAACAATGGATCAGAAGATGATAAAACAATTGTAGTAATAGACAGGATGTGAAATTATGGGATTACGATTTAGAAAAAGCGTTACGCTGCGCAAAGGTGTTAAGTTAAACTTTGGGAAAACTGGTATGAGTGTAAGCGTAGGCGGAAAAGGGTATCATAAGACAATAAATACAAAAGGTCAAGTAACGACGAGTGTTGGTATACCTGGAAGCGGTATTTATTATACTGACACAAAAAGACTAGGCGGAAATAGACAAGCTAACACACAAAGAAACACTCAAAATCAATATTATACTCAGAATGCAATTAGAGAACCTCAGCCTGTTATGAAATATGAAATCAATGATAGTATTGAATCCTATTTGAATCCACAAGAACAAAATATAAATTCTGGATTTGTGAAGAATGAAGTGATACAGGAACCTGAAGAAAGAATCAACAATGAAACTGAAACAATGGGTAATGCTCCAAAATTGATTTCAGAGGATGAAATCAGAAATTTGTATCTAAAAAGTGATGAACCGGTGGATTGGACAGAACTTCTAGTAAGCACAACTGCAGATGATATGTTTATGGAACAAGATAAATGGATTTTTTTGAAAGGTATTTCTCACAGAATTTTGTCCGGAGATATTGATGCATATCTAGAAACAATTGAGAAAATGAGACCAGTAGATGATCTACTAGATTATGGAAGTCAATTTGAATTCGAAACGGACAATCCTAAATCTATGGAAGTCGAATTTCAGATAAATCAGCATAATGATATGCTATCAGATGGAACAAATTCAGCATTATATAATGAATATGTTGCAGCATGCACAATCAGAGTAGCACGTGACTTGTTTGCACTTTTACCGGTAAGATATGTGATTGTTCATGCGCAGAGTGGAGAAAAGCCTGTATTGGAGGCTAAATTTGATAAATCAGTGTTGCAAGGGATAGACTTTAAAGTGGAAAAAGCTGGAGACATTATAAAGAAATTCATGTTGTAGATTTGTTACATATAATTAAATTTGTAATTAATCACAATAGTGGATCACATTTAAAGGAGAGTTGTATTGGAAAATGAGTTGTTTTTATGGCCACATAAAAATATGGATTTTTGGAAAATAGAAAATAGTGAAAACATTGTAGAGATTAAATGGAGTCATAATTGCTTTGAAGATTATAAAAACCTGGCTCTTGATTTTTATGATTGTGGATATAAGACATTTGAAGAAGTGATTGATAGTGTGCATGATAATGTTAAATCAGATATGTGGTTTCTAGCGGGGATTTTTTTGGTTCGTCAAAGTATTGAATTAGGATTAAAAGCATTAATTTGTAGAATATGTAACAATAAAAAGTGTATTCAAGAAATATTTGAAAGATGTTGCCATGATTTATCTATGCTTTTTAAGAACTATTACGATGTTGGAAATGAAGAATTTTTAGATGATGCCGAAAAGAAGTGGCTGAAAGAATATCTGTATTCGTTAGAAGTAGTTGACAGTAAATCAGACATGTTTAGATTTCCCTTTGAAGATGAATTCCTTTCAAAATATAGGGATATGTTTTTAGATAATGTTGAGGTGGCTAATAATTTGGTACAAGCATTTGGCTTGGTTTATAAATGTGTGCAAAAAGGGGAAATATTAGAAGCATTTGATAGTAATTTTAAATCAGAATTCTTTGTTTTTGCATCTCATGGCATAGGAAATTGCTATTTATGGCAAAGAGTGTCTGATGAAGGATTTCATGTAAAGATAACAGGATATAATGCGGTTATAGATTACATTTATAATAATCAAAATATTTTACCACAGGTAAAGATTTATCCATTAATGTTTATGTTTAGAAATACAATAGAGTTATGTCTAAAAAGGTTATTTTACAGTAGAGTGGAAAAAGGTGTGACATTAAAAGTATTTAATTCTAAAAGGCGGAGCCATTTGATAAACAAGGATTTATGGAAAAATGTTAAGCCTGTAATTGAGAGGTATGCAAGAGTCTCCGATAGTGATTTAGAAATGATTGAAATAGTAGGCAACGCATTATGTACAATAGATCAGATAGATAAAAATGGTGATATGTTTAGATATCCAACAACATACAGTTTGGAATATAAGTTCGATAAAAAAAGCATTGATATTGGCAATGCTTATAGATACATTAAGTCGCTGATAAATTTCTTGGATGGTTGTGATTCAATGCTTGATGAAATAGCGGAATATGAAAGTGATATGAGAACGGAATATGAAGCCGAGATGAGTAGTTATATGGTTTGGTAATTAAAGGTAAGAGACATACTGATTATAGGCTTTGTAAGTTTGATTAGCTGGTTAATGGGAGGTGTTATTATTAAACTTATTATCTGCGGAAATGGATTAGATATTCATGTAGGATTAAACACAAGTTATAGAGCATATAGAGATTATTTAGTAAATAAAAAGATATATGAAGGTGAGAGTGCAATTTCAATTATAGAAAAATCCGATTTTTTTATTCCTAGAGATAAAGATTGCTGGACGGATTTGGAAAATGCACTTACATTTGATTATAGAAAATATATTACTCAATACATAGATGCGTTTGATAGAGATATTGATGTTAATAATTATGAAACTAGTATTGCGCAAATGAACTCTGCTAAACAATTTTTTAAGAATAATCCACAAGATATTGCAAGAAATTTTACAAATAATTGGTTTTGGGAATGGATAGCAAGAGAGTATTATAATAATATTGAAGATGTATGCTATAAAAATAGTAATGATAGCATACATGAAGTTATCGATAGAGATTGCATTGGTATCAACTTTAATTATACGCATACATTAGAAGATATGTTTGATATAAATAAAACTAATGTATTATACATTCATAACAGACTTCCAGATAAGAGAAATTTAAACGATAAGGGAATTGATTTTGAAAGAGATATATTAGCATTAGCTAAGAAGCAATTTCAGTTTGGATCAGTTAATAATTATCTAGATGAATGGATAAACTTTGCCAATTCTATTAAATTGAAAAGTAGTCAAAAATTGATGAGTAAAAAGAGTTTAATAGATAACTTAAAAGAAATATATTATGCATTCTCAAAGAAGCTTTCAATGAATTATGATGTATTAAGTAAATTCATTGATGAGAATAAAACGAAAATAACGGAGGTTATAGTGCTAGGACACTCTATGCTGGGTGTTGACGAACCTTATTATAGAGATGTTATTGTTCCGAAGTTAAAAGATGTACATTGGGATGTGTATTGGCATAAATTTGATGATGCAAGTATTTTTATTGAAAAATATAAATTGCCAGAGGCGAAATCTAAAGAGTGGTAAATCAAATGTTGGAAGCAAAATAGAACATTTATATTATGGATTATGGTATATATTATGACATGGATTCGACGAGAAATGGAGAGGCTGGAACAAAAAATATGAGTTTGAAAAATGTATTGATCATTGTTGATAACATTGACGAATCAATTGATTTTTATGAAGAACTGTTTGGATTACGTGTGATTACAAGGATGGAAGGCAATGTGATAATGTCTGAGGGACTTGTATTACAGGATGTAGATGTATGGTATGACAGTACAAAAATACCTACAACTCCACATAACAATATGACGGAACTTTATTTTGAAGATAATGATATAGAAGGTATTATTGAAAAACTGGAGTCTGGCAAGTATGTTGTAAGTTATGTTACGGAATTAATGGAACTTGAAGGTGGACAGAAGCTTGTAAGATTTTATGATCCATCAGGAAATCTTATAGAAGTACGAACACCAATTAACTATAACTGATATGAAATGGATTTAGGGAGAAAATGCAGATATTTGTAGATGCAGATGCGTGTCCGGTAGTGGGCATTGTCGAGACAATAGCAGAGAAATACAATATTTCTAACACCTTGTTGTGTGATACGAATCATATTTTGTATTCTGATTACAGCGAAGTGATTGTAGTAGGTGCAGGAGCAGATGCAGTAGATTATAAACTAATCAGCATATGTCATAAAGGGGATGTAGTAGTATCGCAGGATTATGGTGTTGCTGCGATGGCACTTGGAAAAGGTGCATATGCTATTCACCAATCCGGTAAGTGGTACACGAATGAGAACATAGATCAGATGCTTATGGAGCGGCATCTTAACAAAAAGGCAAGACGCAGCTCTCATAAGAATCATATGAAAGGGTGCAGAACCGATGTCCAGTGGACATCGGTTCTGCACGGACCGGAGTGGCAACGGAGACCAGGGAAAGCGTACAGAAGATGATGATGTACGCTTTGCACAGTCATTTGAAAAACTAATACTGATGGCAAAGTCAAAAGAAGGTGCTCAGAGTGGGACTATTTAAGAAAAAGACAGTTACAAAGACTTATGATAAAGAAAATAAGAAACCGGTAATCAAGGCGAGCATATGTAATGGCGAGCAGGTTGTGGGCTTTAAGGACATTCATACTGGTAAGATAGAAGAGATTATGCTGATTAAGAATCAGGCAGACCTTGATGCATTCAAGAAAATGTATGGAATAGATGATGAGATAGAGAAGGAATATTGATATGAGCATATTAGGAAATATACTTTGGTTTATATGTGGTGGATTGTTGAGTGGATTGTCGTGGGTTTTGGCAGGTTGCCTGTGGTGCATTTCAATAATAGGAATACCGATAGGCTTACAGTGCTTTAAGTTTGCAGGTTTGGCATTTTTTCCGTTTGGAAAAGAAGTGGTATATGGTGGCGGTGCAGTTAGTTTAATTGCAAATATTATCTGGCTGATTGTATCAGGAATCCCTATGGCAGTTGGAAATGCTGTGGCAGGTCTGATATGTTGTATAACAATTATCGGAATTCCTTTTGGAAAGCAGTTTTTCAAAATTGCAAAATTGTCTCTGATGCCATTTGGGGCAGAGGTAATATAATTAATAGGCAGGTAGGAAAAATGTATTTGATTAAAACGATAAAAGGTGACATAACAAAAGTAACAGATGTGCAGGCAATCGTAAATGCAGCAAACAACTCTCTTCTTGGCGGAGG
>OGOD01000771.1_pt1 | contig 24780 bp, 37 predicted proteins | sample 1573631 | NCBI WGS metagenome assembly OGOD01 (sample SAMEA2581895, study PRJEB24529) | metagenome | biome: Human gut stool | place: China | collected 2011
CCACACTTCATCAAACGTGTCAAAACTATCCAGTTTCCCATCGTAGATGGAGCCGCCACGTCCTTCATATTTTGCAGACTCATACACATACACCGGCACCGCTAGAATGATCTTACGGTCAAACTGCCAGTCTGTCAGATCCCCGGTCTGTTCCAATACCTTCAGATCGACCAGCTTCTCATCCAGATACAGTTCATTGATGATATAACCATATCCATATCTCTCATTCAGCACATAACGCCGCCCCTTCACGTCATAAGGAGTTTTAAAGATTACTTCATGCACCCGGTCACACTGATATATGATCTCGATCCGTTCGCCTGGATACCATTCCAGAATGGGATATTCGCTTACTGCAGTGTCTATGGTCACTTTGAAGGCCCCATCTCCAATGTACAGGATCTCTTTTAATGCCTTTTCCATTTTCTTCCGGAAATGGTTCTGCTCTTCTATGGACTTCCAGGTTTCTTTCTGCTTATCGCTGTCAAACTCAAAATCATTCATATCTGACAGCACGATCGCCGTCAGGACCTTGACGATCAACTGTGGCAAGCCCGTATGGATCTTGCGCATATCCATTCCAGGGGTGCTTTTACTGGCCCAGAACTTATATTTGTCCGCATATTCCGTCAGACTTCCATATAACTGTTCCAACTCATTCCCATCACCACGGTACCAGATCCGGTTACGGATCGCATTAGTCTCAAAATCCATCATTTCCTGGATCTGGATATTGTACGGATTCGCTGGCTGGATCTGCAGCCAGCTTCTTACACCACGGCGAATATTGTCACTCATCTTTTCCAACCACCTCATTTCTTATCCTCCTCAAAACCTATCATGGACCGGTAGGGAATCCAGCCGTACTGGCTGGCATTGATCGTATGGTCATTCCGGTCTTCCGGTTCGTCCTTATCTTCTTTCCAGCTGTATTTTTCAAGTTCTGCCAAATGCTCCGGACATTCATCCACCACCAGATAACATCCCTGCTGGATCCAGCCCAGCTGCAGCTTAATACGATCCAGGATACACAGCTTTTTATATGCGTCCCAGAAATTGTAAAGGCAGTTGTTCAGCCGCTTATACTTTTTCAGTTCCGTCATCGTCGCCTGGTCAGCGTTATCAATATACACATCTTTCGCAAATCCCCATTCATCCCTGCACCGCTCCAGAAACGCTACCAGTTTCACCGCCGTATCACTGGGCGCAATGGGATTTTCTAAGTTTGCATTGTTATAAACCTTTTCTGCCAGCGTGATCAGACGGCGGTCTGTTGTGATCCCCTGAAATAACATGGAAATCGTATCGGGGGATTTGCTGGAATACGCTGTATCCAATCCGCATGTAAACTTCTTCCAACGGATCCGTCCAGCCTTCACCTCTGATCTCACCCATGCAGCAGTGACCACGTGTTTCTTCCGGTCAAAGTTTGGAAATACCAATCCTGTGGCCTTTCCACGAAGCCCCTGGATCTTATTCTTCCAGATCTTCGTTCCTTTGGGTGTATTGGCCAGGATCTTCTCCAGTTTCTCTTTTGGCAAACCCAAATTATGGGCAAAAGAAAAGAACCAATGCACCCAGCCGGGTTTTGGTTCCTCTCTCAGTTCGTCTTTGATCTCCTGCGGTGTCTCTGCCTCCCATTCCGGAAGCGGCCTGCTGCAGTTGATATACTCTTTATAAACAGCCAGTGACGGATCATCCGGATTCAGTGTAGCCATGAGATAATCACATCGCATGGCAGCTTCCCGCACAAAGTCAATATCGGCCGTGTTGATCTCATCGATGTACAGGCAGCCATACTGACCGCCAAGAGCCTTCTGCCACTTCTTCTTATCACCATAGCCCATCACATAAATGACCTTATCTCCACTGGATGTATGAAACAGAATATGGGGAATCTTATCGTCCTTGGTACCATTGCCGTTATATTCGACCAGCATGCCGAAATCATCCACAATTCCCAGGTCTTTGTTGATAATGTTCTTTTCTGCGGTACCTGTGTCCTTGGCAGCGATGATATGTAGCTTCTTCGGTGATTCTGCTACCTTCAGCATGAACTTAAAGAGTCCCACTGTGGTCTTGCCTGCTGCCGTGGTTCCCTCTAAGAACTCCACAGGAGCATTACAGCGAAGGAAGGATTTGTATTTCTCTGACAATAGCAGACGTTCTGTACTCACTATCCGCCACCTCGCATCTGCTGCAGGATGTCATCCAGCTTGTTCTTCTCTTCATCCAGACCGGAAACCTCCAGTTTATCCTTAAACATGCCCAGATGCCGTCCCAGAAGTTCCAGGGCTTTCTCTTTATCGTTCAGCTTCAGCTCGATACCGAACTTTCCCTCTTTAATCCCGGCGATGGCTTTGGTCTGGCTTTCGGTCAGATCTGCTGTATCCGTCAAGACCACGTTGCCGTTTACGATCTGTGCAAAATCCGTAGCTCTGGCAAAGGCAATGGCTGCCAGTTCCTCGATCACCCTGTCCTGAGTAACCTCCGTGCGTTTCTGACGTGCTTCCATCCGCTCTGCAATATAAGATGCAACGTTAGCATTTGTTAGCATCCTGCTACTGTTTGCCCTTGCCACCTCATCGTTTTTTACCCTTGGATAAGCGATCTTGTAAGCCCTCGTGGCATTCAAATCAATTAAATATTCATCTGCAAAGATTCTCTGTTTTTCTGTCATTTGGACTCACCTCGCTTTCTTAATTTTTTTCACAATACCTATTATAATCGAAAAATAGGGAGCTAAAAACTCACTTTTGGGCATAAGAAAAGAGCCACGCGGTGGTGGCCCCTACCTTATGATACATTATTTTTTAGGAAATTTCACATCGAACTTAACCATACTGACAAGTTCTCCATTTTTTCGATATTCCGCAGATTTTTTTCTTAACTCGACATAGTCTACATCTGGCTTCAATCTTTCTTCCACTTTATAGGCTTCAATCCGATATTCTGCTGAATGAAGAAATGGAATTTTGTTTATTCTCATCTCAGCAAAAGTGCCACTTTTTTCCCCACCTTCTTCCCCATTCGGCTGGTTTGAATTACTCCTTATAAAATCAATAGCGCCAAGATAAATTCCCCTGTTTTTTCCATTTTTATCACGCTCTGGTTCCATTAAAAAATAATGTAATGCAAATTCCAAATCATACTCCTCATCCCCAAATCCATTTAAAAATGTTACCAATGAAAATGTTGCTGTATGATCCGCATCCGTAGTAATCTCATTAAACATTTTATATATTGTTTTATTTTCTTCATCGAAATTTTCACATAAAATTAAATTTATATTAAATCTATACTGCATTAAAATTCACTCCAATCACCTTTATTTAAACTATTTATTACAGAAACTCTTGGATGTTCTACCTTTTTATACTCCGTCATATCTTCATGTATACTGTCAAAACCTTCTTGCATTTTCATCTCTAGGCGACGTATCGTTTCATTAATATCCTTATTAACATTATCCATAATCTCCATAGATTGTTTTTGTGATTGGATTGATTGATCTACATTATAAAAACTCAAAAACAAAGAAATAATTCCGACAAATAATGCAACAAGCCCAAGAACTAAGCTAACCCATTCATTCATTTTAGTTAGAGTAATTTCTTCTTTAAGAATAAAACTTGCAATGAATAATCCTATAATACTAGTAGCTAACACATATATTACAAACGTTCCCCAAATCTGTCGAAAAAATTTTATTGTTTCTTCTATATCCCAACGTCTTTTTTTCCCAACGCGCAGCCATAAAATTATTAATAGTTCAATAATACAAATTATAATGAGCACCGCAACCATTTAAAATTTCCCTCCCCCCAATTATATGTCACCATACTAACATATAATTCTAAAAAAGAAAAGCACCTATCTTTCAACAGGTGCCCTCATGGGAGAAAATCAATTATGGTCATGAAACCATCGGAACGGAAGGATTCGAACCCCCGCCAACACTGGATATAAGCCAGCTGCTCTGCCTCTGAGCTACGTTCCGAAAGGGGTTGGCGGCGGGCTTCTGCTGACCCGCCGCTTGTGGGGGAAGCCGTCAGCTGTATGCCTTTGGCTTCAGGTTACACTATAACATTTTGAAAACGGAAAACAGGAAAAAACGGAAAAACTTATGCCACTTTCATAAATTTTTCATATTCTTTTCGAATTCCATCTGGTGTAGCTTTTCGTCCCATTCTAATCGCTACCTCTGCCCACGTCAGTCCCTCAAATATCTTATACCGGATAATCCGCTGCATCCTCATAGGAATCGTATTCAACCATGCCTCTACTTGGCGTTTGATTCTTTCTGCATTCTGCAACCGCTCTTTTAACACCACCTCCAGCCGATCCAACTCATCCGGGTCTTTCACCACTGAATAAGCAAGTCCCTCTGTCCGATATGTCTGAAGTGTATACGGAAAATCATGCGATGAACCTTTTACAGTATCTGTCAAGATTCGTTTTCTATTTTTCTTCAGTTTCCGGATTTCCTCCTTGGTATCATCAACAACCTTACAGGCATCTATGTAATCTACCAGAATCTGCCTGTCCACTGGTCTCACCTCCAACTCCCAAGTAATTTTTAATTTAACTCAGCTCTTAATTGAATTAACTCGACTTAATTCAACTCCTAATTGAGTTAACGCATATTGACTCTACTTAGCTGTTTCAAACCGTTTCTGAAGCCATTCCAGTGTACTATTATCTACTTCAATTTTTGCCGGAATCGGTTCGTCCGTCTCCTCAAAGAACAGGACACCTTCCAACATTTCCTGCAACGTTCCAGGCTCCATTAAAGCCCATGAGTCACTGCCGTCTGTTGGCGTTAATGTAAATACTTCCTTGCCTCTCTTCGCCAGTTCCATAGCTGTTTCAAAATTAATCTGTCTCTTCATCCTCAGTCTCCTCTCTGTAAAGCTCCGGCAATGGCATCCAGGCATTCACGAACATATCCTGGCTGACGAGTGATTCTTCCTCATCGCCAGCAAACCATACTCCACCTTCTTCATTCTCGTCATATCTTCCTATAATCGGCAATGAAAAGTTGGAGAACGAAACCAATACATAGGTTTCTGGTTCCGGTAACTGCTCCGTTGCTGGAATCCACTGATGCTTTTCTTGTTCTTTCTGGAGTTTCTCCATCAATAGGTACGCCTGACTCTTGCTAAAATCATTGACCCTATCAACCTCTTCTGGGCTGAGATCTGTATTCTCATAATCTCTCAGCTTGCACAGTGCTCCATACAGTTTTTCTGCCACATCTTTTGTGATTGTACTCCCAGCACGTAATTGGTCCCACTTCACACCTTTCAAGCACCAATTTCCTTGATCATCCCACTGTGTCAATTTCCCCATCTGCTATCTCCTTCCTTCAAGTATTGCACCGATACTTCATAAGCCACCCGCGTCTCACATTCCGACTCGCTGATCTTCTTTGTATACTCCCGGCTCTGGACTCTTCCCCAAATGCAGACTCTGGTACCAACCTGGAAATTAGACGCATATCTGGCATTTCTGCCCCAGGCGATACATGGTATGTAATCGGATTTGCCATATGGGCGGTTTACCGCCAGCAGGATATCCGCAATTTCCCTTCCAAGAGGAGTTTTTCGGTAGATTGGCGTCTTGCAGATATAGCCATCCAGAAAGATCTGATTCGTCTTGGTATAATCTGTAAATTCCTCCATAAAATGGATTTCTTGGACAAATATAGAAAGTACCAGCCGTTTTCTGGAGCCTTCATGCCGGTTGTAAGAACGAAACTGCCCAATAGCCTCTACGGTACAGCCCTGATAATTTTCTGTGACATCTACCAGACGTTCTGAGATCATAAGTGGAATCACATCCACATGTCCGCTTAAACGGTTGACTTCCAGATCCACCAGATAAAAGCCCTCGCCAAACATTTTGTGGCTGAATGTGAAATCTGAAACAATCTTTCCAATAAGGCTCACCTGATTATTTTCCATGATTTTCTCCAACATCGTATTTTCCCTCCTGATTATTTATCCATCATCTGTCTTTCCTGCTTTTTTCTCTCTTCTGCACCGCCAGCTCCGCCCATGTCGCACTTTCCATTAAGCCACTTGAAAGCACCACCAGCACCAGATGTGGATACTTCGCTACCACGGTTCCTCTCACCACTGCCATAGCACTGGTAGCACCAGATGCGTGTCTGCCCTGGCTGACTTTCAAGGTTTTGACGTTGATCCTGTCACCGATCTTGATGGAATTCTTCAATCGCTGAAGTTCCTTCTCGCGGATCGGATTCTTTACTCCCAACCCTATCATGATTCTTTCTCCCTTTTCTGCAGTTCTTTTAATTTTTCGATCATGGATGACCGGTTACTCTGGCAGTCCCGGAAGAACTTTCCGGGTTCCAAAATATACTGTTCGTTTGCTCCATATCCCTCTTTGTATCGCATCCCAACTCCTGCTTTATAGTCATACAGCATCGAGTGGTATGTTTTCACCACAAAGCTGGTTCCATCTGGAAGCTCATACCGATAGTATCGTTCTCCTGTCTCCTTTGTCTCGATCCATAACGGCCAGGACTCATAAGCGTCAATAAAAGCAGCCCTCTGATCGTTGTTTCGCAAGTAAGGAAGTTCCGGCTGTTCCGGTTTCTCACCAACAGTCTCCTCCGGCTCAATGAGATTCTCCAGATCACATACCGCTGACGCCAGCGCAGCTGCTTCCAACTTCTGCATCCGGATGTGCTCGTCCGATTCATCAATCCCAGGAATTGCAAGGTTTGTAGCCAGTAATCGCTTCTTTCTTTCCAGCATATCTCTCAAAAGTTGCAGATCTGTTATCTCAGCCGATGATGCATCATCACTTTCCTCGCAATCCTCTGAATTCACATCTACCTGCTTCTCTTCTGGTTTTATCCGATCTTCTCCCTGCTGCTTTTCTACATCGTTTTCCAGTACATTTTGCAATTCTGAATGATCCGCTGACACCGTGCATTCCATCTTACAGTCCCCATGCCTCACACATCCGCAACAGCAATGGTTGGTACAATCTTCTCCAATCCCAGGACTTCGCTTTGCCTCTTCTGAAAGCGTACACAAATGGTTCGGGGCATACAGGCAGTTTCCGGTCCGCTGCTTTTCGGCAGCATTTTCTGGCTCATCGGCAGCAGACGTCTCCTCTTCCTTCTCTATCTCGAAATACTGGGAAACCTCTGCCTGTTCCACCACCGGCGGTTCCTGCTCTTCCTGTTCCGGGATCTCTTCCCCCGGAAAAAGTTGTGACATCACAACCGGGATCACTTCCGGATAATCCTTTTCCATCTCCTGCTGGCCATCGATGTCATAATACGGGATTTCCTTCGGTTTCCGGATCTCCTGGAGCTGCTTTATAGTCTGCTCTGGTGTTGCCTGCTCCCGCTGCTCCTCTGTCATGTAAGCCAACTCCACCAGCTGATAGGTGCTGTAGTCCCGGTATCGGCTGTCCAGCAGTGGGGAATCCCCGTCCTTAGATAACTGCTGGTTCACCTTGATGCACTTACTCGCCCATCCCTTGTCCTTGCCATATTTTTCATGCACGTACTGCTCAAAATTCTGATGTCCCTCTTCCTCGTACAATTTCCCGTCACGGATCCGGCGTAGCCAGTAGCCGATGGCCACATAATTTCTTGCCGTGCTGACCAGGCCAGAAGTGATATAAGACTCCGCTTCCTCAAGGGTCACCGGACCGTTGTAGTACCTCTGCTCCGGCGCAATCTCTGTATTCTGGCTTTCAACAATCTCGTTCTGGTTCTCATTCTCCATCTTCTCACCCCTGTCTTATTACGTTCTATGTAACAGTTCATCGATTAGCCTCTGAGTCCGCTCTGGTGGCGGCGTCTTTTTCTCAATCATGCTTTCGCTGCCAAGCGCTGGCTGTTCCTGTGGTTTCTGGATCTTTACCCACTCTGGTTCTTTTCTCATGTCCTGCAGCAGTCCCATCAAAGCCGGTGGAATCTTGGCGTCATCCCGCATGGATTTCACTGCCGCCCGGTAATTCCGTACCACATGGGACTGGATCACACTGTTGACCGTGTCCATCTCCATTCCCGCCCACTCCTTCAGATTGCTTGGATTTCCCACCGTCCGCTGAAGCACCGGAGGCAATGCGGCAAATTCTTCTTCAGCATGGTACGTGGAATTCCGGAGTGCTTTGCTGACCATGGACCAGGCATCTAACTCTCCCAGTTCCCGCCCCTCTCTTCTCCGCTGAAGCCGATCAATCACCTGCCCAATTCCTGGTGCAAAACCAGAGGTGTCCGTCAAAATATAAGATTTTAAAGCAGCCAAGCACTCATCATGGTCAAATTCTTCCAACATTACTGCCCAGGTATCTACCGTTTCTGTCAGGTTTAGCGGTTTCCAATTCGGATAAGCCGCCGATACCATCATCACCAGATGTTTCGCTTCGTCTCTCGTCATACCCTGCTCCAATCTACCCCGTTACCGTTTCCAGTGCCGGAGCGGTTACTGTTCTTTTCTTTCTGCAGACGGTCAAAGATAATCCCCTGCCAGTTGCTGGCCATGCATTCCCGGATCAGCTGGGCAACCGCCCAGTCTCCATACCGCTCCGCATTGCCTTTGATCTGGGAAAGCAGGTTCTTGAAACCAGTTTCCTTATAAGCCTGGCGTTTCTCCGCTTTATAGGTCATCCAGTCCTTCACCGCCTCTTCCAGATCCAGGGAGAAGCCACACTCAGCGATCAGCCGGTCTGGTTCGGGCGGCTTGGCCGCAGCGCTTTTCCCTTCTTTACTTTGCTTTCCTTTACTTTTCTTTTCTTTACTTTCCTTTAGGGATTTTTCCTGTGAACTATCCACGTTTTTCCGGGAAATATCTTCATTTTTCACGGAATTACCTGCTTGAAGCTGCACTTGAATAAAGGGTTCCGTCGTTTCTTCATCCAAAAGCCAGAAACCCTCTATTTTAACCGGAGTCTTCTTTGCCCGCTCTTTCACGGCAAGCTGAAACCTCCTCTGTATTCCGGGTGAGGTGAGGACAGTGTCCGACAGGAAAAGTTTGCTCTCCAGCAGTGACCGTTCAAGTAAGAATGCCAGCACCTGCTCTATGAACCCATCCGTGAGATTCAATTCATCGGCCATGATATACTTCTGGTCACTGTCCCAGGTTAAGTAGTAGCCGTTTTTGTATATCTCACAAAGCAGATAAATATAAACCATGATCCCATTTACCCCATAGCGGGCTTTCAGTATCCGGATCTTATTGTCTGAGAAAAAATTCGTGTCTAACGGAAAGTAATCAAGCCCGCGCTTCTGGGGCCTTGGCATGGTCATCACCGCCTTACTTTCACTTGGTTGGGACCGGCAGACAGTCAGGTTCACCGGTCCCAAAAGGTTATATTCCATGGCATTCAATGTTGTGACACATCATCCTGCCAAAAGGATCTTCATTATCCGATGATCGGAATGGTTCTTCTGAATTCTTCCAGAAGTGCATCCCGAAGAAATCTCTTTACATTCTCGATCGCCTGATTCTTCCAAATGCTATTTTCTGCCTCGACCAGTTTGAATGTCGGTACTTCCTGATTACCAACACGAAATACAAACTTACTTGCTGGCTGCTCTACTTCCTGGAAGGTACGGAACGGGATCAGTTCCACCGGATTCGGCACCAGGGCATCCGCCTTTACAGCCACACCCACGTTGATGGTAGCCACCTGGGTCACACCATCATCGGTGAAATTGGTACTGTTATTCTTATCGATATTTCCGGCCATCTTCATAACCGCCGCCAGATCATTATTCATCAGGAAATTGGCCTGCAGTTCGATCATGAAACGCTCCTGGTCATACCATATATCAAAGCCAAACTCAGATACCTCCGCTCTACTGATAAACAAAGTCTCTCTTGTCCGGTTTTCATCCAGTGTCGAGATCAACCGGACCTCTTTCGGGCTTACCACATGAATCAACATATTAGCCTGGAATTCCTCACCGCACCGCTCAATATACTCCACTAATGCCGACAGGGTATGGGCTTCAATAGCACTTGCCTTATCACATTTCCCATAGCGGACCAGTTCCCTGGTTGCATAGGTCTTTCCGCAGATTTCCAACACCTTCGGCTCCTCTGCCTTTTTTCCTAAATCCACCACATAATTCAATGCTTCTCTTAATCCTTCTAACATACATCTTCTCCTTTACTGCGCTGCTCTTAAATCAATCGGTTTTCCATAAATTTCTCCGGTTTCCGGGTCAAATGCCTGTGCCGGTTCCGGCCGGATTTCTTCCGCCTGCACCGTAGTTCTCTCCCCTGCCACCTGCAGGGAATTGTTGTAATTATCCAGTTCCTGGATGTTGATTGCTCCGGTCCGGATGTCCTGTCCGGCCAGCATGATCGTGCTGATCGGCTCCAGCGGTGCAAGAGAACTGCTTGTGCTGATGCTGGTAGTTAACGATTTCCGGCTCTCATCCGCTTTGAATGTCAGGGAAATGGTCAGCTTTCTCGGCTTCCTTGGGTCGGTATTCGGATCCATGATGTTCCGTCCAATCTTCGCCATTTCCATGTTGAACCGCTGGAGCAGCGCGCCGCCGCACATATCATCCATGCTGATTCTTTTCTTCGCCATGGAGTGCGCCTCCTTTCCTCAAGTTATTTTTAGTTAAAAAATGCTGCCGCCGGATCCGCTGCTCCCTGCATCTGGCCTGTGACGTCTGCCACGGTCGGATTCTGCTGTGGGATCTCTGGTCTGGCCTCTGCCTGGATCACAGGCGGCTCAAACACGCCGTCCCCATTCTCCACTTCTTCCTCACTGTATAAGCCGGAAAAATTATCTGGAAACGCTTCACGGAGTGCCTGCACCAGCGCCACCTTACGGATCATGGTGGCTGGCTTTTTGGACCACTGGCTGTTTAAGCTGCCGTCCTTCTTTCTGCCTACATACTCCTCGAAAGACACCTCAATACGATACGGATGGGAACGGTCTTTCCGGTAGACCTCCGCGTAACCGCCAAGAATCTCTTCCCCAGGAAGCTTCAGTGTTCCTTTCCGGTATGTAATCGCATCTCCAGTAGTCACAATAATTCCTGCATCAATGCCGTCATACCCCGGCGCACTCTCCGCCCGCTTCATGAATGCTTCCTTACCGACCACCATGGTCGCTGGCTCATTTCCGTACTTGATACAGTACGCCTCCTTTAACCACGGGTTCAGTCCAGCGTACCTGCAGAGATTGATAAACATCACAATCTCCTGCATGGTCACTCCTTCCTTGTCTCCACTCACCAGATAGTCACGGACCGTCTGCGGGGTCAGCACAACCTTCTCTCCCGCTACCTCAAACTCCACTTTCTCTGGTTTCTGCTGCGCTTTTGGTGCTAAACTGTTTCCTACTGCCATCTTTACTCCTCCTTCTACTGTTTCGGTACCGGCTCAAACCGGATGCCGCTGCTTCTTAAAAAGTATTTCAGATCATCCAACTGCTTTTCCGTTGCATGGACACGGAAATCCAATACATAGACTGGATCCTGCACCGTCTCAATCGCTTCTTTCGGCGCTGGTGCCAGTTCCTTCTCCTCCATTTTTCTTCCGGCAGCTGCCACCGCCTGGGTCGCTGCCTTTCTTCTGGCTTCCTGTTCCGCTTTTCTTCTGGCCATCTCGGCTTCGTATTCTTTCCGCTTCTGCTCCGCGGCTTCCAGGCGGTTTTTCTCTGCCATGGCGGTGCCGATGTCATAGGTCTTTAAAAAGACCTCCTTCATATCTCTGGCATAAGGGCTGTCCACCTCATTTAAGATTGCCAGTCCCTCAGCCACCTTCTGGATCAGCGCCATGATCTCTTCCTTAATGGATTTCATCGTCTTGGAGGCATTGCCATATTCTGGTTTCATCACTCGCTCCCAGGGAAGATATTCCGCCAGATCCTGGATATTCTCCTCATAAAACTCCCGGACCTTGTCCAGTTTTTCCTTCCGCTGGCGCTCCTCGTAGTCTCTTACCTGGCCATCGATGTTCTTGATCGCCCTCTGGACGATCCCGGTCAGTTCCTTTACCTGCTGTCCAAAGAGTTCATCCGGTTCCAGAAGTTTCTTACGGATCTCGGTTCGTTTTCCCTCCAGGGCATCCACAAACTTATTTAACTTTGCCCGGTCAGCCTTTGCCGCCTTGATCGTGTCATCCGTGTAAACAGAAGTTTCATACTCCTGCGCGGCCGTAGTGATCTCCGCTTTCAGCTCCTCAAAGTTCCAGTCGATCCGCTGGATAAATCCCGCGTCCTGCGGGCTGTAGATCTTCAGTTCCATACTTTTTCTCCTTCATTTTTAAATTGCCGGAAGGATCAGATCCGGCCTGTGTCCGCTCTCTACACATTCCCAAAACCTTCTCTCCGCCTCCACCAGCATTTTGATATCTTCTTCCACTTCGCTTCTCTCAATGAAATAGTGCTTTTCCTTGATGATCAGTTCACCTTTCCACTCGCTTTTCAGCCTAGCCTTCAATACCGCGAACTCATACTCCGTCACTGTCAGGTAATGCAGGATCTGGCAGTAATAATTATCTGGGATCCGGTCATGCCACTTCTCCCGTTGCATGCTCTGAAGGATATTGGTGGTCTTGATCTCCAGTATCCCCTGCCGACCATTCTCATCGATCAGCTCCCCATCCAGGGACGCATGCATCCATGGGTAATCAGAATTAAGGAACATGTTATTTTCTTCATACAGAACCTGATACTGTGGGAAATCCAGAGCGAACAGAGCGCGGATATGCTGCTCCGCCTCTGTTCCATATTTCACATAAGATTTATCGGAAATATCCTCCGGGATTACCAGGCCCGTCTTCTCCTCCCATAACTGGATATTATCCTTATAGGGATTCATGCCGACGCACACGCTCGCATCCGAACCGCCGATGTGTCCTTTTCTTCCTTCCAGCCATTCTTCCCGGCTCTGGAATACAGTCCTGGTGACCATTGTTTCTCCTCCTCGCAGTCGCACTTTTCTCCAGGATCCAGCCTGGCTCCACAGTGCTTACAGACATATCCATACATCGCTACACGTCCTCCTCCGGTTCGATCCCGACAATCGCTTTCACCAGTTCCTTACTGATTGCCTCACCCTTGGTATAGGCCAGCACCGCAGCCAGGGCATTGATCCGTCCCTGAAGCATCAGGGTCTCCTCGTTAGCATTTTCTGGGATAAAAGCATCAGTCCTCATTTCTTTTTCCTCTCTTCCAGAACTGTCTTTTTTAACACCTCAGTTACTTTCTCTAACAGGTAAATATATTTTTCCTCAACTGTTACCTTTACCATCTTGATTTTCCTCCAATCTTCCTCTATACTGAGGTTGAACATATTCATTGTTTCTGGACTCGTTCAGTTGCCGCTGACGGGTCCATTTTTTATAGCTCCGGCACCGGTAATCCCGGTCCCGCTCCCAGCACCAGGTCTTACATCCACACCCGGCACAGGTATTCGCTTTTCATAGGCCCCACCTCCTTAAAAGATCTGTGATACTGCCATCACCATCAGCAGCACACCACCAGCACCTATCACTCTCGGTACTAACCAGTTCGTAAACTCTACAAGATCCATAATGCCCTCCACACTGCCAGCATGGCCCCGATCGGTGCTCCAACCAACATCCCCAGAAGCAATGCCTTGATAACCTCCTTGATTGCCCGGAGCCACGCCTGTTTTCTCAACCGTTCCTGGTCGTACTCCTGCCGGAGCTTGTCCCAGGGAATTACTCTTAAGATTCTCATCTACATTTCCCTCCCACCAACTGTACATTCCAGGCAGACCCATACCACCGGATCCCCATGTCCATTGATCTCAATTCCCCAGCTCTCAACCTTGCGGTCTTCAACATCTGGCCACCATGCTTCCAACGTGATGCATGTCGATCTATAATGGTTTGGATTGTCATCAGAAAGAAACTCCTGCAGTCCAGCTCTCGATCTCGCCCACTTAGGCAGATCATAATAATCATAGCTTGCCTCCCTACAATAATTTCCGAATACGTCATACACCGATACACAGGCGCCACCGCCAAACTTCTTCAGCAAATCTTTCAGTTTCATTGCTTTATCTCCTCTCGCAGGCTTGTCCACCACAACCGCCATCAGGCGGTCTTTCTTCTGTATCCAGCGAAGTTCATCACCGTATCCCGGATTTTTCCCGCCATCTGCTTTTGATCTTCCACGGTCAATTCAGAAAACGGAGTTTCTTTCCCGTCAATATCCAATGCATTAATCACTTTGATTTCTTTCATCTCAACCACCTCTCTGTAAGTTATGCAGGTGCTGGTATGTACGGTTACTACTCAGTCATGGTTCAAATCGCCCTCTGTTGCGAACAGATAGTTCATCAATCCATAACAACCAAAATCACAGCAGGGCCTTCTACAGAAACTTCTCCTTTCTGATAAGGATCTGCAATGATCATATTTACGCCCTCTCTGGTCTCTAATTCTGCAACCAGTTCAGAAGTCTTTACTTTTGATAAGTCCATCCCTCTCACCCCTCTCGTCCTCTTCCGCAACTCCTATTTGCTCTTTCCCGCATCTCAGTGATATAATTCCTATACAGAGTTAAAAAATAAACTCAGAAAGGATAAATCTATCATGGATAATGTTTTTACTGTTAATGCTGCATATGTCACTGCTATTGCTGCAATTCTTGCTCCTACGATCACTGCTCTTATTCATTCCATCAAAGAGTTTCAAATTGCCAAAATGAACAGTACCGTTAGCACACGTCTTGAACTCTGTGAAAAATTTTCAGATGCCTATTCTAAATGCCAATATGGTTCCGAAAAAACAGGATATGCTCTCACTTTTTACAAAGACACCAATAAACTGATCACCATATGCCATCATCGTTCTGTCCGTCATGCCCTTTTCAAACTTGCAAATCAAGTATTGAAAAATGGTGCATCTAAAGATACTAATCACCTTTATGAGCGCTGTATCCGCCTTTTATCTAAAGAGTTTTAAAAATAATAGGTGCATATCCCAGAAACGCAATGATCTCTCCTATGATTAAACAAACCATCCAAAGTACATCATTATCTGCAAATATACATAGAACAACTGATACAACCAAAAGTAGAGTTCCTACTAAACAAAAAAGCATCCCTCTCACCCCTCTCGTCCTACTCCAGCAGCTTCTCTATTGGTACGCCTAAATAATCAGCTACTTTCTGAACCTTGCGGATCCCTGGATCTGATTCATTCCATTTGCTAATACTTCGATTTGAAAATCCAAGATCCTTTTCTAATCTCCATACTGAAATTTTTCTTTCCTCGCAAAGTCTTTTCACATTATCAAATAGCACCTTTCACCACCTCCCATTTTGCAACCTATAGAAGAAAATATTCTCATTATCTTATTGACATTTGTGAGAAAATATTCTATTATACAAATAGGCAATATGAATATATTCTCTTATATCCAGTCTTTTAAATTGGCGTTTAACTACTGGTTTAAATTTTACGAGAATGTTTTCTCTTTACACTCCTAACTATGCGAGAATATTTTCTTTTTGTCAATACTTTTTCGAGATTTTTTTCTCGTATTTGAAAGGAGAATATACTATGACTCTAAAAGACCGCGTAAAAGCGCTCGCTCAGGAACGCGGTATTAGCCTCCCTGCGTTAGAATCTGAACTTGGCTTTGGTAATAGCACTATAGTAAAATGGGACAAATCAACCCCAAATGCTGATAAATTGAATGCTGTAGCCAAATTTTTCAATGTATCAATGGATTATTTATTAAACGGAGATACTGAAAACTCTTCACAACTTACCACAAGAGATGAACGAGACATCAAAAAAGATCTGGATTCTCTACGTGAAAAACTTGAAAATAAAGAATATGGTCCTGCTGCCTATGATGGCCAGGATATCCCAGATGAAGACGTTGACCTGTTTCTTGGACAGGTAGAACTTATGCTCCGTCGTCTGAAGGTCAAGAATAAAGAAAAGTACAATCCGAATAAAAATAAAAAGTAGGTGATCCTGGATTGAATGACTATGTCAGAAAAAAAGCTGCTTATTATAAAAAGAAATATAACACCTCAGATCCCTTTAAACTTGCTGATCTTCTCGGCATTGAGGTGATGATCGGAGACATTGGCTCCCGGTTAGGCTGCTATATGTACATGAAGCGTTCCAAATGTATCTGGATCAACGAAAGCTTGGAAGGGAACGAACGGCTCTTCGTTATGGCACATGAATTAGGACATGCTCTTCTACATCCTAAGGAAAACTGTTATTTTTTAAGGAATCATACGTTATTAAATACAAGGACCGAAATCGAAGCTAATAAATTTGCTGTGGAGCTTCTGATACCAGATGAACTGCTGACCGAATATTTTCGATATCAAGAATATTCCATTGAGCAAATGGCTCGTTTCCTTGGATATCAGAAAGAACTGATAGAATTAAGATTAAAGCAATGACATATTAAAAAACAAAAGAAATGAGGGCATGAGTATGAATGAATCTCCAGAAGTTTTTACATGTAACTTAAAAGCCCCGTGGTATCTTAGCACACCTCTTATTTGTGTGCTTTTTGCTGCATGGTTTATATATGGTATCCCCGTATTACTTGGGATTGTACTACTTATTAATAGAGCTAAATATGAAAAGAAAGCAATAGCTCAAGTTCAAGATTTGTCAAAGCGCTATGCTGATGCACAGTCCTTACTGACACCCGAAATGCAGGATGCGCACAAACTACAGCTTTTAGTGAATTCTCTCCATGAAGAAGAGTCTTCTGCTCATAAAAATCTTGATGAAATGAAAGCCGAAGCTGAAAAGGCTATTGCTAAAAAGCAGACCGGTTTAAACAGCATTGAAAAGCAGATTGCTGAAAAGAAAAAGCAACTAATTTGTATGGATGATGAAATCCTTGTCCAAGAATTTGGCCTTTATACACCACAATATGATTTTGCTTCGGCCCTCGATTACAAAGAAGAACTCGCTAAAATTCGCCAAGTCCAAAAAGATCTCATCAAAGAGAAGGGGGCTGTTCTTGGCAATACAGAATGGACAGTTAATAACAGCAAAGCAAAAGGCAAACAGATGGTTTCTGATACTCAGAAACTTCTCTTACGTGCATTTAACACTGAATGTGATGACCTAATTAACCGCGTAAAATATAATAATTTTAATGCGACATTAGACAGGATTTACAAATCTGCAGAGACCATTACAAAATTAGGCTCTGTAATGAATATTTCTATCTCTCAAAAATATCTCGATGCCAAAGTAAAAGAACTTCGTCTTGCTTTTGAATATCGTGAGAAAAAACAGCAAGAAAAAGAAGAGCAGAAAATGGCAAGAGCCGAACAACGTGAACAGGCTAAGATACAGCGTGAAATTGAAGAACAGCGAAAGAAAATTGAAAAAGAGCAAACTCATTATCAGACTGCCTATGAAAAATTAAAATTACAGCTTGAACAAAATCCAGAAGATAAAAATCTTTTGGAAAAGAAAGAACAGCTTGAAAATCATCTTTCTGATATAGACAAAGCACTTTGTGATATTGATTATCGTCAGGCTAACATGCGCGCTGGCTACGTGTATATAATTTCCAATATCGGTGCTTTTGGTAAAGATATCTACAAAATTGGTATGACCCGCCGCCTGGATCCACAGGATCGAGTAGATGAACTCGGTGATGCATCTGTACCATTTAATTTCGATGTACATGCCATGATTTTTTCGGATGATGCTCCTGCACTAGAAGCAGCTTTACATAGAGCATTTGAAGATAGAAAGTTAAATATGGTAAATCAACGCCGTGAATTTTTCAATGTAACATTAGATGAAATAAAGGAAGTAATCAAAAAGAATTTTGATAAGACAGTAGAATTTGTGGATGTTCCCGATGCGGAGCAATATCGCATCAGCCAGAAAATGCGTTCCAAAATGCAGCACACTGCATAATCAAATTATAAAATGCAAAACCGCCCGGTGCTACCAACACCGAACGGCTTCACATAGATTTTCTCTTACCAGATTGCTCTGGGATGATAAATCAGAATTCGACACCTGAATTATATCATCTCCAGAGCATCCTGGCAAGGGGTGTTCTTTTTATACCCATTTTTCAGTAAAATTCACAAGGAGATGATAGAAATGGCACCAAAAGCCCTGGAGATCGGCGCGGCCTATATCCGCGTCAGCACAGATGATCAGACAGAACTTTCCCCGGACGCCCAGCTTCGGGTGATCCTGGATGAAGCAAAGAAGGATGGCTTTGTGATCCCTCCGGAATACATCTTTGAAGAGAAAAAAGGAATCTCCGGAAGAAAGGCCGACAACCGGCCGGAGTTCCAGAAGATGATCGCCATCGCTAAATCCCAGTCACCGGCGCCGTTTAAGCGACTGTACCTCTGGAAATTTTCCCGTTTCGCCCGCAACCAGGAGGAATCAACCTTTTACAAGGGGATTCTCCGGAAGAAATGCGGCGTGGAGATCAAAAGCGTCTCGGAGCCGATCATGGAAGGGATGTTCGGGCGGTTGATCGAGACCATCATTGAATGGTTTGACGAGTACTACTCCTACAATCTGTCCGGAGAAGTAGTCCGTGGCATGACGGAAAAGGCTTTGCGGCAGGGCTATCAGTCTTCTCCTTCCCTTGGATATGAGGCGGTTGGGGAAGGAAAGGCTTTTGTGATCAATGAAGAGACCTATAAGATCGTGGAATACATTTTCCAGTCCTATTATGATGGGAAAGATATGACTGCCATCGCAAGAGCCTGCAATGAACATCACTGGAGGACCAGACGGGGGAATCCATTTGAACGCCGGACCATTTCCCGGATCCTGCAGAACCAGTTCTATAATGGAACTGTCCTGTGGAACGGCTATTCCTTTCAGGGGACTCACGAGGTCCGCCCATCTGTCACGAAGATCTTTCCGGCAGTCCAGGAACGGATCCGTGCGGAATACCGACCTCTGAAACGCCGTGAGGTGTCTTCCTGCGGCCACTGGCTCTCTGGTCTTCTGGTCTGCAGCGTCTGCGGCGCTTCACTCAGTCTGAACCGGGTCCGGTCTAATCATGGAAGTGATTTCTTCCAATGCTGGAAATATTCGAAGGGACTGCATCCCGGTTCCTGCGCCATCACCGTTGCTAAGGCAGAGCAGCTTCTTCTGCATTCCATCAAAACCGTGCTGGAGTCCGAATCTGTTGAATATGAATACCTTCCACCAGAAACCACTGCTGCTGCCACCTAACAGGATCTGATCACCGATGCGCTGGATAAAGTCACATTAAAAGAGCTGCGTATTAAGGAAGCCTACGAGGCAGGTATCGACACCCTGGAAGAATACAAGGAAAATAAACTGCGTCTGGCTGCGGAACGGGAAGAACTTTTAAAGAAGCTGCAGGAGGCAGCGCCTCCCCCACAGGCCGAGATTCCTGATCAGGATGAAGTGCTCCGGCGGATCCAGACCGCCTACGACCTGTTTTCAGATCCGAATGTAGACTTTGAGATAAAGGGAAATGCCCTGCGAAAAATTGTAAAAAAGATTATTTATGATAGACAAAATGGGGAATTTAAGGTAATATACTATGCATAGAGAAACCCTCAGGAAGCCGCATAAACAAAGGCTTACTGAGGGTTTTATAGGTTTTTGCAGTCCGGGCCACCATACTGACTCATAATATACTGTGCGATCTTTGGATTCGGCTGCGTAATTTTTACCGGGTACTGCAGGCGTTTTTCATATTTCCACATGTGCAGATTCCTCCTTCCCATGGCCATGCGCTGTTGATCCAGTTCCAGTTATTTTCAGAGGTCACCTGATCAAAATTCAGGGGGCCGCAGGTTGTGGCGTATGCTTTCATGGCATTTTCTCTGGCGCGGACCGCCTGATGGTAATAATCCAGAGCTGCAGGATCATAAGGATGAGTATCCAGGTAAAGCACCACCTCATCCACTGCAAAGCTGACCTGGGTGATATAGTCTAAAAGCTGGCTGCAATTCTGATTCATACGCCCCGACACCTCTCTTTCTCAAATGGAAGATCCAGATCTTCAAAAATCGTTCCCCGGCTCAGACCCTTTGCCGGATCATAAGGTGTTTTCCACTGCTGCCACGGAATATATGCCATAGCCAGTGGATAACCTGTCATTCCAGATGGATAACAGCTGCCCTGTGGGCCCGTTGTCTGTCCACACCAGCCTGTATTCTGGTTTCTGTATACACAGTCCATATTGTAGACTCCTTTTTGATTCTTATAGAATTATTTTATGGTATATAGGGAATTTCTGTGCTTTTTTAAGCGCCTCGTTTTCCTCTCTGCCAATTACAGGCTCAAAAAACAGGATTCGTAACTAAACTGAATCGTTACCAAGATTCACACATTGTCCCCGATGGACATAGGATACAGTACAAACCAGTCAAAAAGGAGACTTGAATATGTGTATCTTTGGAAATAATGGATGTGGCGGTTGTAGAAATGGTTGTGATCGTTGGAATACTAGATGTGGTGGCTGCAATAACGGCTGCGATGGCAGCAGCAACAATAGCTGCAGTGGTAACCAGTCCTTCCGGAATGGTTTTCGAAATGGCTTCCGCCGTGGATATCATGAGGGATGGGAAGATGCCATGAGAAATAGCGGATATGGCGGTAATGGCGGCTGCGGCGGTAATGGCGGCTGCGGCGATATCGGCATCATGCCTCTCAGCCTGGACTCCAGCTGTGATTCCTGTGACAACTAAGCTATTGCAGGGAGAATCCTGATCTTCAGGATTCTCCTAATTCTCCTGATAAAGCTGAAAAAAATCCGGATTACCAAGTAAAAATCTCTCTCCCATCTTCACCGTTTCCCCTGCAAATCCCCTGTAATACACCTTCACCGGGTCAGAATCATCGTGGCTGGTGATCCATGCCATCAGCTGGATTCGCCGGGCCATAACAAAGGTTGGAATCAGATGCGCTTCTTCTGGCGATAATGGACGTACCTCGCGGTAACCGTTTACCCAGGAGCTCAGCCATTCTCCGGCTCTTTTATCGTATTCTACGAAGCTGATAGCGGCGGCGGCGTCATATAAAAACCATCCAAAACCGCTATCATCAAAATCAATAGCATGTATACAATGTTCATCCTTTAATAAATTAGCTGCACGCAGATCCGAATGGATCAATCCATAATTCTCTCGTTTTTTTCCATAATGAACCAGATTTGCCAGGATCTTTTCACAGACACGCTCGATGATCTGAAAACCAGCTTCATCCAGTTCCCTGCACAACCGCCAGTCTCCGAACAGTCCCTGGACTCCCAGCATATGTTCATAACCCCACTGGGGGCGGCATAATTTTTCTGCCTCCGGCCAGCAGATCACCTGCTCATGCAGCTTTGCCGCCATTCTGCCGATCTCCCGGAAATCGTCCAGGGCGCAGACATCGTGCTTTGGATCAGGTGCGTGACCCGGTATGAACTCGAACATAACGCAGGAGAACGATGCAGATACGGTCACTCCATCCCCGCACCGGTTTCTCACCGGCCTCGCCACGGGAACCACCTTCTCTTCCCAGATCTTCTCCACCCACCGGATCTCACTCTCCAGTTCCTCCAGTGTATGATACCCGGGTCTTGCCACCCGCATCACCCGTTTTCTGGCATCACTAACCAAACCGGCTCCAGCAGCCAGTCCGTCCTTTTCATGTTCCGGCTCTGTCACCAGAAATGTAGCATTTTCTGAACAATGGAGCAGTTCAAACCTCCACTGCTCCATTCCATATTCCTTTAATGCGGCTCTTCCAGCTGCCTCGTACCGTTCGATCTCCTGGAAATTCATGACCGTTCCGCCTCACAGAGCCTTCCGTAGCAATAACTGATAATATCTTTTCTGGTGATGATCCCGATAAAATTCTTCTGATCATCCACCACCGGCACAAAGTTCTGGTTCAACGCTTTGTCGATCAAGTCTTCCATAGTGGCATTGACATACACGGGGCGGTTATCCGATCTTCTCTTGATCGCTGACACAGAAATATGCTCTGAATCCCGCAGGCTCAAATCATACTGGTTCTTAATTCCCCACAGCATATCACCCTCTGTAATGGTTCCAATGTATTTACCAGACCGGCTGATCACCGGAACAGCGGAATACTTATGATACTCCATCTTTTCCAGGGCCTGTCTTAAGGTCTCATCATCGTAAAGAAACGCAACATCGCTTTTGGGGGTCAAAAAAAATAAAATATTCATCTTTTGCTCCTTTATGTAGTAAAGTAGTCTCGACAAAATCTTCTGTCACTGCCATATCATGCGGAATTATCCTTTTAGGAAATCCTGGCCTTTCTTAAAATATGATACAAAAAAACTCTGACCTCCCTGTGAACAATTTATTAGATTTTTATTAAAAACGTCCGAATTCTCCAAAAGACATTGAAAAATCTCCCCCGGCACGCTTTCTCGCCCCAAGAGAGATTCCCCGTAATTTGTAAAGCTGACATTCGCAATCCGCTTCGCTACTTGCTCATGAACGCAGTCGCTTCGCGATCTGTCAGTGGGAGCTTTCAACTCCCACTGACATAAGCATCCCCCCTCACCCGCCGCTTAGTGCTCCGCGCACTTGAAGCGGGGGAATGCTTATCTGCGTTCAGATCCAGCCACAACGCCTACTGAAAATATCCCACCGGATCCACAGCTTTTCCATCATGCATCAATTTAAAATACACGTTGCTGCCTTCCACACTGTAATATTTTGTTGGCTCTGCCACATAGCCTAAGACCTGTCCAGCTTCCAGGTACTCATTTTCCATGACCTGGATGTCCTTTAACTGACCACAGGTAGCCACATAATCATTTCCCAGATCCAGCACCACGTAATTCCCCAGTTCTTCATCCGAAGAAACCGAGACCACTCTGGCCGGAGCCGGTGTCTCCACCGGGTCACTGATACTGGCCTGGATCACGACAGCAGGATTGCACTGATACTGGTCTAAGGTTGGAAAATAGGTGGTGGTGTCCATGCTGTAATCCAGCAGAATATTGCCCCGTACCGGCCACCCCAGGGTGCTGGCGTCGGAAAAATCCAGTACCAGCGGGGTTGCGGCGTCTTTACCGGTTCCGGCTGCTACATATGGATCCTCAGATCCCTTCGTCTGGGCATCCTTGCGGCTATTCTGGACCGTCTGACTGCCCTCTGTCCCACCGGCTTCCTCACTCGCTCCCACGGTCTGCTCCACGATCTCGATCATGGGCTCCTTCTCTTCCTGTGTCTCCTCCGCCATCAATTTTCCGGGTTCTTCCATCTGCATATACGGATTCTCCCCTGGCGTATTTCCTCTCTGGATCGTAATGGCGCCTGCCGCGGCAACAATAGTCAGCAGGCCAAGTACCAGCATTACAAGAAATAATTTGTCCTGAAATAACTGATTGAATTTATCTTTCACCCTTATCACCTCGGTAATATTGTTACCCGGTGACAAAAACTTATACACGGTCTAACGAAATAACTTCTACATTTTTAAAATAATAACCAAGAATCGCCTCCGCCCCGTAACCTTCCTCCGCCAGTTTTTCTGCCCCATACTGGCTGAGCCCAATCCCATGTCCCACCCCATGACAGACTGCTTCCACCCGCCCGCCTTCCAGGTGGGAAATGGTAAATGCAGGACTTGGCAGCTGAAGCAGCTCCATTGCTTCATCACCCGTATACACCTGTCCACCGATCTGGATCTCCTCCACATACCCGGCCTCATCCCGGCTGATCATCTGAATCTCCCCATAAGTCTCTTCCTTCCACTCCCGAACTGTTTCGTAGCCTTCCGCCTCCATATCCTGTTTGCTCTCCACAGACACCAGGTACGGCTCTTCTCCCGCTCTTGTCACTCCGGCACTGATCTTGTGGAAAAATGGTTCCACTGGTACTCCCTCATACGTTAATATCTGCCCTGCGGTTTCTTCTACCGCCTGCCTCACCCGCTCATAAGCGATAGCAAATCCATCCTTTCCCCATATTTCCTCCAACTGGCTCTGCCGATCCAGGGAAATTCCCAGTTCGCTCTGATTCACCTTTCCATCCCGATCCATTTTTTTATACAGAAAGGTTCTCCCCAGAACTGCCTGGGCTTTTAACGCTTCCATCTCACACTGGGGATCCATCTGGCATACGACCACGCCGATCAAATACGTCTCTCCATCCACATAATGTTTCTCTTCCTTATCTAAATACACCCGCCCCCAGGACTTATGAAACTCCACCGAGGCTGCGGTTTCATCACCATCCGAACTGTGAAAAGCCTCTAACCTCTGGCTGTCCAAAACCATTTCACTCCATATTCCATTCCAGTCCCCACCCCAGAACAAAGTCATAAAATACGGGATCAGAAGGGCCGGACCGATCCATTTCCAGATCACACGAAAATACAAAAAATCCCCTCCTTTCACCCTAGTGTATGAAAGGAAGGGATCTTCTTATGTCATAGGAAACTTCGTCCTAATTCAAATTTACTGTACCTCTACCGTGATCTTATCCAGATGCCAGATATCATCCACATATTCCTGAATGGTACGGTCAGAAGTGAACTTACCGGAGCAGGCCACATTTAACATCGCTGCCTTAGTCCACCATGCCCGGTCTCTGTAAGCCTTGTCGACCTTCTCCTGAGCCTCTGCATAGGAACGGAAATCCTTCAGAATGAAGTAAGTATCTGCCCGGTCACTGGAGTTGGTATTCAGCAGGGAATCGTAGATCTCACGGAAGAGCTCTGGATTCTTTGGAGAATAATAACCATTCACCAGCTGCATCAGTACCCGGCGGATCTCTGGATCATTGTTGAAGATGTCCATTGG
>OGOD01000772.1_pt1 | contig 24772 bp, 20 predicted proteins | sample 1573631 | NCBI WGS metagenome assembly OGOD01 (sample SAMEA2581895, study PRJEB24529) | metagenome | biome: Human gut stool | place: China | collected 2011
CGTGGGCGATGCCATCGTGGTCAAGGTCACGGACATCGACCAGCAGGGCCGCATCAACCTGAGCCGCCGCGATGCCATTCTGGCGTTGGAAGCCAAGCGCGCCGCGCAGGAGCAGCAGTAATCCATAAATCAGAGGGACCCCACAGCCGGTTGGCTGCGGGGTCCCTTTTTGCTGTCCGAAAAAACTTTTGGGTTTCCTCTTGACAGAAATGTAAAAATGTGTATTATTGTATTAGCTGCTTAATACAGCAACACATAAGGAGGGCAAAGCAGAATGAGTGAACAGTTTGATGCCAGCCGCCCGATCTATGCCCAGCTGGTGGAACGGCTCAAAGCCAGAATTCTGGCGGGCACCTACCCGCCGGGGGGCCATCTGGATTCGGTGCGGGATCTGGCTGCAGCTGCCGGGGTCAACCCCAACACGATGCAGAGGGCTCTGGCCCAGCTGGAAAGTGAGGGCCTTGTGCGCACCGAGCGCACCAGCGGACGCTACGTCACGGAGGATACGAATTTGATCGAACAACTGCGGGCTGCCGCCGCCCATGACATCGCGGCAGATTTTCTGGAGAAGATGCGCAGCATCGGCTACACGCCGGAAAAGGCGGCAGCCCTGTTGGAGCACTGGGATACAGAGGAGGTAGAACCCCATGAGTAAGGTGCTGACCTGTGAAAAATTGACAAAAGTATACGGAAAGGAAAAGACCGTGCTGGACGGTATCGATCTGGAGCTGGATTTTGGCCGCATCGTAGGGCTGCTGGGCCCCAACGGCGCGGGCAAATCCACCATTATGAACATCCTGACCAGCTACCTGGCCCCCACCGGCGGGGAAGTGAAGGTGGCAGGCTTTTCACTGCCGGAGCAGGCGCAGCAGGCCAAAGCCTGTGTGGGCTACCTGCCGGAGCAGCCGCCGCTGTACCCGGAAATGACCGTGCAGGAATATCTGGACTTTGCGGCCGAGCTCAAGGGGGTCAAAAAAGCCCAGCGCCGCGAGCAGGTGCAGCAGGCCGCCCGGCGCACCGGGCTGGATCAGGTGATGCCCCGGCTCATCCGCAGCCTGTCCAAGGGCTACCGCCAGCGCGTGGGCATTGCGCAGGCTCTTCTGGGCAGCCCGCAGCTGATCATTCTGGATGAGCCCACGGTCGGCCTGGACCCGGCGCAGGTCATCGGCATCCGTAAACTGATCCGGGAACTGGGCAAGACCCACACGGTCATCCTGTCCAGCCACATCCTCAGCGAGGTGCAGGCGGTGTGCAGCCGGGTGCTGATCCTCTCCAAGGGAGCGTTAGTGGCCGAGGGCACTCCGGAGCAGCTGAGCGAGAAGCTGAGCCCCGGCATCCGCCTGCGTGTTACCGCGCTGGGCAGCAGCGATACGGTGCTGCCGGTCGTGGAAGCGGTGCCGGGTATTACCGGGGTGCAGCTGGTCAGCGAAGCAGACGGCGAGGTGACCTTTACTGCGGAGACTGCCGACACCACCGACCGCCGTGCCGAGGTGTCCCGCGCCCTTTCGGAGGCGGGGTGCACGGTGCTGGAGCTGACAGCGGAGAACCGCAGCCTGGAGGAAGTGTTCCTGGCTCTGACCGGGGAAACCGCCGATGTGCCGGAAGAACCGGAAACCGAACCGAAAGGAGAATGACCGATGTTCGCAATTTTCAAACGGGAAGTCCGCAGCTGCTTCCATGGAATGATCGGCTATGTGCTCACCGCCTTTCTGCTGGTGGCATCGGCCATCTATTTTGTGGCGCTGAACCTGGGCTACGGCCTGCCGGACTTTGGCTACTATACGCTGTACAACACCATTTTTATGCTGCTGTTTTATTTTCCGGTGCTGACCATGCGTTCCTTTGCGGAGGAACGCCGCACCCGCACCGACCAGCTCCTGCTCACCAGTCCGGTGCCGGTGCCGGGCATCGTGCTGGGCAAGTTCTTTGCCCTGTGCGTGGTGTTTGCGCTGCCCTGCGTGGTGGACGCAGTCATGATCCTGACCCTGTGGGCACTGGGGGCGACCGCTGCCAGTACGCTGGCCAATTTTGCGGCGCTGCTGTGCTACTATCTGCTGGGCTGCGCCGCCATTGCCATCGGGGTGTTCCTGTCCAGCCTGACCGAAAACCAGATCATCGCGGCGGTGGCCGGAGCGGCGGCGCTGCTGCTGGCCTATCTGATGCCCAGCCTGCGCAGGATGTTCACCACCGGCAGTGCCGTGGCGCTGGCATTGTTCACCGCACTGGCCGCGGTGCTCAGTGTGGTGGCGGGCCTGCGCAGCCGCAGCTTCACGCTGGGGTGTTTGACCTTTGCCGGGTGCTGTGCGGCGCTCACGGTGTTGTTCCTGCTGCGCAGCAGCTGGCTGACCGAGGGCTTCAGCGCCGTGCTGAGCGCACTGTGCCTGTTTGCTCCCTTTGAGGAATTCGTCAACAGCAACTTTTCCATCCCCACACTGGTGTACTATCTCACCGTGACGGTGCTGTTCCTGTTCTTTACCGTGCAGGAACTGGAAAAACGCCGCTGGAACTGAGGGGAGGGCACAACAATGAAAAACAGAAAGAACCGGCCGGTCAACGGCAAGGTATTCCGCAGTGGGGTGTACTCCACCGCCATTCTGGCGGCTGCCATCCTGCTGGCGGTGCTGGTCAATCTGGTGGTGCGGGCACTTCCGTCCCAATACACGGAGTTTGACCTTTCGGAGGGCAAGATGTACACCCTGGGCGACAGCTCGGTGCAGCTGGCACAAAGCCTGCAGCAGGATGTGACCATTTATTATCTGTGTGAGACGGGCAGCGAAGATGCCATCATCACGAAGCTGTTGGACCATTACGCCGCCGAAAGCAGCCATATCCATTGGGAGCAGAAGGACCCGACCCTTTACCCCACCTTTGCGGCGCAGTACGGGGCCGAAAATGCATCCACCGGAAGCCTGATCATAACCAGCGGGGAGGACAGCGTGGTGCTGGATGCCGCCGATCTGTACGAGTATGACTACTCCGACTATTACACCACCGGCAGTGCCAATGTGACCTTTGGCGGCGAGAAGCAGATCACAGCCGCCATCTATAAACTCACCAGCGGCGACGCCCGGGTGGCCTACTATACCACGAACCATGGGGAACAGGCCCTGACCAGCTCCCTTACCGAGGCGCTGAACGCCCAGAACATCACCCTGCAGCCGCTGGATCTGCTGACCAGCGAGATCCCGGAGGACTGCAGCCTGCTGATCATCAACGCACCCACGTCGGATCTTGCGTCGGATGACGGACTGGTGGACGAGGCGTCCATGCTGCAGAACTACCTGAACGAGGGCGGCAGGATGCTGCTGACCACCAACATCTACGACGAGACCCCCAATCTGGACGCCCTGATGGCAGAGTTCGGCCTGTCGCGGGAGCCGGGCATCGTGGTGGAAGGTGATTCCGGCCATTCGCTGTACGGTTACCCGTACTCCCTGTTTCCGGATTACGCCACCACGGAGGAGAGCGCGGCCCTGAACGGCGTGAACAAGGACACCCATGTGATGCTCTCGGTGGCACAGGGTCTTGTGCTGACCGAGACGGAGGATGTGACCGCGGAATCCCTGCTCAACACCTCGGAGCAGTCCTACAGCAAGCAGGACGTCAACAACGCCGCAACCACCGAAAAGGAGAGCGGCGACACCGACGGCCCCTTTACACTGGCCGCCTGGGCATGCAACGACAACACCGGGGCGGAAGTGATCTGGATCGGCTGCCCGAATGTGGACAACGAACAGGTGTATCAGTCCATTCCCGGCAACCGCACCTTCCTGCAGGGCTGCGCTGTTTCGCTGGCCGGAGATGACAGCGGCCTGCTCATCGACACCAAGGCGCTGGAAGCCGAGCCTATCACGGTGGCAGCTTCGCAGGCCACGACCCTGGGGTTGATGTTCGTGTTCGTCCTGCCTGCCGCCGTGCTCGTAGCCGGTGCCGTGGTGGTGCTGCTGCGCCGCCGCCGATAAGGAGGCTGCCATGAACGCAAAACGACGCACCCTTGCGGTGCTTGCGGCGGTGATCGCAGTGCTGGGGCTGGCGCTCTGGGCCCTGAACCGCAGCACTGCCGCAGAGGAAGCCGCTTCCAGTGCGGCGGCCGATGGTACCATCCCGCTGTGCTCTTTTTCTGCCGCTGACCTGAGCCGCATCACCTACACCTACAACGGGCAGACCCTCACGCTGGACGATGCGGACGGCAGCTGGACGCTGGCGGAGGACCCGGACTACCATCTGGACGAGAGCGCCTGCAATACCATGGTCACAGCACTTTCGTCCCTCCATGCAAAGCGGCAGCTGGACGCGCAGGCCGGGGAGGACTACGGCTTTGACGCGCCGGAGTTGACTGTAACGGTCACGGCGGCCGGGCAGACCACCACCCTGACCTTTGGCAGCAGCAACACCGTCACCGGCGACCGCTATGTGCAGAAGGACGGAGACACCGCCCTGTATACCGTGGACGCCAGCCGGACGGCTTGCTTTGCCTGCGATAAGGCCGGGCTGTTCGGCAGCTTCAGCCCGGCGGGCTTTGCCGCGTCGGAGGTGGAGCAGGTGGCGTATACGCTGGCCAGCGGGGAAAAAGTCTCGCTGACTGCCGCTTCCGAGCTGGCAGGAGACGGAGACGAAGCGGATTCGGCTTCCTACGAGACGGTGTGGCGCTTTGCCGGAGATGCCGACACGGACCTGGATCAGGACAAGGTGCGGAGCATGCTCTCGGCCCTGAGCAGCTATGTGTCCGGCCAGATCACCCCCGCCGACGGCGCGGACCCGGCGGCCTGCGGCTTTGATGCCCCGTTGGCCGTGGTACAGGTGACCACGGCCGACGGAACAAAGACCTTCACCTATGCCAGCGGCACCGATGGGGATTACCTGATGGTGGAAGGCGATGATTCCATCTATGCAGTGGACGGCAGCATCGTACAGGCCGTGACCCAGACGGCCGACGCGCTGACAGCGGCCTGAACGGCAAAAAAATCCTGCGCCCGGCGAAAAAACCGCTGCGGCGCAGGAATTTTTTATGGTCTCTGTAAAGTTTCGGCAAACCTCGACAGAGTGATTGACATTTGCCCCCGGATTGTTTATGATAAACCATGACAGGGCAGAATAACTGCGCAATATTACGGTCGTCATGGATGTTGTGCAGGGCTGGGTCACCCTGATGCGGGAGAAGGATGGGGCACGGGCCCTGTCTTTTTTCGTATCTGAGTTATAAGGAGGATATTGTAAAAAATGGACAACTCGGTGATCGTTTCACTGCGGGATATCGTGGTGGAATTTGATGGTCAGCGCATTCTGGATGGGCTGAACCTCGACATCCATGACAAAGAGTTTGTGACGCTGCTGGGCTCCTCCGGCTGCGGCAAAACCACCACCCTTCGCCTGATCGCAGGCTTTCTGGAACCCAACTCCGGCAAGGTGCTGCTCAAGGGCCAGGACATTACCGGTGTGCCGCCCTACAAACGCCCGGTGAATACCGTTTTCCAGAAGTACGCGCTGTTCCCGCACCTGAACGTGTTCGAGAACGTGGCCTTCGGCCTGCGCCTGAAGAAGATGGACGAAGAGACCATCCGCCGCAAGGTGCGCAACATGCTGGAGGTCGTGGGCCTGAAGGGCTTTGAGCGCCGCAGCATCAGCCAGATGTCCGGCGGCCAGCAGCAGCGCGTGGCCATCGCCCGCAGCCTGGTCAACGAACCGGAGATCCTGCTGCTGGACGAGCCTTTGGGCGCACTGGACCTGAAGCTGCGCAAGGAAATGCAGCTGGAGCTCAAGCGCCTGCAGCGCGAAATGAACATTACCTTTATTTATGTCACCCACGATCAGGAAGAAGCCCTAACCATGTCCGATACCGTTGTGGTCATGAACGGCGGTAAGGTGCAGCAGATCGGCACCCCGGAGGATATCTACAACGAGCCGAAGAACGCCTTTGTGGCGGACTTCATCGGCGATTCCAACATCGTGGACGGTGTGATGCACAAGGACTTCCTGGTGTCCTTCTCCGGCGTGGACTTCCCCTGTGTGGACCGCGGCTTTGCCCGGGAGCAGAGCGTGCAGGTCGTGGTGCGCCCCGAGGACATCGAGGTGGTCTCCCCAGTGGAAGGCCAGCTGGTGGGCGTGGTCAACGACGTCATCTTCAAGGGCGTGCACTTTGAAATGCATGTGGAGTGCGAGGGCCGCGAGTGGCTGATCCATTCCACCCGCGCCTGCACCCCCGGCGAGACCATCGGCATGCGCATCGGCCCCAACGAGATCCACATCATGGCACGGAGCGAGGGGTGATGCGCCATGAAGATTTATGACAAGAAGCTGGCCTATCCGTACTTTGTATGGATGACCCTGTTCACGGTGGTGCCGCTGCTCATTGTGGTGTATTACGCCCTTACCGACGGCAACGGCGCGTTCACCGTGGAAAATCTGGCTTCCATCAGCGGTTACGGTTCGGTGTTTGCCCGCAGCCTGCTGCTGGCCCTCATCGCCACGGTCATCTGCCTGGTGCTGGCGTTCCCCATCGGCTATTTTCTGTCCCGCCTGCGGGTGAACAAGCAGCACATCATGCTCATGCTGGTGATGCTGCCCATGTGGATGAACTTTCTGCTGCGCACCTACGCATGGATGGGCCTGCTCAGCGTGAACGGCCCGGTGAATGCCATTCTGGGCTTCTTCGGCCTGGGACCCTATAATATGCTGAACACCTCCGGCGCTGTGGTGCTGGGCATGGTGTACAACTATGTGCCCTATATGATCCTGCCGCTGTACACCAGCATGACCAAGATCGACCAGAGCCTTGTGGAGGCAGCCCAGGACCTGGGGGCCAACACCACCAAGACCCTGCTGCGGGTGCTCATCCCCATGAGCGTGCCCGGCATCAGCACCGGCATCACCATGGTATTCGTGCCGGCAGTGTCCACCTTCGTCATTAGCCGGATGCTGGGCGGCGGTTCCAACCTGCTGATCGGCGACCTGATCGAAATGCAGTTCCTTGGCAACAGCTACAACCTGAACGTGGGCTCCGCCATGAGCCTTGTGCTGATGATCATCGTGCTGCTGTGCATGAGCTTTACGTCCAGCTTTGACGAGGACGAGATGGAGGGTGTGTCCTGATGAAAACAAAACATCTCCGCCTGATGCAGCGTGCCTACGTCATCCTGTTCTTCTGCTTCATGTATCTGCCCATTGCCTACATGATCGTGTTCAGCTTCAACCAGAGCAAGGGCTATTCGCTGTTCACCGGCTTTACCTTAAAGTGGTACAGCAGCCTGTTCCACAATTCGTCCATCCTGCATGCACTGTGGGTGTCCATTGAGGTGGCACTGCTGTCCGCCGTCATCGCCACAGTGCTGGGCACGGCGGCCAGCCTGGGCATCGCGTCCATGAGCCGCCGCAGCCGCCTGCTGGTGACCAACATTACCTACATCCCGGTGGTCAACCCGGAGATCATCACCGGCATTTCGCTCATGCTGCTGTTCGTGGCTTACCAGCGCTTTGCCGAGGGCGTCTCCTGGCTGCCGGACACCATCATGGGCTTCCCGACGCTGCTCATCGCCCACATTGCCTTCAATGTGCCGTATGTCATCTTCAACGTGAGCCCCAAGCTCAAGCAGCTGGACATCAAGCTGTATGAGGCGGCCCTGGATCTGGGCTGCAACCCCAAGCAGGCCTTCTTCAAGGTCATCCTGCCGGAGATCAGCCCGGCCATCCTGTCGGCCTTCCTGATCTGCCTGACCTACTCCATCGACGATTTCATGATCTCCTACTTCAACTGCGGCACCGTGGAAACGCTGCCCATCGCCATCTACTCCATGACCCGCAAGAAGGTCAGCCCGGAGATCTACGCACTGTCCACCATCATGTTCGTGGTGATCCTGTGCATCATTCTGATTTCCAACGCCATGGAAAGCCGCAGCTACCGCCGCGACCAGAAGGCGCTGAGAGGGGAGGGCGTGTGATGAAACGTTTTGCCGTTCTGCTGCTCACGCTGGCGCTGGCGGTGTGCTGCACGCTGCCGGCCTTTGCGGCAGACACCATTGAGGTGAATGAGGACGTTTCGGTGTCCGGCGATTACGACTGGACCCGCTTCAAGGGCCAGAACATGACTCTGAACGTCTACAACTGGGGCGAGTACATCTCCAACGGCTCGGACGACAGCCTGGACGTGGTGTCCGCCTTTGAGGACCTGACCGGCATCAAGGTGAACTACACCACCTTCGATTCCAACGAGTCCATGTACGCCAAGCTGAAATCCGGTGCGGCGGACTACGATGTGGTGATCCCGTCGGATTACATGGTGGCCAAGATGATCGCAGAAGGGATGCTCAAGCCCCTCAACTACGACAACATCCCCAACTTCCAGAAGATCGACGCGGAATACCGCAACCCGGATTACGACCCCCAGAACGCCTATACGGTGCCCTATATGCTGTGCACCACCGGCATCATCTACAACACCACGATGGTGGACAAGGCACCCACCAGCTGGGCGGACCTGTGGGATGAACAGTATGCCGGCAACATCCTGATGTTCAACAACAGCCGCGACGCCTACGCCATTGCGGCCTTCAAGAGCGGCCATGACATCAACCCCCAGTCCACGGAAGAAGTGGACGAGGTGGTGAAAGAGCTCAAGGCTCAGAAGCCGCTGGTGCAGGCCTACGTCATGGATGAGATCTTTGATAAGATGATCGGCGGTGAGGCAGCCGTAGGCGTGTACTACTCCGGCGACGCCATCACCATGATCGACGATAATCCCGACCTTGCCTGGGTGTTCCCGGAAGAGGGCAGTGTGCTGTCGGTGGACTGCATGGCCATCCCCGCCACGAGTGAGCACCAGGAAGCCGCCGAAATGTTCATCAACTTCATGTGTGAGACGGACATCGGCAAGGCAAACGCCGAGTACATCGGCTACACCACTCCCATGGAGGCAGTGCGGGAGGTGCTGGACGAGGACCTGCGCGACAGCGAGATCGCTTATCCACCAGAAGAACTTGCCGCGAAGGAACGGGTGTTCACCGCTCTGAGCGATGACGTGAACAGCGAGCTGGACGTGAAGTGGAGCGAGATGAAGAGCTACGACGAGGGCGGCAGCAGCCTGCTGTTCCTGTCGCTGCTGGCCGCCATGGTGGCGCTGGCCTGCTTCAACATCTGGCGCAAACTGCGCAAAAAGAGCCGCAACCAGTATTAAACAGACGGCCCCGCCCTCTCGGATCTGCTGCTGCCGCAGACGATGGAGAGAGCGGGGCCTTTTTGAAATCATTTCGGATGGGAAAGGAACATTATGGAGCCCAATTTTTACACCGAGACCGCAACGGTGCTCAATGCGGATGCGGACTTCCGCAGTCTGCTCAAGCCCAGCGCCCTGCTGCGCTATGTGGAGCAGGTATCTGCCGACCACGCCCGTGCCTTTGGCATGGATGACCAGTTTTTCCGGGACCACAACGTGGCGTTTCTGGTGGGCAAGCAGGCCCTGCAGTTTGTGCGGGTGCCCCGCCGCACCGAGGCGCTCACCCTGACCACCCGCGCCGAGCACAGCCGCCGGGGTGCCATCAAGCGCATCACTACGGTCACGGATGCCGCCGGGAAGCTGGTGGCCACGGTGGACTGCCGCTGGATCCTGGTGGATCGGACCGGCGGCCACATCATGCGGGAACCGAACTGGACCGTGGAAAATTTCTGGAATGAGACGGTGGAAGGGGAGCTGTCCCTGCACACCCACCGGTGCAAAGAGCTGACGTCGGCAGGGGAGTGCAGGGCCAGCTACTCGCTGTGCGACCTGAACGGCCACATCAACAACGCCTATTATCTGGACCTTGCCTGCGACGCTCTGCCGCCGGAGGTGCTGCAGGCGGGCCCGGTGACCTTTGCCGCCGTGAACTACCACCGGGAGATCCCCATGGGGGACACGGTGGAACTGCTGTATGCACCCTCGGAAGAGGGGTGGTATGTGCAGGGCCGCCACGACGGCCGCACCAGCTTTGAGTGCTATCTGAAGATCGGGTCATAAAAAGTTCACAAAATAAGTTACAGAAAAATGACAAAACCCTATTGCAAAATAGTATCAAAAGAGTTACAATATGGTTACAGCAAGGGCCGAGATCCCCTGGCTGTGTGTGAAATCTTTTTCTTCTTGTTTTAGGGATATCGGGCACCGGGCCTCCTCCTCCGACTGGAACTCCTTCACAGTCTGTGCTCCGTGTGCCGCACAGGCGATGTCCCGCTTCGTGTGCAAAAAAGCTCGTCCGTGACCCGGACGAGCTTTTTTGCATGCCGAAAACCGCCGGAATCGTCAAAAAGTATGACCTTGCGCGGTTTTGGTGGGCATTTTGCCTGTTTTTCTCAAAAGGACAGTTTCAAAGTTTGGCGCGGCAGGGGTTTGTATTCTGAGGCCGAGTGTGGTAAAGTATATACAATCAATTTAGATGGCTCAAACATGAATGATTTTGTTGTAGAATGCTTCATGCTGCGATAAGAGAAAAGGAGTTTGACTATGGCTTATTTCTATGAAGAACCCTCCCGCACCTTTGGCGAGTATCTGCTGGTGCCCGGCTATTCCTCTGCAGAAAATGTTCCCACTGCTGTCAGCCTCAAGACCCCGCTGGTCAAGTACCGCAAGGGTCAGGAAGAGTGCCCGTTGGAAATGAACATCCCCATGATCAGCGCCATCATGCAGTCGGTCTCCGGCGATAAGCTGGCCATTGCACTGGCTCGTCAGGGCGGCGTCTCCTTCATCTATGGCTCCCAGAGCATCGAGAACGAGGCTGCCATGGTGCGCCGCGTCAAGAGCTACAAGGCCGGCTATGTCGTGTCCGACTCCAATCTGGCCCCCACCGCTACCCTGCACGATGTGCTGGAGCTCAAGGCCCGCACCGGCCACTCCACCATCGCGGTCACCGCTGACGGCACCCCCAACGGCAAGCTGCTGGGCATCGTGGCCTCCCGCGACTACCGCGTCAACCACACCCCGGATGACGCTCCCGTTACCACCTTCATGACCCCGCTGGAAAAGCTGGTCACTGCCCCGGAGAACACCTCCCTGCATGACTGCAACAACATCATCTGGGACAACAAGATCAACACTCTGCCGCTGGTGGACGCTGAGGGCAACCTGAAGTATATGGTGTTCCGCAAGGACTACGACTCCCACAAGAAGAACGCCAACGAGCTGCTGGACAAGAACAAGAGCTATGTGGTGGGTGCCGGCATCAACACCCGTGACTATGCCGAGCGCGTGCCCGCTCTGGTGGAGGCCGGTGTGGACGTGCTGTGCATCGACTCTTCCGAGGGCTACTCCGAGTGGCAGGCCCGCACCATCCACTGGATCCGGGAGCACTACGGCGACAAGGTGAAGGTCGGTGCCGGCAACGTGGTGGATGCCGAGGGCTTCCGCTTCCTGGCCGAGCAGGGTGCCGACTTCGTAAAGATCGGCATCGGCGGCGGTTCCATCTGCATCACCCGCGAGACCAAGGGCATCGGCCGCGGTCAGGCAACGGCTGTCATCGAGGTGGCCAAGGCTCGTGACGAGTACTTCAAGGAGACCGGCATCTATGTGCCCATCTGCTCCGACGGCGGCATCGTCCACGACTACCACATCACCCTGGCACTGGCCATGGGTGCCGACTTCGTCATGCTGGGCCGCTACTTCGCCCGCTTCGACGAGAGCCCCACGAACAAGGTGCGCATCAATGGCCAGTATATGAAGGAGTACTGGGGCGAGGGCTCCAACCGTGCCCGCAACTGGCAGCGCTACGACCTGGGCGGCTCCACCAAGCTGAGCTTCGAGGAAGGCGTGGACAGCTACGTCCCGTACGCCGGCCCGCTGGCCGACGGCGTGCAGACCACTCTGTACAAGGTCAAGAGCACCATGTGCAACTGCGGTGCTCTGTCCATCCCCGAGCTGCAGCAGAAGGCCAAGCTGACCGTCGTGTCCTCCACCTCCATCGTGGAGGGCGGCAGCCATGACGTCGTGCTGAAGAACGCTACCCCCAACATCATCAACGGCTAAAGAACAAAACCCTCTCAGTCTGCTCATTTCACTCGCATCCAGCTCCCCCGAAAGGGGGAGCTTTTTCGTTGAATCGGAAAGTTTCCCTTCTCGATAAAAGCTCGCCCTTCGGGAGAGCTGGCATCGTGTAAGCGATGACTGAGAGGGTTGTTCTTCAGTTCGATCGCAATCCCAGAAAATATCGCAAAACCCTTGCGCGGGCCTGCGATTGGTGTTATCATGTTAGAAACACCCTGTCAAGACAGGGCGAGGGCTTTCCGCCGGGGTTCTGTACTCCGGCCGGGAACTGGGAAACGGCAGCGGCCCGCGGGCTGTGCCGTTGAGAAGAAGAGAGGAAACATTCATGGACGAAATCAAGGTTGTGCCTTATATTCCGGATGAGGACTACGACAACCCCGCAATGGTCGTGGATTTTTATGAATTTACGATGGCAAACTGCCTGTTCCTGCACGGATTCAAGGACACCACGCTGGTGTTTGACATGTTCTTCCGCAAGAACCCGGACAATCAGGGCTATTCCATCAGCGCCGGTCAGCGCAAGCTGACCCGCTTTCTGCTGAATTACCATTTCAACGCACAGGACATCTGGTGGCTGCGCACCAAGGGTATGAGCGAGGAATTCTGCGAGTATCTGCGCACCTACCGCTGGAAGGGCGACATGTATGCCCTGCCGGAGGGCACTGTGTGCTATCCCCATGTGCAGATGGTGCGCATTGAGTGCGATCTGGTGGGCGCCATCCTCATTGAGACCTACTTGCTGCAGACGATGAACTTCCACAGCCTCATCGCCACCAAGGCCACCCGCGTCACCGGTCTGAACACCCACACCCCTCGCAGTGTCATGGAGTTCGGCACCCGCCGTGCACAGGGCGAGAGCGCCGGCAACGATGGTGCCTATGCGGCGGTCCTGGGCGGCTGCGTGGGTACGGCCAACTGTCTGGCTGAGATGAAGTTCGGCTCGGACGTCAAGGCCGTGGGCACCGTGGCACACAGCTTCATCGAGTTCTTCCCGACGGAATTCGACGCCTTCAAGGCATTTGCCGACACCTACCCGGACTCGGTCAGCCTGCTGCTGGATACCTACAACATCATGGAGAGCGGTCTGCCCAACCTGATCAAGCTGGACGACTACCTGATCGAGAAGTACCCCAATGACCCAAACCGCCGCGTCAAGAGCGCCCGCATCGACTCCGGCGACCTGGCCCGCGGCTCCAAGCGTCTGCGCAAGGCACTGGATGCTGTCGGCAAGCCCTACATCAAGCTGGTGGCTTCCAACGGTCTGGACGAAAAAAAGATCGCCAACATGGAGCTGTACGAGCATGCCCATTTTGATTCCTACGGCGTGGGCGAAAACCTGATCACCTCCGCTTCCGACCCCGTGTTCGGCGGCGTGTACAAGCTGGTGGCTGTCAAGCAGCCGGACGGCAGCTATACCCCCAAGATGAAGTGCTCGGATTCGGCCAGCAAGGCCATCATCCCCGGCAAGAAGATGCCCTGGCGTCTCTACGATGAAAACGGACAGGCCCAGTGTGACCTGATCGCCATGGACGGCGAGGTGATCGAGGCCGGCAAGCCCGTCACGATGGTCAACCTGGACTCTGACGCCATTGAGCGCACCGTTACCTTTACCCCGACGGCGGTCAAGCCGCTGCTGGTGCCGCACATCCTGGGCGGCCAGCTGGCCATGGAGCTGCCCTCCATTGCCGAGAAGAAGGCCTACATTGCAAAACAGCTCACCGAGGAGACCTGGGAGAGCGAGCTGCGTCTGGAGTGCCCGCACAAGCATTACGTCAACATGACCCCTGCCGTGGCCGAGTGCCGCGCCAGAATGTACGCAGAGCTGCACGGCGGAAAAGTGTAACGCCTTTTCTTGACAAACCGGGCAAACTATTGTACTATAGACCATGCTGATTTGTGTTCATTCGGTCGATTTGCGTTCGGTTCGATTGACATAATTTTACCTCACACCTGTTATTCCCGGCTCCCTACAGCAATATGGGGCAGCAGGGCTTTGTAAGCCGGGTATCGGTGTGCCGCTGTGGTGAAATTGGCAGACACGAGGGACTTAAAATCCCTTTCTGGAGACAGAGTACGGGTTCGACCCCCGTCGGCGGCATGAAGAAAAGCACCTGAGAACGATGGTTCTTGGGTGCTTTTTTCATGCTTGTATTCCGGAAAGGGGATGATATGCACAGGCTGCGGTCGAGCGGATGGAGAGGCTTTGCGGTCTGTTCACAGTTCATTCGGAAAAAGTGCTTTTTCTTTCCATGGTTTCATGCTATAATAAAAAACGATACGATCCGTGATTGTAACGGGGCAGGAGGCCGCTGGCCGTCCTGCCGGGGCAGTGCCCGCAAACTGCGGCGGGCGGGAAACAGAAAAAGAGAGGCGAATCGAGATGTTGGATATGATCAAATGCAGCACCGGCGGCGCATACTATGCCCGCGGCGAGTGGGTGCCGGCAGACGGCAACGCACCGGCAGCACTGGCCGCCAAGGGCTTTGATGCCGCTGCGGTGGAAAACGCCAAGACCGGTACCATGGCCTACAGCATTCTGCAGGCTCACAACACCAGCGGCGATGCCGAAAACCTGAAGATCAAGTTTGACGCCATGGCCAGCCATGACATCACCTTTGTGGGCATCATCCAGACGGCCCGCGCGTCCGGCCTGGAAAAGTTCCCCATCCCGTATGTGCTCACCAACTGCCACAACAGCCTGTGCGCTGTGGGCGGCACCATCAACGAGGATGACCACCGCTTCGGCCTGTCGGCTGCCAAAAAGTACGGCGGCATCTTTGTGCCCCCGCATCTGGCTGTCATCCACCAGTACATGCGTGAAAAGTTTGCCGGCTGCGGCAAAATGATCCTTGGCTCGGACTCCCACACCCGCTACGGTGCACTGGGCACCATGGCCATCGGCGAGGGCGGCGGCGAGCTGGCAAAGCAGCTGCTGGGCCGCACCTACGATGTGGCCCGTCCGGGTGTGGTGGCCATTTACCTCACCGGCAGCCTGCCGGCCGGCTGCGGCCCCCACGATGTGGCCATTGCGCTGGTGGGCAAGCTGTTCAAGAGCGGCTATGTCAAGAACAAGGTCATGGAGTTCGTCGGCCCCGGCATTGCCTCCCTGCGGCAGGACACCCGCAACGCCATCGACGCCATGACCACCGAGACCACCTGCCTGTCCTCCATCTGGGAGACCGACGAGACCACGCAGAAGTTCCTTGCCGTGCACGGCCGTGCTGCGGATTACAAGAAGCTGGCCCCGGCGGACCTTGCCTACTATGACGGCGTTGTGGAAGTGGATCTGTCGTCCATCCGTCCGATGATCGCTCTGCCCATGCACCCCTCCAATGCCTTTACCATCGAAGAGCTGAACGCCAATCTGGAGGACATCCTGCACGCCTGCGAAGAGGATGTGCAGAAGCTCATCGGCCGCAAGGATGTGCACCTGGACCTGTGCAGCAAGATCGAGAACGGCAAGCTGCGGGTGGACCAGGGTGTGATCGCCGGTTGTGCAGGCGGTTTGTACGACAGCATCTATGAGGCGGCTTCCATCCTCAAGGGCCGCACCGGCGGCTGCGGCGACTATGCCCTCAGTGTGTACCCCGGCAGTCAGCCCATCATGATGGAACTGGTGCGCACCGGCGTGATCAGCGAACTGATGGCCAGCGGTGCCACCGTGCGCACGGCTTTCTGCGGCCCCTGCTTCGGCGCAGGCGATGTGCCCGCCAACGGGGCACTGTCCATCCGCCATACCACCCGCAACTTCCCCAGCCGCGAAGGCTCCAAGCCCGGCAATGGCCAGCTGGCGGGTGTGGCCCTGATGGATGCCCGCAGCATTGCGGCCACCACGGCCAACGGCGGCATCCTGACCCCGGCCACCGACATCGACTACGATCCCACCGTGCCGGAGTACCAGTACGATCCTTCCAGCTACGACACCCGCGTGTATCAGGGCTTTGGCAAGGGCGACTACGACGCCCTGCTCAAGCTGGGCCCCAACATCAAGGACTGGCCGGAGATCGCACCGCTGGGCAACAACCTGCTGCTGAAGGTGGCGTCCTACATCACCGACCCTGTTACGACCACCGACGAGCTGATCCCCTCCGGTGAGACTTCCTCCTACCGCTCCAACCCCCTGGGTCTGGCCGAGTTCACCCTCAGCCGCAAGGACCCGGAGTATGTGGGCCGTGCCAAGGCCGTGCGTGCCGAAGAAGAAGCCCGCCGTGCCGGCAAAGCCGATGACGCCCTGCTGGCAAAGGTGCACGCCGTGCCCGGCTGCGAGAACCTGACCTGGAACGACCTGCAGATCGCCTCCACCATCTTTGCAGTCAAGCCGGGCGACGGCTCCGCCCGTGAGCAGGCTGCCAGCTGCCAGCGTGTGCTGGGTGCCGGGGCCAACATCGTCACCGAGTATGCCACCAAGCGTTACCGCTCCAACCTGATCAACTGGGGTATGCTGCCCCTGCAGCTGGCCGGGGCTACGCCCTTCGGGCTGGGGGATTACATCCTCATCCCCAATGTGCGTGAAGCGCTCAAGGGCGACCTGAAGGACATCAAGGCCTATGTGCTGGGCGATGCTCCCAAGGCATTTGACCTCTACATGGCTCCGCTGACCGATGACGAGCGTCAGATCCTGGCCGACGGCTGCCTGATCAATTTCTACAAACATTAAAGAGGCGTTTCCATGTCCTGCGATCTTCACAACCATTCCACCTGTTCCGACGGCTCGGTGCCCATCCAGCGCCTGCCGGGCATCGCGGCCCGTACCGGGCTGCACGCCATTGCCATCTCCGACCACGACACCACCCTGAGTGCGGCGTACTGCTACGCCCATCCCCGACAGGAGGGCGTGGAGCTGATCCCGGCGGTGGAGCTGACCGGTTACGATTTTGAGCGCCAGCACCGGGTGCATCTGCTGTGCTATTACCCCAACCTGGACTGTGTCCCGCTCCGGGAGCACTGCGAGATCATGAAGCAGCGGCGCAATGCCTGCGGCCTGCAGACGGTCCATGAGCTGGAGGCGATGTACCCGCAGTTCACCGAGGAGCTTGTCTGGGAGACGGCGGCCGAAAGCGGCGTGATCTACAAAAGCGGCATCATGCAGGTGCTGGGGGAGCTTGGCCTGAGTGACGGCAGCATTTACGGCGAGACCTACCACAAGCTGTTCGGCTGGAATCCCCGCGGCATCGTGCTGCACTCGCCGGAGTATCTGCCGGTGCGGGAAGTGCTGGCCACGGCCAAGGCCAGCGGCGGTGCCGTGGTGTTTGCGCACCCCACCGTCTACAAGAGCATGCCGCTGGTGCGCGAACTGGCGGCAGAAGGCGCCATCGACGGCATTGAGGTGGACCACCCCAGCAACAGCCCGGAGGACCGCGCGGAGTGCGTGCAGCTTTGCCGGGAATACGGCCTTGTGCCCACGGCCGGGACGGATTTCCATGGCCGCAACCACAAGGTGCCCCATCCCATCGGCACCTGTACCGCTCCGGACGAGACGGTCACCCGTCTGCGGGAGATCGCCCGCAAAAGGGGCGGCGGCAATGGTACACGATAAAGCCGGAAAAGGCTTTTCCTTTATAAGAAAGAGAGAGGAAGTTTGAAACCATGAGCAAGGAATTCAGTTTTGCAAACAAAGGCACCTGCTCCAAGCAGACCAATTTTGTCCTGAACGACGACCACACCATTGCGTCCATCGAGGTCATCGGCGGCTGCAACGGCAACCTGAAAGGCATCTGCCAGCTGGTCACCGGCATGAAGGCCGAGGACGTCATTGCACGTCTGGACGGTACGCTGTGCGGGTTCCGCAACACCAGCTGCCCGGACCAGATCGCACAGAACCTGAAGAAGGCTCTGGAAGAGATGAACTGACCGGAAACCGATCGAAACGCGGGCACCGCGCTTTGCAGAAATGCAGGGCGCGGTGTCTTTTTTTGTGTACAGGAAAAGCGAAGAATGCACAATATGCAATCAAATGAATAAGAATGCAATGATATGCAATTTTGACAAGTCGGACTTTTGAGAAAAAAGGAAGTGAAAGAACAAAAATGTGTTGCACTTCCCGGAAAACGCGCTCGAAGTGCAACACAAGCGTAACGGGAAAAGGGGCACTTCCAGATGATGTTGCACTTGTGTTACGATTCTGAACGGACCGATTTTTGAATTTTTTGCATTTTTGTCCCGAAAAATTGCGCAAAACCCCTTGACGATGAGATACTCTTGTGATACTCTTGTGACACAAGAGTTGCACTTGTGAAACGAACTAGTTGCAAAACGGATTTGCAACGCGCAACCGATCAAATGCAAAACGGCTTTTATACAAAAAGCTGTATCAGGAGGATGTCTTATGAAACTCGAAATGCGTACTGTTCAGAAGATCGCGGCAGCTGCGATGACGCTGGCTGTGATGTTTGGCTGCGCATCTCCGCTCAAGCCTCTGGCTGCGAGCGCTGCACAGAACACTGTGTCGGTTTCTGCGGACATCGACGAAGAAAACTCCTACATCAGCGCACAGGACCAGATGTACCAGAAGGATTTCCTGAAGCTCATCAACAAGGCCCGTGCAAAGGCCGGTCTGAACAGCGTGGAGCTGGGCGATGTCGCCCACAACGCCGCCGCTGCTGAGCGTGCCGAAGAGCTGGCTACCACGTATTCTTATGTGCGTCCCAACGGTCAGCGCGACTTCACCGTTTTTGCCGAGAACGGCATCGACGATGTGTCCGTTGGCGAGAACTATCTGGCCGGCGTGTCCACTCCGGACTCCGCCATGGACCAGTGGATGAACCTCGATTTCGCCCGTGAGCGCATCCTGAATGCGGATGCCACCACCGTGAGTGTCGGCCACTATGAGGGCGGTGCCTACGGCAACTACTGGGTGCTGATCTTCTCTTACCCCGAAAACTCTCACACCGATGACTTCCGTCAGGAAGTGCTGAATCTGGTCAATGTCGAGCGTGCAAAGTACGGCCTGACCCCGCTGGTGATGGGCGATGCCAACCTGACCGCTGCCGCACAGAAGCGTGCCGAAGAGATCGCTACCGTCAACTCCCATACCCGTCCGGATGGCAGCAAGTGCTTCACCGTGCTCAAGGAGTACGGCGTGACCGCAGCTCCCACCGGTGAGAACGCCGCCTGGGGCAGCGTTTCTCCGCAGGAGGTCGTGGATGCCTGGATGCAGTCCGAAGGCCATCGTGCCAACATCCTGAACCCCGAAGCCCGTGCCATGGGCGTTGGCTACTACTACAACAGCAGCAGCACCTGGGGCCATCAGTGGATTCAGATCTTCACCAAGTGATATCCGCTTCATCATCATACCAAGATACCTTCTCCCTTTCTTGAAAAGTTGTGTGCGAGGAAAGCCCGGCAGCGAAAGCTGCCGGGCTTTTCACTTGCACAAATGGCGTTTTATGTTATACTGATTCTGAATAACACGCAGGAGGAACCATTGTGGAGGATTACCGGACCATCCGCGGTACGGCCGTGGGCGAATACGAAGAGAAGAAGAGCCGCTTCATTGCGCAGCTCTCCTTTGCGGACAGCGAGGAGGCCGCCGTGGCATTCCTGGAGCAGGTGCGCGCGGCCAACCGCACGGCGCGGCACAACGTGTATGCTTACCGGCTGCGGGAGGGGAATCGGGAACGCTACTCCGACGATGGCGAGCCGGCCAAAACGGCCGGGACCCCGGCACTGGAGGTGCTGCAGCACAGCGGCCTGACGGATCTGATCGTGGTGATCACCCGTTACTTCGGCGGGGTGCTGCTGGGCACCGGCGGGCTGGTGCGTGCGTACACCACGGCCACGGCCCGCGCGCTGGAAAATGCCGAGGTGGTCACGGTGCGCAGTGTGGTGGAGCTGCACATGACGGTGGACTATTCTCTTTACGAGCGGGCATCCCTGCTCATCGACGCCGCCGGGGCAAAGCAGGCTGCGCCGGAGTTCGCCGACCGGGTCACCCTGCGCTGGCAGATGCCGGAACACACCGAAGGTCCGCTGCTGGAACAGCTGCGGGAGCTGACCCGGGGCGGGGCGGAGGCAGCAGTGTCTGAGCCATTCTACGCACCTTTTTAAAAATCAAGTGAATTTTAGGAGCTGACACAGAACTTCCCCCTTCGACAGGGCCGTTGTGCTACAATTGCCGCAGGCGCGGCGCGTGGGATCGGCTGCGCCGGGATTTCCGGTGGAAAGGGGGGAGAAGAACCAGAAAAAGGGAGGGGACCAGCATGGATGTGCGCCAGAGAACCGAAGAGATCGAACACCTGACCTTTGCACCGTGGGCGACCTTCAGCGATGCCAGCCGCGGCCGGGCGGTGCCGGAGCCGCAGGATCCGCTGCGCCCGGTGTTTCAGCGTGACCGCGACCGGGTGCTGCACTGCAAGGCGTTCCGCCGCCTGAAGCAAAAGACCCAGGTATTCCTGTCCCCGGAAGGGGACCTGTACCGCACCCGGCTGACCCATACGCTGGAGGTGTCGCAGATCGCCCGCACCATTGCCCGCGCCCTGCGCCTGAACGAGGACCTGACCGAGGCCATCAGCCTGGCCCATGACCTGGGCCACACGCCCTTTGGCCACGCCGGAGAACGGGCGCTCAACCAGCTCTGCCCGGGCGGGTTCAAGCATTATGTGCAGAGCCTGCGGGTGGTGGACAAGCTGGAAAAAGAGGGCAGGGGCCTCAACCTGAGCTGGGAAGTGCGCAACGGCATCGTGACCCACACCAAAGGCACCTGGGCCGCCACCCCGGAAGGGCGCATCGTACGCATGGCAGACCAGATCGCCTACGTCAACCACGACATCGAGGACGCCGTGCGCGCCGGTGTGCTGGACCCGGACATCCTGCCAAGGGACTGCACCGCGGTGCTGGGCACCACCAAATCCGCCCGCATCACGACCATGATCAACAGCATCCTGCGCAATAGCGACGGCAATGTACGGGTGGGTACGGAGGAGAATGAGGCCTTTCTGGCCCTGCGGGACTTCATGTACGCCACCGTCTATGTGGACAAAACCGCCAAACGCGAGGAACAAAAGGTGGACAAGGTGATGGGGGAGCTGTATGACTACTACCTGAACCACATCGACCGGATGTCCAATTTCTACGTTCAGCTGGCGTATCAGGAAGGCCGTGACCGCGCGGTGACCGACTACATCAGCGGTATGAGCGACGAGTTTGCCATCCGTACCTTTGAGGAGCTTTTTGTGCCGCAGAAGTGGCATGTTCTATAAACCGGAAAGGTCGTTTGAAAATCCATGATCCCACACGAATACATTGAGGAACTGACCCGCCGCACCGACATCGTGGAGTTGGTGGGCAGCTATGTGCAGCTCAAGCGCAAGGGGCGGCTGTACGGCGGGCTGTGCCCTTTCCACAGTGAAAAATCGCCCTCCTTTTACGTCTACCCGGACACCCAGAGCTTTTACTGCTTTGGCTGCGGGGCCGGCGGCGATGCCATTACCTTTGCCAAAAAGATCAACAGCATCGACTACCCGGAGGCCGTCAAGATGCTGGCGGCCCGGGCCGGGATGCCGGAGCCCCAGGAGGACGACAAGACCGGCAGGATGCGCAGCCGCATCCTGTCCATGAACAAGGAGGCGGCACGGTTTTTCCATGCCTGCCTCAACTCCACCGTGGAGGAGGCCCGGCAGGCCCGTGCCTACTGGCGGCGGCGCGGCCTGGACGACAAGACCATCGTCCGGTTCGGGCTGGGCTATGCCCCCAACGACGGGCAGGCCCTGTATCAGTTTTTGCGCGACAAGGGCTACAATCAGCAGGAGCTGGACGCCAGTGGTCTGTTCAAGCGCAGTCCGTCCGGGCGGATCTACTGCCTGTTCTGGAAGCGGGTGATGACCCCCATTTTTGATCTGCGGGGCAACATCATTGCCTTTGGCGGCCGTGTGCTGGATGACTCCAAGCCCAAATACGTCAACAGCCCGGAAACGCTGGTCTACCACAAGTCGGACACGGTATTCGCGCTGCAGATCGCCAAGCGCAGTGCGTCCCGGCGGTTCGTGCTGTGCGAGGGCTATATGGACGTCATCAGCATGCAGCAGGCCGGCATCGACACAGCAGTGTGTGCCTGCGGCACGGCCCTGACCCCGGATCAGGTGCGGCTCATCAGCGAGTACGCGGACGAGGTCATCCTGAGCTACGACTCGGACGAGGCGGGCCAGAAAGCCACCCTGCGGTCGCTGGAGCTGTTCCGCAACAGCCCGGTCAAGGTGGGCGTGCTGCAGATCCCCGGTGCCAAGGACCCGGATGAGTACATCAAAAAGTATGGCGCCGAGCGCTTCAAGGCACTGCTGGACGGCGTGGGCAATGCGCTGGACTTCCGTCTGGGACGACTGCGCAGTCAGTATGACCTTTCGCAGGATGCCCAGCGGCTGGAGTATGTCAAGCAGGCGGTGGACTTGCTGGCTGAGCGCTCCAGCCCCACGGAGCAGGAGGTGTACGCCGGACGTCTGGCCGAGGAAACCAACATTTCCAAGACCGCCATCATGACCCAGCTGGAAACGGCCGTAAAACGGGTGGGCAGCAAGCGCCGTTATGAAAAGAAAAAGGCTGTGCTGCAGTCCGGTGAGATGAACCAGATCAAGGTGTCCTACACGGCAGGCGGCAGCCAGGCACTGGGCATCGTCAGCGCACAGCAGCGTCTGCTGGCGGCCATCCTGCGGGAACCGCAGTATCTGGATCTGGTCAAGGATCAGCTGACGGCAGAGCAGTTCATCCAGCCCCAGCAGAAGGAGCTGTATGAAGCCATGCTGCGGTGCCGGGAGCAAGGCGTGGAGATCAGCCTGACCGCCCTGCACGCTTTTGCCGGGGAGGAGGCCCTGAATGAACTGAGCCATCTTGCGGCACAATACAGCGATGTGAACTGTACACCGGATGACATCCGGCTGTATCTGGACCGCATTGCCCGGGGCATGCCCGTGGCAAGCAAGGCGGCCAGCATGACAAACGAGGAACTGAGCAGCTACTTCCAGTCGATGCGCGAAAAAAAGCAGGGGCTCGTGTGCGAAGAAGAATGAGGCCCGCTTTCCCCTCCGGCTGGAGCAGGAGAGGAAAGGAGCAGGAATCATGCAGAAATTGTCGCAGACCGAGGAACTGGCCCGGACGCTGGCGGCACACGCCCGGCGCAAGACCCTGACCCCGGACCAGATCAGCCGCGCCATGGACGAGGCGGACTATGATGTGGCCCGGCTGGATGAACTGTACGAAGCGCTGGAGGCCCGGGGCGTGCACATTGCCGAGGACGAGGAAGCGGAGCTTCCGCCGCTGGACGAAACGCAGCTTGGTCAGCTGGAACACGAACTCTCCGCCGAGGGCGTGGCGCTGGATGACCCAGTGCACACCTATTTAAAGGAGATCGGCCGGGTGCCGCTGCTTACGGCACAGCAGGAAGCAGACCTTGCCCGCGCCGCACAGGCCGGGGACGCCGACGCTCGCCGTGCTCTGAGCGAAGCCAACCTGCGGCTGGTGGTGTCGGTGGCCAAGCGCTATGTCGGGCGGGGACTGCCGTTTCTGGACCTGATCCAGGAAGGAAACCTCGGCCTGATGAAGGCGGCCGAAAAGTTTGAGCCGGAGCGCGGCTTCAAGTTTTCCACCTACGCCACCTGGTGGATCCGGCAGTCCATTACCCGTGCGATTGCAGACCAGGGCCGTACCATCCGCATTCCGGTGCATCTGGTGGAGAACATCAACCGGGTCAAAAAGACAGCAGGGGAGCTGCTGCGCAAAAATGGCCGGGAGCCCACGGTGGAGGAGATCGCCGTGCAGCTGGATCTGGAACCGGACCGGGTGCGGGAACTGTTGCAGCTGGCACAGGATCCCATCAGTCTGGAAACGCCGGTGGGCGAGGAAGAGGATGCCCATCTGGAGGATTTCATCCAGGATGAGGAAGCGGGTGTTCCGGTGGACGAAGCCGGGCGGCAGCTGCTGCGCCGGGAACTGATGAACGTGCTCAAGAGCTTGACGCCCCGGGAAGAGCGGGTGATCGCCCTGCGCTTCGGGCTGGAGGACGGGCGTTCCCGTACGCTGGAAGAGCTGGGCCGGGAGTTCAACGTGACCCGGGAGCGGGTGCGGCAGATCGAAGCCAAAGCCCTGCGTAAGCTGCGGCATCCCAGCCGCGCCAAGCGCCTGCGGGATTATCTGGATGAGTGAAGCGCTGATAACATTATAAGAGGGAGCCTCTGAAAAATCTGCGGATTTTTCGGAGGCTTTTTTGTGCAGAAGTGGAACGGAACGATTGGAAATGGCTCCGCGTGCGCTGCGCCATGAATAGCGGAACTATCATTTTCACGAGAGGGGTCGTTACGGTAAGAGGCATCTGTTGCGATCGGCTTTACGGTCGCCGCGTAACAGGGCAGAGAAATCTTTCTGATAAAGTCGTACTTCAGAATACAAGAGACAAGATAGACAAATTGCACAAGGCTGTTTTGGTATGGAACGTGCAAAATAAAAATATCAACCCCTAAAACGAAGAAAATTGACACGCTGCCGGGTGTACGGAATAAACCGGCAAAAATCAAAAAAATGCACAGAAATCGTGAAAAATGGCTTGACAACTGGACTTTTAGGGTGTATACTGCATTAGTATCACATAATGGACTAATGCGCCTAAAAGAGGAATGCGCCGGGGTCGGCTGAGTGGGTCAAACCGCAAAGTTTGTGAAAAACGCCGAAACGTTCCTTCCGACGCGGGTCGAATTATGTGTGTCTGCTCAAATTTGACCCGTGTATACGACATCCCGTAGAGTATAAAAGTAAGGAGTGGTTGATTTTATGATGAAAGTCAAGCCCGTC
>OGOD01000801.1_pt1 | contig 24062 bp, 17 predicted proteins | sample 1573631 | NCBI WGS metagenome assembly OGOD01 (sample SAMEA2581895, study PRJEB24529) | metagenome | biome: Human gut stool | place: China | collected 2011
CTCGTCTGTCGCATCAAGTTTACCGTACTGGATGTTTTCCCTTACTGTTCCGGTAAACAGATGTGTGTCCTGCAAAACGATACCAAGCGAGCGTCTTAAGTCATTTTTCTTTATCTTGTTTACATTGATACCGTCATATCTTATCTTTCCATCCTGAATATCATAAAATCTGTTTATAAGATTTGTGATAGTTGTCTTTCCGGCACCAGTCGCACCTACAAAAGCTATCTTCTGACCCGGTTTTGCATAAAGCACTATGTCGTGGAGTATCATCTTGTCATCATTATAACCAAAGTCAACATGGTCAAATACTATGTCACCTCTCATATGTGCATATGTGGTTTTTCCGTCATCCTTATGGAAATGTTTCCATGCCCACATTCCCGTGTGTTCTTCTGTCTCGACTATATCTCCGTTTGCATCCTCTTTTGCATTGACAAGCTCGACATATCCGTCATCCACCTCAGGTTCTTCATCAAGAAGCTTAAATATTCTGTCTGCACCTGCCATAGCCATTACGATAGAGTTAAACTGCTGGCTCATCTGGTTTATAGGCATTGAGAACGATTTATTAAATGTAAGGAAACTTACAAGACCACCTATCGTAAATCCGCCAATACCGTTAAGGGCAAGAATACCTCCGACCATCGCACAGAGCACATAGCTTATGTTTCCAAGCTGTGCATTTATCGGCATAAGTATGTTGGCAAATTTGTTGGCATTGTTCGCACTGTCAAACAACTGGTCGTTTAACCTGTCAAATCCCTCCATGCTTTCTTCCTCATGGCAAAATACCTTGACTACTTTCTGTCCTTCCATCATTTCCTCGACATAACCGTTTAACTTACCTATATCTCTCTGCTGAGCCATAAAGTAAGAACCGCTTAGTCCGCCAATCTTCTTTGTAACTACAAGTGTAACACCGACCATCACAAGTGTGAGGATAGTAAGTGGTACATTGAGTATCAGCATATAAATAAATACGCTGACAATGGTGATCGCACTTGATATCGCCTGAGGAATACTCTGGCTTATCATCTGACGGAGCGTATCTATATCATTTGTGTAAAGTGACATAATGTCTCCATGTGCGTGTGTATCAAAATATTTAATAGGAAGTGTTTCCATCTTATTAAACATTTCTATTCTGAGTCTTTTAAGTGTTCCCTGAGTAACATATATCATAAGTCTGTTATACAGAAATACTCCTATGACACCTGCACCGTAAAATATTCCTACTTCTGTTATCTTTGCAAGAAGTTTTGAAAAATCAGGGTCAGAACTTTTTGACAAAGGCACTATATATTTGTCAATAAGTGTCTGCGTAAACATTGTTCCCTGATTTGTTGCAAATACACTTGCTATTATTCCGACTACCACTATAAGACAGTGTACCCAGTAATACTTGAATACATATTTCATCAGTCTTATAAAAAGTTTGCCCGGATTTTCTATTTTTGCACCCGGTTTTCCCGGTCCCATTGGTCCTTTAGGCATAAAGCATTAACCTCCTATATTATTTTTCATCAAAATCGGCATTGCCGTTTACCTGTGATTCATATACTTCCTTATATATCTCGTTGTTTTCAAGCAGTTCATCCGATGTTCCAAAGCCGTTTACACAGCCGTCCTCCATAACGATTATCTTGTCACAGTCCTTTATACTTGAAACTCTCTGTGCAATGATTATCTTTGTAGTTCCCGGTATCTCCTCGGCAAACGCTTTTCTTATCTTTGCGTCAGTTGCAGTATCAACGGCACTTGTCGAATCATCAAGTATAAGTACCTTAGGTTTCTTTATAAGTGCTCTTGCTATACAGAGTCTCTGTTTCTGTCCACCTGATACATTGTTACCGCCCTGCTCGATATATGTATTGTAGCCGTCTGGCATCCTGTCGATAAATTCATCGGCACAGGCAAGTTTGCATGCTCTTATACATTCCTCGTCAGTGGCATTTTTGTCACCCCAGCGGAGATTGTCAAGTATCGTTCCGCTGAACAGTACATTTTTTTGCAATACGACTGCAACCTCATCCCTGAGCGTCTCAATGTCGTACCTTCTTACATCAATTCCGCCAATCTTAACCGCACCGTCAGTTACATCATAAAGACGGCTCAAAAGATTGACAAGACTTGATTTGGCACTTCCCGTTCCTCCTATGATACCGATAGTCTGTCCTGACTTTATCTCAAGATTAATATCCTTTAAAACAGGAGTTTTTGCTTCTTTTTTGTAGCTGAAGTTTACATGTTCAAAAGAAATGTCACCACTCTTAACTTCCATAACAGGCTTCTCAGGATTTGTTATGTCAGGTTTCTCATTTATTACTTCGCATATACGCTCTGCACTTGATACACTCATTGTTATCATTACAAATACCATTGAGAGCATCATAAGGCTCATAAGTATGTTCATGCAGTAAGCAAGAAGTGTTGAGAGATTGCCTATCTCCATATCTCCACCTACGATAAGTTTTGCACCTACTAAACTTATGATGAGAATACAACTGTAAACCGTAAGGTTCATAAGCGGCATATTGTAAGCAACCGTCTTTTCGGCTTTAATAAACATCTTATAAACATTCTCACTTGCTTTCGTAAATTTCTTCTGTTCAAAACTCTCTCTTGAGTAAGCCTTTACAACTCTTATCGCATTTACATTTTCCTGAACACTCTCGTTAAGTTTATCGTATTTTTTAAATACCTGGTCAAAATATTTCATGGCAACTTTTATTATAAGTGCAAGGAAACATCCGAGTATGATAACTGCTATAAGGTATATAGAAGCAACCCTTGCATTTACATAAAATGACATTGCCATAGCACAGATAAAGCTCGCCGGTGCTCTCATGCACATACGGAGTATCATCTGATACGCATTCTGAACATTTGTTACATCAGTCGTAAGTCTTGTCACAAGACCTGAAGTACTGAACTTATCAATATTTGAGAAACTGAAAGTCTGAATATTGTCATACATAGCCTTTCTTAAGTTTCTCGCAAATCCCGTCGATGCACTTGCACCGTATTTTCCACCCATAGCACCAGCCCAAAGGCTTACAAATGCTGTTAATACCATCAGTGCACCCATAAGGTAAATATGAGTAAGATTACCTTTTTGCACACCATCGTCAATTATTGAACCCATTATCAATGGAATAATAGTTTCCATGATAACTTCCAAAATCGTAAATACAGGAGTAAGAATCGAATCTTTTTTTAATTCTTTAACCTGTCCGCCTAATGTTTTAAGCATTTTTGTCCTCCTTATAATTTATTAAATTAAAAACATGAAGCCGTTAGCATAAATATTATACCTCAACTGAAATCTTCAATGTCCTAATCCACTCTCTTATGGCATCATCCCATCCTCTGTCGAGTGTTTTATCCATTGTAAACTCTCTGTGTGTGATACCTGTCACCATAGTAAGTTCACCTTTTTCATATCTTATCTGAAGATAAAGATCAGGCTGCTCGCTTATGAAGTTCTCGCTTAAATATCTTGAAAACACTCCACTTCCCGCAAGAATTTTTTCTGCTGCCTTATGGCTCGCCTTAAGCGAGAACTTCATATACTCAGGCGTCTTTTTTCCTTTTATGTAATCAAATAAAAAATCCCTTGCCTCTCCCCAGTATAAAAGTTCGGACAATTGATTTTCTTTTTCGTCATCATCATACCAATTTAAATTTCTTTTTCCATTTATTTCAAACATGGCAAATGTTACCACCTTTGACTCTTCAAGCAAAAACTCATCAAATGTCTCCCTTAAAAGCAGATGAGCCATTGTTATCTTAATATCATTTATTTTTAAACTTAACATAAAATCTCAACTTTCCGTTAATACTATTTACACGACAACAAAGACAGCAAAACCGATGCCTTATTTAGCATCAATCTTCTGTCAGTTGTCTTTATATATATGTAGCTTCAAACCATCGGTGAATGTTACTGAACCCACTTTTATACAGACAGTAACATTGAATACTCCGTACATTTGTGCACCTTGTACAGAATAGTATTTGAGCAGTTATGTAATGCCACACCGAAAGTATAGTCCTGTTCATAATTCAGATTGTTTTCCCTAAAATGAATAAGACCATACAAACACTTAAAATGCACAGAAACGAGGTTTTCCATGAAAAAAAATGCTGAAACAATGAAAGAAGTAGCTTCACTTTGCAGCAAATACTGTAGCTGTGACGATTGCGGATGTAAAAATTCAACATCAGCAAATGCATCCTGTCAGAATTGCACACACTATGATGCTAAAAATGTGTGTGACATCGATCTTTATGAAGAAATCGTGACTAACCACAACCTTTAATACTGTCCGACAACCGACAGTTAAGAACTTTTAGGATGCTGCAAAGCGACCGTAAATACAAACAGTCTTTTTAGCATACCAACAGTTCTTATGAGGGGCAATGTAAATTCATTGCCCCTTTTTGCTGTCAGCATTTATATGATTTGCCGGCATTTTTTCTCTGTCCATACTTCACTCCATGTATCGTAATCATTCTATCTGCCGACAAATACAACTATACTTCTCGGCTCAACCATATATTCCCTAAATAGCTGTTTCTCCGATTTGATTTTCCTTTTTCTTTTTTTCTTCGGTGGCACTGTAAAGAATTCTCCCGAATGGGTATCAATGGCAGGATACCATTTTTTACCAACCGTGGGATTTGGAAGTTCAAACACTTTTTGTTCCCAGAACATATTAAAAGCGATATAAATGTCATCATCCTCGGTGATGCCGTATCTGCCACCGAGCAGTATGCCAAGCATCCTGCTGTAATTTGAAAAATCAGCTCTCCACGCCTGTGTGCCGTGAACCGACATATCAGGTATGCCTATGCCTTTCGTATCAAACATCGAAAGCGGTTCTTTTCCATGCAATACACAGTGTTGTTTTCTGAAAGCTATCATCCTTTTGACAAATTCAAATATATCCTGCTCTGACTTTGTGTGTTTCCAGTTGAGCCATGTGATATTATCATCGTGGCAATATGCATTGTTATTGCCAAGCTGGGTATTGCCAAACTCATCACCCGCAAGAAGCATAGGCGTTCCCTGACTGCAAAGCAGCATCGTAAAGGCATTGCGTATCTGGTTCATCCTGCTTCTCATTACGGCTCTCTTTCTGGTCTTTCCCTCAATGCCGCAGTTCCAACTGTAATTAAACTCCGTCCCATCATTATTATTCTCACCGTTTGACTCATTGTGCTTTATATCATATGACACAAGATCCATCATAGTAAAACCGTTTACATGAGTGATAAAATTTATAATAGAATAATCAGGAGCATTTCTCTTAAATCTCTCCGAGAAAGTCTGAACCATACCCTCATCACTCTTTAAAAAGCGTCTTGCATCATTCATAAAGCCCTCATTGTACTCAGCAAGCACATTGTCATTTAGTGCACCTGTGTCATGGAGCATATTTTCATCCCAGTAAGATGTAAGAAGTTTGACTCCTGAAATAATCGGATCCGATACGAGCGAGATTGCAGGCATTACCTCCTGATTTACCCTGAATCCGTCAATATGGTAATTAATGACCCAATGCCTTAAGCAGTCTGTCATAAGATACAGATTTGTCCCCGGTTTGAAATAGATATCCATAAGAACTTCAATCCCTGCAAGATGCATCTGTCTTACAAACTCTTTAAACTCTACATCTGAATGTCTGACATCTGAGGCATAAGATGATTTAGGGGACAGATAATATGTATTTTTAGTGCCATATCCCCAGTAGTTAATCCTGTGTTTCACATCCTCATCACTATCATTTTCAGACGGTGCATTATAGCTGCCCACGTCCAAGCTCAGTTCATCAAACTCATAACATGGCAAAAGCATAAGTGCATTTATACCAAGTTCTTTAAGGTAGGGGATTTTTTCAATGATACCAAGATATGTTCCCTTATCTTTAACTTTTGAGGATGAATGTTTTGTAAAGCCCCTGACATGAAGCTTATACATTATAACTTCCCTGAAACCCCTTCTCGGAAGGACATCCTGTTTCCAGTCAAACTCCTCCAGACTTATACCTGCACGCACACTGTCAGGATTTCGTCTTTTTCCCCATCTGTCACGCCCGTGTATGATCTGTGCATAAGGATCGGCAAACTCCTCACCGTCTGCCTCATACATATACTCATATTCCTCCGACAACACCTTTGCTATATTGCAAGTGTCATCACCTTTTATTCCAGTGACGGTAACAAAATAAACGCTTCCCTTTTTGTATTCATCTTTCAAAGGAATGACAGCCGCCGGAAGTTTCCTTCCTATACGATACAGCTTCAGCATACACTTCTTTTTATTTGGAAGGTAAACCGCAAACTGCACACCTCTGACTACTTTTGTGACTCCGAGTGTCAGGGTATCTCCCGGCTGAACATTAAACAACTCCTTTGACATTTTCGTTTTCTCCATTCAATCTGATGTACTTATTTTGTATGCTTATGGCAGTACAATAATCTATATCATTCTTATTTTACTACAAATTCTGTCTATCTGCAAAACATAATTTGTTAAATATTTGTGTTCACCTTGTAAACATTAAATAAACTATTTTAAGATTTTTGCCTTATACCCTTGCAAAATAGCCATTTTTCTGTAAAATAGAAAGAGTTATATAGTTGACCGAACCAAAGGTAAGGTTATACTTTCTGATTTAAAGTCAGGAAAAAGAAAACTTATAGAATTGATAATTATATTTAAGAAAGGAAACATATAAATGATACAAGCCAGTAATATTACACTCCGCCTTGGAAAAAAGGCACTTTTTGAAGATGTAAATATTAAATTCACAGAGGGAAACTGTTATGGTCTTATCGGTGCCAACGGTGCCGGAAAGTCAACATTTTTAAAAATACTTACAGGTGAGATTGAGCCAAGCAAAGGTGAGGTTATCATCACACCGGGGCAGCGACTTTCCTTCTTAAAACAGGATCATTTCAAATATAATGAATTTGTTGTCCTTGATACTGTCATTATGGGTAACGAGCGTCTTTACCAGATAATGAAAGAAAAAGACGAAATTTATGCAAAAGAGGATTTTTCTGAAGAGGACGGTATCAAAGCCGGAAAACTTGAGGAGGAGTTTGCAAACATGGATGGCTGGAATGCTGAGTCAGATGCAGCCACACTTCTTAACGGACTCGGACTTTCAACTGACATTCATTATAAAAAAATGAGCGAACTTCCGGACAGTGAAAAAGTAAAAGTATTACTTGCACAGGCACTTTTTGGAAATCCGGATATTCTTCTCATCGACGAGCCTACTAACCATTTGGATCTCGATGCCATAAACTGGCTTGAAGAATTCCTTATAAACTTTGATAATACTGTTATTGTTGTATCGCATGACCGTTACTTCCTTAACAAAGTCTGTACGCATATCGCTGATATTGATTATGCAAAAATCCAGCTCTATGCAGGAAACTATGACTTCTGGTATGAGTCAAGCCAGTTGATGATAAAGCAGATGAAAGAAGCAAACAAGAAGAAAGAGGGAAAGATAAAGGAACTCCAGAGTTTCATCCAGCGATTCAGTGCGAACGCATCAAAATCCAAGCAGGCTACTTCCCGTAAGCATGCCCTTGAAAAAATACAGCTCGATGAGATGAAGCCGTCAAGCCGTAAATATCCATATATTGATTTCAGACCTGACAGAGAGATAGGTAATGAAGTTCTTACTGTTGAACATATTTCCAAGACAATAGATGGTGTTAAAGTACTCGATGATATTTCATTTGTCATAAACAGAGAAGATAAGGTAGCTTTTGTAGGAAGCAACACTATTGCAGCAACCACTCTCTTCCAGATACTTACAGGCGAGATGGAGCCTGACGAGGGTACTTTCAAGTGGGGAGTTACAACAAGCTTTTCTTACTTCCCTAAAGATAACACTGAACTTTTTGACAGAGACGAAACTATCGTAGACTGGCTTATGCCTTTCTCTCCTGAAAAAGACCCTACTTATGTAAGAGGCTTCCTCGGAAGAATGTTATTTGCTGGTGATGACGGTGTTAAGAAGGTTAAAGTACTATCCGGTGGCGAGAAGGTAAGAGTTATGCTTTCTAAGATGATGATTATGGGTGCTAACGTGCTTTTACTTGACCAGCCTACTAACCATCTTGACATGGAGTCGATTACAGCGCTCAACAACGGACTTATCAAGTTCCCGGGAGCTATGATTTTTGCTTCACATGACCATCAGTTTGTACAGACTACAGCGAACCGTATCATGGAATTCGTTGGCGGTAAGATAATTGATAAGATTACAACTTATGATGAGTATCTTGAGAGCGATGAGATGGCTCGTAAGAGACAGGGCTTTGTTGCACTTACAGAGGAACAGCTTGAAGAGAATGATGCAGATACAGCAGAATAATTGTTTCGCGGGCTTATTTTTCTTTTAGTCAGAAAGCGTCTGTGGATTGGAGATTTGGCATGAATGATTTGAACTTGACAGATAAGGTAGTGAACTCGATGATTGAATATAACCGTGGAGATGCAAGGCGGATTCAGCATGCAGTTAAAGTGTATGAATTTGCGGCATTGATGGGGCGGATGGAAGGAATATCGGAAAAAGAGCAGCAGGTGCTTGAAGTGGCGGCTGTTCTTCATGATATCGGTATTCACATATGCGAACAGAAGTATGGCAGCTGCGATGGGCGTAATCAGGAGATTGAAGGACCGGCAGTAGCTAAAGCTATACTTGAGAACATATTAGGCTCCGATGCGGATGAAGCATTTGTCGGCAGAGTGTGTTACCTGATTGGACATCATCACACCTATACAGGTGTCACAGGCATGGACTATCAGCTTCTCATTGAAGCGGATTTCCTTGTTAACGCATTTGAAGAAGGACTTCCGGATGAAAATATACTAAATGTAAAGGAACATATATTTAAGTCGGAAGCAGGAAAAAAACTTCTTGATGAGATGTTTGCATTGTAAGACAATCACTCTATAAACATAATAAGAGCCGGTACACTTTAGAAACCGATTAGATAAGGGTTCTAAAGTGTACCGGCTTTTTGACTGTAACAAAATCAGAAGCTATTTGTGTGTTTTGTTGAGTGTAAGTACAATGTCCTCCATGCTCTTTTTGTCAAGCCTGTAATATTGCATGGATATCAGCGATATAATCCAGCCGATTATCGGTGTGACGCAGTAAAAGAATATTGTGCTCCAAAGTATAAGCGGTGTCATAGCGTCACCAACCTGGGGGAAGCTGTTTCCAAAACCGATGATGCTTAGCATTATACCTACAAAGGCGGTTCCAAGAGAGGATACGAAATTGTCGACAAACGAGAACAGCGCACCCATAAGTCCGGGAACGAAGCGTCCGCTTCTGTACAGCTCATAGTCGGTACAGTCGGCAATCATTGGTATAACCATATTGTTGGTTATTGATTTACAGCCGTTGAGAATTGCAAACACAGTAAAAAACAGGATTGTTATAAAGTTAACATGCTTTAAAGATACTGTACTTATATTGTCTGAAAGAAGTAAAAGTCCTATGATTGTCTGAAATATAATTGAAGCCCATGTGAATAATATAAGGACTTTTCTCTGCCCGAAATGTCTTGCAAGAGAGATACCGAACACAACGATGAACAGTGACGGAACAGCGGTAATTATTCCGATAAGTCCATATATTGAATAGTTGTTCATGATTATACCGTACATCATTACAGTCACGGCGGCATGCGAATATACTACAGAGGCAAATTTGTCCGTGGAGGCTGCAATCACAAGCATCTGGATAGGTCTGTTATGGCGGAGTACATCAAGGTATGCGTGGATGGTCACTGCATTTTCGTGTTCAGGGCCTTGTGGCAGGACAAAGTTCTCATCCTTGTCCTTGCTCCATATTCCGACTATCGCTAAAAGAGTGCAGAGCATTGACAGCATCACAGTCACAATTATGAATTCCGCAAACAGCTTAGGGTTGTTGAACGAGCCATAGCATGGTATAAGACGTTCTGACACATACAGGGCAACTCCGCCGTAGGCAGCGCTTATGAATGTGGAATCAAAAAAAGTGCATATAGGACGCTGCTTAGGGTCGTTGGTTATTATCGACTGGGCTGATTTTGTCACGGCAGTCTGGAATGTGAAGGCCACTATGAATAATCCATACACCAATATGAAATAAGGTATTCTCAAAAATACAGGCATATGATGGGTTGTAAAATATAAAAGGATGCAGCTTATGGCGAGAAGTGTGTTGCCTATTATCATAAATGGACGGAATTTTCCGAAACGTCCATGTGTCTTGTCGATGATATAGCCTACAATAGGGTCAGTTATGCCATTGAAGACACGCATGACTGTGAGCAGCATGGAAATCATGATAACAGATATTCCGGCAATGCCGTTTGCATAGTAGGACACGTATGCCATCATAGCCAGATATAGATTTGTTGCACATGTGTTGAGCGAGAAAAAGCCTATCTGCCAGATATGAGCTTTCTTGTAGACAGGTGTGATGCCAGGTGCTTCAATGTCATGTGCCGGTGTCTCATGTGTTTTGTTCATTGATAATTTATACTCCGTTGTTATTTTTGAATATTTATAACATCATTATATGATATGAGGGTCAAAAGGTATTTTGCCCCTCATTTGATATCCTCGAATTGCTCCGCTGTAAAACAGCTCCCGCAATTCTAAAACATTCGGAATCCGCTGATTCCTCATGTTTTGCGGATCTCAAGTTCAAAAGCCTAATCGTGCAAGCACGAACGGCTTTTTGACCTTTTGATCCTGATATCATTATATAATATATTATTATAAAAACAATACTGTGATTTGTAATTGCATAATAGATATTAATTTGTTAAACTGTATATAGTTTGCTACTATTTGTTCGAGAGGAATTAAGAGAATGAATTTACTTACAATTAAGGACATGTGCAAGGCATATACGGATAAGGTGCTTTTTGACCATGTCGATTTTTCGATAAATGAGAATGAAAAGATCGGAGTTATAGGAATTAACGGAACAGGAAAGTCTACTCTTCTAAAGATTGTGGCAGGTCTTGATAAGCCTGACAACGGTAGCGTTGTTAAAGGGAACAATGTGCATATAAGATACCTTCCGCAGAACCCTGAATTTACACCGGGGAGTACAATATATGAATATGTGATAAGTGCGAATACCACACCGGAGAACGAGTGGACTATAGAAGGAGATGCGAAGACGATTCTTGGCAGGCTTGGCTTTTCTGATTTTGACACGATAGTGGACAAGCTGTCCGGAGGAGAGAAGAAGAGAGTGGCTCTTGCGGGAGCTCTTCTTGCGAAGGCAGATATACTTGTGCTTGATGAACCGACCAATCATCTCGACAGATGGATGACGCAGTGGCTTGAAAATTACCTTAAAGCATATAGAGGCGCACTTGTCATGGTAACGCATGACAGATATTTCCTTGACAGAGTGAGCAACAGGATTCTTGAGATTGACAGAGGCAAAGTATACAACTATCAGACAAATTATGAAGGATTTCTTGAACTCAAGTCGCAGAGGGAAGCTATGGCTGATTCCACACAACAGAAGCGGCAGAATATAATGCGTAGAGAACTTGAGTGGATTAAAAGAGGTGCAAAGGCACGTTCTACCAAGCAGCGTGCGAGAATAGACCGCTTTAATGAGATGAAGGAGGCTTCAACGCAGGCAGAAGCATCAAGAAAGAGCGAATCCGCGCAGCTTTCAAGTGTCTATACCAGAATGGGAAAAAAGACGATAGAGCTTAGAGATATAACTATAGCTTTTGGAGGCAGGACACTTATAAATGATTTTTCATATATCTTTCTTCGCGGAGAATCGGTTGCCTTTGTCGGAAAGAATGGCTGCGGCAAGTCTACTCTTATGAAGATTATCACAGGAGCTCAGAAGCCGGATTCGGGTGATGTTGAGATTGGAGATACGATACGCATAGGTTATTTTGCACAGGAGAACGGCGAGCTTGACCCTACACAGAGAGTGATAGACTGTATCAAGGATGTTGCGGAGTATGTGCAGACATCGGACGGAAGTGTGTCTGCGTCTCTTATGTTGGAGCGCTTTCTTTTTGACTCTACACTTCAATATTCGCTCATAGGGAAGCTGTCCGGTGGTGAGAAGAGAAGGCTGTATCTTATCAAGGTGCTTATGTCAGCTCCTAATGTGCTTATACTTGATGAGCCGACGAATGATCTTGATATACAGACTTTGTCTATTTTAGAGGATTATCTGGAGAATTTTGCCGGAATAACAATAATTGTAAGCCATGACAGATATTTCCTTGACAGAACGGCTGACAGAGTATTTGTGTTTGATGAGTCCGGAAATATAATGGAGGAGGTACATCAGGATGCTGATGCGATATTGGATAAGATGGCATCCTCGCAGGTATCTGTGACACAGAACACAGGCGAAAAATCCTCTAAGCCTGCATGGAATAAGGGAGAGCGTGCGCTTAAGTTTTCCTATATGGAACAGAAAGAATACGATACTATAGAGGATGACATTGTGGCACTTGAAGAAAAAATAGAAAAGATTGATGAAGATATGGCAAAATATGCTACTGATTTCGTAAAGCTTAATGAACTTGGCAATGAGAAGGAAGAAACGAAAAAAAAGCTGGATGAGAAATATGCAAGATGGGAATATCTTACCGAGCTTGCAGAGAAGATAGAGACTTCAAAAAAATAAATGGAAAGTTGTGTGAATATATGAAAATACCTGATAAGTCATCAATTACATTGGAAGCTGCATCTGATATAAGTCCTGGTGCGAAGAGAATTACAAGAGGATGGCAGTTTGGTATTTTTTGCAACGATACAGTTATGATGCTCACATTGTTCCTGCAAAATGAGCCGGATAACTGTATATCAGTGGAAATCCCGGGAACATTCCGGAAAGGGAATTTTTTCTCATTCATTCTTGAATTCGCCGATGAATCAGGTGCTGATGAACTTGATGGAGTCTGCTATGCGGTAGGTGAGGAGAAAAGAGCGGATGTATATGCGAAGGAATATTGTTATGCTGCCAAAGAAGCTGAGCGTGGTGGCGATTTCTTCGGAAGAAGCAGGGATGAGCTTTACAGTGTTTTAAGATGTGATATACCGATGGAAAAGAATCGGGAAAGCAGTATTTATGATACTTTATGTAGTTCTGAAAACATTACAGCTCCTCTTATATACAAGCTTCATGTCAGAGGTTATACGAAGCTTGAATCGGAAAATGGAGGAACCTTTGCCGCTCTGATGAAAAAAGCGGAATATATACAGGAATTGGGAATGAATATGGTACTTCTTATGCCTTGTTATGAGTTTAATGAGACTACAGTAAGCGCAGAAAGAAACAATTACTATGATGCAGGCTTTGCTTCGGGGAAAATTAATTACTGGGGATATACGGACGGTTATTATTTTGCACCTAAGAGAGCTTATTGTGCAGGCGGTAATTGTGTTGAAGAGTTTGGCAGGATGGTGCGTCTGTTCCACAAAAAGGGTATTGCGGTACTTATGGAAATGTGGTTTCCGTATGACATGTCACCTGTAATGGCTGTTGAGATATTAAGATACTGGCATATAACATATGGTATTGATGGATTTAGAATCATGGGAAGCTGCGGACTTTTATATGCAGTAAGAACAGATATGCAGCTTGCAGACTGTGTACTCTTAGGGGAAGATTTTGGTGAAGACAGCTTTAATGTTGGTGCAGTGCAGCCTTTTTATGATGATAAGAGAAGGATTATTAAGTACAATGACGGATTTATGGAAGCCGGCAGGCATTTCTTAAGAGGTGACGAGGACAGCATAGTTAATTTTGTCAATAGGGTGACAAGGCATGATGGCGGGCATCCTACAGTGAATTTTATGGCTGACCAGAATTGCTTAAGCCTTATGGATATGGTGAGCTTCGAACGCAGGCACAATGAATACAACGGCGAGAACAACCTTGACGGAAGGCGGTACAATATAAGCTTTAATTGCGGAACTGAAGGTAAGACTAAGAGGGAAGTAATACTCAGGCAGCGCAAAAAAATGATTAAAAATGCACTTGCCATGGTGTTTTTGTCTGCTTCGGTTCCGATGCTTATGGCTGGAGATGAATTTGGAGTAAGCCACGGTGGGAACAATAATCCGTATTGCCATGACAATGGTATTAATTACATTGACTGGGAGCTTCTCTCAAAGAATTCTGATTTGTATAAATTTACAAGAAAACTAATACAATTCAGAAAGGAACACTCATGCATACGTCCGCAGCATGATTTTTCCATGAATGACCATAAGATTAAAGGAATGCCTGATTTGTCATGTCACAGTGAGAGAGCGTGGTTTCCGCTTATGGCAGAGTATTCGCACAATATCGGACTGCTTTATAGCGGTGCGTATGCAGGAGAACAGGCTAATGTATATGTACTTTACAATATGCATACACAGCTGCATGAATTTGCTGTGATAGAGATGGCGGGAAAGAAGTGGACATGTGCGCTAAGCTCGGATGAGACAGGCGTTGTATATGATGAGAACAGAAAGAAGATAAAGCTTGCACCATATACTATGGCGGTGTTTGTTTCGCAAATATAGGCAGGTTTCATATAGACATTAAGCGTTGGGTGCTGGGTACAAGCCCAGTACCGGATAGAGATGCGAAGCATCGATTTAATATGAGCAAGAAGCGGAAACGGATTGCGAATACCATTGACAATATGTTTTTAAGGAGACGACATGGATAAAAAATTTTCAAAATTGAAAGAGTGGATGAACAGTAAAAAAAGAGATGGTATGGAAATTGTTAGTGAAAAGGAGATTCCTTACATTTTTTTATTTCTTGCAATATTGTCAGCAGTGTATCTGCCATACATCTTAAAGACAATCACAGTGTCTGCTGCAAAAAATGTGATTCCATCAGAGATATCCTTTGTATATGATATGCTTGGAATTGCAGCAGCTTTAGCTTTGGGAATGGTAGCACTTAAAAGGTATAAGATATTTGAAAAAAAGTCTTATTTGCGGAGTATATTATATGTGGCAGCTGCATGTATGCTCTATAATGTATTCTATGACTTCGTGTATGGAATACTATTAAGCAGAATGCTTGATAAGATTGTAGTTTTCTGGGTAATATATTTTGCGGTCTTTGTATTAATTGCATTGCTTTTGGCTATGGCGTTGCCTATAAAGGGTGCATTTATATCTAATTTTCTTATCTGCATAGGATTTGTTTTAATCTATGAGCTGGCGGCGGCTTTACTTAAGCTGATGCTTAAGCTTTGCAATCCATCCTTTGCGGCAATGTCATTTTATTTGATTCTTATTTCATTTGTAATATCCACATTGATTAACCTGTTATTAAAAAGGAACATTCAAAGAGAAGTAAAAAATGTATCTGTCATAAGCTATATTATACCGGGGCTTGCCTTTATGATTTCACTGGCAGGCACTGTTTATTTTGCGATACCTTCAAAGCCATGGAGCATTATTTCTGTGAATATCTATACCGATATGCAGAACGCAGCTCAGCAGATGATGCTCGGAAATGCAGACCTTGCTTTGCAGACGCTAAGAGACGGCATTGAAAAAAGAAATTTCTGGTACTCTATATGCGGTGAAAAAGGCTATGAGGATTATAACGCTGCCGATTCGGATTATATGCAGATAAGACTTATCGCATGGGAGCAGGATGAGGACTGTTCTTCACTTGAAGAATACTTAAGCGATGACAATTACAATATTGATATAGCAAAACATTATCTGAAGCTTTGTGCGGACAGCAAAAAAAGAGGAAGCAGAAGGCTGAAGGATAAAATTGTTGATGATATGATTGCCAATAATTCATTCGTACTTGATACTTTGACTTTTAATGACATAGAGGACAGCTACACACAGATAAGGGATGAGCTTGACAATTTCAGAATTTTTGATAAGTATGAGCAGGCACTTACGATAGTTGCAAGCGTGGATTTAAATGGTCTGACATACGATGATGTGGATAACATGCTGATACTTGCACAAGAAAATAAAAACGATATATATCTTCAGTATCTGGCGGCGGAATATGGAACATCATATCAGACGGACAGCGCATCACACTATGACAGGACGGCTGATACAATACTCAGATACAAGAAGCTTTATGAGGAGAGCTATGGCAGCAGTGAAGCTGTTACGGGAACAGTTCTTGATGAATTATATATGATACGTCAATATGATGCCATAGTCAAGCTTGTGACAGGCAACAGTAATCCGTCCGATATTGAACAGCAGTATCTTGCATTGTGCTATATGAAGATGGACGACTACGACAGCTGCCTTGAAGCTGCTGATAAGATTTTGAAAAAAGATGCCAAAAATCACAGTGCATTGTATTATGTAGCTTATTGTACATATAAAAAACAGGAGATGGATGAATCACTCAAGGCGGCATGTCAGCTTGCCGATGAGATTAAGGAGCTTTCGGGTGAAGAAAAAAATGCTGCTGATGCGGAGCTGTTTTTGCTGATTCAGAATTACACGGTAACTGACGGCGTGTTCAGCACAAGACTTGGAAAGCCAAGCGAAGAGCAGGTTAAAATTATTGAGTCGAGTGATATACTTGAAAATTACTATTATGCGTCCTACTATGCTTATATGGAAAAGGATACTCAAAAAGCGTTAAAGTATGTTGACGAAGTGCTTAAGATTGCCGGGGATTTATCAAACGCTTACTATCTTAGAGGAAATATATACATGTCGGATAAGAAATTTGATAATGCAGTTGACGCATACAGAAAATCACTTACGATTGTAGATGATTCTGTTGTTGCATGGTACGCACTTGCAAATGCTTATGACGCTCTGGAGGATTACGAAAACGCTTATAATGCATCTGTCAGGGCAAGCCAGCTTTTAGCAAGCACCGACCATGGAAATGACCCATATGGCGTTGCGATTCACAACGGAAATTTATTAAATTCATTAAAATCAAAGGTGGAGGATAGATAATGGTACTGGTATTATATTTACTGGCAATTCTGGTATTGCTGTTCCAGGCGGTATTTTTTGGCGGAAGTGTTATATATAGCATAATAGTTATACTTTTTTCCGCATATTTTATTTTCTCAAAGTATTTCTTGAAAAGAAAATTCGCAAAAATCGAGTACATTATATACATTATAATACCGATTGCGGTAATATTTGTTGCTTTGCTTGGGGTTAAGACGGACAGCGCTAAGGAGAGCGATGATTTTGATAAGGAGTACAGTAAGATAATAAAGCTTATAGACGATGAGAAGTATAACAAAGCTGAAGATGATATTGCAAGGCTTGAGAAAAAGTATGGCGAAAGTGACAGGCTCTATATGCTGTGGGCGATAGACTATCTTGCACAGGGTGATTACGACAATGCAGAAAATGAATACTCAAAGCTTGCAGACAAAGATAGCACAGACAGCTACAGCTTAAAAGAGCAGATACTGGTTTTAAATCCTGCGACAACTCAGGATGAGCTTGAAGACTTCTACGAGGATGCGGCGAAGAAATTTCCTGAATGGGAATCCATGCAGACGATGTGCGGTTATATAAAGCTTGGAAAGAAAGAATATAAGGAAGCAGAATATTATCTTACTAATGCATATACGTTAAATAACGAAAACCCGATGACATGCTATTATCTTGGTGCGGTATTTTATTATGAAAATAAATTGAATATGGCATTGGACTATTTCGATAAAGCTATAGAATATGGTGTTGATGAAGATACGAAATCTAATATTGCCTGGTTTTTGAATGAGATGGGTTTCTTTAACTAGGAAAGGAAACAGGTGAGAAGATGAAACAGATTTTCAAAAGAATATTACTTACGCTGCTCAGTGTGTGCATAATGACGGTGTCCATGGATTCAGTGCTTGCAAGAGCGGATGAATTACCTGAGAGCGGTGCGCCTTACGGAGAGATTCCTGAGGAAGTAAGAGAATATTTTGAACAGCTGGGATATAATCCTGATGAAATTATCCTGTATTTTCAGGGTATATACGACAATACATATACTAATGATACAAATCAGTATGATAATCTTAACGGATTATCAACATACGATTATAAAGAGCCTGATTTTGTAGAAATAGCACAGACATTTGTAAAAGTAAAGCAGTGTGCAAAAGATTTGTATGATAACAATGAAATTGTTTCTGGTCTGGCAGACTATGGGTTCGATAGTGTAAGAGACAATATTATTGAAGATTTATCAAAAATAGGGACAGGCGAATCTGCAATTATCAATAAGCTGTTTCCGCAGGCTATTGTTGCAGGCGGCAATACCGGAATGGCAGAAATGCAGGCTATTGTAAATAAGATAGCTGCGCGTGAAGAAATTATCAGCACAGGAAATCTGACTGGAAAGACACTTAAGAATTTCATAAGAAATACAGAAAAGCTAAAGGCAGAAAATGCAGATGCAATAAGAAAATATAATTCCCTACAGAATACAGGAAAATTTTTCAGGGGATTAGGGGCAGCATTATCATTATATAGCGCTTACAGTGATGCAAAGGATTTGGTTACAAATAACATATATAATCAGAAGACAGGTCTTGCAATCGCTGAACGAGGATTGTTAGCGGCTGACTGTGGACTTGGACTTGCATCGGCAGGTCTTGCAGTCGCTGGTATCTCCTGTCCTCCGGTGGCGGTTGCTGCAATAGCGGTTGGTATAGCAACTGTGATAATTCATAACAGGACATTCGCAGATTCGGCGAATAATGCCGGCTCATTTAGAGAATTCCTCGACAATCTGGCAGCTTCGTTCCTATTATTCAGAAAAACGCCTGACGGTGTGGGTGCGTATAAGCCTAATATATATTTTTATAACGCACAAGGCATGGATATAGACGTGAAGATGTTATATTCCGGCCTGATAACCAAGAGCATACCTGAGTATGGAAACGGATGGAATGTGACACTTATTGATAATCAGAGCAGGATGCTTACGGATGATGGAGAGGAATATGGCTATCTGTTCTATGAGTCGATGACAAGTGCTAATCTTTTTCAGACAGAATATGGCTTATATATTGATGCAGATGAACGCACTGCGGATTTTTATGATATTCTTGGAAGGTATGGCTTTAATGCGGCTGAGACAGAGGATTTTATTGAATTTTGGAATGTAAAGCTGGATTCAGGATGTGATTATATAATGTATCCGCAGTATACGGATACAGTCGACTTGGCTATGCCGGTTACAGTAACTCCAGTTCCTGATAACATGGTAAGAATGTGGTTTGTTTTTGCAAAGGCGGAAGGACAGACATATATCCCGGCAAAAACAGAGCCATTTTCACATGATGGATACACTGTAGTTGAATGGGGCGGCGTTATTCTCGATTCTGTCAATAAATAATAAAAATTTTATATACAATTCCATTTTTTTGATGTAGAATAAATATGTGATACAAAATGTGACTTTTTGTAACATTAGAGAAAATATGACAAAATGTGTGGAGGAGTTTATGGATTACTATATTTTTGCAGATGTTTCGATTGATATTGATAAAGATTACGCTGCTAAGCATGATATTCGCTATGTCCCGATGGAATATGTACTCGGTGAAGAGACATTTCATTGTGACGCACCTGAGAGCGACCAGATGATGCATGAGTATTATGAGAAGCTGAGAAATAAGATAACAACACATACGAGCCAGATTACACCTAATCATTATATAGAGCTGTTTGAGAGTTATGTCAAGGAAGGCGCACAGATTATCTATCTGTCTTTATCAAGCGGACTTAGCAATACATATGAGTCGGCACTTATGGCTGTCAAGATGTTGAAGGAAGATTATGACGAAGTTAAGATAGAAGTGGTCGATACACTTGGCGCAACAGGCGGAATGGGAGTCATGGCTGAGCTTGCGGTTAACAATCGTGAAGCCGGAATGAGCTGTGAGGAGAATGCAAAATGGCTCAGGGAACATGCTGACAATATCAATTATTGGTTTAAGGTTGAAGACCTTATGTATCTTAAGAGAGGCGGAAGAGTGTCGGCAGCTGCAGCCATCATGGGTACAGCGCTTAATATCAAGCCTATTCTTACAGTAGATAAGAACGGAAAGCTTCAGACAATAGACAAGAAGCGCGGCAACAAGCTTGCATTAAAGACAATGGTGGAACGCTTCAATGCTAACTATGATCCATCTGTTTTAAAGACAGTATATCTTAGCTGCGCGGACTGTATAGATGATGCAAAGCTGCTTAAGAGCATGATAGAGGAGTGCAGACCGGAGGCGGAAGTCAAGATTACAATGCTAAGCCCGATTATAGGCGCACATACAGGTCCGGACATGCTTTCGCTTATATATTACGGAGCTGTAAGGGAATATTAAATTTTTGGAATATAATGTCAGTCTTGTCCATATACTATATTATATAGCATTGATATTATGCATATACTGTGTATGGAGGTAATGATATGGCAAGAGGACCGAGAAAGAGCCTTGATGATAAAATCAAGGAGAAGAAGGAAATCATAGAAGCTCTTAAGACCAGAATAAAATCTGAGCAGGCAGAACTTGATGAACTTTTAAAAGAGAAGCAGGATAAAGAAATTGCTGAGATTGGAAATATTTTAAGAGACAGCCGGCTGACAACCGAGGATGCAAGAAGGATAATTGAAGAATATGTTTCCGGCAGCTCTGTACAGACGGCATGACAGCAGGTGAATAGACGGTATTTAATAAAAGCGTTACCTTTGCGGTTTCGCTTTTATTTTTTGTATAATAGGGTTAAGGTGTCAAAACATGCCAAGTTAGTCTATGAGTATATAACTTGTTATACACAGATGAGTTCACAGGGCATGTTTTGATACCTAAAAATAATAGGAAATTTAGTTGGAATTCGCTATTATTTTTAGGTGGTTTTCAAATTGACTTTATGAAACACACTGGTTAATATTATAATGTATGTAAGGGTTATTCTTACGATATAATGAGTGAAAGAGAGTCGGAGGGAGCTTGCTCACTCTTGGCGAACAGCGAAATTATTGAGTGAGCTATGCTCACGATATAATGAGTGTAAATGATCAATACTATCCAAAATAAAGATAAGCGATGTTGTTCCTGCACAAGATCCAGCTTATCTTCATTGGTTGATAATGCGAACACGGACATCCAGAAAATCTTTAATTTTCGAGATGTACCAGGAAATACATAATATTTTAAAAGGAGCCCAACATGAAAAAACAACATCGTACAATCATAAAAGCCGTTTCAATAACCGCAGCCACATCCACTGTCGCTTCCATGCTTGTCGGTTCATTGCTCACATCCTTTTGCCTGAAAAAGAAAGGATACCTTGCCGATAAGTTCTGGAAAAGTGAAACTGTTGATATAAACACTCTCACTCCGGATACTCCCAAATATATAATTGAAAAAAATTATCTTTCCGCCATGGAACGCATGAAGAAATGGCATGCCACAGCCGAACGCGAGGATGTATCCATAACCTCACATGACGGATTAAAGCTTATAGGTCACATTTTTCCAGCTAAAGCTTTAACCCACAACTGGGTTATGCTTGTCCATGGATACCGAGATACCCCAATCAATATCCTGACTTACGCTCTCCCATATATAGAACGCGGCTATAATATCTTCTATCTTGAACAGCGCGCACATGGCAGCAGCGAAGGAAAATACATCGGAATGGGCTATCCTGAACACTTCGACCTTCTCGACTGGATTAATGTAATCGTAAAACGTGACCCGCAGGCTTCCATTGTCCTTCACGGCCATTCAATGGGTGCTGCCACGGTTCTCATGGCTACAGGCGAAAAGGCACTGCCTGATAATGTCATCTGCGCCATTGCCGACTGTGGGTTCAGTTCCATTCGCGGCGAATTTTCTTTCAATCTTAAGCAGCTTTTTCATCTTCCGCCTTTTCCTGCCTTGTATACAGCAGACTTTATCTCAAGATTTAAGACTGGACTTAACTTTAAAAAAGGCAATGTTATAAATTATGTCAAAAAAAGCAGTACGCCTACTTTTTTCATTCACGGAGACAGCGATATGTTCGTTCCGACTTCAATGGTATTTGAACTGTACAATGCAGCCGCATGTGAAAAGCAGCTCTATGTTGCACACGGAGCTGCCCACGTTGATTCACAGTATATTGACCCTGAACTGTACTACAGAAAAGTCTTTGCTTTTATTGATAAATATCGTACTTCTTCCCATCTCTAAAAAACACAGGAATGATATCAGGAGGTGCAGGGACAACTACTCTCTGCACTCCGCGGTATATTTCCCCTGTATTTGCATCCGTCCACGCTGCGCCTGCCGGAAGATATACACTTCTTTCTGTAACCTTCTCCTCCATCACAGGTGCCACAAGGATGTCAGGCCCGAACATATACTCATCTTCTGTTTTCCATGCCATTTCATCCTCATTAAAATCAAAGAAAAGCGGACGCATAACAGGTGCACCTGTAAGGCTCGCCTGTCTCATGCATTCACGGATATAAGGACAGAAACATCCCCATGCGAACCATCTCACCAGAAGCTCCTTAAAATACGGATCCTTTATGTCTCCACCGACGAAGCCGCCTACTGTCACTCTCATCCACCACAAGCCTCATCCCTGTCCCACGTCCGCTCAAGTTTCCATGCACCATAGTAGGAATAGTCTTATATGTAAAGCTCTCCCCATAATCCTCCGAAATGCACAGCTTCCCCTCCGGCACACCATTGATACCACAGGCTATATATAATCTGTTGGGATTATCCTTATCAAGTGCCACCGCTATCGGAAAAGCTTCCGCAATATCAAGCATGGACACATGGTCTATAAGGCTTTTCCACCTCTGTTCATCATACAGATATCTGTAAACACCTCCGATATCCGTTCTCGCATAAAGTATTTCAGGCACTTTTTTGTGAAAAACAAAGCCCGTGACATAGCCGCCGCCGGGAATCGGTACATTCTGATACTTGTATGGTATCTGCACCGTTATACTATCCGTTATCCCAGAGATAACAATCCTCCCATCTAAGAAATAATCCAATAAACACATTATCGATCATCTGATGGTTAGATTGTCTCACTAAATCACGAGCTTTTCTACCCTATTTTTTTTACTAATTTACCGTTAACTATTGACTTACTACCTGAATTGTCATTGTGCTTCCATCACAAGCCAATGTAACAATGACTTTATCATTAACATAATAGCTGGTCTGTCCATCAGGTGTTGAACCTGTAAACATTATACCGCTGTTATCTAAAATATCCCCATATGCTGCTGCCATATCCGCAGACACACCGGAAAATGTCATAACTGCTCCTCCGTCAATAGCATCACAGCCTGTAAAGGTTCCCTCAGTCATATATGGAATCTGCGAAAATACACTATCCTTATTATCAAAATATGCATATCTTCCATCTGTAGTCTCAGATGGCTTTGTCGGTGCCTGCGTATCATTCTCTGCATATGTAAGAATATCCCAGTAATTTGCACCTGCTTCAACAAGCATTGTTCCATCCTTATAAATCAATGTCACACACATATCACCACCTGCGGCCGCAAGATATGCTCTTGTTCCGTCCTGACTGTTAAGCGTATATTTTCCTTCATTAAGGACAGCCTGAAGATACTCGCTATAGCTGCTTTCTGTAGCATTGCTAAAACGAAGTCCCTCTACATATCCCTGATTAAAATATTCTTCATATACACCGGCATCAAATGAAGGAAGAGTATTAAATACACTATTCTTATCTTCAAAATATACAGCCGCACCGGTAAGCTCCTTCTTAGTTGTAGTCTCCTCCTGTGAAGGCTTGGTAGTCTCTTGGGTACTCTCCTTTGTGGTCTCTTTCTCTGTCGCAGTCTCCTTCGACTCCTCAGTTGTCTTTTCAGGCTCGGTTGTCTCTATCTGTGTCTTCGTATACTCAAAAGTTCTTGTAATCTCTGAGATATCATCCTTCTTGCGACATGCAGATATCGCTGCTGTGGCAAATATAACCGCCGATAAAATCACTGATAATTTTCCTAATCTTCTTTTCATATTCC
>OGOD01000810.1_pt1 | contig 23868 bp, 19 predicted proteins | sample 1573631 | NCBI WGS metagenome assembly OGOD01 (sample SAMEA2581895, study PRJEB24529) | metagenome | biome: Human gut stool | place: China | collected 2011
CGGCCAACAGGTTCGTTCCCGCCGGGAGTCGGATTGGCCTGCGGGGCAATAATCTCCCCACGGAGAGGCGCAGCCCCGTTTTTTCAGACGGCGCATTGCCGTTTGACGATTATTGCGTATCTTTGCCGGCAAAATCAAGGATTTATGGCAGACAACAGCATTTTGAGCCGTCTCGACGGCCTGAAACTCAAATACGAGGAGACGGGGCAGAAACTCACCGACCCCGAAGTCATCGCCGACGTCAAACAGTTCGTGCAGCTCAACAAGGAGTACAAGGAGCTGGAGCCGATCATCGAAACCTCGGAACGCTACCGCACGGCGCTGGCCAACCTGGCCGAAGCCAAGGACATCCTCTCCAACGACAAGGACGAGGAGATGCGCGAAATGGCTCGCGGCGAGATCACCGAACTGGAGCCGGCCATCGAGCAGATGGAAGAGCAGATCAAACTGCTGCTGATCCCCAAAGACCCGCAGGACTCGAAGAACGCCATCATGGAGATCCGCGGCGGCACGGGCGGCGACGAGGCGGCCATCTTCGCCGGCGACCTGCTGCGCATGTATACCAAATACATCGAGTCGAAGGGCTGGCGCTACGAAATGACATCGTTCTCGGACGGTGCCGCGGGAGGCTACAAGGAGGTCGTCCTCAAAGTCACGGGGCAGAACGTCTACGGCACGCTCAAATACGAATCGGGCGTACACCGCGTACAGCGCGTGCCACAGACCGAGACGCAGGGCCGCGTCCACACGTCGGCCGCCTCGGTGGCCGTACTGCCCGAAGCCGAGGAATTCGACGTCGAGATCTCGATGAACGACATCCGCAAGGACATCTTCTGCGCCTCGGGGCCGGGCGGACAGTCGGTCAACACGACCTATTCGGCCATCCGCCTGACGCACATCCCCACGGGCATCGTCGTACAGTGCCAGGATCAGAAATCACAGCTCAAGAACTTCGACAAGGCCTTCGAAGAGTTGCGTACGCGCGTGTTCAACCTCGAATACTCGAAATACCTCGACGAGATCGCCTCGAAGCGCAAGACGATGGTCTCGACGGGCGACCGCTCGGCCAAGATCCGCACCTACAACTACCCGCAGGGACGTATCACCGACCACCGCATCAACTATACGATCTACAACCTCTCGGCCTTCATGGACGGTGACATTCAGGACGTGATCGACCACCTGATCGTAGCGGAGAACGCCGAGCGCCTGAAGGAAAGCGAGTTGTAAAAACCGTCCCCATGGGAGCCCCCATCCCCGCATGCGTACTGCCCCCGTCCGGGCCGGCTGCACCGGGGCAACCCCTGCCTTCCATGGCCAACGGGCTTGGACGGGGAACCCGCCGCAAACCGCTATCGACCGAAAACCATTGCAAACCGACAAACTGACAGGCCGGGCATTCGACGACGAGGTATATGCCGTCGTGGCGCAAATCCCCGCCGGGAAGATCGTTTCCTACAAGCAGATCGCCCGGCTGATCGGCATGCCCGACCACGCCCGCCGCGTAGGCCGCGCCATGGCCTCCGCCCCGGCAGAACTCCCCTGCCACCGCGTGGTCAACAGCGCCGGGCGCACCGCCCCCGGCTGGCCCCGGCAGCAGGAGCTGCTCGAAAAGGAAGGCGTCCGCTTCAAGGCCAACGGCTGCGCCGACATCGCCCGCTTCATGTGGGAGGAAATCCTGTAAACCGCACGGCACCCATACCTGGCACAGCCGGGGAGAGCACCGGGAACCCCGCCGGGAAGGGCATTTGCCCCACCCCGCCGGATACGATCGCCCGGCAGGCCGCGGCAACATATCGCCGGGAAAAATTTGGCATTCCGCACCAAAACCGTTATCTTCGCATCATCCCGCATACGCTCCGGGCATACTGCGGCGGGCAATATTCCCCGCCGGGGATGCGTTTATCGGGAAAAAGCACCGCATGAAAAGATACATCCTGATCCTATTCGCCCTCTTCGCCGCGACACTCTCCGCCGTGGCGCAGCGTCCCTTGTATATCGTCAACGGCGTCGAAACCGAAGAGATCGAATCGATCCCGCCCGCCGACATCGAAAATATCGAATCCCTGCCGGCCGACGAGGAAACCATCGCCCGATACGGGGAGAAAGCCGCCAACGGGGTAATACTCATCTCGCTCCGCTACGACAAACCCGCTATCTTCGAGGCCGGCACGACCTTCGACGAGTACATCGCCGGGCAGGTCAAATGGGACGACGACGAACCGGCAGCCCGCATCATACTGCGCTACACCGTAACTCCCGAAGGCAAGGCCGTCCTGGCGCAGGAGCTCGAATCGACGGACAACCGCCTCAAGCGGCGCGTGCTGAAGGCACTCTCCGAAGCCCCGCACTGGCACCCGGCGCAGAAAAACGGCGTCGCCGTCGCAAGCGAAGGGGTGCTGCACATCCAGCTCCCCAAGGGCAAGCGGATGCCCCGTCCCGTAGAACTGGTTTGGCGCTGACCCATGCTGCCGCACGCCCATATCACCCTGTCGGAATTACAACGGCTCGTGAAGGAGACCCTCCACGAGCGTTTTGCCTTGCCCGTCTGGGTGAGCGCCGAAATCTCCGAGGTCAAAGTCAACTATTCGGGGCACTGCTACCTGGAACTCGTCGAGAAAGGGGGCGATAACGGCGTGCCGCTGGCACAGTCGCGCGCCGTGATCTGGCGCACGGCCTATTCCCGCATTGCGGGTTATTTCGAAGCAGAAACCGGGCAGCGGCTCGCCGCAGGGATCAAGATCCTGGCCAAAGTCGCCGTCAACTACCACGAACTCTACGGATTCTCGCTCCAGATCACCGACATCGACCCTGCCTACACGCTGGGCGACATGCAGCGGCAGCGGCAGCAGACCATCGACTGCCTGCGCAAGGAGGGCGTGTGGGACATGAACCGCGAGGTCGGGATGCCCGCCGTCGTACAGCGCATAGCCATCGTTTCGAGCGCCAATGCCGCCGGCTACCAGGATTTCTGCAAGGAGATCGGCAAAAGCCCCTACCGGTTCCGTCTCACGCTCTTCGATGCGTTCATGCAGGGTGCGGCGGCCGAGGAGTCGATCGTTGCGGCGCTGTGCGCCGTGGCCGACCGCATGGAGGAGTTCGACGCCGTGGTCATCATCCGCGGCGGCGGTTCGGCCAGCGACCTCAACTGCTTCAATGCCTACCGGCTCTGCACCCACGTGGCGCAGTTCCCGCTGCCGGTGCTGACGGGTATCGGCCATGACAAGGACACGAGCGTGGCGGACATGGTGGCGCATACGGCGCTCAAAACCCCGACGGCGGTGGCCGGATGGCTGGTGGAGCGGATGGACACGATCGACGCATGGCTCGACAACGCCGCCCTGCAACTGCGCGACAACGTACTGGTCACCTCGCGGGCACAGGAACTGCGGCTTCAGGAGCTGTCCAGCCACCTGCTCTTCCATGCCAAGGGGCTGCTCAGACAACGGGGGATGGCCCTGGAGCAGATGCGCGAAACCCTCGCGGCCAGTGCCGGGAATTTCCTCGCACGCCAGGCGTCCCGGCTCGGCAATGCGGCCGAACTGGTCGCCGGACGCTCCCCGGAGCGTATCCTGCGGCTGGGCTTCGCCATCGTCCGCACGGACGGCAAAGCCGTTTTCTCCGCCGCACAAGTCGGAAAAGGCGACACGCTCGACATCGAGGTCGCCGACGGCCGCATCGAGGGCACCGTTCAATACACCGAAACGAAATGACCCCGCCATGAAAGAGGACACCCCTTTCCGGATCGCGTTCTGCGTGCTGTGCCACAAGTACACGCCCGTGCTGGCGGAACTCGTGCACCAGCTCGATGCACCCGGCAACGGGCTGTTCATCCATGTGGACGGCAAGGCGGACATCGGGGCCTTCGCCGCACTCGGCAAGACCGGGCGCGTTTATTTCGTCGAACCGAAAACGAAAGTCTACTGGGGCGGATTCGGCATGGTAGAAAGTACGCTCCGGCTTTTCTCGGCGACACGCGACGGGGGTTTCCGTTACGTCGTCCTGATTTCGGGCGACACCCTGCCGTTATACCCTGCCGAAACGATACGTACGGTACTCCGGGAAGCCTATGACCGGGGCCGGCAGTTCATTTCGGCCAATCCGTCCATCACCCCCGAAGAGGCCGACCGGATACGCCGGAGGAGGTTCTGCCCCGACAAAGCGACCTTCGCCCGCCGCTTGCTGCGGATCGCCATGAAATGCACCATGCGTGCGGACAACCCTTTTTTCGACCGGCTCCCGCCGCTGGAGAAAGGCAGCCAGTGGATTGCAATTACGGATCGTATGCGCGATTTCATCTTCGATTACCTCGCTGCACACCCCGACTTCATCCCTGCATTTCGGTACAGCCATGCAGCCGATGAACTATTTTTCCATACGCTGCTCGGCGACTCCCCATTTGCCGGGTACAACGCGAATTATTCGCTTGTCCATGCCGACTGGTCGCACCCCGGGGCACACCCGAAAACATTGTCCACAAGCGACTTGTCTCAACTGTCCGTGCTCAAGTCGAGGGGGGGGGAAATTCCCCGCTTTTCGCCCGCAAGTTCGACGACGGGCTGGACATCGCCCGCTACCGCGAAATCCTGTTCGGGCAGGGAACTAAGGCTGCACGGTAAGAAACAGTTGTTAAACCACGAGAGATATGGCAAAGAAAAAAGAACCGGCCTACGCCGAGGCGATCGCCGAGATCGAGAAAATCCTCGCCCGCTTCCGCAGCGAAGAGATGGATGTGGACAGCCTCGCCGCCGAGGTGAAACGCGCCACGGAGCTGATCGCAAGCTGCAAGGCGCGCCTGCACAAGGCCGAAGAGGAGGTATCGAAGATTCTGGAATGACGATGAAAAAACTGATCAAATGGACGCTTAACCACGTGCCGCGGCCGCTCCTGCAACGCATCGCGGGCTGGGCCGTGCCGATGGCGGGCCTGTTTTACAGGGGACGCGGCGCCGAGTGCCCCGTATGCGAAGCCAAATACCGGAAATTCCTGCCCTACGGCTACGTACATACACGCGCCAATGCGCTCTGTCCCAAATGCCTGTCACTGGAACGCCACCGGCTGCTGTGGCTCTATCTCACGCGCGAGACCGACCTGCTCAAATGCTATCCCCGCACGCTCCACATCGCGCCCGAGGTCTGCATCATGCGCCACCTGAAACCCCATTTTGCGGGGCATCCGGGGCAATACGTCACGGCCGACCTCGAAAGCCCGCTGGCCGACCTGCATTTCGACGTACAGCAAATCCCGCTGGCCGACGATTCGGTCGATGTCATCCTCTGCAACCACCTGCTCGAACACGTCGCCGACGACCGCAAGGCACTGTGCGAACTCTACCGCATCCTCAAACCCGGCGGCTGGGGCATCCTGCTCTCGCCCGTGGAGGCGGATTACGAACAGACCTTCGAGGATGACACGATCACCGACCCCGATGAGCGCACGCGCATCTTCGGGCAATACGACCACCGCCGCATCTACGGCGCGGACTACACAGACCGGCTGCGCGCCGCGGGCTTCGAGGCCGCGGATATCGACTACGCCGCGAGCTTCACCGACGCAGAGCGGAAACTGTACGCCCTGCCCGCGGATCACATCTACGCCGTCTATAAGCACTGACCCGGCAACCGGACACGGTGCCCGCAGCCTCGCCCGGCAGCCTGGGACGCCCGGGGTGTCTGAAGTGTCCGAGGTGTCCGAGGTGTCCGGAATATTTTCCGGGGTTCCCTGCTTAGGCCGAAACGCACGGCAATGCGGGCCCCGTCAGTAGAGGAAAAACACGATCCCGATGAAATGCGCCACGACCGCAAGGTTGATCAGCAGATGCCATACCATGTGGTGGTAGCGAAACCCCTGCCGGGCATAGAACCAGGCGCCGAGCGTGTAGAGCACACCGCCCCCTGCGATCAGCACCAGCAGCGCCGTCGAGGCCTGCCGCACGAAAAGCGGCAGGAAGAAGACGATCGTCCACCCCATCACCAGATAAATCGTCAGGCTGATGGCCGGGATCGAGTTGCGCGACAGCGACTTGTAAAAGATGCCGAACAGCACCATCGCCCACTGCAGGATGGTAATGAATATCCCCTGCCAGCCGCCGATGACCGACAAGGCGATCGGAGTGTAATTGCCGGCGATCGCCACATAAATGAAGATATGGTCGAGGATATGGAAAACGGCCTTGTGCTTCGACGCCGGGTTCATCGAATGGTAGAGCGTCGAGGCAAGGAACATCAGGAAGATCGAGATCACGAAAATGCTCACCGAAACCGATGCCGTAACCGGGTTGGGATCATGCACGTAGGCCCACACGGCGGCAAACGGGAGCGCCACGAGGGCCACGAGCGACATCACCCCGTGCGTAACCGTGTTGGCGATCTCCTCGCCCACGGTCGGAATATAAACATCCTTTTTATTTGCCATAACGCTGTGTATTGGTCTGACGTGCCAAATTTATGAAATTTTTTCATATCTTTGCCAGCAAGGTTAAGCGGTTAGGCAAAAATGGACTTTTCACGGTATGAAAATCTCCGCACGCTCGTGCGCGCGAACTTCTCGGAGCAGACCCGGGCCCTCGTCGACGAGGCGCTCGTCTACGCCGACGGGAAGCTCACAGGCCTGTGCCGCTATGACGGCACGCCGCTGCTCGACCATGCCGTAGCCGTGGCTATGGTCGTAATCTCGGAAGTGGGCCTCGGCCGCAACTCCACGGTCTCGGCCATCCTGCACGACGTGGTGCGCCTGGCCCACAAGCAGCTCCCCGCCGAAGAGTTTCTCGCCCTGACCGCCGACATCCGCGACCGCTTCGGCGAACAGGTCGTCGGCCTCACGATGGGCCTTGCGAACATCTCCGAACTGAAACTGAAGGTCGCCAAGGAACAGGCCGACAATTTCCGCGACCTGCTGGTTTCCTATTCGGAAGACCCGCGCGTGATCCTCATCAAGCTGGCCGACCGGCTCGAAGTGATGCGCTCGCTCGAAATGTTCCCGCGTGAAAAATGGCGCAAGAAGAGCTGGGAGTCGATGAACCTCTACGCCCAGATCGCCCATAAACTGGGTCTTTACAGCCTCAAGAGCGAACTGGAGGACATCGCGCTGAAATACCTCGAACCCAAGGACTACGAACATATCGTCACCAAGCTCGAAGAGAGCGCCGAGGAGCGCAGGGCTTTCATCGCGCGGTTCCTGGTGCCCATCGAGGAGAGGCTCGGCAAGCTGGGCATCAAATACCACATCAAGAGCCGCACCAAGTCGATTTTCTCGATCTGGACGAAGATGCACAAGCAGAACGTCCCGTTCGAAGGGGTCTACGACATCTTCGCCATCCGCATCATCATCGACTGCGACAAGGAACAGGAGAAACAGCAGTGCTGGACGGCCTATTCCATCGTCACGGATTTCTACACGCCCAACCCCAACCGCATGCGCGACTGGATCTCGATCCCGAAATCCAACGGGTACGAATCGCTGCACACCACCGTGTCGGCCGGCGGCCGGTGGGTCGAGGTGCAGATCCGCACCGAACGCATGGACGCCGTGGCCGAACGCGGCATCGCGGCGCACTGGCGCTACAAGGGGGTCAACCAGGGAGCCCAAACCAGCGAAATGTGGCTGGGACGCCTGCGCGAACTGCTCGAGGACACCACGCATTCGCTGGCGCAGCGCTTCGACGCCAAGCCGGCCTCGGGCGAGATCTTCGTCTTCACGCCCAACGGCGACCTGCGGAAATTGCCCGAGGGGGCTTCGCTCCTGGACTTCGCGTTCGACATCCACACCTCGCTGGGTTCCACGTGCGTGGGGGGCAAGGTCAACAACCGGGCGGTCTCGATCCGCGAACAGCTCCACAACGGCGACATCGTCGAAATCCTGACCCAGAAGAACCAGACGCCCAAGTCCGACTGGCTCAACTTCGTAGTCACGTCGAAGGCCCGCAACAAGATCAAGTCCTACCTGCGCGAAGAGCAGGCCAAACATACGCGCATGGGACGCGAAGAGCTCGAACGCAAGCTCAAGAACTGGAAATTCACGCTGACCATCGACGAGGCGGTGGCCTACCTGGTCAAATACTTCAAGGTTCGCACCGGCACGGAGGTTTACGCACTGATCGCCACGCAGAAAGTCGACTTGGGCACGATCAAGGAGATCCTCGCCCGCCATATTTCGGGTGAGGCCGACGAACAGCGCCGTGCCGCCGCGGCCGAAGCCGAGCGCAACAAGGTGCACAACGTCAAGGAGAGCACCGCGCCGCAGGACGCGCTGGTGATCGACGACGACATCTCGAAGATCCAGTACAAGCTGGCCAAATGCTGCAACCCGATCAAGGGCGACGACGTTTTCGGGTTCGTGACGATCAACTCGGGCATCACGATCCACCGCAACGACTGCCCCAATGCCAAGCGCATGCGCGAGAACTACCCCTACCGGGTTATCGAAGCGCGCTGGCGTTCGACAGCCGAGGGTGCCTTCCGCGTCTCGATCCGCATCGTGGCGGCCGACACGACGGGCATGGCCAACCACATCACCGAGGTCATCAGCCGCGACCTGAAGCTCAACATCCGCTCGATCAACTTCTCATCGCTCGCCAACGGGTGCATCGGGGGCACGGTGAGCGTCGAGGTGCCCGGCGCGGGCGTCGTGGACACGCTCATCCACTCCATCATGCGGATCAAGGGCGTGCAGCGCGCCTTCCGTATCAACAACTGATTCATACCACAATTTTACCCACATAAAAGTAAATGAATAACAACTCTATCAGCGTCGTATTTGCCGACTCGTCACACGCGCACTACGCCCAGCGTATCTGCGATCTGATCTACGAGTCGGCATTGCAGCGTGGCACGGGCATCGCCAAACGTTCGCCCGAATACATCGCCGCAAAAATGACCGGTGGCAAGGCCGTCGTGGCGCTGGACGGTGAGAAACTTATCGGTTTCAGCTACATCGAGTGTTGGGGACACGGCGATTTCGTCGCGACCTCGGGACTTATCGTCGACCCGGAGTACCGCCATATGGGACTCGCGGAGCAGATCAAGCGACGAACATTCGAGCTGGCCCGACGACGATTCCCGTACGCCAAGTTATTCAGTATTACGACGTCGCTGCCCGTGATGAAACTCAATTCGCGCATGGGCTACACGCCGGTGACCTTTTCCGAGCTCACCGAGGACGAGGAGTTCTGGCGGGGTTGCCAGGGGTGTTGCAACTACGACATCCTGCAACGCAACAACCGGCGCATGTGCCTCTGCACGGGTATGCTCTACGACCCTGCCAAGGAACCCCCGCAGGTACAGTCGCGCATGGCGCCCTACATCATGTTCTTCAAAAACAAGTTCAAAAAATTGTTCCACCTGAAATAAACAAAACGATATAAGAAAATGGGAAAGCAAAAAGTAGTTCTGGCATTCAGCGGAGGTCTCGACACCTCGTTCTGCGTGAAATACCTCTCCGAGGATAAAGGGTACGATGTCTATACCGCCATCGCCAACACGGGCGGCTTCTCGAAGGAGGAGCTTGCGAACATCGAAAAACGCGCCCTGGCGCTGGGCGCCGTGAAGCACGCCACGCTCGACATCGAGCAGGAATACTACGAAAAGAGCATCAAATACATGATCTACGGCGACATCCTGCGCAACGGCACCTACCCCATTTCGGTCAGCTCGGAGCGTATTTTCCAGGCCATCGCCATCATCGAATACGCCAAGTCGGTCGGCGCCGACTGCGTGGCCCACGGCTCGACGGGCGCCGGCAACGACCAGGTGCGCTTCGACCTGACGTTCCAGGTGCTTGCTCCCGAAATCGAGATCATCACCCCGACGCGCGACATGACCCTGACGCGCGAATACGAGATCAACTACCTCCGCGAGCACGGCTTCGAGGCCGACTTCAAGAAGATGGAATACTCGATCAACAAGGGGCTCTGGGGCACGTCGATCGGCGGCAAGGAGACGCTCCGCTCGGAGCAGACGCTGCCCGAAGAGGCCTACCCGAGCCAGGTTACGGCCCACGCCGAGGAGCGTCTGAAGATCACCTTCCACGAGGGTGAGATCGCCGCCGTGAACGGCAAGCCCTACGCCGACAAGGTCGAGGCCATCCGCGCCGTCGAGGCCATCGGTTCGAAATTCGGCATCGGCCGCGACATGCACATCGGCGACACGATCATCGGCATCAAGGGCCGCGTAGGCTTCGAGGCCGCCGCCCCGATGCTCATCATCGCCGCACACAGGATGCTTGAGAAACACACTCAGACCAAATGGCAGATCTACTGGAAAGAGCAGGTCGCCAACTGGTACGGCATGTTCCTGCACGAGGCGCAATACCTCGAACCGGTGATGCGCGACATCGAAGCGATGCTCGCCTCCTCGCAGCGCAACGTCACGGGTACGGTCGAGCTGATCCTGCGTCCGTACAGCTACACGCTCGTGGGCGTCGATTCGACCTTCGACCTGATGAAGACCGACTTCGGCGAATACGGCGAGGTCAACAAGGCCTGGACGGCCGACGACGTGAAGGGCTTCACGAAGATCCTCGGCAACCAGATCAAGATTTACCACAACGTCCAGAAACGCAACAAGAAATGATCCGGATCGGCATCATCGGAGGCGCCGGGTATACCGCCGGCGAACTGATCCGCCTGCTGCTCGCCCACCCGCAGGCCCGAATCGTCTTCGTCCACAGCACGAGCAACGCGGGCAACCGCCTGGCCGACGTACACGGGGGACTGGAGGGCGACACCGAAATGCGTCTGAGCGACGCATACGACCTCCAGGCCATCGACGTGCTGTTCCTCTGTTCGGCACACGGCGAGAGCCGCAAATGGATGGAGGCGAACACGGTGCCCGCAGGCGTGAAGGTCATCGACCTCGCGCAGGATTTCCGCGACGAGAGCGACGGGTTCGTCTACGGGCTCCCCGAGCTCAACCGCGACCGTATCCGCACGGCACAGCGCGTCGCCAACCCGGGCTGCTTCGCCACGGCGATCCAGCTGGCACTGCTCCCGCTCGCGGCGGCGGGACTATTGACCGGCGAAGTGCATGTGACGGCCGTGACCGGCTCGACGGGCGCGGGGGTGAAGCCCTCGGCCACGACCCATTTCAGCTGGCGTTCGGACAACATCTCGGTCTACAAAGCCTTCACGCACCAGCACCTCGTGGAAATCGGACGCAACCTGCGGCAGCTGGAACCCTCGTTCGACCAGGCGGTGAACTTCGTGCCAATGCGCGGCGATTTCACGCGGGGCATCCTGGCAAGCGTCTACACCGCCTGTCCGCTCGATGAAGAGGCTGCGCGCAAACTCTACGCCGACTATTACGCCGCGGCAGCCTTCACGCACGCCACGACGCGCAGCATTGACCTCAAACAGGTCGTCAACACCAACAAGGCGCTCGTGGGCGTGTCGAAATACGGCGACAAGCTGCACATCGTCTCGGTGATCGACAACCTGCTCAAAGGCGCTTCGGGACAGGCCGTGCAGAACATGAACCTGATGTTCGGACTGCCGGAAAACGAAGGCCTGTGCATGCCTCCGATGTTCCCGTAAAACAAAAAGACGAAACAGAAGACTTGCGACTGAAGGCAAGCGCCTTTTAAAAAGCGCCTTGCATCCAAAGCCGCCTTTTTGCGGCAAAAAACGACAGGCAATTCCGCGTTGCCGTTCGAGGAGGGAACCCGGCGGGATAAAGGCCAAGGGTCAAAAAAAGCGGGGGGGGGCGGTTTGCCCGCAAGCCCGCGAAGGCGCCCGTTTTAGCGCAGCCTTCCTGCCGCCCCGCAGAGAACGACATGCGGATAAAAACTTTACACAATGACACTATTCAACGTATATTCCTTATATCCCGTAGAGCCCGTCCAGGGCAAGGGCTGCCTGGTCTACGACGCGGCAGGCACCGAATACCTCGACCTCTACGGCGGACATGCCGTCATCTCGATCGGCCATGCCCAGCCCGACTACGTACGGGCAATCTCCGAGCAGGCCGCACGGCTGGGGTTCTATTCCAACTCGGTCGAAAACTCGCTCCAGACCACGCTGGCCGAAAAGCTGGGCCGCGCATCGGGCTATGACGATTACAGCCTCTTCCTCTGCAACTCGGGAGCGGAGGCGAACGAGAACGCCCTGAAACTAGCCTCGTTCCACACCGGCCGCACGAAGGTGCTGGCCTTTTCCAAGGCATTCCACGGCCGTACCGCAGGCGCCGTCGCCGCAACGGACAACCCCGCGATCTGCGCCCCCTTCAACCGCACGGCCAACGTGGAATTCGTACCGCTGAACGACCTCGCTGCCGCGCGCGCGAAACTCGCCACAGGCGAGTTCGCAGCCGTCATCATCGAAGGCATCCAGGGCGTGGCCGGCATCCACTGTCCCACGGACGATTTCCTGCGCGGACTGCGCAAGGCGGCGACCGAAACCGGCACGCAGCTTATCCTCGACGAGATACAGTCGGGCTACGGACGCACGGGACACTTCTTCGCCCACCAGGCAGCCGGCATCCGCCCCGACCTGATCACCACGGCCAAAGGCATGGGCAACGGCTTCCCGATCGGCGGCGTGCTGATCGCGCCCCATTTCGAGGCGCGCCCCGGGCTGCTGGGCACGACCTTCGGCGGCAACCACCTCGCCTGCGCGGCGGCCATCGCCGTACTCGACGTGATGGAGCGCGACGGGCTCGTCGAGAACGCCGCCACGGTCGGCGAATACCTGCTCGGGGAACTGCATAAGATTGGCGGGCTGAAAGAAGTCCGCGGTCGCGGACTGATGATCGGCATTGAGATAGACGGTTCCGGCGCGGAGTTCCGCAAGCGGCTGCTTTTCGGGAAACATGTCTTCACGGGCGGGGCAGGCGCCTCGACCGTGCGGCTGCTGCCGGCACTGTGCCTCACGCGCGAACATGCAGACCGGTTCCTCGACGCATTCGATGCGACGCTCCGCGGGAAATGAGTAATCCCGCTCCCCATCGCGGCAAGACCCCTTAGCGGAGGGGATTCAGCGGAGGGCAGACTCGTACACGCGGTGTTCCGCCGCGGACGAAAGCCCCCGCAAGCAACACGACGGATAAAACAAACTAAAGCCAAAACAAAAACGACATGCATAAATTTACCTGCGTAGCAGACATCGGCGACCTGCCGACAGCCGTCGCCGAAGCCATGGAGATCAAACGCGACCGGTTCCAGTTCACGGGGCTCGGCCGCAACAAAACCCTGCTGATGCTGTTCTTCAATTCGAGCCTCCGCACGCGGCTCTCGACGCAGAAGGCGGCGATGAACCTCGGCATGAACGTCATGGTATTGGACGTCAACCAGGGCGCCTGGAGGCTCGAAACCGAGCGCGGCGTGGTGATGGACGGCGACAAGGCCGAACACCTGCTCGAAGCCATCCCCGTCATGGGATCGTACTGCGACGTGATCGGCGTACGGTCGTTCGCCCGCTTCCACGACAAGGCCGAAGACTACGAGGAACGCGTACTGGAACAGTTCATCCGCTACTCGGGGCGCCCCGTATTCTCGATGGAGGCCGCCACGCGGCACCCGCTGCAAAGCTTCGCCGACCTGATTACCATCGAGGAGTACAAGACCACGGAGCGCCCGAAGGTCGTGATGACCTGGGCACCGCACCCCAACGCCCTGCCGCAGGCCGTGCCCAACTCATTCGCCGAGTGGATGAACGCCGCCGGCTACGACTTCGTCATCACCCATCCCGAAGGCTACGAGCTTGCCCCGCAGTTCGTCGGCAACGCCCGCGTCGAATACGACCAGCGCAAGGCGCTCGAAGGGGCGGATTTCGTCTATGCCAAGAACTGGGCGGCCTACGCCGACCCCGATTACGGGAAGGTGCTCAGCCGCGACCGGAGCTGGACGGTGGACGCCGAAAAGATGGCGCTCACCCACGACGCCTATTTCATGCACTGCCGGCCCGTGCGGCGCAACATGATCGTCACGGACGAAGTGATCGAATCGCCGCGCTCGCTGGTGATCCCCGAGGCCGCCAACCGCGAGATCTCGGCACAGGTAGTACTCAAAAGGTTGCTGGAGGGGTCGAAGTGATGGAAAAAATCACGGTAGTAAAGATCGGGGGCAACGTCATCGACGACCCCGCGGCCCTGCGAGGCTTCCTCGCGGACTTCGCCTCGCTGCCCGGGGCGAAGATCCTCGTCCACGGAGGCGGCAAGCTCGCCACGCGCCTCGCCCAGAAACTCGAACTGCAGGTGCAGATGGTCGACGGGCGCCGCATCACCGACAAGGGCACGCTCGACATCGTGACGATGGTCTACGCCGGGCTGGTCAACAAACAGCTCGTCGCCGGGCTCCAGGCGGCCGGATGCAATGCACTCGGGCTTTCGGGCGCCGACGGCAACGCCGTCATGGCGCGCCGCCGCGCACCCGAACCGATCGACTACGGCTTCGTGGGCGACATCGAAAGTGTCAACCACACGCTGCTCGGGGAACTTCTCGGGGCAGGCGTCACGCCCGTATTCTGTGCCATCATGCACGACGGGCAGGGCACGCTGCTCAACTGCAACGCCGACAGCGTGGCTTCGTCCGTGGCACTCGGCGCCGCCCGGATCGCCCCCACGGAGCTGGTCTTCTGCTTCGAAAAAAACGGCGTGCTGCACGACCCGGACGACGAGACGACGCTCATCCGCGAAATCACGGCCGAGTCGTACGCCGCGCTCAAAGCCGGCGGCATCGTCAGCAAAGGGATGATCCCCAAGGTCGAGAACGCACTGAAAGCCGTTGCCAACGGCGTGCGGAGCGTCACGATCAAACACTCGGAGAACCTGCTGAACGACACCGGAACGGTAATCAGGTAATACGCCCGATCCTTGTGGCCGCACGGCCACAGGGAAACGGACAGCCAGCTCACAAACGACATGGATGCAAAAACCAAGGAAGCCATCGACCTGCTCAGGACGCTGATCGCAACGCCCTCCCCGTCGCGCGACGAAAGCCGCACGGCCGACCTCATCTTCGCCTACCTGGCGGAACACGGCGCGGTACCCGAAAGACTGCACAACAACGTCTTCGCCCGCTCCGCAGGCTTCGACCCGGCGCGCCCGACGCTGCTCCTAAACTCCCACCACGACACGGTACGCCCCGCAGCCAGCTACACCCGCGACCCGTATGCCTCGACCGTCGAAGGCGACCGCCTCTACGGCCTGGGGAGCAACGACGCCGGGGCTTCGGCGGTGAGCCTCACGCAGACTTTCCTGACGCTGCGCGCACACCCCCTGCCGTTCAACCTCCTGCTGGCGCTTTCGGCCGAAGAGGAGTGCATGGGAGAACACGGTATGCGCGCCCTGCTGCCGCAGCTGGGACGGATCGACATGGCAATCGTGGGCGAGCCCACGGGGATGCAGGCCGCCGTCGGCGAACGGGGGCTGGTCGTCCTCGACTGCGAAGCCCGCGGCAAAAGCGGCCATGCGGCCCGCAACGAGGGCGTCAACGCGCTCTATATCGCACTCGACGACATCGCCCGCCTGCGTACTTTCCGCTTCGACCGCTGCTCCGACCTGCTGGGCCCCATCGGCATCGCCGTGACGCAGATCGCGGCCGGCACGCAGCATAACGTCGTTCCCGACACCTGCCGTTTCGTGGCCGACGTCCGCACCACGGACGCCTACACCAACGAGGAAACGGTCGAAATCCTGCGTCGGGCACTGCGCAGCGAGGTGACGCCCCGCTCGACACGCATCCGTGCCTCGGCGCTCGACGCCGCCCATCCGCTCGCACGGGCGGCCGCCGCCACGGGACGCGAAAGCTACGTATCGCCCACCACCTCGGACATGGCGCTGATGCCCTTCCCGTCGCTCAAGATGGGGCCGGGACAATCCTCGCGCTCGCATACGGCCGACGAATTCGTGTTGCTTTCGGAGATCGAAGAGGGCATCGGAATTTACGAAAAATTCATAAAACAACTGGCTGAAACCCTCTGATGCCCGCGGCAGGAGGCTGCAACCCCGCTGCGAAAGAGCCCCCTCCGAGGCAGATGGCAGCCCGGCAAACGCGGCGCACCGCCGCAAGCCGACGGCCGACGGCAACAGGGAGCCGGTACAAAGAGAGAAACGAATATACACAATATGGCAACGAAACTTTGGGACAAGGGCTTCGAGCCCGACAAGATGATCGAGGAGTATACCGTCGGCAACGACCGCGAACTGGACATGCGGCTGGCGCGCTACGACGTCCAGGGCTCGCTGGCGCATATCGCCATGCTCGAAACGATCGGGCTGCTGACGGCCGGCGAACTGGAAAAGCTGACGGCGGGACTGAAAGAGATCGCCGCCGAGATCGAGGCCGGGCGCTTCGAAATCGAACCCGGCACCGAGGATGTCCACTCGCAGGTGGAGCTGATGCTCACCCGCCGCCTGGGCGACGCCGGCAAGAAAATCCACTCGGGCCGCTCGCGCAACGACCAGGTGCTGGTCGACCTCAAACTGTTCCTGCGCGACGAACTGCGCCAGACCGCCGAAGCCGTAAAAACGGTCTTCGACCGCCTGCAAACGCTCAGCGAACAGTACAAGGAGATACTGATGCCGGGATACACCCACCTTCAGATCGCCATGCCTTCGTCGTTCGGCCTGTGGTTCGGCGCCTATGCCGAAACGCTGGTGGACGACATGCGGCTCATCGCCGCGGCATGGCACATCGCCAACCAGAACCCCCTCGGCTCGGCCGCCGGGTACGGCTCGTCGTTCCCGCTCGACCGTGAGATGACCACGCGCCTGCTGGGTTTCGAAGCGCTGCACTACAACGTCGTGGCGGCACAGATGAGCCGCGGCAAAAGCGAACGCGCCGCCGCCAACGCCATCGCAGCCGTCGCTGCGACCATCGGCCGCATGGCGATGGACGTCTGCCTGTTCATGAGCCAGAACTTCGGCTTCGTATCGCTGCCCGACAACCTCACCACGGGGTCGAGCATCATGCCCCACAAGAAGAACCCCGACGTCTTCGAGATCATGCGCGGACGCTGCAACCGCCTGCAATCCGTACCGAACGAGATCGCCCTGCTCACGGCGAACCTTCCCGTCGGCTACCACCGCGACATGCAGTTGCTCAAGGACATCCTGTTCCCGGCGACGACCGAAATCAAACGCACCCTCTCGATGTGCGACTTCATGCTCGCGCACCTGAAGGTCAACACCGACATCCTCGACGAGCGGAAATACGACTACCTCTTCACGGTCGAGGACGTCAACCGCCTCGTACTCGCAGGCGTCCCGTTCCGCGAAGCCTACAAGCAGGTGGGCATGGCCGTACAACACGGCCGGTACCGTCCGACGCGCGAGGTGCACCACACCCACGAAGGCAGCATCGGCAACCTCTGCACCGCCCAAATCCGCCGGAAGATGGAGCGCGTGATGTCCGAATTCGAATAACCGGACTGCCCTGCCATACCGAAAAAAGGATGCCCGAAAAGCATCCTTTTTTCATTCACCGATCCGCTACTCAAGAGGCTTATACATATCCGGCAGGTCGTCCTCGAAAAGAACCTTATCCTTTCGGGAAAAATCCAGAAAATCCTTTTCGGAATAGCATCCGCGGAAAGCGCTGAAATAGTGGCCGCCGTTTGCAGGGAAATCGCCGTTGCGCCACAACAGCACAAACGAAACAGGCTCATTCTCGATAATCTTGTAGAGCATCGACGTCCACCATTTCTTGTTGTAGTAGTCCGAATCCTCGGGGTTGTTGTTCTCAAGTCCCGTTTCGGTCAGCGCCAACGGCTTGTTCTTCGTATAGGCGATATTCTTCATCAGGCGGATCATCTGCAATCCCTTATGGTCGTAATCCGCACCGTTGCGGTCGTAAGCATCGAGTCCCAGAATATCGACCCATTCGTCACCGGGCCAGTATTCGAGATAAGCGTCGCGCGAATTGAGATGGATCATATCGGGCGAATAGGCCCAAATCAGATTATGCAGCCCCTTTTCATCCCGCAGGTACGAAATCGTGAACTGCCACAGGGCGATGAACTCCTGCGCCGTCGCATTTCCCTTGCCCCACCAGAAACCCGAGCCGGTATGCTCATGCCACGGACGGAAGATCAGCGGAATGGGTTCGCCTTCGGGCGATTTCAGGCTCAGCATGAAATCGGCGACCTTGTCGAGCCAGCCTTTGAACTTTTCATGGTTCTCGCCGCCCGGGATGATCGAATAGACAGCACGCGTCCCGTCCCATGAGTTTCCGCCCGAGACGGGATTGGCACAATGCCACGAAATCGTATTGACGGCTCCGCGTCCGAAAGCCGCGATGATGTGCTTGCGTACTTCGGTGAACAGCTCGCCGTCGATATTGGTCTCCATGTCCAGCTCGATGTTGGAAAGTTCCCAGCCGCAGACTGCCGGATGGCTTCCCGTCAGGTATTTCGTGTCGGAAAGGTCGGTGTCGTCACCGGCCCACCACTTCCTGTTGTTATCCAGACCGTACAGGGTCGGTATCTGATGACCGAACATCGTTCCCCGCTCGGCCAGCACGAACAGATTTTCGTAAAGAGTCCTGGTAATGGCCGTGGCACCGGCATCGACCATGGTCTTAGGCCCTTCGGGATATCCCGAAGGAGCGCGGCTCGGCACACCGTTCACCTCGGAACATCCGAGACTGAGGACAACAGCCATGCAGGCGCACGCAGAGAACAGCAAATTCTTTTTCATGTCGTTTTGAGTTTTAGGTTGAATTTATACGGATATTTTCTTCTGGGTGTAGAACGTCTTGAACACACTGGGAGTCAAACCCTTTCCCTTCTTGAATATCCGGTTGAAGTTCGAAAGGTTGTTGAATCCGCATTTGTAGGCGATCTCCGAAATGTTTTTGGTCGGGTTTTCGATCAGCATGCGCGAAGCCGCCCCCAACCGGATATCGTTGAGCAGATTCACGAAGCTCTTTCCGGAGTGCCGTTTGATGAAACGCCTGAACGTTGGTTCGCTCATGTTCACGAGGGCCTTGACCTCCGCAACGGATATATCCCGGTGGAAATTATCGTTCAGGTACTGCATCACCTTCTGGATACGCGGCATGTCATAGTTGACGTTGTTCTCGATCGACACGGAACGCTGGGCGAGGATATGGTAATCGCTCTCCCGCGCCAGACAGTTGAGAAGCATCAGGAAGTTAAGCACCGAATCGAACCGGTCTCCGCTGCGTATCAGGTTTTCTATGATCGGCTCGACACGGGAGACCGTCTCTTCGGAGAATGCGGTACCGCGGCGTGCATACTCGAACATCTTCTTGATCGGATAGAATTGTTTCCTGTCGATAAACCCCGATTCGAACAGATTGGGAGAAAACTGCACGCAAATTTCATGGATATCGGCATTCCTCGAAAAATTGCCGTTCAGCCATGCGTGCTCAAGGTAGGAACCCGTGATCAGAACCAGATCCTTGTCGGATATTTCACGGACGGAGTCGCCCACGATGCGGGTCGCCCCCCGTGCCCCGCACACAAGGTTCAGCTCGTACTCCTTGTGGATATGTACGGGGAAGCAGAATTCGCGTTTGTAACGGTCGAACACGACGAAGCAATCTTGCCCTGAAATAGGCGGTATCTCGGTCAATATGTCAGGATTGGGCATAACGAATCTTTATTTCGGCCGGGAATCGGCCAGCGGATAAAACAGAATAAAGACGCATGTCCCCAGAGCGGCCAAAGCCGGGAAGATGCTTTGCAGACAGCCAATAACTGTAAGCGCAGCCGGCGACTGAACGGTATTCGCTTCGAATCCAGACAGCGACAGTATCCACGCCGTAGCGGCGCTTCCGACCGCCCAGCCCATCTTCTGCGCCATCGAATAGGAGGAGAATATCAGCCCCGTATCCCGGCGGCCCGAACGCTGTTCGGCATAGTCCGCCGTATCGGCGGACATGGCCCAGAGCAGCGGAAGCACCCCGCCGACACTCAGGCTGATGAGCGCCTGCGCCAGAAACAGCAGGGAATAACCTCCCTGACGCACGAAATAGAAGGCGAAACTGAAAACGGCCGTGAGCAGCAAAGCGCATACCAGCGTCCGCCGGCGGCCGAACCGATCCGCAGCGAAGGGAATCAGCACGATGCCCGCAATATTGAAAAGCTGCCCCACAGCGAGGAACAGAGCCGATCCGGTCAGGGCAACCCCTGCGAACGACATCGTCCCGACAGTTTCGCCAGCCACGCAATACTTGAAGAAATAGATCGTACCGCTCTCCCGGAACGCATTGAACACCTGAAGGCATACGGCAGCACCGGCAAGGATCAGCCACGGCTTGTTGTGTAGCAGGTCGCGCAGCGAGCCCAATACCGGATGCCGTTCCGTCCGCACGGGCCGGATCCGCTCCCGCGTCGTCGCGAACGTCACGAAGAACAGCAAGACGGCCACAACGGCCACGACAGCGACCGCCGCGGTCCAGCTCCCCGATGAACCCGCCCACGGCCGGAAAGCCTTCACCAGCGCTTCGACTGCCAGCACGACCACCATACTGCCTGCGGCGGCAAAGGCCATCCTGAACGCGGCGAGCACCGTGCGTTCGTGCGGATCTGCCGACATGACGCCGAGCAGTGCGGCATAGGGCACGTTGACCGACGAATAGACGATCATCATCAGCGAATAGGTCACGGTCGCATAGACCACCTTTCCGCCGGAACTCCACTCCGGCATATAGAAAGTCAGGATGCCCAATACCCCGAAAGGCAGGGCACCCCACAGCAACCACGGCCGAAAGGTTCCCCAACGGCTGTGTGTGCGGTCACACAGAAGCCCGACGACGGGATCGAGCAGTGAATCCCAGATCCGCGTCACTAAAAACAGGACGCCGACCACCCATGCGTCGATGCCGCTGATGTCCGTATAGAAGAACATCAGGTAGACGCTGAAGAGCTTCCACAGCATCGAAGACGCCGTATCGCCGAGTCCGTAACCAATCTTTTCCCCAAGACGCATGGCCATACGCTATCGTTTGGTTATCCGGGCAGCGAAACCGCCTCCGGGGAACATCTTCACATCGAACGATTTACCGGGAGCCAGCAGGAACTCTTCCCGGACATAGTCCCGGGCGATGCGCGCCGCATTCTCTCCGTCGCGGAACAGCTCCACCGCATACGTCCCTTCGGGCAGCAACGAGAGATCGACCCGGATCGAACGTCCGTCCCAGCCGGCAAGTCCCCCGACATACCACACGTCGCCGGAACGGCGCATCGTCACGATATGGTCGCCGACCTCGCCGGACAGCACCTCCGTCGCATCCCAGACAGTAGGCACGCCGGAAATGAAGCGCAGGCATTCGGGCTCCCGTTCGTAAGCCGATGGGGAATCGCACAGCATCGCGAGCGGAGCATCGAACACGACATACTCCGCCAGCTGCCGGCAGCGGGTTCCCTGACTCATCGGCTCGGAATTCACCGGCCGGAAATTCGCTTTCGCGGCATTGCGCATGGCACCCTGCGTGTAATCCATCGGCCCGGCCATCATCCGTATGAAGGGAACCGTCACGTCATAGGTGACCTGATCGACCTCGACGGGCGACCATTTGACCTGTTCCAGTCCGTGCACGCCTTCGAAATTGATGACGTTGGGATACGTCCGCTGAATTCCCGCAGGCTTGAATATGCCGTGCAGGTCGAGCAGCAATTTATACCGTGCGGCCGTACAGGCGGCATCGTAAACGAACCGAACCATCTGCTGATCGTCCCTGTCCATGAAATCGACTTTGAATCCCTTGATGCCCATTTCGGAATAGTGTTCGCAAAGGGATGGTAACCGAGCCAGAGGATCAGTCCGACACCCCGTTCTTCCCCGTACTTCACCAATGCCGGCAGGTCGAGTCCGGGGGCGGTCTCCAGCGGCGAATGGTGATCTCGGCTCCAACCGTCATCCAGAACGAGGTAGCGCAGCCCGTTGCGGGATGCGAAATCGATGTAATGCTCATAGGTGGGCTGGTTGATTCCCGCCGCGAAGTCCACACCGGAAAGTCCCCAGTCGTTCCACCACTCCCACGCGGCCTTGCCGGGTTCGATCCACGAAATATCGTCGAGCCGGCAGGGAGAAGCGAGTTTCCATACCAGATCGTTATCGGCCAGCCGGGTATCCTGCCGCACGATACTGAGCGCCCGCCAAGGCAGCCGGCATCCCGGCGCGACGGATGCTATGAACGGCTCATATTCTTCGACCACTCCTTGCATGCGATCGTAACCGCCTGGTACGACCTTCCGCGGACAAGGTGCGAAAACACCTTCGAGTTCATCCGCACCGCTTCGGTGCAGGAACATGCCCGGATAGGACTCGAGGTCGGCCTCCGTAATGCAGACGTTCATTCCCCCGGCCGTCTGTACGAGCAGCGGCAGGAACGCCAAGCGGGCGGAGTCCATTTCGCATAGCGGCGTCCGGGTATAGGTATTTTCGAACGATTGCATGAACTGCTCGCCGAAAGCCAGGCCATCGTGTCTGTAAGGGGTGTCGCGCACATAGGGCACGAATGCGACGGCCCCCGGGGCGAACCGGAACCGGGCCTCTTCACCCGCGACGAGCACTTCGCCGGATTGCCGCGCGACGAAGCGGTAGGCCACCGCATCGTCATAGGCCCGGAACTCCAGCGAAAATCCCTCCCGGAAATCGATCTCGATCCCATTGCAGCGATCTTCTACCTTCCGCTTTTTATAAATAGGTGCATCGTGTACCGCGTCGATCCGGTAGCGCCTCACTCCGGCCACCCGGCTCCGTTCGCCCCAGCATTCACCGGAAACGAGCCTGACAGCCAAGGGCGAAGGTTTCAAAATCTGATTTGTATCCGATCGAACGGAATATACGATTCGATCACCACATCCGATCGTGACGGTCAACGAACAATCGGGTGATTGAATCGTATAAGTTTTATCCCGACACAAAACGGCACCCGGTAGCAGGACCAGAAGCAGAAAAAACAGGGAGAAATTTCTCATAGGCCTATAGATTTTAGGTTATATTCATGATTATCATCTTATTATATATTCGGCTACATGGTTTTATGTAAAATTACATCGCGGGAAAGTATTTTCCAAGAGCTACAACACAATTCAATCGAATAATACAATAAAAAGATCACACAATACCAGCAAATCAATTCATACATATTCTATTTCATCATTTTTAATAATATTTAAGATTCAGACAACACACTTTTCAGGACTTTTTCATGCCTGGAAAAAGCGTCGAATTAATACGATTCGATCAAACTTTTTTGCTTTTCGAACCTTTCTATTGCAGGCTCGGACAAAACAATAATTTTGTTTTCGGCATATACGACACCCGATCAATCCAATCAAAAACCAACCTATATGCGAAGAAAACTCTACTATCTGACCGCAGGCCTCGCCGCCGCCCTCCTTTTAGCCGTTGCCTGCAGTTCCGATGACCCGGCCGAAAAGCCTGTACCGGAACCCGCAACCCTGACAGCCCCCGCACTGACCCTCTCGGCCGACGCCGTGCGAATTGACCCGGAGCATTCCGACCAGCTCGCCCTGCATACCGAATGGACCGCCGCGACCGATGACGAGCAGACAGAGGTCGCCTACACGCTTTACGTCAACCTGACCGACCGCGACATGTTCTCCGATCCGGTCATCATCGACAAGGGCACGGCCCTGACGCACGACTTCACACACGGCGAGCTGAATCAGCTGCTTCTCAACACCTTCGATCTTGAAGCCGGCACCGAAGTGCCGGTGCGGTTCGCCGTATATGCGAAAAACGCGGACGAAGAGTTCGACGCACAGCTGTCGGAGATCAGGAGCTGCGAAATAACGCCGAAGACGACCTATCCGAACTTCCCGCCCTCGCTGATCATGGTGGGCGCAGCCACTCCGTGGCAATGGGATCTGAACGCAGGTCTCGAACTGCCCGAGAGCAGCGAAGGCTCCCGCCTGTATCTGGCATCGGATGGCGAACTGCA
>OGOD01000834.1_pt1 | contig 23456 bp, 18 predicted proteins | sample 1573631 | NCBI WGS metagenome assembly OGOD01 (sample SAMEA2581895, study PRJEB24529) | metagenome | biome: Human gut stool | place: China | collected 2011
CGTCGGCGGAGGCGGACAGCCAATCCACGAGGGAGTTGAGATGGCGGCAGACAGAGCTAAGGAGTTATATAAGCTTGATAAGAACAAGCAGATACGTTTCAGCCATTGCAATCCGCAGATACATACTATATATAAGGAATACTTTGGAAAGCCATTATCACCTGAATCACATCATCTGCTTCACACTGACCACATGTACAGAGCTGTTGACCAGCTCGAGTTCTGATAAGAGCAGCATTTTGGCACTGCAGAAAATGGGTGAAGCTGCGACAAAGCCTGAACCTGCAGAGCATTATTTTAAATATTCATTTTTTTAAAATGTTCATACTTACTTAATATAAACAGAAGCCGTAGCTGCAGAAAGTCATATTCTGCAGCTGCGGCTTTTACTATTTATAAGAATCAGGAAAAGCATGGCACAATAAGCAGCAAGTCTTAGATGTTGGCGTATTGCTAAATATAAGAAAATAGGGTATAATTTGCTACAAAGTGGGTTCAAATGCCCTGGAAAGGAAATAAATACATGGTTTTTTCTTCTACAGTATTTTTATTTTTGTTTTTACCGGTTGTTATTGCTGTATATTACAATCCTATTGTCAAAAACAGAGGCTTCCGCAATATAGTGCTTCTCTTATCGAGCCTTTTTTTCTATGGCTGGGGTGAGCCGGTATTCGTGTTTCTTATGATTTTGTCAATTATTGTGAACTGGGCATTTGGCCTGATGGTAGATGGCATGAGAAAAAAAGGCAGTGTGCATGGAATGAAGCTTGGAATGATACTTTCCGTTGTATATAACCTTGGACTTATGTTCATCTTTAAATATCTGACCTTTGTGACAAAGAATATAAGCTATCTGATTCACAATGACAGCATAGTTGTAAATATAGCACTTCCGATTGGAATTTCATTCTTTACATTCCAGCTTATGTCATATGTGTTCGATGTGTATTATGATACAGCCAAGGTTCAAAGGAATATTCTCTATGTCGGGCTGTATGTTTCGATGTTTCCGCAGCTTATCGCAGGTCCTATTGTAAGGTATGAGACCGTGGCAGATGAGATAGAGAACAGAGTCGAGAACAGGGAAGAGTTCGCTGATGGCTTCGGAAGGTTTGTTGTTGGACTTGGAAAGAAGATACTCATATCGAATTATGTAGGAAAGGTTGCCGATATAGCATTTTCGACAGAAGGCGGAATGTCCGTTGCGATGGCATGGCTTGGTGCGATAGCTTATACATTACAGATTTATTTTGACTTTTCCGGTTATTCGGACATGGCAATCGGTCTTGGAAGAATGTTCGGGTTCCATTTCCTTGAGAACTTCAACTTTCCGTATATATCAAAATCGATAACGGAATTCTGGAGAAGATGGCATATAACATTGAGCACATGGTTTAGAGATTATGTATATATTCCTCTTGGCGGAAACAGAGTAAGTAAGGGAAGGCATATATGGAATATATTTGTTGTGTGGCTGCTCACAGGTGTATGGCATGGAGCTGACTGGACATTTATATGCTGGGGCTTATTATATTTTGTGCTCCTCATGTTTGAAAAGCTTACAGGTTTTCACAAGAAGACAGGATGGTATATGCATGTATATACGATGTTCTTTGTAATTATCGGCTGGGTGCTCTTTAGGGCAGACAGCATAACTGCGGCGGTAAGCTATATTGGAAATATGTTCGGAATAGGTGCAGCAGGTTTTGTAGATGGCACATTTGCTGACTGTATCAAAAATTCAGCAGTAGTGTTTATCGCAGCGATAATATTTTCATTTCCTGTTGTCAAAAAAGCGGGGGAAGTCCTTGAAAAGAAGCCGTTACTTAAGAATGTGCTTGCATCAGTGTGCATGGTGGCTGTATTTATAGCATCAATTCTTGTATGTATAAAGGCAACCTATAATCCGTTTATCTATCTGAACTTTTAAGGGGGATTTATAAGTGAAAAATAATATAAAAGAAAATACTCCACATAAAGATAAAACAGATGAATCTAATTTGAGCAAAACCGGTGCATTGTACAGAGTGACTGCAATGTGCTGTATGGGAATATTGTTCGTTATGTTCATCTTCATTCTATTGAGAATAGCAGTCAAGAATGTTGTCTATGAAAAGATGGGCATATATAATCCTGTAGTAGCTTTTTTCCTTGAAGGAGATAACGATGTAGGACAGGATGATTATGATGAAGGCGGTTCAATAACCATAGACTGGGCAGGCATATATCCGTATGCTAAAGAAGATTTGTATGTGAACATAAGTAAGGATATGAGTATTCTTGATAAATATAACAATCTGGTCGGAAAAGTAAAAGCGCAGGCTGAGTGGTATGCTACGGACGGACTGCCGATGCAGACAAAGCTTACTGAGCTGGCAGCAGGTTATGAAGGGCTTATAGGCTGGCAGGTTCAGGAGGAAGATTATGATGCTGTCATAACATTAAGAAATGGCTATCTCACATGCGTAAGTCCTGTAAGGGATGCTTCTGTTATAGAAGAGATTACTGACAGTGTGGCAAGGTTCAGGGACTTTCTGACAGAGAGGAATATCAACCTTATGTATGTCATGGTGCCATTTCTTGTTGATACAGTTGACAGTGAACTTCCGCTTGGCATAACTGACGCAAGCAATGATAATGCGGACAGGCTTCTTGAAAGCCTTGACAAAAGAGATATCGATTATATTGACCTGCGCGCATGCGAGAAGGAGGATGGAATAAGCCACTATGACATGTTCTACCGCACAGACCACCATTGGAATGCCAAGGCAGCAGTGTGGGCGAGCGGACGAGTATCTGAAAAACTCTCACGGTTATATGGTTATGAGTATACTCCGGAGCTTTTTGATATCAATAATTACACAAGCAGAATATATGAAAAAGTATTCTTAGGAAGCTATGGCAGAAGAGTTACACTCAGCAAGGCAGATCCTGAGGACTTTGAGATATTGTATCCGGATAATGATATGACATATCATCTTGTCATGCCTGAAAAGCAGCTTGATGTCACAGGAACTTTTGACGAAGTGTTTATAGATTATGACAAGTTGAAAATTACGGATTATTATGAGATGGATGCATACAGTGCCTATATAACGCTAAGACGATATGTGGCAGTTATTGAAAATGAGAATGCAGCTAATCCTGACAAGAAGATACTTATTCTCAGAGATTCATTCGGAAATATATTTGCGCCGTATTTTGCACAACAGTATGGAACAGTAGAACTTATCGATGTTGCGGATTTTACCGGAAGTATAAAAAGCTATATCGAGGAGTCAAAGCCTGATACAGTGCTTTTATTGTACAATCCTACAATGATTGAGCCTATCGACTGGAGCTCATATACAAGCAGTAAGTTTGATTTCAGGTAATATATAGAAAAGAGGATTAATTATGAAGGTATTATGGCTTATCAATGCGCCGATTCCGGCTCTGTGCGAGTGCGCAGGACTGCCGGTTCAGGTAAAAGAAGGATGGATAGACGGTCTTTATAATTCTATTATGGAGCTTGTGAAGGAAAAGAGCTTGGATTTAAAGCTTTCAATAGCTTTTCCACAGTTTGCAAGGAAGGAGACAATAGAAGGAGAGCTTGATGGAAATTCCTTCTATGGATTTTACAAGGAGGAGGATAAGCCATATAAGTACAATGAAAATGTCGAGGAAAGACTAAGACAGATAGTAAGCAAGGTTAATCCTGATGTGGTTCACATTGCCGGAACTGAGTATGACCATGCGGCTGCGATGGTAAGGGCATTTGGAAACCCGGAGCGGACTGTTGTGTCCATTCAGGGGCTTACAAGCGTGTATGCAAGACATTATATGGCAGACCTGCCGGTAAGTGTGAGATACGGCTTCACATTCAGGGATATACTTAAAGTGGATAATCTCTTTTTTGACAGGAAAAAATACTATAAAAGAGGTGCGCTTGAGAAAGAGACAATAAGAGGTGCAGCGCATGTCATAGGAAGGACAGATTGGGACAATATCTGTACACGCCTTATAAATCCTGATTCGAACTATTATTATTGCAGTGAAATACTGAGAAGCTGTTTTTATGATGGAAGCAGATGGAGTCTTGATGACTGCGACAGACATACTATATTTGTATCGCAGGGATATTATCCGATTAAGGGACTTCACTATATGCTTGAAGCATTAGATGATATCAGAAAATTCTATCCGGACGTGATGCTGCGTGTTGCAGGCGGCGTAAGTCTTAACAATGCCGGGTTAAAGAACAAGCTCAGACAGAAAAATTATCAGAGATATCTGGCTAAGCTTATGAAAAAGTATCAGCTTGAACAGTGCGTGGAATTTCTTCCGGCACTCAAGGCGGATGAGATGAAGACAATGTATCTTAAAAGCAACATATTCGTATCGCCGTCATCCATAGAAAACTCACCTAATTCTTTAGGAGAGGCGATGATGCTTGGTGTGCCTTGTGTATCATCCTTAGTCGGCGGAGTCGGGAATATGCTAAAGCATGAGAAAGAGGGCTTTACATACCAGCATGATGCACCATATATGCTTGCCTGCTATGTGATGAGAGTGTTCAAAGAACAGGAAACCAACAAAGAGCTTGTGAAAGATATGACGGATGCGGCGCATGAGCATGCACTTACACTTTTTGACAGAAGAAAAAATGCAGAAACAATGCTTGAAATCTATGGAAAGGTCTGTGGAAGAGAATAATGAAAAAAAGAAGCTGGATGTGGGTCGTAATAGTACAGGCTGTGTTATTTATCGCTTTAACTATCATTCTTGCATTTCCCACAGTTAATAAAACCTTTGGCTTTTCAGATTTTGAGCGTATGCTCGGACAGGTAAGAGAAGATGCAGTCTATACGGACAATGATTTGTCATCGAGCGGATGGTTTGTCTCAACTCCTAAGCTTAGACTTGGCTACGGAGTGTATAGAGTTACTGTGGAATATGAGAGTACTTCGGATGAAAATCTCTTTTATTTTACATCAGAGTCGGTACAGACATCAGAGATAAGAAATATGGATAAATATTATTCAGATAATATTTATCTTGAAGCTTCAAAGACAAAGCAGTCGATGGAGGTATATGTAAATATATATGATAGTGACTATTATATAGGATGCATATACGGCGGTACAGGAAGTCTTGCAATCAAAAGTATCACAATACACAAGACGGCAGGAGGGACACTCAAAGGATGCCTCATATATCTGCTCCTTGTGGCAGTAATAGACCTGCTTATTGTATTTGTGGACAAAAAAAAGCGCGGAATCGTAAAGAAGGAGAATGTCAATGTTTTTTTTGCGCTGGCTGTCACAGTGATATTTTCGTCACTTCCACTGTTCGTGACTTTTATGATAAAAGGGCATGATGTGCTTTTTCATCTTGCTAGAATAGAGAGCATCAAGGATGCAATGCTTGCGGGCGAATTTCCTATAAAGATATATTCTGACTGGCTGTGCGGCAATGGGTATGCTTCAGGCGTGTATTATGGTGATGCGCTGTTATATATACCTGCCGTTTTGAGGATGATGGGATTTAATCTTATGCAGAGCTATAATATATTCATTTTTCTCTGCAACCTGTCCACTTGCGTAATCGCCTATTTTTGTTTTAAGGGAATTTCTAAGAGCAAAGTTACGGCTGTTATCGGTGCTGCATTGTATACAACATCAATCTATAGATTGATAGACATATATATACGTTCGGCAGTCGGAGAGTACGCTGCCATGATATTTATACCTCTTATAGCGTATGGCTTATATAAAATATATACTGAGGATACGCAGTCAGACGGATACTCGAAGAGCTGGATTATTCCAGTTATCGGATTTACAGGAATAATCAATTCACATATCCTCACATGTGAGATGGTCGGAGTATTTACCATATTATTGTGTATCGTGCTTTTTAAGAGAACATTTGAGAAGAAGAGATTCATTGTCCTTATAAAGACAGTGCTGTATACATGCATAGCAGGTGCAGGATTTTTAGTACCATTTATCCAATACTTTATAAAAGGTGGCATTGTTGCAACGGATGTGGACAGATTCTATACCGGAATACAGCAGTATGGAGCATATCCTACACAGATTTTTGAGCCGTTTACCACTTACTTAGGGCTTACACCGGATATAGACAGCTCTATTTCGGCTGCAATGCCTGTAAATGTCGGAGCTGCACTTGGTTTTGGCGCAATAGTGCTTATATATGTGCTTGTTATGGGATATGTTAAGGAGAAAAAGGAACAGGTGGCAGCGTGGATTTCGCTTGCATTTGCAGCGTTATCGGTGTGGATGTCAACATGTCTCTTTCCGTGGAATGCGATTAAGAGCATGAGCGGCAGACTTGGTGGATTGTATTCTAATTATCCTTGGCGCTTCCTTAGCATTGCTTCAATAATGCTTGTGCTCTGTATTATTATTGCACTTAAGTCTTTACATGGAAGAAAGCTTTATATAGCTGTGGCAGCGGTGCTTCTTGGCATCAATAATTTGCAGAGTGCGGTACTGCTTTGCGATATAGTGAACAATGCTGAGCCTTACAGAGTATATCAGGCGAATGACATTGATACTATGGAGGCTGTGATTGGCGCTGAGTATCTGCCTTGCGGCATACCATTACAGGTATACTCGGAGCAATATGCCATTGAAGATGATAATATAACTTATATACAGAATTACAGACAGAACAATTATGTGGATTGTAATATCACAAATGATTCAAATGATGATGGAAGTGTTATATTCTCAATGGTATATTACGATGGATATACCGCTGTAGATAAGGACACGGGCGGGAAGCTTGAAGTTTATATGGACGAAGGAAGAGTTGCACTGAGAGTAAAAGCGGGATATTCAGGAAATGTTATCGTGCGGTTTACAGGATTTACATCATGGAAGATAGCAGGAATTGTTTCGATTATAGCCTGCCTGTTTCTTATGCTGGAATTTGCTGATGTCATGAGCCATGGAAAAATCAGAAGCCTGATTATGAGAGTAATCAGAATAAGAAATAAAAATTGATTTGAAGATACAGGTATTTTACATTAATTTATGAGATTTTTCCGGACTTTAAACAGTTGCAAAATAGCAGAACATAGATTTATAAAATAATAAAGAGATGTCAGGCATCGATTTTTTATGGCAGGAAGCGAATGCGGATTGCGGATATAATTGACAAATATTGGAGGCAGTTATGGAAAAAAAAGCATGGATAAAAATTATAGCTGTGGAGGCAGCTATAACGGTACTACTTATGGTTGCTGCGATATTTCCATGGGTTAACAAAAGATACAGTGTACAGGAGCTTCAGAATCTGACTGCTGAATGTGTCAGGTCACCGGGGATGTTCTTGGGATATGGCACATATAAGTACACAATAGAATATGATACGGATTCTGATAACTGCTTTGCTTTTATCGAGACGCAGTATGTGAATGAGCAGGGGAAACAGCTTATCGGGCATATGGATATGGATGCGGTTACTCTTTTATCTGACAGGAACACTATATCCGGGGAAGTATTTATTAGAGTGCCAGCAGGCGATTACAGTGTGTACACCTACCGTCTTGCAGATGCAAGACTTGATGTGAACAGCGTAACGGTTCAAAAGACGGCAGGCGGCATATTTAAGCTTGGAATAATATCAATATTCATATCAGCAGTTATTGATTTGATTATTTTATATGCTGACAGAAGAAAGAAAGGGCTGATACATGAAGGTAGCACCGAGATATTTTTTGTGCTTTTCGGAACGATATTGTTTGTCTCTGTTCCTCTGTATTTTGGTTATCTAATAAACGGTCATGACCTTCAGTATCATCTTTTGAGAATAGAAGGCATAAAGGATGGCCTGCTTGCGGGAGACTTTCCGATAAAGATACAGTCTAACTGGCTTAAGGGAAACGGCTATGCAACGGCTGTATTTTATGGCGACTTATTTTTGTATATACCGGCGATTTTGAGATTATGCGGTTTTTCTATTGCGCAGAGCTATAATATATATGTTTTTTTGTGCAATGCAGCTACATGTGTTATTGCATATTTCTGTTTCAAGGGAATGTCGGGAAGAAGAAAAACGGCAGCAGTCGGAGCAGTACTTTATACGACATCAATATACAGACTTCTTGATGTGTATGTGAGGTCATCAGTCGGAGAATATTCAGCCATGACATTTCTTCCGATGATTGCATACGGATTGTGGAAGATATATAACGATGACTGTAGTGAGAAGAATTATAAAAGAAACTGGATAATACCTGTGCTCGGCTTCACAGGAATAATAAACACTCATACGCTCACATGCGAGATGGTCGCAATATTTGTAATTCTTGTATGTCTTATTTTTATAAAGAAGACATTCAAAAAGGAACGCTTTATTGTGTTAGTTAAGATTGTATTGTATACAACAATCCTTAATCTCGGATTTTTCGTTCCGTTTTTCCACTATATGTTACAGGGCGGCTTTGTTATAACGTCAAATGCACCATCATATATACAGCAATACGGAGCATTTATCGGACAGCTCTTCGCACCAACTATGACTTATTCAGGACTCACTGTGGGATATCAGGAGGGAATTGCATCGGAGCTGCCACTGACAACCGGACTTGGGCTTGTCATGGGAGCGGCAGCCTTAATCTACTCATTGGCTATGGGCTATGTCAAGGATAAGAAAGAAAAAGCGGCGGGCATAATTTTTGTTGTATTTTCGGCATTGTCACTGTGGTTTTCAACGTATCTGTTCCCTTGGGATTATATACAGAATATATGCAGGTTGTTTATGAAAGTGGTTTCGACAATGCAGTTTCCTTGGCGTTTCCTAAGTATAGCAAGTATAATGCTTGCACTTTGTGCCATCTATGCGCTTAAGCATATGGACGCTGTTAAGAAAGCATACCGATATGCGGCTATAGGAATGCTTGCTGTAGCATTTTTGCAGGCAGGATATTTTATTGGTAATATTGTGAACAGCTATGAGCCTTTTTTTGCATATGGCGAGAGCAAGCTTGATACGACAATGGTAGTCGGAGCTGAATATCTTCCGGCAGGAATCCTCGTAGAGACATACGATGGACAATATGCTATTCCGGATGAGAATATAAATTATGTTGAGAATTACAGAAAAGATAATTACATTGAATGTACAGTTCAAAATGACAGCGACAAAGATGGAGCGGTAGTATTCTCTATTGTATATTATGACGGATATACTGCCATAGACAAGGCTGGTGGTCAGAAGCTTGATGTATCTGCAAATGAAGGAAGACTCAGTGTGAATGTTCCTTCCGGCTATTCAGGTGATGTCGTAATAAGCTTTACAGGCTTTGCTTCATGGAAAATTGCAACTGTGATATCCATATTAGCTGCGATTGTGCTGGTAATATATATCATAGACAGAAAACAGATTATATATAGTAAGTTAAGCGGACATTTAAAGAAAAATAAGTGATGGCTGTTGTGGATTATGGCATAAGAGAAGAGCATTTGCAAAGCTTTGACTGCCGCTTCATGGTAAGCTGTCCGGAAATGAGGTTTATATGCAGAATTTTGAAAAGGTGGATAATATCAGAAAAAATATTTCATCGGTTATTGTAGGAAAAGATGAAGTTATTAAGCTTATTCTTACATCGGTGCTCGCAGGTGGGCATATATTGCTTGAGGATGTGCCGGGAACAGGAAAGACGGTTATTGCTAAGAGCCTTGCAGGGAGCATTGCAGGAGAATTTTCAAGAGTGCAGTTCACTCCTGATCTGCTTCCGTCTGATGTGACCGGAATTAATTTCTATAATCAGAAGGCAGGAGAATTTACGCTCAGAAAGGGTCCTGTATTTGGCAATATTGTTCTTGCGGATGAGATTAACCGTGCAACGCCGAGAACACAGTCGAGCCTGCTTGAGTGCATGGAGGAGCATCAGGTTACGATTGATGGTGTGACATATAGGCTTGATGAGCCATTTGTTGTTATAGCTACACAGAATCCGATAGAGACTGCAGGAACATTTCCTCTTCCGGAGGCACAGCTTGACCGTTTCCTTATGAAGCTGTCCATGGGACTTCCTGATAAGGACGAGGAAGTAAAGATAATGGAGCGGTTTATGGGGGATGTTCCGGGTGCGGGCAGTGCCAAGAGAGTGGATGCTGTATGTACTGCGAAGGATATTGTAGATATGCAGCAGGAAGCCGCAAAAGTATATGTACATAAGGCAATTCTTGAATATATTGCATCAATAGTGCAGGCGACGAGAAAGAATCCTGAAATCAAGATGGGAATAAGTCCGAGAGGTACGCTTGCACTGCTTCGCGCTGTAAAAGCATTTGCATACATTGCCGGAAGAGAGTATGTGGTTCCGGAGGATGTGAAGGCTGTTGCTGTTCCTGTGCTTGCACACAGACTTGTGCTTATGTCCTCATTTTCGGGGGATGAAGGAAGGAAAAAGCTCATAAATGACATTGTGGCATCGACAGAGATTCTTACAGAGGACTGGAGAGGATAGATGAGTCTTATTTTGATGAGCATTGCAGTGCTGCTTGTGATGTATATTATCAGAAAAATATATATAAAAAACTGGAGCCATGGAATAGAGGCAGATATTGAAGTATCAAAAAATACAACATTTCCGGGAGATGAACTTATTCTCACAGAGACAGTTGTGAACCGAAAATGGCTGCCGCTGCCTATGGTGACGGTCAAGTTCGAGGTTGACAGAAGCTTTGTGTTCGGCAATGAAGTTGTCAACACGAATGTTTCGGACTATAGTTATAAAAGTGACGTATTTTCACTGCTGTTCTATCAGAAGATAACCAGAAATATTCCTCTGGTATGTACCAGGAGAGGATATTATAAAATTAACAGGCTGGATATCGTGTCAACGGATGTCATGATGGACAAGACCTTGACAACGTATTTTGATATTGACAAGGCTGTCACAGTATATCCTGCCGAAGTATTGTCCGATGACATTGATATTCCATACCGCAGGATTATGGGAACTGTGCTTACAAGACAATATACATATGAAGACCCGTTTGAGTTCCTTGGAATACGTCAATATCAGACATATGACAGTCTTAAGGATGTCAACTGGACGGCATCTGCTAAGACAGGAGAATTAAAAGTCAATGTACATGCACATACAGCCTCGCAGCAGGTATGTATACTTCTCAATCTGGAAAATGATGGCGTGTGGAGCTATGAAGATTTGAAGGAAAAAGCCATATCCATGGCATGCAGTCTTGCGTGCCGTCTCACAAGACAGGCAGTGTCAGTGAGCCTGCTTTCTAATGGACGTGACATTCTCACAGGAAACGAGCTTGTTATAGAGGCAGGATGTGACGATGGACACAGGAGCAGTATAATGACGGCACTTGCTAGGATTGACTTAAAAAAACAAAGCCGTGATTTTGAAGCTGTCATAGAGGAGCATGTGAAGGAACTTGGAAATGATATGATATACTGCATGATTTCAACGAGCAGAAGAATACCTTTGCAGAAGTATTTTGTGGAGCTTGCAGGCGGTGCGAGTGACTCAATGTGGATATATCCATGTCATAAAAGCTTCGAGAGAAATTTTGATTATCTTGGCGGTACGGACGTCGTCTGCTGGGAGGTGGAACATGAATAGAGAAGCTTCATATAAAAATACGGTAATTGTATACATAATAAGATTGATTGAGCTGTTAATGCAGATTATGGTATTTTCGCTCACATATATGTTTATTTTGATAGGCTTTATGGGGCGTGAGGATTTTAGCCCATTAGCCTGCATTGCTATAGCCGGAATACCGGTGAGTGTGCTTTATATTGTAAGAGGCTGGTGTACTGACAGAGCGGTAACTATATTGGCACATGCGGCTGCTGTGCTTCCGGCATTCATAATAATGGCTGATAAGATAGCGATGGCAGCATATATTGTGGTGTATGCAGCTATGATAATATATTCTATAGGACTTATCCTTGGTAAAAAGAATCATACGGATGAACATATTGCAGTCGGTATGGTGTTATATTTTATCACTGTAATGATTGTCGGAGAGGTTACTAAAAGAGCCGTGATTGAGCAGTGGGCATTATATTTTGGCATTGTATTTATTATTCTTGAGGTTTTATACCATAATATTAACAACATGAATGATATTATTATAATGAGCCATGATGTAAAAAATTTCCCGGCAAAACAGATGGTCAGTGTCAATGCCTTTATAATGACAGCTGTATCTGTTATCTGTATAGGCGCGATGTTCATAATAGATAATCCTTATGTGTACAGGATGTTAGATGCACTCAAAAATATTATTTTTGCGTTTCTTAGACTTATATTCGGTTTTATTGGCGGTGGCACGGAGGATGAGCCGATAATAGAGGAACCGGCTGCACCGGAAGCACCCAATGAAGGCATGCAGCTTCCAATGGAGAGCGGAATTATTCAGGATATATTAAATGGTCTTGCAATGATACTTGGTATTGCAATGATTATCATGGTGGTTATATGCATTGCTGCTGCATTAGTAAGGCTTATGAAAAAAATGCATGGCAGTGATGGCGTTAGCGGCGACATTAGAGAGTTCGTGGCACCGGATGAGAAGAAGGTAAGGCTTGACAGGACGAAAAGAAGAGCAGAGCATGCGACTGCTGGCGCTGTTGACATGAAAGTACGGCGCATATACAGGAGCATGGTCATTCATGGTGCAAAGAAGAAAAAGCTGTCGGTGTCTTATAATATGACTCCGGGTGAGATATCCGAAAAATATATAACCGTTCTTGCTGATGATGCAACCGAATTGTATGAGAAGGCAAGATACAGCAATGATGAGCTCTCGGATGCAGAGCTTGAGCTGATGAAAGATATTAAGAAAAAGCAGAGGCAGAAAGATTAATTGTCCTGATAAGAAAAATAAAAGAGGCTTTTATGAATACATCAACAAGAAAACGCAAGTCATCTGAGAGGAAGGATTTTGAAAGAAAGCTTGCAACGCTTAACTGCAAAAGAGGTATCGGATTGGCAGTGGCTATGTCAATATTGCTCATAATATATTATTTTTTGTGTAGAGGTGAAAAAAAGCTTCCATATTGGTATAATGCGATGCTTATAGTTGTATTTACCATTCAGATAGCAATGTCAGTGCTTCTTGTGTATATTGTGAGAAATGCACAGGGAATGATGACACAGGCATACAGAATGTATTATATAACAACATTGGTGTTTTTTATGCCTGTATGCGTAGCTGATTTCAACATTAATTCAAGCATAATGTTATATGTAGCTGCTATGGCTCTGGCGATATTCATTCCTGTACTGCAAAGAAACGAGATGCATATGTATACTCTTATTATGGCTGTGGCGGCGGTTGTGTATTGTACATGCATATCCCTTGGAGGCTTTGGGAGAAATACTGTTGAAGCGGCAGCGGCAGGAGTATGTGCCATGCTTGCAGGAAGATATGCACAGGAGCGGTTCAGAGGATATGAACGTGCATCAAGTGAGAGTAGAGTTAAAAATATTCTCTCCACGGAGGATTCGCTTACAGGACTTACCAACAAGAGCGGACTGATAAACACAGCAACAGTCATGTGGCAGTTCTGTGCCAGAAGCAGATCGATTGCTGGAGCGATATTTATAGACGTAGATTATTTTAAAGATTATAATGACACTTTCGGACACGATGAAGGCGATGAGTGTCTTAAAAAGATTGCACAGGCAATAGCAGATTGTGCGCGCAGGGATACGGATACGGTTGCAAGAGTTGGAGGAGAAGCTTTTTTTGTGCTTGTACAGGGAGTTGAAAAGGAAAATCTCATAGCGCTGGCACTTAAAATAAGAAGCTCGATAGCACAGCTTAAGCTTGAGCGTGAATACACAGGAATGTCTAACTATATAACGGTCAGCATAGGTGTAGCATACGGCTATCCTTCTGACGGCACAAGCTTTAAGAATCTGTATGACAGTGCTGCCGATGCAATGTATATGGCTAAGGAAAATGGGCGTAACTGTATTGTCTGTGATGGATGTGTATATGGAAGAATGAAGAATGGAGCAGGAACAGCCATTGGAAATTAGATGGCTGGCATTATTTTATGGAGAATGAATATTTACAGAGTATCAATATGTTTTCGACAGTGCTTAGACTCATGCTGGCGCTTGTATGCGGAGGTCTGTTAGGACTTGAGCGAGGAAAGAAGAAGCGACCGGCAGGCTTTAGAACGCATATGCTTGTCTGTGTCGGTTCTGCACTTGCCATGATAACAAATCAGTATATGGCGCAGCATTATGTGGGAATAGACGCTTCTAGAATGGCATCTCAGGTTATAAGCGGCATAGGTTTTTTAGGTGCCGGAACCATTATGGTGACAGGGCTTCAAAAGATAAGGGGACTCACAACAGCAGCAGGCTTGTGGGTTGTTGCCTGTATAGGCCTTGCCTTCGGAACAGGCTTTTATTCCGGCGGCATTGTGGCAACAGTGTTATGTTATGTGATTAATACAGTGCTTCACAGGGTTGAGACACGCATGGAGACGAATGCAAGAATTATCGGAATATATGTTGAACTTGCCGATGTGTCTTATATCGGTAAGCTGCTTGAAAAGCTCAGACAGTCAGAGATAAATGTTACAGAGTTAGAGACAGGCAAGGCTCGTATGTCGGATAATCATGTGGGTGTGCTGCTAGTCATAAAGCTGGCTCATTTCATTCAGCATTCGGAAGTTATCGAACAGCTTGAGATGGTTGAAGGAGTGAGCTTTGTTGAGGAAGTAAATTAGCGCAGCATTCAAATGCGTACTTCAATGTATGGTTTTTAGAATATATGGAATTAAATTCCAGGATATCAAATGAGGGGCAAAATACTTTTTGACCCTCATATCATAATATGAATTTTGTACAAACTCCCGGTATATATTTTAATAGAAATATATGCAGGGAGTTTTTTATGTCTATAAAGGATAATATGAATTCGAGAGGTTTGGGAAAGCAGATAAGAAATACATTTGAACATGTACATATATTTTTGAAGAAAAATAAGAAGAATGTGACGGCTGCATGTATGCTTTTTTTGCTGGCAGGCATAGCGTATGCGGCACCGAGAGCGGTGGTGGCAGCATCACAGAATGCGGTAGCAGTGTCTAAGGAACTGCCTATATACTGTGTTGACAGGAAGGATAAGGTTGTGGCGCTGACGTTTGATGCCGCCTGGGGAAATGAGGATACGCAGCAGATACTCGATATTTTAGAAAAGCATAATGTAAAAGTGACTTTCTTTGCAACAGGAGGCTGGGTCGAGACATATCCTGATGATGTGAAAAGGATTATAGAGGCCGGGCATGCATTCGGCAATCACAGTGAGAACCATAAGTTCATGACAAAGCTGTCCGATGAGCAGAAAAAGCAGGAGCTTATGCAGGTACATGACAAGGTTAAGGCGCTTACAGGGTATGAAATGTGTTTATTCCGTCCTCCTTATGGAGATTACAACGATGCAGTGGTTAAGGTCGCAGAGAGCCTTGGATATTATACGATACAGTGGAGCGTTGACAGTCTTGACTGGAAGGACTACGGTGTTGACTCAATAATAAAGACTGTCACGCAGCACAAGAACCTGGATAACGGTGCAATCATTCTGATGCATAACGGAGCAAAATATACTGCTGATGCATTAGACAGCGTGATAACAAGTCTTGAAGAGCAGGGATACAGCTTTGTTACGGTTGCACAGCTTATACATACAGGCAGGTACCATATGGATCATACAGGAAAGCAGATTGCGGATGAATAAAAATTTATTTGTTTTTTTCGTCGGTGAATCCCTGCTTTTCTGACAGACAATCAATCATTTCACAAACAAGTTCTTTATATTTAACGTTAAGGCGTGAGAATTTTTGAACGGTATAAATATCATTAGAAGATAATGGAAGTTCAACAACGATGTGTTCTATGTCGGATGATTGAGAGTGACCAATAAGATAATCAACAGATGTTTCGAAATAATCAGCAAGCTTTATCAATGTATCAATATCAGGTTCAGCAAGGCCGTTTTCATATTTATAAATTGATTGTTGACTTATTGATGCACAGAACGTGGAGATGATAGATGACATAATGACTGTGTCGAAATATCAGAAGGCTGAGCTTATATATAAGAAGATTCTAAGCATTTACTCTGAACGTGCTAATAATACTTCAAAGAGCATTATGAATGAAGATATACATACTAAGATCGCATATTTTACGTCTGTATCGGGTGGATGTGGCACGTCAACTGTGGCAGGTGCGGTAGCTAAGAGATTTGCAAAATACGGTAAAAGGGTTCTGTATCTTAATCTTGAATATATTTCATCAACCGAAGTGTACTTTCAGGGTGAAGGCGAAGGTATGAAATAATATAATGCTGGTAAAAAAGAATGGAGCATATTCATTTTATGATGGAGAGAATTTTGTTGGAAGCTATGAAGATGCAGATATTATAACGGATGATGAGATGATTGCAGTATGTGTTGATGGACTGTGGGGATATGTAAATTTACAAGGTGAGGTGTTGCTTGAACCTCAATTTGCTATGGCAAAAAGTTTCTGCAACGGTCTTGCAGCAGTATATGACGGCGACTATTGTGGATTCATAGATATAACAGCAGATATTGTAATACCATGTCAATATTTGGACTATCGTACTTGAGAAGGACAAAGACTTTTCGGTTGAAGTTGATGGTGGAGCAGGAAAATGGTATTCATACAGATATACGATTTTTAAAGAGAACTTTGCTGATGACGGCGTATATCGTGTTTCTATTTATTCAAAGGATGGAGCACAGAATACTTCGGAGAATCTGTTAGAGGATAAAGCGGCAGAGATAAGCTTTGGAGTTGACAAGACATTGCCTAATATAATTGTCACAGGAATTGAGACCGGCAAAACATATGCCCAGGAGTCAAAAGAGGTCATAATAACAGCGTTTGATAACCTTAAGCTTTCAGAGCTTGTTGTAATGCTTAATGGGGAGGAATACAAGCGCTGGAGCACGGATGAGATTGACGAGATAACTGCGTCAAATCAGGATTTTGTGCTTTCAGTTGCAGAGTCAAACAGGGCTCAACAGCTTGTTGTTACAGCATATGATGCAGCGGGCAATGAGATATCTCAGTCTGTTGATGATTTCTACGTAACAACGAACGCATGGATCCGATTTTACAATAATAAGCTTGCTTTCTTTGGAAGTATAGGTACAGGTGTGGCAGCAATTGGTGGTGGAGGATACTTAGGCTTCTTCCTTCGCAGAAGAAAGCTTATAAAGCTCGCAAAAGCTGCAGAAAAATAATGAAATAAGATACACAATTTTTTCATGTATCATAAAACTCCGCTTAGCTGTAAAAAGTAGTAAGCGGAGTTTTTTCTGTAACCTTAATGACATCGTGAATAAAGTTACAGCCATATATATGAACAGATTAGCTGCGAGGCATTTTATTTGCCGGCTATAGTTATTCCTTTTACAAGGACTGACGGTGAACCGCAGCGTGATGAGCCAAGAGCAAAAGGATTGAATTTTAAATCTTCACCTATCAGGGATATATCCTTTAGGAGTGAGAAGAAGTTGCCTGATATTGTAAAGCCTTTTACCGGCTTGCCTTTCTTGCTGTTTTCAATCATAAATCCGCCGGATGACAGCGAGAAATCACCTGTTATGGCATTTGCACCCGCATGCATGCCTTCTACGGATGTAACGTATATTCCGTTAGCGGCAGCACTTAGCAGGTCATCAAGTGAGCCTTTTACAGGATTGATGTAGAAGCTGTAAGGGTGGATGGATACAGCGGATGCGTAGGAAGCCTTTGCAGCGTTTCCGGTGGTCTTTACGCCTGCTTTTGCGGCGGTTGCAAGGTTATATAAAAGTGTTGTAAGCCTTCCCTGTTCGATTACATTCTTAGAATATGTGGCAGCGCCCTCGGCATCGAAGGTTCTCTTTACAAGTGCATCCTTATAGAGAGGGTCGTCTGTGAGTGTGAGAATGTCAGCGGCAACCTTGCTGCCTTCTTTTCCGGCTAACAGTGATAAGCCTTTTTGTGCGGTATCTGCACAGAAAACGGATGAGTATGTCGAGAGCATCGAAGCCATGACTTTGCCTGAGAATACGACAGTGTAATTTCCGCTTGGAACAGAAGTGTAGCCTATTGTGGATACTGCGTCATCAACGGCTTCGGCTGCGATTTTTGCTGCGTCAAAGTCATCAAGGTTTCCTGATGCTATATCCATGCCGTCATATTTGTTCTCGCCATCGGATACAAGTGCCGATGCATAGCTGTAGGAAAAGGCAGCAGTATCCTCAAGGTCAAGTCCGTTAGAATTGCACAGTGCGTATTTGCTGCTGTCATAGCCTGAGGCAGACATTGTTCCATCGACAACGCGCGAATCTGTTTTATATACTTCGGACTGAAGCTTGAGTGTGAACGCAGCAAGCTCGGATGAACTTGGCTCTGTATTTTCAGAGGCTTCGCAGGATAGATAGTTGTCTCCTGATTTATGTATGAATGAAGTTTCATCGCTCTCAATGGACAGTGAGTTTTCCATGGCACGTTTTACAAGTGAGACTGCATCTTCGGCAGTTAAGTTCTCTGTTGATGCATAGCCGGTCTTGCCGTCTACAATGCATTTAAAGCATACTCCGAGAGAGCTTTCGGATGTGAAGGTGTTAATTTCGCTCTGGTAAGCTTCCACGCTTGTACCTGAGGATTCTGTATAGTAGAGCTCATAATCCTTGAGCCCATTTTCTTTTGCTGCGGATAAGACCGCATTCTTAAATTCCTGATAGTTCATTTTTAACTCCGTTCTGCCGCCTTACGGCAGCTTAAATAGTATATATAAAACCGCAGTATACATAATGCTGTCTGGTATGAAGCTTGTACACCTTTTAACGTCCGCCGACAGTTATTGATGATACTCTGATTAATGGCTGGCCGACATTCGTAGGGATGCTTCCCGATGATGCGCCGCACATGCCTTGACCATAGCGGAGATTTCTGCCTACCATATCTATATTCATAAGGATATCGGAGCCTTTTCCGATAAGGCTTGCGCCTCTTACAGGCTCGCAGATTTTACCGTTTCTGATAACGTAGCCTTCACTTACGGCAAAATTGAACTGTCCTGTGACAGGATTTACAGAGCCGCCGCCCATCTTGGCAGCGTACAGACCATATTCGATGGAGCTTATGATATCTTCATCACTGTCATTTCCTGCTGCAACGTAAGTGTTGCTGATTCTTGATGTAGGAGCAAAAGCATAGCTCTGTCTTCTGCTGTTTCCGGTTGATTCCATTCCCATACGTCTGCCGTTGAATTTGTCTATCATATAGGATTTTAATACACCGTTCTCGATGAGTACATTTCTTCTGGCAGGAGTTCCTTCGTCATCAATATTTATTGAGCCCCATGCATTTGGAATAGTACCGTCATTGATGGCTGTGACTTTGGCTGATGCAATTTGTGTGCCGAGCTTTCCTGCGAACTGTGAATTTCCGTATGCAACACTGGATGCTTCTAAGGAATGTCCGCATGCTTCATGGAAAATAACTCCGCCGAAGCCGTTTTCAATGGCAACAGGCATGTTTCCTGCATTTATGTATCCTGCATTTATCATAACCATAGCTTCGCGGGCTGCTTCTATGCCGACTTCCTTAGGATTATATAAGTCAAACAGCTCCATTCCGACTCTTCCTCCGGGACTGCATGAGCCTGTCTGGTTCTCACCGGCTTTGCTTGCAACAGCCTGAATGCGTATTCTTGAACGAATCTGTCTGTCCTCAGCGAGCAGACCTTCACTGTTAGCTATAAGAATCTTGTGGTCAACATCTAAGAAGGAACCTGTTACCTGCGAAATTTCCTCGTTGTAATTCTTTGCGGCATTATATGCTTCTCTTAGATAATCAATCTTTGTGGAGTTGGCAACGGAGAGGGGCACAACTTTGACAGGGTGGATATCTCCGAACAATCTCTCTGTGAGATTTACATTGGAAATGAGCGGAGTATCATTTAATACACCGGCAACCTTATCAGCACATGCTAAGACTGCCTCAGGAAGCAGTGATGAAGTACTTCCGGATATACATCTTAATCCTTTAAATATTCTTATTCCGACACCGCTTATTACAGCGTCCTCAATCTTGTCCACCTTAGATGAAACCATGCTTATTGTTTTGCTGTCGGTATGTTCAGCAAAGACTTCGGCATAGTCGGCACCTGTGGAGAGTGCTTTTTCTAAAGCCGCTTTAATCAAATCATGTGATAACATAAATACCTCCAAATTAATTGTTTTACTAATGTATTGTTTTGACATCATAATTGTATAAAACTTATTTTTAAAGAATAACAAATTAGCTGACTATTTGCAATGGATTTGTTGAATGTTATATTTATAGGATTAAGGAACATAAATAACGCAGATAGTGTTATTTCACTGTTGAAAGTCTTTTGCAGTGAGTACAATTATTATTTGTATTTCATAATGTCATATCATATAATAATAGTATTGAGTAAATTTAAGCAGAACAGATTTTTTAAGCAGCTGGCCGAGAGGTAATACTTGGCGGAAAATGAGAAGGAGTGATATAAATGGGTATATATCTTAATCCGGGTAACAGGAGCTTTATACAAGCTAAAAACAGTATGATTTATGTTGACAAGACGAGATTATTGGAATTTCTCAATAAGAGGTTATATACAGAGGACAAGTGTATCGCTCTCAGCCATGCAAGGCGTTTTGGCAAGTCACATGCCGCAGGAATGATTGATGCTTATTATAGCCGCGGGTGCGATTCAACGGAACTTTTTGAGGATACGAAGCTTGCTGATAATGCGGATTATACGAAGCATATGAACAAGTATAATGTAATACATCTGGATATTTCTTCGTTTTGGGATGATTTTAAGGATAATATTGTTGAGAAAATTCAGGAATATGTTCTTGATGAAATAAAAGAAGAATTTGGGGATGACATTGATATTTCAAAAAAATTCAGCGTTGTTCTTACATCAGTTTACAACAAGACAAATATTCCTTTTGTTATTATTATAGATGAATGGGACTGTATAATAAGAAACAGTGATGACGAGAAGCTGGTTCACCAATATTTGCAGTTTTTACACTCGTTATTTAAGTCGGAGGAAGCGAAATCTTTTTTAGCGTTGGCGTATATTACAGGAATACTGCCAATTAAGAAGATAAAGGACGAATCTGCATTGAATAATTTTAGGGAATACACAATGCTTAGGTCAAAACCTATTACTGAGTTCTATGGTTTTACGGAGGAGGAGGTCAAAGAACTTTGTAGGAAGTATGATATGGATTTTGAAGCTACTAAAGCATGGTACAATGGATACTTGATAGATGGACTTCATATGTATAATCCTAATTCAGTCTCAATGGCTATAAATAATCATGATTTTGATTCATATTGGAAGAATACGTCATCTTTTACATCCATAAATACTTTCATTACGATGAATTATGAGGGGCTTAAAGATGATGTGATGGCGATGCTGTCAGGAGAAAAAGTATATGTTAATACGGATACATTTCAGAATGACCTTTCAACTGTCTCATCTAAGGATGAAGCTATAACAGCGCTGATTCACTTAGGGTATTTGGGGTACGACAGGGAAGAATACAGCGCCTATGTACCTAATTATGAGGTAAAGAAGGCATATCAGGCGGCACTATGTACAGGAAGCTGGTATGAGATTGCGAAATCAATAGGAAAATGTGACGAGCTTTTAAGAGCTACGATAAAGGGAGATTCCGAAAAGGTGGCAGAGCTTATTGAGCTTGCACATAATACTTATACGTCAGTGCTGAAATACAATGACGAGAATTCGCTTAGCTGTGTCCTCACGATGGCATATTTTACCGCACCGGCATTTTACAATATTATTCGTGAGATGCCTGCGGGCAGAGGTTTTGCCGATTTCGTATTTATTCCTAGAGCAAATGCCGGAAACAGACCTGCAATGGTAGTGGAATTAAAGTATAATAGATCAGCAGACACTGCGATAAATCAGATTAAGGAAAAACGCTACCATGGAGCATTGTCAGGCTACAGCGACAGAATACTCTTAGTCGGAATCAATTATGATGTTGATGGCAAGGACAGCAAGAAGCATACATGTGTGATTGAGGAAGTTACATCAATGTAATATGTGATTCATCAAGCACTTTACGAATGTATTGATAGGGTTTGGGATAGCTGTATAACAAATATTTTACAGTTGGGTAGACCAGGGAAATGAATACGATATTGCGGTTGACCAAGGCAGCTATCCGATAGTTTTAAAGAGACACTTAAGACTATTATACCAAGAGTGAGAGCACTTAATCTTGAAGAATACGGTTTAACACAGCATGAAATAGAATGTTTCGAGGAAGATGTACTTGATGCTGCGGGCTATCTTGAGAATTAGAGAATAAAATGAAATGGGACAGGAATCACATCATGGATTCCTGTCCCAAGTCTTTTGTAAGGAATATTATTTGTATGTTTTGACACCTGAATTTTTGTGATTTTAATCTACAAACTGTGGGCAGATCTGCTTTGCAAGGTTCCACAGTCCCTCGACAGTGAATGGATACCATTGGTTGACGCTTCGGTATCCGTCTGCGTACTGTCCTTCGTAAGGCTCCGTCAGAATTGCATGGCGGCTTGCAAGTTCATCCGTGTAATCGCTCAAGAAATATGTTGTCATTTCTGTGCGCCCTGCTGTGTAATGTGTCACAAGAAAATCCATGTCATAGCCGGATATGTATGTTCCTGTGGAATCTTTGGTTATTGTGACCTCGGCAAAGCCTCCGAGCATTGAATAGTTGTAGTACTGTATCGATATGTAATTTCCGAGAGAGTAATACACAAGTGTCTGTCTGCCGTCGGCAGCAGTTACCCACTCGACAGGCTCGACAACATGCGGATGGGTTCCGATTATAAGGTCGGCACCGTTGTCGGCAAAAAACTGCGCCCATTGCTTTTGCTCGTCTGTAGCTTCAAGCACATATTCGGTACCCCAGTGTGGATACACGATGACAAAGTCAGCCTGCTCGCGGGCTTTTTTCATGTCCTCGGCTATCTCGGATTTATGAGCATCATCCATAAGGTTTATAAGGTAAGGCTTGTCGGCAGGGAGTGAGAAGCCGTTGAGTCCATATGTGTAGTTGAGCATTGCGATTTTTATTCCGTCCTTCTCGACTATTTTTATAGTATCTCGTTCTTCTTCGCTCTCATTTATTCCGAGAAATGTTGTGTCAGGGTGATTTTCTTTCCAGAAATGGATTGTGTTTAGCACTCCGATTGTGTCCTTATCCATAGTGTGGTTGCTGGCATGCAAAATTACGTCAAAGCCTGTATCGACAAGCGCATCTCCGAATGCCTGAGGTGAATTGAAGGTAGGGTAGCTGCTCACGCCGAGCTCTACACCGCCAAGGATTACTTCCTGATTGGC
>OGOD01000858.1_pt1 | contig 22958 bp, 20 predicted proteins | sample 1573631 | NCBI WGS metagenome assembly OGOD01 (sample SAMEA2581895, study PRJEB24529) | metagenome | biome: Human gut stool | place: China | collected 2011
GATGCGGCAGGCGTTGTAGAAGCGGTGATACGCAGACGCCACGTCGATGCAGTAGCGGGTGATGCGCGCCGGGTCGTACTTCTCGGCGGCGGCGGCAATCTCGGCGGGGAAGGCGGCCAGCAGGCGGATCAGCGCCTGCTCGGCGGGGTCGGTCAGCACGCTGGCGTCCACGGCGTCCGCGCCCTCAAACTTCACGCCCTCGCTCTCGAGCTTTTTCAGCACCGAGCAGATGCGCGCGTGGGCGTACTGCACATAGTAGACCGGGTTCTCGCTGTCGTTGCGCACGGCCAGGTCCAGGTCAAAGTCCAGCGTGGACGAGCTCTCGCGCTGGTTGAAGAAGAATCGCGCGGAATCAATGGGCACCTCGTCCAGCAGGTCGGTCAGGGTGATGGCCTTGCCGGTACGCTTGCTCATGCGCACGGGCTTGCCGTCGCGCATGAGGTTGACCATCTGCATCAGCACGATGTCCAGACGGCTGCCGTCCAGCCCGATAGCGTCCATCGCGCCCTTCATGCGGGCGACGTGGCCGTGGTGGTCGGCACCCCAGACGTCGATGGCCTTGTCAAAGCCGCGCACGGCCAGCTTGTTGTAGTGGTAGGCAATGTCGGCGGCAAAATAGGTCGGGATGCCGTTGGCGCGGACGAGCACCTCGTCCTTGGCCTCCTCCTCGCTGCCGTCGTCGGTCTTGCGCTTGTTGACGACGCCGTACTTGGCGGCGTACTGGGCGCTGCGGTACATGATCGCGCCGTCCTCGGCCTTGTAGCACGCGCCGGTTTCCAGCAGCTTGTCCACCACGGCCTTGACTGCGCCGGAGCTGTGCAGGTCGCTCTCGTGGAACCAGACGTCGTACTTGATGCGATACTTGCCGAGATCGCGCTGCAAACCGGCAATGTTCTTCGGCAGGGCATCGGCCACGATGGCCTTTTTCAGCTCGTCAAAGTCCTTGTTGACGTAAGCGTCGCCGTGGACCTCGGCAAACTCCTTGGCGCGGGCGATGATGTCCGCGCCCTGGTAGCACTCCTCGGGCAGCGGGCAGGCGTCCTCGCCCTTGTACAGCTGCAGATAGCGGATGGCCAGGCTCTTGCCGAACTTCTCGATCTGGTTGCCCGCGTCATTGATGTAGAACTCGCGGGTCACATCGTAGCCCGCCCAGTCCAGACAGGCGGCCAGACCGTCACCCAAAGCGCCGCCGCGGGCGTTGCCCATGTGCATGGGGCCGGTGGGGTTGGCGGAGACGAACTCGACGTTGTACTTCTTGCCTGCGCCCGCGTCGGTGCGGCCATATTCGGGGTTGGCGACAGCGGCGCGCACGACGCTGGTGAACCAGTCCTGACCCAGGAACAGGTTGATGAAGCCGGGGCCGGCGACCTCAAAGCGGTCAAAAAGGCTGCCGTCCAGCTGCAATTTTGCGGTAATGGCTTCTGCGATCTGGCGCGGTGCCTTGTGGAAGGCGCGCGCACCGGCCATGGCCACGTTGGACGCAATATCGCCGTTTTTGACGTCAGCCGGGATCTCGACGATGAAGTCGGGCAGTGCGGCCTCGGGCAGGGTGCCGTCGGCGACAGCCGCCTTGACGGCGTCGGTCAGCAGCGTGCGCGCCTGTGCCAGCGCCGCCGCCCGCGGGTTGTAGTTTTTATAATCCATGATGAACCTCCTGTGGGGGATTTTCTATTGCAATAACGCTGTAAGGGCAACGCGTTTTTAAGCTTCCGGCAGCTTATCGACCGTAATGTCAACCAGATTCCGGCTGATGAAGCTCTCGGCGCCGGAATCGAGGGTGTAGCTGAATTTCAGACTGCCGCCGTTCTCGTCGAGCCGCTGCTCAATGACGTCGGCGGCCACGCCCAGACTGACAGAGCCGTAGCCGGTCTCGTAATGGCAGAGGTGGCGCGTGCCCTTCTCGATGATGAGCTGGCTCGACTGCTTGCCGAACCGCAGCATCGAGACCTTGCGCGCGTCCTCGGCCACCTTGACCGTCGTTGTGCAGCCCTCATAGCCGGTGGTCTCGGTCTCCTTGTAGACAATATAGTAGGCACCGTCCTTGTGGACGAGCGAGCCGCGGGTCATCAGTTCCACGGTATCCGTGTCGCCCCGCTGCTCCATCGTGCCCTTGATGGTGATCAGATAGTTTTCTTCCATGGTGTACCTCTACGCTAAAGCCTTCCCCCTCGGGGGAAGGTGGCCCGCAGGGCCGGATGAGGGGCGACCTTCCGTCATTGCCCGGTAAATGGGCGGCCACGGCAACCCGCCCCTCATCAGTCACCTTCGGTGACAGCTTCCCCCGAGGGGGAAGCCTTTTTTCCCCTAGTACGTCTCAATCGCGATTCTTTCCACCGTTCCGCCGGCGTACTCGCCCAGAAACGTGTGTGCCAATTCGTCAAAATTGTCGGGGGTGTCGCTGACAAAATACCGCGCGGTGCCGCCTGTTTTTTTGCCGTTCAGCAGCCCTAAATCGTCCAGCGCCGCCGCGGCGGCCTGCGCCGTGACCTTGCCGGAATCGACAAGATGCACCTCGTCGCCCATAAAGTCCCCGATCATCTTTTTCAACAGGGGATAGTGGGTGCAGCCCAAAATCAGCGTGTCAACGCCCGCGTCCTTCAGCTCCTGCAGATACTCCGCAATGATCAGCTTTGTGACCGGGTTGCCGTCGTTGAAATAGCCGTTCTCGACCAGCGGCACAAACATCGGGCAGGCGCGGGCAAAAATCTGCACGTCGGGCATCATGTCGCGGATGATGGCGGCATACGATCCGCTGCGCACCGTGGCCGCTGTGCCGATGATGCCGATTTTGCGGTTCCGCGTCGCGTCCACCGCCGCGCGGGCCGTGGCACCGACAACGCCGGTAAACGGCACGGGCAGCCTGGCGGCCTCCTCCGGCGGATAGGTCGAGGACACCGTGCCGCAGGCGGCAATGATAAATTTCACGTCCTGCTGCAATAAAAAGCGAATGTCCTGCCGCGCGTACTGGACAATGATGTCCCGCCCGCGGCTGCCGTAGGGCACGCGGCCCGTGTCACCGAAGTAGACGATGTCCTCGCCGGGCAGCACGCGGCGCAGCTGGCGCACGGCGGTCAGCCCGCCCAGGCCACTGTCAAACACGCCGATGGGCCGTGTGTCCATCAGTAGGCCCCCTTCCGGCGGTGGACGGCCAGCGTAAGCAGCTTGTCGACCAGCGCAGGATAGCTATAGCCCTCGTGCTCCATCAGCTTGGGGTACATGCTGATGGACGTAAAGCCCGGCAGGGTGTTCAGCTCATTGCAGAGCACCCGCCCGGTGCCGCGCGCAACGAAGAAGTCGCAGCGGGACAGGCCGGAGCAGCCCAGCGCCAGATACGCCTTGCGGGCCTCGGCGCGGACCTCGTCGAGCTTTTCCTCGCTCAGATGCGCGGGGATGACGGTCTGGGACACGCCGTTTTTGTACTTGTCGTCGTAGGTGTAGAACTCGGCCCCGGCCAGGATCTCGCCCGGGCGGGTCGTGGAGACGGTGGACGGGTCATCGGGGTTGCCGATGGCGGCGCACTCGACCTCCTGCGCGTCCACGAACTCCTCAAACACGACCTTGTCGTCCTCGCGCAGGGCAATTTCGACGCCCTTTTCCAGCGCGGCGCGGTCCGCAGCCTTGGAGATGCCGACGCTGGACCCCGCGTTGGCGGGCTTGACAAAGATGGGGTAGCCGAGCTTTGCCTCGATGCCGTCCAGCACTACGGGACCGTTCAGCTCCAGATCGGCGCGGCTGGCGGCGACCCACTTGCAGTGGGGAACCCCGGCGGCGTCCATCAGGGCGTTGGCGACGGCCTTATCCATGCAGACGGCGCTGCCCAGCACGCCGCAGCCCACATAGGGGATGCGGGCCAGCTCAAACAGGCCCTGGATCGTGCCGTCCTCGCCGTTTTTGCCGTGCATGACGGGTGCGCAGATGTCAATGTGGACCAGCTCCGCCCTGCCGTCCTTCAGCAGCCAGATGCCGTGGTCCTTCCGGTCCGGGCTGAGCACGCAGGGCGTGCAGTCGCCCTGCTCCCAGCTGCCGTCGGCCATGGTCTCGGGCGTGGGGCGGCAGGCCAGCCAGCGGCCATCCTTCGTGATGCCCACGGGGAAAACCTCATATTTGTCCGCGCAGGGCTCCTGACCCAGTGCGCGCAGCCAGGCCGAGGCCGACACGCAGCTGACGTCATGTTCACTGGAAACGCCGCCGAAGAACAGTGCGACGCGCAGCTTGGAATTTGTATTCATCAAAAAGACTCCCTTTGTTCAATGTGGCCGTGCCCTTTGGGCACACTACAAGTCTTCAGCTTATTATCATAACATATTATGCGTGCGTTGGCTAGATTATTTTTGGAAAATTTCTGAACCGTGAACAGAAGTCCGTAGGGCCCGGGCACGCCCGGCCCGCAGCCTTGCCGTTGCCACCCATTTATCTTTTACATTGTAGGGAGGGGTCTTGACCCCTCCGCCGCCTTCCGCCGCCGCGCACCTCCGCGGAGCGTCGGGGACGCCGCCCCCTACAGCGGCAGCCCGCATGGCTTCTCATTGCCGCAAACCTCCCCGGCGGCCTGGGGGCAGGCCGCCCTACATCCCACTTTATCACAGCTCGCAGGGCGGGGTGCCCTCACCCCGCCGCAGCTCTCCCCCAAAAACAAAAAAACGGCCCGCCACACCCGGCGGGTCGGTCAGTCGTCCAACCTGATTTTATAACGCTTGATCAACGCGGCCTGGTCCAGCAAAAAACGCTTCTGGCTGGGGGTGAAGCTGCGGTAACACGTCAAAAGCTGGCGCTCGTCATCGACGGCGGGGGTCTCGTGCCCCAGCAGATAGTCAATGCTCACACCAAAATAATCCGCGATCCGCCGCAGCGTGTCATAGTCCGGCTCACGGATGCCCTGTGCGTAGTTGCTCAACGTGGACGCACTAAGGCACAGCTTGGGTGCAAGGTCTTTGAGCTTGATTTCCTCGCAATCAATTAGATAGCGTAATCTTTCGTTAAAGTTCATAAAAAGTGCCCGATTTCCTATAAATTCTAAGCTAGAGAATAGCAAAAAAACACAAAACGGGTTTTTACAGCACGTTTTGGCTTGACAAAACACAAACTGTGTTATAAAATGACGATATGAAATGCCGATGAGGTCTTGAAGTGTCGGCACAAAGACAAAACTGGAGGAAAACAAGATGTTCAAAAAGCTGAAAGACAAAAAGGGCTTCACCCTCGTCGAACTGATCGTCGTTCTGGTCATCCTGGCCATCCTGGCCGCTCTGCTGGTTCCGTCCCTGACTGGCTACATTAACCGCGCAAAGAAGCAGGAACTGATTTCTCAGACTCGTATGGTTTTGATGGCAGCAAATGCAGAGCTCGGTATTGCTGACGGCGAAAATACGACGATTGCTGCAGCAACCGACACGGGCGATGCGGCAACCACTGATACGGTTCTCAAAGGTATCATCGAAAATGCGGAACTTACTCGCGATTACGGCTATACTATTACTGTCCAGAAGGCCGACAACTATAAAGTTGCAACGATTGTTCTGACGGACGGCTCCAAATACTGCAAGTATGATGCAGCTAATGGTGAGTATACTTCTTCTGTTGATGATAAGACTTTGACGAGCGGCGCTACGGCTGGCACGTTTGAGATTGCGATTCAGAGCTAACATTCAATATTTTCTCCCACCACCTCCCGTGGTGGGATTTTTTGTTGCCGCCTACCTTATTATACCCGCCGCAGCGCTGCCGGGAGATTTGTAGGGAGCGGTCTTGACCGCTCCGCAGGCCGTCAAAAAATTGCATCCCTGCCTTATTGCGTGTGTAGGGGTGACCATTGGTCGCCCGCCCACTTACCGCCGCAACGCATTTTCCGGGACGGTTTTCTTGCAAAGCAAACGGGCACGGGCGAGCAATGCTCGCCCCTACAAGCGTTTTTCGGCAGTTCCGCGGAGGGGTCAAGACCCCTCCCTACAGAGCAAAAGGAAAAATCCGCATCAAAGGAAACGTGCCCGGGAGAGATAAATCCCACCCCTGCGCACAAGAGGCAAAGCTGCAATAACGGCAAAGCTGCGGGCCGGGCGCTTGGCGGCGCACAACGAGCGCCGCCAGTTTGCAAGCAAACTCGCTCGTGCGGTTGTTTGCCCCGCAGGGGCAAACATTGTTCGCTCCACGCTCACAACCCTGCAATGCCCGGCCCCTACGCCTCTATACGCTTTTCACTCCTATCTCCTCACTCCTCACTCTTTTCAGGTGCTCACCATGCCCCAAACTCCAAAGCTGTCTCCACAACAAAAGGCCGCCCTTGTGGAAAAAATCAAAGCAGGCGAGATCAGCCGCCAGGCCGCGGCGCAAAGCGTCGGCGTCAGCAACACCACCGTGCGCCAATGGCTGCGCATCTATGAATCCGAGGGTGCAGACGGCCTTGCACCCCGGGAAAAGTCCCGCCACCTTACCGCCGAGGAAAAGCAGGCCGCCGTGGCGGAGTACCTCGCGGGCGGGGTCTCGCTGTTTGACGTCTGCAAAAAGTACGGCATCCGCAGCCCGCAAAACCTGCAAAAGCTCGTGGAAAAGGCGCAGGCGGGCGGCGAGCTGCGCGGCTACCACGGCGCGTCCCGCCACAGGGGCGGCGCGTACACCACCGCCGCGGACCGGGAAAAGATCGTGCGGGAATGCCTGGCCGACGGCTGCGATTACGGCGCAGCTGCGTTAAAATATAACGTCGATTACAAGGCGCTGGTGCATTGGGTGGGGCAGTACCGTGCGGGCGCGGCCCTGCACGACGCCCGCCACAGCAGCGAGGGCACAAGCCGCGCCAAGGGCCGCGCCCGCACCGTGCCGCCGATGCAGCGGATGGTCATGGTGCTGGACTGTCTGGAAAACCGGAAAAATTACGGCGCTATGGCGCAGAAATACGCGATAGCCTACCACCAAATCTACCGCTGGGTGCAGCGCTATCTGCAGGACGGCTGGCTCGGCATGAATGACCGCCGCGGCCCCGCCGACGACCCCGACCCGGCGGGGGAGTGGGGGAAGATCGCCCCCGCCGGTGAGACCGACGCGGAGCTGTGGGTAGCCAAATGCAAAGGCGTACCGGAGGCTTTGCCCGCCATGCTGCGCCGCGCCGGGTACAGCTGGATGATGATTGCAAAAATTTTGTTTGATCTGGCGCGGATGTAGCAGCCCCAAAGCCTTCCCCCGCGGGGGAAGGTGGCCCCGCAGGGCCGGATGAGGGGCAGCCTTACGGCGACAACCCGTTCACGGGCAGCAACCGCAAGCACTGCCCTCATCAGTCAGCGGTCGGGGCCGCTGACAGCTTCCCCCAAGGGGGAAGCCGCTCGACGGAAAAAATCTGCAAAAACCATATTGACATGCACGTGCTTTTGTGGTAAACTAATCGTTGTAAAAAAAGCAGCAACCGGCAGTAGGCCGTCGGCTCACCTTGAGGGTTTGCAAAAGCCCCGGGTCATACCATGATTACGCACGACAGGTGCGCAACTTCGTATGTTCGGCGGCTGCTTTCAATGGCAGCCGCTTTTGTCATTATCATACACTTGTGGGAGGTGTGTTACAATCGCCAGCAACAGCAAATCCAACGAACTGGAGATCAATGAGCAGATCCGCGACAAAGAAATCCGCCTGATCGGGGCAGATGGCGCGCAGATGGGCATTATGAGCCCGCGCGACGCACTGAAGATGGCTATCGACAAGGACCTTGACCTCGTCAAGGTCGCGCCGCAGGCCAAGCCGCCGGTGTGCAAAATTCTTGATTACGGTAAATACCGGTTCGAGATGCAGAAAAAGGAAAAGGAAGCCAAGAAGAACCAGAAAGTGGTTGAGCTCAAGGAGATCCGCCTTTCCCTGAACATCGACACCAACGACTTCAACACCAAGGTGAACCAGGCTGCCAAGTTCCTGCAGCAGGGTCACAAGCTCAAGGTGAGCATCCGGTTCCGCGGCCGTGAGATGGCACATACCAGCCTGGGTCTGGATGTCCACAAGCGTTTTGCCGAGGCGTTGGAGGGCAAGGCCGTCATCGACAAGCAGCCCAAGCTTGAGGGCCGCAGCATGATGATGTTCATGTCCCCCGTTCCCAACAAGTAAGAAAGTAAACTCTCTAGGAGGAAACAACAATGGCTAAAATGAAGCTCAAGACCCTTTCCGGCGCCAAGAAGCGCTTCAAGATGACTGCTTCCGGCAAGATCAAGCGCAATGCGTCCAAGCGCCGTCACATCCTGACCAAAAAGACCACCAAGCTCACCCGCGGCCTGCGTATGCCCAAGTACGTCGACAAGACCAACGAGGCTGCCGTCAAGAAAATGATGCCCTACGGTGGCTAATCACCAAGACATTTAAAGGTCAGTTACTACCAGTTACAGACAAAGGAGATATAAAACATGGCTCGTATTAAAGGCGCTACCATGACGCACAAGCGTCGTGCTAAGACTCTCAAGCTCGCAAAGGGTTACTACGGTGCTAAGTCCAAGCACTTCCGCATGGCTAAGCAGGCCGTTATGAAGAGCGGCAACTACGCTTTCGTCGGCCGTAAGCAGAAGAAGCGCCAGTTCCGCAACCTGTGGATCACCCGCATCAACAACGCTGTTCGTGCTCAGGGTATGAACTACTCCACCTTCATGAACGGCCTGAAGAAGGCCGGCGTCGAGCTGAACCGCAAGATGCTGTCTGAGATGGCCATCCACGATCCCGCTAGCTTCAACGCTCTGGTCGAGACCGCCAAGAAGGCTCTGTAATAGCTTGCATAAAAGACTCGCGCACACGCGCGAGTCCTTTTGTGTTTAAAGGGGGAAATGGGAAAAAAGCGGGCAACCAAGGAAAGCTCTCCCCTCATCCGGCCTGCGGGCCACCTTCTCCCCCAAGGGGAGAAGGCTTGAGACCGCCGACGGATGAGGGACGGCCTTCCGGCAGACTGCCGTTTCCCTTTATTCATACAAATCAGTTGATTTTATCCAAAAGGGGCGCTACAATGGAAACGATCACAAGCCGCGAAAACGCTAAGATCAAATACGCCTGCGCGGTGCGCGACTCAGAAAAGCAGCGCGCCGCCGACGGGCTTTTCTTTGCCGAGGGGCCGAAGCTCTGCCTGGAGCTGGCCAAAAGCTGCACGCCGCGTGCGATGTACGCCACGGCGGCGGCGCTGGCAAAAACGCCCGAGCTGGCCCAATTCGACCCCGCCGAGATCGCGCCCCATGTGGCCGAAAAATTAAGCGGCACCAAATCCAATCAGGGCGTGTTTGCCCTGTTTGAAACGCCCGTGCCGCCCGCGGACACGCTGGACACGGCCCGCCGCATTTTGATGCTGGAGGGCGTGCAGGACCCCGGCAACGTGGGTACGCTGCTGCGCAGCGCTGCCGCGTTCGGCTTTGATGCCGTCGTGCTGGGGCCGGGCTGCGCGTCGCCGCTGTCGCCCAAGACGCTGCGGTCCTCAATGGGCGCGGCGGGGCGGCTGCCGACGCTGCACAGCGACGATCTGCCCGCCGTGCTGGCCGCCCTGCGTGCCCGCGGCGTGACGACGCTGGCGACGGCGCTCTACCGTTCGCGTCCGCTGGACGAGGCCGGGAACGATTTTCCGGGCGGGCTGTGCGTCGTCATCGGCAGCGAGGGGCAGGGCCTGACGGACAGGACCGTCGAGGCCTGCGACATGGCCGTCCGCATCCCGATGACAGACCGCGTCGAGAGTTTGAACGCGGCAGTGGCGGGCAGCGTGCTGCTGTGGCATTTCAGGGGTGTGTGAAAACGCAGATACAGGCGTAGGGGGAGGCGTCGGCAACCATGGACAAAACACTTGCCTGGCTCTGGCTGGCGGATGCCGTCGGCTCGGGCTGCCAATATGCGCAGGAGCTGCTGACGCTCTACCCCGACCCGGCGGAGCTGTACGACGCCCTGCGTGCCGGGACCGAGGCCCCGCCCGCCTGCCTGACGCCCCACGCGCTGGCACAGCTGCGGGACACGACGCCCTTTGATTATGAGGAACGGCTCGACCACTGCCTGCTGTCGGGCATCGACGTGCTGACGCCCGACGAGGGCGTATACCCGGACCGTTTGCGGGATCTGCCCGACCTGCCGCTTGTGCTCTACGTGACCGGCGACATCGCCTGCCTGAACGGGCGGCGGTACGCGGGCATGGTGGGCACGCGGCGACCCAGCACCTACGGGCGGCAGGCCGCGTTTGACCTGTCACTGGCGATGGCGCGGGCGGGCGTCGTGCTCGTCAGCGGCCTGGCCGACGGGCTGGACAGCGAGGCACACCGCGCCGCCGTGCAGGCTGATGTGCCGACGGTTGCCTTTCTGGGCACGGCCATCGACAAGACCTACCCGGCCTCCAACGCGAAGCTGCGCACCGCCATTGAGAAGGGCGGCGGCGCGGTCTGCAGCGAGTATCCGCCCGGCTACAGCGGGCGCACGACGGGCACTTTTCTGGCCCGCAACCGGCTCATTGCCGCGCAGAGCGAGGCGCTCTGCGTCGCCGAGGCCCGCACCCGCAGCGGCACGCTGAACACCGTCGGCCACGCCGAGCGGCTGGGCCGTCCCGTGCTGGCCGTGCCGGGCAGCATCTACAGCGCTTTGAGCGAGGGCACAAACGAGCTGCTGCGCACCCATCGCGCCGAGCCGCTCTGCAAAGCTGCGGACGCGCTGGATATACTGGGTATTGGCGCGGAGACCGCCGCCCCGGCGCAGCAGCGGTTTGACCCGGCCACGGTCAGCGCCGATGCGCAGGCCGTCTACGCCGTGTTAAAGCCCACGCCCCAAAGCATCGATGCCCTGTGCGCCGCCGCAAGCCTGCCCGCCGGACGGGTGCTGGCGGCGTGCACCGAGCTGGAGCTGATGGGCGGAGCCCAGGCGCAGCCGGGGAGAAGATATATTGCAGAATAATAGATGAAGGCAGTGGCAAGGTGCCCGGGCGGATATGGAATCCGCCCCTACGGCTGTAGGGGTCGGCGTCCTCGACGACCCGGGGCGTTTGTGGCGGCGATAAGCTGGCGGGCGAACAATGTTCGCCCCCTACAGGCAACGCTCGGAAGTATGCGTGTCATCTAAATTTAAACATTGAGGTAACTTATGCCAAAATTAGTCATCGTGGAATCCCCTGCCAAGGCCAAGACCATTGGCAAGTATCTGGGCCGCGGCTACAAGGTCACGGCCAGTATGGGCCATGTGCGCGACCTGCCCGCCAGTACGCTGGGCATTGATGTCGAAAATGGCTATACACCGAAATATATCACCATCAAGGGCAAGCAGAAGCTCGTCAAGGAGCTGAAGGCCGAGGCCAAAAAGTGCGACGGCGTCCTGCTGGCAACCGACCCGGACCGCGAGGGCGAGGCCATCAGCTGGCATCTGGCGAACATTCTGGGGCTGGACCCCAGCGCACCCAACCGCGTGACCTTTGACGAGATCACGAAGAAGGGCGTCAAGGAGGGCATGGCCCACCCGCGCGCCATCAATATCGACCTGTTCAACGCCCAGCAGGCCCGGCGTGAGCTGGACCGTCTGGTCGGCTACAAATTGAGCCCGTTCCTGTGGAAAAAGGTCCGCCGCGGCCTGTCCGCGGGCCGCGTGCAGAGCGTGGCCGTGCGGCTGATCCGGGACCGTGAGCTGGAAATTGAAAACTTCAAGCCCGACGAATACTGGAACATCGACGCGCTGCTGAACCCGCAGGGCGAGAAGGGCGAGTTCACGGCCCGCCTGGCCGCCACCGCCGACGGTAAAAAGCTGACCGTCACCAATAAGCAGCAGGCCGACGGCATCCTGGCCGCGCTGGACGGCAGGGACTATACCATCACGAAGATCGAAAAGGGCAAGCGCCGCCGCCAGCCCTCGCCGCCCTTCATCACGTCCACCTTGCAGCAGGACGCGAGCCGCGCGTTCGGCTTCTCGGCCACCCGCACGATGCGCGCCGCCCAGACGCTGTATGAAGGCATGGACATTGCGGGCCACGGCACGGTGGGTCTTATCACCTATATGCGTACCGACTCGCTGCGCATTGCCGCCGAGGCTCAGGCCGCGGCCAAGACCTTTATTGCGGAGCGCTGGGGCGACAACTACGTCTGCAAGACCGCCCGCAAGTGGAAAAGCCGCTCCGCCACTGCCGCGCAGGACGCCCACGAGGCCATCCGCCCGTCTATGCCCGAGCTGACCCCCGACGAGGTCGAGCAGAGCATCAGCGGCGACACCGCAAAGCTCTACCGCCTGATCTGGAGCCGCTTTATGGCCAGCCAGATGGCCGACTGCATTCAGGACACCGTCTCCGCGTCCATCACGGCAGGGGACTACCTGTTCCGTGCGTCGGGCTTCCGCGTCTCGTTCGACGGCTTCACTGCGCTGTACGAGGAATCCACCGACGACGCCAAAAAGAGGGAGACCGCCCTGCCCCCGCTGGAGGAGGGCCAGACCCTCCAACTCAAAAAGCTGACGGCGGACCAGAAGTTCACCCAGCCGCCGCCGCTTTACACCGAGGCCACGCTGATCCACGCGCTGGAGGAAAACGGCATCGGCCGCCCGTCCACCTATGCGCCCATCATCACGACCATCGTGGACCGCGGCTATGTGGAGAAGGACCAGAAAAAGCTGAAAACCACCCCGCTCGGGCAGGCCGTCAACACGGTCATGATGGAGCAGTTCCCCGACATCGTCAACGTGAAATTCAGCGCTGACATGGAGAAAAAGCTCGACGTTGTCGAAGCCGGCCAGGCGGACTGGGTCAAGACCATCGACGACTTTTACCAGGGCTTTGAAAAGAGCCTGGAGCAGGCCGAGAAGAATATGGAGGGCAAGCGCATCAAGGTCGAGGACATCCCCACGGATGAGATCTGCGAAAAATGCGGGCGGCCCATGGTCATCAAATCTGGCCGCTACGGCAAGTTTGTGGCGTGCTCGGGCTTCCCGGAGTGCCGCAACGCCCACCCGCTGGTCAAGGATACGGGCGGCCTCTGCCCGCTGGACGGCGGCCACATGCTGGTGCGCAAGAGCGCCAAGGGCCGCGTCTACTACGGCTGCAGCAACTACCCCAAGTGCAACTATATGACCTGGGACGAGCCGGTGCCCGAAAAGTGTCCCCAGTGCGGCAGCACCCTCTTTAAAAAGAAGGGCCAGCTGTACTGCGCCAAAGAGGGGTGCGGGTTTGTGAAGGCGATTGAGAAAAAGTAACCGCTTTAAAGCCTCCCCGCAAAGGGGAGCCTGAGAGAGGACAAGTATGCAACTTAACATTATCGGTGCCGGTCTGGCCGGCTGCGAGGCGGCGCTTTGGCTGGCGGATCGCGGCGTACAGGTCGAGCTGTACGAGCAGAAGCCCGCAAAATATTCCCCGGCCCATAAAAGCGCGGGCTTCGCGGAGCTGATCTGCTCGAACTCGCTCAAGGCCGAGCGCCCCGACTCCGCGTCGGGCCTTTTGAAAATTGAGATGAAGATGATGGGCAGCCATCTGTTGGACGCCGCCGAGACCGCCCGCGTGGCGGCGGGCGGTGCACTGGCCGTGGACCGCGATGTGTTTTCCACCGCCGTGACCGAAATGGTGGAAAACCACCCCAACATCACGGTCCGGCGCGAGGAGGTCACGGCGCTGGACGAGAGCGCACCCGTGCTCGTCGCCAGCGGCCCGCTGACCGAGGGCGCACTGGCACAGGCCGTCGCCGCGCTGACCGGCGACCATCGGCTGAGCTTTTATGACGCTGTCGCGCCCATCGTGACCGCCGAGAGCCTTGACTATGACAAGGTTTTTGCCGCGTCCCGCTATGGCCGCGGCGAGGCGGACTACCTGAACTGCCCGTTCAATAAAGAGGAATACGAGGCGTTCCATGCGGCGCTCATTGCCGCCGAGCGCGCGCCGCTCCACGACTTTGACGGCGACCTGACCGTCTACGAGGGCTGTATGCCGATTGAGGTCATGGCCGCCCGCGGCGCGGATACGATCCGATTCGGCCCCCTGCGCCCCGTCGGTCTGCGCGACCCGCGCACCGGCCACCGCCCCTGGGCCGCCGTCCAGCTGCGTGCCGAGAACACGGCCCGCACGCTCTATAACCTCGTCGGCTTCCAGACCAACCTGAAATGGGGCGAACAGAAACGGGTGTTCAGCATGATCCCCGGCCTGGAGCACGCCGAATTTGTGCGGTACGGCGTCATGCACCGCAACACCTTTTTGGAGAGCCCGAAAGTTTTGACGAAGCAGCAGTTCTTGAAAGAACATCCCAACGTGTTTTTTGCAGGGCAGATCACCGGCTTTGAGGGCTATATGGAGAGCGCGGCGTCCGGCTTGCTGGCGGCGCACCAGATGCTTGCACGGCTCAAGGGCCGCGAGCTGCCGCCGCCCCCGGCGGCAACGATGTGCGGCGCGCTGCTGGACTACATCACGACGCCGAACAAGGACTTCCAGCCGATGGGTGCGAACATGGGCATCCTGCCCCGCACCGAGGAGATCAACAGCATCCGCGACAAGCGCGAGCGCTACATGGCGCTTTCGCAGGCCGCGCAGGACGCCATGCAGGCGTGGGTAAAGGAGTACGAAGCATGAAAATTTTAGTGGATGCCATGGGCGGCGACAACGCCCCGCTGTGCGTTTTGCAGGGCGTGAGCCAGGCCGCGGCGGAGTTCGGCGACGGCATGGAGCTGGTGCTGCTGGGTGAGGAAAAAGCCATCCGCGACTGCGCAAAAGAGAATAAAATCGACCTTGCACCGTTTGAGATCCTCAACTGCACCGAGACCATCGACATGCACGATGACCCGGTCAAGGCCGTGCGCCACAAAAAGGATTCCAGTCTTGTGAAGGGGTTGACCATGCTGAAGAACGGCGAGGCCGATGCCTTTGTCAGTGCCGGCTCCACCGGTGCGCTGCACGTCGGCACCAGTCTCATCGTGCGCACGGTCAAGGGCGTCAAGCGCCCGGCGCTGGCCACCCCGATGCCCGGCGCCAAGCAGAATTTCCTGCTGCTGGACTGCGGTGCGAACGTCGAGTGCCGCCCCGAAATGCTGAACGCCTTCGGCACGATGGGCAGCGTCTACGCCGAGAAGGTCATGGGCCGCGAAACGCCGAAGGTCGCGCTTGTCAACAACGGCGCGGAGGACACGAAGGGCACGCCGACCTACCGCGAGGCCCACAAGCTGCTGAAGGCAAACCCCTGCATCCACTTTGCGGGCAACATCGAGCCGCGCTACATCATGGACGGTGACGTGGACGTCGTCGTCTGCGACGGCTTTGTCGGCAACGTCGTGCTGAAATTGACCGAGGGCGTCGCCAAAACGCTGCTGGGGATGCTGAAAAAAATCTTCTTGCAGAACCTGATCACCAAGCTCAGCTATCTGGGCATCAAGGGCGGTCTGGGCGAGCTGAAACGCATGATGGACTCCGAGGAGGTCGGCGGTGCACCGCTGCTGGGCGCCGCGAAGCCGGTCATCAAGGCGCACGGCTCCAGCCACGCCAAGGGCATCAAGAACGCCATCCGTCAGGCCAAGCTCTGCGTCGCCAACGACCTGTGCGGCACGATGGAGAAGGCGCTGGCAGAGGTGGCTGCACAGAAGGAAGAAGCGGACGCTTAAAAGGAAAGCTGCCCTGTAGGGGCTGGACATGTCCGGCCCGCGGCATAAAAAATACCGCCCGTAAAAGGGCAATCGAGATAAGGTTGAGGGCCGGGCATGCCCGACCCCTACGGACTAGCCGGAAAGGTGAAAGAATATGGCTCACAAACCGGAAGAACTGCAGGAGGTCCTGCACTATACATTCAAAAATCCTGCGCTGCTGCGCATTGCGCTGACCCATACCAGCTATGCCAACGAGAGCAAGGTCGCCACGACCCACAACGAGCGGCTGGAATTTCTGGGCGACAGCGTGCTGTCCGTCGTTGTAGCGGACTACCTGTTCCACCAGTCGGGCCGCCCCGAGGGCGAGCTGACCCGTATGCGCGCCAGCCTCGTCAGCGAGGATGCACTGTTCCAGTTCGCACAGGAAATTCAGCTGGGTGAGTATCTGCGCCTTGGCCACGGCGAGGACCTTGGCGGCGGACGCAGCCGCCCGAGCGTTGTCTCCGATGCGTTCGAGGCGGTCATTGCCGCACTGTATCTGGACGGCGGCATGGAGGCCGCGCGCAATTTCATCCTGCCCTTCATCACCGAGGGCAAGACTGCCGAGGACGACTACAAGACCCGTCTGCAGGAGGTCGTCCAGCAGGACCCGTCCGCCGTGCTGAAATATGAGGTCACCGGCGAGACCGGCCCCGACCACAACAAGCAGTTTACGGTCTGCGTCTGGCGCAACGGTGAGCTGCTGGCCGAGGGCCGTGGCCGCAGCAAAAAAGCCGCCGAGCAGCACGCAGCAAAGGTGGCGCTGGAAAAATTGCAATAAGTGACGCCCTGTAGGGGCCGGGCATGCCCGGCCCGCGGCATAAAAATCGCGACCCGTTTACGGGTACATAAGGCGAGGCTGAGGGCCGGGCATGCCCGGCCCCTACGACCATTTTAAGAATTTTGAAAGGTACCCATGGAATGCGCCTGAAAGAACTGGAAATCCAAGGCTTCAAATCCTTCCCCGATAAGACAAAGATCGAAATCGGTGAGGGCATTACCGGCGTTGTCGGGCCGAACGGCTCGGGCAAGTCGAACATCTCCGACTCCATCCGCTGGGTGCTGGGCGAGACCAGCTCCAAGCAGCTGCGCGGCAGCGGCAAGATGGAGGACGTCATCTTCGGCGGCACCCAGTCCCGCGGTGCCATGGGCTATGCCTCCGTCGCGCTGACCATCGACAACAGCGACCACGGTTTGGACATGGACGCCGACGAGGTCACGATCGGCCGCCGGTACTACCGCAGCGGCGAGAGTGAATACTCCATCAACGGCCAGAACGTCCGCTTAAAGGACGTGTACGAGCTGCTGCTCGACACCGGCATTGGCCGCGACGGCTATGCCATCGTCGGGCAGGGCCGCATTGCCGAGATCGTCGGTGCAAAATCCGCGGAGCGCCGCGAAATTTTTGAGGAAGCGTCCGGCATCGCCAAGTACCGCTACCGCAAAAACGAGGCCGAGCGCCGCCTGGACGCCGCCGAGGGCAACTTAGAGCGCCTGCGGGACATTCTGGGTGAGCTGGAAAAGCGCGTCGGCCCCCTGAAACGCGACAGCGAGAAGGCCCAGCAGTTTCTGGAATTGAGCGAGAAGCGCAAGACGCTGGAGATCACACTCTGGGTCGATGCCATCCGCCGCGCCAACGACTCGCTGCGCGACCAGCAGCGCAAGTACGAGGCCGCCCAGGCCGACTATGACCGCCTGAGCCGCCAGCTGGACGAGTTTGACGAAAAAAGCGCGTCCCTGCGTGCCGAGGCCCAGCAGCTGATGCTGTCCGTCGAGCAGGCCAACGCAGACATCCGCGCCATCACCGAGGCAAACGCCGGCAGCGAGAGCGAGATCGCCGTCCTGAAAAACGAGAGCGAGCACAGCCGGTTCCGCATCGACGAGGCTGCGTCCGAATTGGAGCGCGCCGGGCAGGGCCGCGAGAGTATCGAGCGCGAGGCCGCGGACCACCGCGCCGCCATCGAGACGCTGAAAAGCGGCATGGCCGGGCTGGACGCCCGCGTGGCCGAGCTGCGCGAGGCCCTGCGTGCCCTTGAGGAAAAGGCCGCTGCCAGCGGCGAGCGCCGCGACGTCATTGACGCCGCCATGGCCCGCCTGCAGGACACCGCCACCGCCGCCAGGGTCAGCGCCGCGTCGGCGCAGTCGGCAGGGGAGGCTGCTGCCAACCGCCTGGCCGAGGCACAGCGCCAGGCCGAGGAGCTGAAAGCCGGCGCCGCCGCCACCGACGAGGAACGCCGCCGCGCCGAGCGCCGCTTTAAGGACGCCGAGGAGGCCGTGACCCGCAACGACAACATCAAGGCGGGCCTGAAGCTGAAATTGGACAGCCGCCGCCGTCAGCAGGCCGAGGCTGCCGACAACCTGCAGAAGGCGGACCGAGAAAGGTCCGCCGCCGCCCAGCGCATCCACATTCTGGAAGATCTGGAGCGCAACATGGACGGCTACCAGCAGAGCGTCAAGGCCGTCATGCGCGCGGCGGGCGGCGGGCGGCTGCGGGGCATCATCGGCCCCGTGGCGGGCATCATCACCGTCGAAAAGGGCTACGAGACCGCCATTGAGACAGCGCTCGGCTTTGCGCTGCAGAACATCGTCGTCGAGGACCAGGGCTGTGCCCGCGCCGCCATCGGCTTTTTGAAGGACGAGCGCGCAGGCCGCGCTACGTTTTTGCCGCTGGACACCGTGCAGGGCTCCCGCTTCACGGGCCGCCTGACCGGCACGGCGGAGGTCGCCGCCGACCTGGTCAGGACAGACCCGAAATATCAGCATATCATCGACAATCTGCTGGGCCGCATCATCGTGGTCGAGGACCTGACCGAGGCGTCCGCCGTGGCGCGGAACCTCGGCTACCGGAACCGCATCGTCACGCTGGACGGCCAGGTCATCAACGCGGGCGGCTCGTTCACCGGCGGCTCCACCGCCCGCAGCGTCGGTGTGTTCAGCCGCAAGCAGGAGCTGGACGAGCTGCGCAGCAAGCTGACGAAGCTCGAGCAGAAACGCACCGAGGCGGAAAAGGAATTGGCCGCCCGCAAGGCCGAGGTGGACAACCTCTCGGCCCAGCTGGCCGGTGCCGAGGGCGAGGGCATGAACGCCGCAACGGAGCACGTCCGCGCGAACCTCGAGCTCGAGCGCCTGACGAAGGCCGCCGCCCAGTACGACGAGACGGCCCGGAGCATCGAGGCCGAGATTGCCGCCCAGCAGGCCGCCGTGACCCGGAACGAGACCGCGCGCACCGAGGCCGAGAAGACCCGGACCGACGCCGAGGCCGAGCTGGCGCAGTACACCGCCGAGCTGGCCGCCTTGGGCGAGAGCACGGGCAGCCTGACGGCAGAACGCGAAAAAATCACCGGTGAGCTGTCCGAAAAGCAGCTGCAGCGCCTGGCGGACGAGAAGGACGTCGGCCTGCATGAGGCCGCGCTGGAGGGCTTGCGGAGCCGTACCGGCGAGGCCGACGCCCGCGCCCGCGAGCTGCAGACGGCAATTGAGGCCGCCAAGGCAAAAATCGAGGCCAACGCGCTGAAAATCGCTGAGATGGAGCGCGTGCGCGGCGACAACCAGCAGAAAATTGCCGCCGCGGAGGAAACGATTCGATCTGCCAACGCGGCCCGCCTCGAAAAGGAGGCTGCAATCTCGAAGCTGGGGCAGGACAACCGCGCCCTGACCGACGAGCGCGAGCGGATGAGCGGCGAGATGGCCCGCCTGGCCGAGCGCCGCACCGCCGCCGAGACCGAACTGAACGACACCAACAGCAAGCTGTGGGAGGAATACCAGCTGACCGAGAGCGAGGCCCGCAGCCAGTGCGTGCCGTTTGAGAGCCTGACCGAGCTGCGCCGCAGCGTGACCGAGGTCCGCGGCAAGATCCGCGCCTTGGGCAACGTCAACGTCGGCGCGATCGACGAATATAAAGAGGTCAGGGAGCGCTATGACTTCATGAAGGCGCAGGTCACCGACGTCGAAAAGGCGAAGGCCGAGCTGACGAAGATGATCGCCGAGCTGTGCAGCGAGATGCAGGAACTGTTCACGGCGAGCTTTAAGCAGATCAACGCGAACTTCCAGCAAATTTTCAAGGAGCTGTTCGGCGGCGGTCATGCGCGGCTGTACCTGTCGGATGAAGCGAACGTGCTGGAATCCGGCATTGAAATTGAAGTCTCGCCCCCGGGCAAGGTCATCAAGAACCTGTCCGCGCTTTCCGGCGGCGAGCAGGCGCTGGTCGCTATCTCGATCTATTTCGCCATCCTGCGCGTCAACCCCGCGCCGTTCTGCTTCCTCGATGAGATCGAGGCCGCGCTGGACGACGTAAACGTCGCACGCTATGCGCAGTATCTGCGCCGCATGACGGACCGCACCCAGTTCATTGTCATCACCCACCGCCGCGGCACGATGGAGGCCGCCGACGTCCTCTACGGCGTCACGATGCAGGAGGACGGCGTGTCGAAGATTTTGCGCTTGGATCTGGATAATGTGAGCGCGGACCTTATTACCTGATGGCATGTAGAGGCCGGGCATGCCCGGCCGCCACATAAATACGACCACCCGCCAATGGGAAGCCACACAAACCCGCGGGCGGCAAATCAAAAGTAAGGAGGGCCACGATGGGCTTTTTCAACTTTTTTAAACGCGATATTTCCGAGGAGGAATTTCAGGAGCAGCAAAAGGTCAAGCGCGGGCTGGAAAAGACCCGCACGGGCTTTTTCCAGAGCATCGTCAATACGCTGACCAACGCGCAGATCGACGATGATCTGTACGACCAGCTCGAGGAACAGCTCATTCTGGCCGACGTCGGCCCCGCCTGCGCCGTGCGTCTGGTGGACGAGCTGCACGACGAGGTCAAGGAAAAACACCTGAAAACCGGTCAGGAGGCGCTGGACGCGCTGCGCGGCATCATCTGCCAGGAGCTGACCCCCCGCTACCCGATGGATCTGGACGGCAAGCCCGCCGTCATTCTGGTCATCGGCGTCAACGGCGTCGGCAAGACCACGACGATTGCCAAGCTGGCCGGCCTGTACAAAAAGCAGGGACGCCGCGTCATGCTGGCAGCGGGCGATACCTTCCGCGCTGCCGCCAGTGAGCAGCTGGAGCTCTGGGCCGAGCGCGCCGACGTGCCGCTGGTCCAGGCCGGCATGGGCGCGGACCCGGCGGCGGTCATCTTCGACGCCGTCAAGAGCGCCAACGCCCGCGGCTACGACATGGTCATTGCCGACACCGCCGGACGTCTGCACAACAAGAAGGGCCTGATGGACGAGCTGTCCAAAATCTCCCGCAGTGTCAAGAAGGCCAGCCCCGAGGCGAGCCTTGAGGTGCTGCTGGTGCTCGACGCCATCACGGGCCAGAACGCCATCAGCCAGGCCGAGGAGTTCTGTAAGGCCGCCAACGCCACCGGCGTGGTGCTGACCAAGCTCGACGGCACGCCCCGCGGCGGCTGCGCGGTCTCTGTGTGGGAGAACCTCGGTCTGCCCATCCGCTTCATCGGCGTCGGCGAGAAGATCGACGACCTGATGGAATTTGACGCACAGACCTTTGTCGAAAGCCTGCTGCCGGAATCCGCCCTGCAGAAGGACGAAAAAAAAGAGGAAGGGGAGAGCGAAGCATGATCGTTTGCGCCGCCAGCAACAACGCGGGCAAGCTGAAGGAATTGCGCCGCATTCTGGAACGCATGGGCCATGAGGTCAAGAGCCTGCGGGAGTTGGGGATCGACCTTGACCCCGAGGAAACCGGCACGACATTTGCCGAGAACGCCCGCATCAAGGCCGAGGCGTTCTGCAAGGCCAGCGGCCTGCCCACCGTGGCCGATGACTCCGGCCTCTGCACCGACGCGCTGCACGGTGCGCCCGGCGTCTACAGCGCCCGCTACGCCGGGCATCACGGCGACGACGACGCGAACAACGCAAAGCTGCTGCGGGAGCTGGCCGACGTGCCGGAGGAACAGCGCGGTGCAAAGTTCGTGTCGGCGGTCTGCTTCATGCTGCCGGACGGACGCGCACTGGAGGTCGAGGGCGAGTGCCCGGGCCGCATTGCGTTTACATTGCAGAACGGCGACTACGGCTTCGGCTATGACCCGCTGTTCATCCCCGACGAGTACGGCGCACCCGACGGCAAGCACCCGAACACCGAACGCCGCAGCTACGCCCAGCTCACCCCCGACGAGAAGGACGCCATCAGCCACCGAGGCCGGGCGATGGAGAAACTGGAAGCGGAATTGCCGGCGTTTTTGGGGTGACATGTAAATGCCTTCCACTTTGGGGGAAGGTGGCCGAGGCCCCGCCCGAGGCCGGATGAGGGGCAGCCTTGCGGCGGGTACCCGTGAACGGGAGGCTACCGCGAACTCCGCCCTCATCAGTCGCCTGCGGGCGACAGCTTCCCCCGAGGGGGAAGCCTTTGTAGGGGCCGGGCATGCCCGGCCCGCAGCATAAAAGCAGCAACCCGTTTAAAAGGAAACCACACAGACTAGAGGGCCGGGCATGCCCGGCCCCTACCGAGATATATACAATAAAAAGGAGATAATTTATGGCACTTACCAGCAAACAGCGCGCGGCTCTGCGCAGCGCGGCGAACACGATGGACCCCGTTTACCAGATCGGCAAGGGCGAGATCGACGACACCCTCAAGCAGGGCATCGCCGACTGCATCGCCGCACGCGAGCTTATCAAAGTAAAGGTGCTGGAAAACAGCGAATATTCCGCCCGCGAGGCCGCCGACATCCTGTGCGAGGCGCTGGACTGCGAGTGCGTGCAGGTCATTGGCCGCAAATTCGTGCTGTTCAAGCAGAAGAAAAAGGAAAGCGCCTACACCGCCGTGCTGGCAAAATGAGAACACTGCTCTACGGCGGGACGTTCGACCCGCCCCACAACGGCCACATGAACAACCTGCGCGCCGCGCTGGCACTGGTACAGCCGGACCGCGCCCTCGTTATGCCCGCGGGCACGCCGCCCCACAAGCACGCCAGCGCCACCCCGGCAGAGCTGCGCCTGCAGATGTGTGACTGCTTTACAGCGCTGTCCCCGGCGGTGCAGGTCAGCGATTGGGAGATACGCCGGGGCGGGCGCAGCTACACCGTGCACACGCTGGAATGGCTGCGCGGCCAAGACCCGGACGGCGCGCTGTACCTCTGCGTCGGCAGCGATATGCTGCTGACGTTTCAGGAATGGTACCGCTGGCAGGATATGCTGAAAATGGCTGCCCTCGTCGTCGAGAGCCGCACCGGCACCGATGAGGCCGCCCTGCACGCCGCCGCCGCAGAACTGAAAAAGGCCGGGGGCCGCGTCCTTTTTGCCCGCGCCGAGAGCTACCCCTGCGCGTCGAGCGACATCCGCAGCGGGAAGATCCCGCGGGAGCAGTGGCCGGAGGTGCTGCCGCCGGAGGTGCTGGCAGTGATAAAGGAGCATCGGCTGTACGGGAGCCTGTAGGGCGGCCTGCCCCCAGGCCGCCGC
>OGOD01000866.1_pt1 | contig 22821 bp, 16 predicted proteins | sample 1573631 | NCBI WGS metagenome assembly OGOD01 (sample SAMEA2581895, study PRJEB24529) | metagenome | biome: Human gut stool | place: China | collected 2011
AGCTCTTTGACGCCGTTGGCATTTGCTCCCGGGGTGTTGAACACCACAATTCCCTCATTGGCACAACGGTCCAGCGGAATATTATTGACGCCCGCTCCGGCTCTTGCGATAGCAAGTAAAGAATCACCAAACTCCGTCTCATGAAGGGCTGCGCTTCTTACCAGCACACCCTCTGCCCTGGCTAAATCATCGGTCAGCGCATAATCAGCCGTCAGCCGGTCGGTTCCGTATTTGGAAATTGCATTAAAGCAATAGATATTTCTCATCATTTATGCGCCTCCTCAAAATCCTTCATAAATGCCACCAGCTTCTCCACGCCTTCGATCGGCATTGCGTTGTAAATGCTGGCTCTCATGCCGCCAACGCTTCTATGACCTTTTAAATTCACAAATCCTGCTGCGGTAGCTGCTTTCACAAATTCCGCATCCAGATCTGCATCTCCAGTGACAAATGGAACATTCATGAGGGAGCGGTCTTTCTTCTCCACAGTTCCCTTAAATAACTGGCTCTGATCCAGGAAATCATAGAGGATCTTGGCTTTCTTCTCATTGTATTCCTTCATGGCCTGTAAGCCGCCTCTGGCTTTCAGCCACTTAAATACTTTGCCGCAAATGTAAATGCCATAAGCAGGCGGTGTATTATAAAGGGATTTGGCGTCTGCATGGACTTTATACTGGCACATGGTCGGTGTTCCCGGAAGAACATCCTCCGTGATCAGGTCTTCCCGGATGATCACAATGACCACACCTGCAGGTCCGATATTCTTCTGTGCTCCACCATAGATCAGGCCATATTTCGTCACATCCACCGGCTCAGATAAGAAGCAGGAGGACACATCGGCAACTAAGGTCTTACCCTTGGTATTCGGCAGTTCATGGAACTTGGTTCCATAAATCGTGTTATTCTCACAAATATAGACATAATCTGCATCCTCGTCGATCGGAAGATCAGAGCAGTCCGGAATATAGCTGAAGGTCTTATCTTCACTGGATGCAATGGCGTTGGCCTTACCGTATTTCTGGGCTTCTTTCCATGCTTTCTTTGCCCACTGGCCGGTAATGATATAATCTGCCACACCATGCTTCATCAGGTTCTGCGGAATGGCAGAAAACTGCAGATGAGCGCCGCCCTGTAAGAACAGGACCTTATAATTATCCGGAATTCCCATTAACTCTCTTAAATCTGCTTCTGCCTCTGTGATAATGGTTTCAAAGGCTTTCGACCGGTGTGACATTTCCATCACCGACATTCCAGTTCCCTTGTAATCTAACATTTCTGCTGCTGCTTCTTTCAGAACTTCTTCCGGCAGTACGGCCGGACCGGCTGAAAAATTGTACACTCTGCTCATAACCTTTTTCCCCACTTTCTGTTTTTTTATTTTTTATGTAAAAGGGGCGCCGTAGTATAAACTACAGCAGCCCCTCTTCCACTCTACAGCTTCAAATCCGTATCATCAAAAGCGTCAGAGATCGCTGCTCCCGGGGATACCATCGGGAATACCTTATCGTCGCAGTGGATCTGGCAGTCGATGACTACCGGGATATCCAGCTCCATGGCTTCCTTCAGAACCGGTTCCAGTTCTTCCTTCTTCGTTACCCGGTAAGCTTTCGCACCCATGGCTTCTGCCAGTTTCACGAAATCCACCTGATCATTTAATATGGTATGCGAATACCGTTTTCCATAGTACAGATTCTGCCACTGGCGGACCATACCTAAAACGTGGTTGTTGATGATCACCTCAATAATTGGAATATTGTAACGGGTCGCAGTGGCGATCTCGTTCATATTCATACGGAAACATCCGTCTCCAGCAATATTGAACACCTTTTTGTCTTTCTTTCCCATCTTAGCTCCAAGAGCAGCTCCCAGACCATAACCCATGGTTCCAAGACCGCCTGACGTTAAGAAGGTATGCGGATTTTTGTATTTATAATATTGTGCAGCCCACATCTGATGCTGGCCAACCTCAGTAACGATGATGGCATCGCCCTGGGTCACATTGTAAATGCCCTCGATGATGGCAGGTCCGGTCAGAACCTCTTTGTTATAATGAAGTGGATACATGTCCTTCATACGCTCAATATGAGCCACCCACTCATCGTGATTCTGCGGATCCAGTCTGGCATTTAATTTTCTTAAGATCATCTTTACATCGCCAATGATGCTGGCATCGGTCTCAATATTCTTATTAATCTCTGCCGGATCGATGTCGATCTGAAGGATCTTGGCATTTTTTGCGAATTTACTGGCATTTCCGACTACACGGTCACTAAATCTGGCGCCGATAACCACCAACAAGTCGCACTCCGTGATGCCAAAGTTGGACGTCTTGGTTCCATGCATACCTACCATACCAGTATACAGTTCATGGGTTCCATCAAACGCACCTTTGCCCATCAGGGTATCCGCCACCGGAGCCTGAAGCTTATTCGCAAATGTCCGTACCTCTTCTGCCGCATCGGAAAGGATCGCGCCGCCGCCTACCATGATAAATGGTTTCTGGGATTTTCTGATCATCAAAAGCGCCCGTTCCAAGTCTTCCTCGGTAATCGTATCTACCTGACGAGCGATGGTCACTGGCTCTTTTGCTTCATACTCACAGCTTGCCGCTGTCACATCCTTGGTGATATCTACCAGCACAGGACCTGGGCGGCCACTTTTGGCGATCTGAAAGGCTCTTCTTAGAACATCTGCTAACTTTGTGATGTCTTTCACAATAAAATTATATTTTGTGATCGGCATAGTCACACCGGTAATATCAATCTCCTGGAAGCTATCACGCCCTAAAAGGCTGACGCCAACATTACAGGTAATGGCAACCACCGGAATAGAATCCATGTAAGCGGTGGCAATTCCTGTTACCAGATTGGTAGCACCAGGTCCGGAAGTAGCTAAGCACACACCTACCTTACCGGTGGCTCTGGCATAACCGTCTGCCGCATGGGATGCTCCCTGTTCATGGGAGGTCAGGATGTGGGTGATCTCATCCTGATGTTTATAAAGTGCATCGTAAATATTTAAGATCGCTCCGCCCGGATAACCGAACACGGTATCCACGCCCTGTTCCTTCAGGCACTCTACAACGATCTCTGCTCCAGTCAATGTCTGCATAAACCCTCATTCTCCTCTGTTTCGTTCTTGCTCTGATCCGAACGGCTCCACAGCCAGTCGCCGGGCCGTTCCCTCTGATTTTTACTCGTCAGCCAGAATCGCTCCCTTATCTGCGGAAGTTACTAACTTACGGTAACGTTTCAGATATCCAGTTACCTCTTTTACCTTTGGTGTCCAGTTCGCGCGGCGTCTTGCCAGTTCCTCATCGGATACCTTCATATTGATGGTGTTAGCATTGATATCGATGGAAATGATATCGCCCTCTTCTACCAGTCCGATCGGACCGCCTGCAGCTGCCTCCGGGCTTACATGTCCAATGGAAGCGCCTCTGGATGCGCCGGAGAAACGTCCATCTGTGATCAATGCTACGGAAGATCCCAGCCCCATGCCTGCGATAGCGGAGGTTGGATTCAACATCTCTCTCATACCCGGACCACCCTTTGGTCCCTCATAACGGATGACAACCACATCGCCAGCCACGATCTTGCCGCCCTTGATGGCTGCAATGGCATCCTCTTCACAGTCGAAAACTCTCGCCGGACCCTCATGCTGCAGCATCTCCGGAACCACCGCAGAACGTTTTACCACGCAGGAGTCTGGTGCGATATTTCCCTTTAATACAGCGATACCACCGGTCCTGGAATATGGGTTGTCCACCGTGCGGATCACCTCTGGATTTTTATTGACACTGTTCTTGATGTTCTCGCCTACTGTCTTGCCAGTAACCGTCATGCAATCCAGGTTCAGAAGTCCCAGCTTGCTGATTTCCTTCATAACGGCGTAGATACCGCCTGCCTCATTTAAGTCTTCCATATAGGTTGGGCCTGCCGGTGCTAAATGGCACAGGTTTGGTGTCTTGGCGCTGATTTCATTCGCAATATCCACATTTAACTCCACGCCTGCCTCATGAGCGATGGCTGGAAGGTGGAGCATACTGTTGGTGCTGCAGCCTAACGCCATATCCATGGTCAGGGCATTGCGGAATGCTGCTTCAGTCATGATGTCTCTTGGACGGATATTTTTATTTACCATATCCATCACTGCCATGCCTGCGTGTTTTGCAAGGCGGATTCTCTCAGAGTATACAGCCGGGATCGTACCGTTGCCCTGTAAGCCCATACCAAGAACCTCCGTCAGACAGTTCATGCTGTTGGCGGTATACATACCGGAACAGGAACCACAGGTTGGACATACCTTATTCTCAAATTCACATACATCTTCCTCAGTCATTGTGCCTGCGGCATAGGAGCCGACTGCCTCAAACATGCTGGAAAGACTTCTCTTCTTGCCTTTTACGTGGCCGGCTAACATTGGACCGCCGCTGACGAACACCGTCGGGATATTTAAACGGGCTGCTGCCATTAACAGTCCCGGCACATTCTTATCGCAGTTCGGGATCATGACCAGACCATCGAACTGATGGGCCATTGCCATACACTCGGTGGAATCAGCGATCAGATCTCTGGTTACTAAGGAATATTTCATACCCACATGTCCCATGGCGATTCCATCGCAGACTGCGATAGCCGGGAACACGATTGGGGTACCGCCTGCCATGGCGATTCCCTGTTTTACTGCCTCTGTGATCTTGTCCAGGTTCATATGTCCCGGAACGATCTCATTATAGGAATTGACCACACCGATCAATGGTCTGGCCATCTCTTCTTCTGTTAAACCCAGCGCCCGAAATAAGGATCTGGCCGGGGCCTGCTGCATACCCGCTTTTGCATTATCACTTTTCATGGTATTCGTCTCCTTCTATCACTGTTCAGCAGCCTCAGACTGATATCCGCTAAACAATTCCATTTCATTTTACTCATTCTGTGAATATCCGGCTTTCGCTTACGCGTGGATCCGATCTGCGATCAGATCACCCATCTGGATCGTGCCGACCTTCTTGCATCCCTCAGAATAGATGTCACCGGTGCGGTAGCCTTCGGTCAGTACCTGCTGTACTGCCGTTTCGATCGCCTCTGCCTCCTTGTCCATATCGAAGGAATAACGAAGCATCATCGCCGCGGAAAGAATGGTTGCGATCGGGTTTGCTAAGTCTTTGCCTGCGATATCCGGTGCGGAACCGTGGCTTGGCTCGTAAAGACCAAACTTGGTCTCATTAAGACTTGCAGAAGACAGCATACCAATCGAACCGGTGATCATACTTGCTTCATCTGAAAGGATATCTCCGAACATATTTTCGGTCAGAACCACGTCAAACTGTGCCGGGTTCATAACTAACTGCATCGCGCAGTTATCAACTAACATATGGGAAAGCTCTACTTCCGGATAATCTTTTGCCACTTCCTCTACGACCTTTCTCCAAAGTCTGGAAGAATCCAACACATTGGCTTTATCCACACTGATGACTTTCTTTCTTCTCTTCATGGCGATATCGAATGCCTTGATTGCGATCCGGCGGATCTCATTCTCATTATACGTTAAGGTATCGGTGGCAGTCAAAACACCGTCCACTTCCTCAGTGTGACGCTCGCCAAAATACAGACCACCAGTTAACTCTCTCATGATCACCATATCAAATCCTGCGGCACTGATCTCTTTCTTTAACGGACAAGCGTCTGCCAGTTCTTTATACAGATAAGCCGGACGGATATTGGCAAATAAACCAAGACCTTTCCGGATGGCCAATAAACCAGCCTCTGGTCTTAAATTCGGAGCCACATCATACCAGCGGGAATTCCCTACGTTGCCTCCAACAGCGCCAAGCAATACTGCATCGGCTGCCTTGGCAGTTGCCAATGCCTCATCCGTTAACGGAACTCCATGCGCATCAATGGAACATCCTCCCATCAGGATCGGAGTATAGTCAAATTTGTGGTCAAACACCTCTCCTACTTTATCAAGCACCTTGCATGCCTCTCTGACGATCTCCGGGCCAATTCCATCTCCCGGTATGGTTACGATCTTACACTCCATTGCTGCTGTTCCTCCCATTTATCCTCTTTCTCGAAGCTCTGAAAAACCCACACAGTAACACTTTATCAATATAACAAGTTAAAACATTGGGTTATTTCTTTTCATAATATCTCATTTACCTTAAGATTTCAATAAGGCATCGGAAATTCTGATAAAGTTATTTGGAATTTTATCTATAACCCATGGTTATACCTGGGCTATTTTCTATAAAAGTGTTTTAAACAAGTCTTCAATTTTTCCAGATCTCCGTCTGCAAAACAGTATCCATCCATACCGGTGGCCTTCGCTCCATCGATGTTATCCTGCAGATCATCAATGAAAAAGCACTCCTCCGGCTTTAAGGAAAATCGTTCATAAAAATGCTCATACATCTCCCTCTGCGGCTTCATGCATTTTACCTCAGCAGAATAAAGGATACCATCAAAGCACTCCCACGCCGGGATAATGTTCTTGTACCAGGTAACCATGCGCAGGGACGCATTGGAACACAGATAGATCCCAAAGCCTTTTGCTTTCAACTCACGGACCAGTTCTTCCATGCCGGGCACTTTCCACATACAGTATTCATTCCAGTGCTCCAGGCACAATCTGGCCATCTCTTTTGCGTGATCATCCGGCAGTCGCTTCTGCATCCGTTTTAACGCCGCAGCTTCTGTGATCAGACCCATATCCAGCATCAGCCATTCCGGTGATACAAATACGGAAGTGCAGACTTTTTCCATTTCCGCCTCATCCGTCATAAAATGACGGCAGACCTTCATCGAATCATAGCGGACCAATACATTTCCCATATCAAATACGATGTTTTTGACCATAAATCTCCTCCTTTATCGCATAATTAAGAATCCCGTCCTGCTGATAAAACGGGACGGGATCTCAGTTTGTTATTTATGCTTCTGGTTTCTCAACCTGAACGATAGCAGTTTTCTGCATCGGGATACGGCAGTTCTTATTATTGCCGAACTCAACGATCACGGTATCATCTGTCATATCAATGACAACTCCGTAAAAGCCACTGGAAGTCAGAACTGTGTCGCCTACTGCAACACTTGCTAACAACTCAGCCATCTTCTTCTTCTCTTTGTTCTGTGGACGGATTGCTACGAAATACATCAGACCGATCAGGAATGCTGCGTAGACTACACAGAATCCAATTCCGTTCATGTTTTTTCCTCCTTGACTGGTCTCCTGACGCCTCGCTCCAGGAAATCCAATTATCTTTTTCTTTTAATTTTCTCCACGCGCCATGCCTTCCAGCTTTTCTGCCTTATAGTCCTCATAACGGTGTGCTTCGATCGCGTCGCGGATCTCTTCCATCATTGTATTATAAAAATACAAATTATGCAAGACACATAATCTCATGCCCAGCATTTCTTTCGCCTTCAGAAGGTGGCGGATATACGCTCTGCTGTAGGAACGGCAGGCCGGACACTGACAGCCCTCCTCGATCGGACGATGATCCAGCTCATATTTCTGGTTGAACAGGTTCATCTTGCCATGATTGGTATATACATGACCATGGCGACCATTTCTGGTCGGATATACACAGTCGAAGAAGTCCACACCTCTTGCCACACCCTCTAAAATGTTCGCCGGAGTGCCGACACCCATCAGATAAGTTGGCTTCTCTTTTGGCAGATACGGAACCGTCTCGTCCAAGATCCGGTACATCTCTTCATGGGTCTCGCCTACTGCAAGGCCACCGACTGCATAGCCATCTAAATCCATAGCGGAAATGGTCTTGGCATGGGCAATACGGATATCTTCAAACACTGCACCCTGATTGATGCCGAACAGAAGCTGTTCTTTATTGACTGTATCCGGCAATGCATTCAGTCTTGCCATCTCATTCCTGCACCGCTCCAGCCATCTGGTGGTGCGGGCTACGGAATTCTCCACGTATTTGCGGTCCGCCACGCTGGATGGACACTCATCGAATGCCATGGCGATGGTAGAACCTAAGTTAGACTGGATCTGCATGCTCTCTTCCGGTCCCATGAAGATCTTGCGTCCATCGATGTGAGAGTTAAAGTACACACCCTCTTCTTTGATCTTTCTCATTTTGGCCAGGGAAAATACCTGGAAACCGCCGGAATCGGTTAAGATCGGCCGATCCCAGTTCATGAACTTATGAAGTCCGCCGAACTCCTTGATCAGCTTGTCTCCGGTACGCACATGCAGATGGTAGGTGTTGGACAGCTCCACCTGAGTGCGGATCTCCCGGAGATCATCCGTCGAAACCGCACCCTTGATGGCAGCAACCGTACCCACATTCATAAATACCGGAGTCTGGATCTTGCCGTGAACGGTGGTCATCTCCGCGCGTTTCGCCCGGCCATCCGTTGCTATAATCTTATATTCCATGATTATTTCTCTTTCTTATGGGTAGTCATGACATACCATAATGCGCCTGTAATGCATACGGAGGAATAAGTACCGCATACAATACCGACGATCAGAGGCAGTGCAAACTCACGAACAGAGCTTACGCCCATGATAAACAGTACGATAACCATGACAACAGTCGTTAAGGAAGTATTGATGCTTCTGGTAAAGGTCTGGGTGATGCTTAAGTTCACCAGATCTGCCAGACTCTGCTTGTTGGTCTTAACCTTTAAGTTCTCACGGACACGGTCGAAGATAACGATGGTCGCGTTGATGGAATAACCAACGATCGTCAGCATACATGCGATAAAGGTAGATCCCACAGACCATCTCGCAGCTGCATAGAAGGTCAGGACAACCAATACATCATGAAGCAATGCTAAAACTGCACTGGTTGCAAAACGGATATCCTTAAACCGGAACCAGATATAGATCAGCATGCAGATCGTCGCAATGATCACTGCCGCGATGGCATCACGCTTCATCTCGTTGCTGACTGCACCAGAAATGCTCTCTGCAGTGATCTTATCTTCCTCAACACCAAAGTTTTCTACTAAAGCATCATTTAAAGCCTGTCTCTGGTCAACAGACAGCGTCTTGGTTTTAATGATGACCTCGTTGGTTCCGGTAACCTTCTGGGTCTGAACCTCTGCGTCACCAGTCACCTTGGTCACAACCGGAACGACCTTGCTGGAAATGTCTTCCAGGCTCATATCTTCATTAAATGTCACATTGGTGGAAGTACCGCCCTTAAACTCCATACTGTAGTTTAAGACACCATCTCCACCTGCACCGTGAACTCCCATCATCACCCATCCTGCAACGATCACAACACAGGAGATGATAAAGCACAGGTTCTTCTTTCCAAGGAAATTGATCGCTTTTTTCTCTTTGCTGACACCGTAGAATTTCGGATCATCCAGTCCCAGGTTATACAGAGCATTTAAGATTGCCTTGGTCACAAACAGAGCTGTGAACATGGACAGAACGATACCAAGTGCCAGAGTAGAAGCAAATCCCTTAACGGTACCGGAACCTCTCCAGAACAGGACTACGGCTGCGATCAGAGTGGTCACATTACCATCAATGATGGCAGATAAAGCCTTGGAGAAACCAGTCTTGATCGCTGATTTTACGGTCTTTCCAACACCGATCTCTTCTTTAATACGTGTAAAAATGATAACGTTAGCATCCACGGCCATACCGATGGACAGGATAATACCTGCGATACCAGGTAAAGTCAGAGTAATCTCAAATGCAGACAACAGAACCAGTTCCAGAGCTACATACAGGCACAGCGCCAGTACAGAAGCCAGACCAGGCACTAAGTAAACTGCGATCATAAAGACTGCCACAATGCCAAATCCAATAGCGCCTGCCTTTAAGCTGGTGGCAATGGCCTCCTGCCCCAGCTTTGCACCTACTACATTGGAACGAAGCTCCTCCAGCTCCAGGGACAGGGAACCGATACGGATGGTCGCTGCCAGGTTCTCAGCCTCATCGTAATCCTGCATACCGTCGATGTAGCACTCTCCACCGGTGATCGCGGAATTTACTGTTGGATAAGAAACCATAGAACCATCATAGATAATGCCGATTCTCTTTCCGATGTTCTTTGCAGTTGCATCTGCGAAGGTTTTTGCTCCTTCCTCCGTGAAGGTCAAGCTTACTACATAGGATTTCTGACCATTTTTCTCCTGGATAGCAGCCTTTGCGCTGGCAACCTGATCTCCAGTCAGAATGGTATTCCCTGACTCATCCACAAATATCAGGGAACCTGGCTTACCAAGCTCTTCCAAAATGGCGTTGGCATCAGAAACACCTGGAATATCAATGTTGATACGGTTAGATCCCTCCTGATAAACCTCAGCCTCTGTGCTGTAGTTCTGGACTCTCTGCTGCAGCTTGTAAATGGTATCAGACATTTCTTCAGAAGATGGATTTTCCTCTACTGCCTGATAAGTGATGCTGACACCACCTGCCAGATCCAGACCCAGCTTGATGTCATCCATGGTATCATAGCCGAAATATCCGAACACACCGATACAGATCAGGGTGATCAGAAGGCCAATGATGCCCTTCCTTTTGTTACTCTTCATGATTTTTCTCCTTTACTCGGCTAATGCCGCTTTAATCATAATCGAACACTCGATTCTCTTCTTCTGCATCTGGCAGCCGATATCATAAGCGTCCGTAATGGAACCATGGAAATTGTAGGAGTTTGCCGCGCATCCGCCGCTGCAATAGAATCTTGCAAAGCAGTTTCTGCACTTTTCTTTGGCGTACACGTTGCAGAGCTTGAACTCATCGCGTACCTCGGTATTGGTAATGCCTTCATCTACGTTGCCTAACAGGAATTTCTCCTGACCAACAAACTGATGGCATGGATACAGATCGCCCCATGGGGTAACTGCCAGATACTCCGTTCCTGAGCCGCAACCAGACAGTCTCTTTGCCACACATGGGCCCTGCTGAAGATCCAGCATAAAGTGGAAGAAATTAAAACCCCTTCCTTCTTTCTTTCTCTTGATATATTCAACCGCCAGCTTATCGTACTCTTCCAAGATCTGTGGAACATCCTCTTCCCGGATGGAATATGGCTCTTCTGGAGCAGCCACAACCGGCTCGATGGACATCTGCTTGAATCCCAGATCTGCAAAATGGATCACATCGTTGGAGAAATCCAGATTATTTCTGGTAAAGGTTCCGCGGACATAATAATTCATCTGGTTTCTGCTCTCTGCGAACTTCTGGAATTTCGGAACAATGATATCATAGCTTCCGGCTCCCTTGCGGAATGGACGCATCTTATCGTTGACTTCTTTTCTGCCGTCTAAGCTCAATACCACGTTGCTCATCTCACGGTTGCAGAACTCCATGATCTCGTCATTTAACAGAACACCGTTGGTAGTCAGGGTGAAACGGAATTTCTTATTATGAGCCTCCTCCTGAGAACGGCCGTACTCCACCAGCTGCTTTACCACATCCCAGTTCATAAGCGGCTCGCCGCCAAAGAAGTCTACCTCCAGGTTCACACGGTTTCCGGAATTGGCGATCAGGAAATCCAGAGCTTTTTTACCAACCTCAAAGCTCATGAGCGCTCTTCTGCCATGGTATTCTCCCTCTTCTGCGAAGCAGTAACGGCATGCCAGATTGCAGTCATGGGCAATGTGCAGGCACAGCGCCTTCACAACCGTCTTTCTCTTCTTGAAATCCATAACAAAATCACGGTATACATCTCTGGTAAACAGCTCTTCCGCATCGATCAGTTCCTGGATATCGGACATGGCATCGTCAATGTCCTGGGTACTGTATTTTTTTGCCAGTTCTGTGCGAACCTCTTCTGACATCTCCTGGGGGATCTGCTGAGGCTTCTCCAGTTCTCCCAGTTTTTCTTCCAGCATCGCAATGGCATCATATACCACGTCATCGACCACATGAATTGCTCCGCTGTTTACATCCATTACGATGTCATAACCATTATTTTTGTACTGATGAATCAAAACTTTTCTCCTTATCTAAACTCTGATGCCTGTCCCGACAGACACCTCGCATATTCATATTCTGCACTCCAGGTGCCTTATGTTATCCTGGCCAATCCCGTAAGAATTTCTATTATAACATAAAGCACCCCTACAATCCCAAGGATCGTAGGGGTTACCTGTTTGTTATCATCCCCGGCTCGATTAGCGATTTGCGTTCTCGCAGCTCTGGTTACCTACGGTACAGGAAGTCTTGCATGCAGACTGACAGGAAGTCTGGCACTCGCCGCATCCACCCTTCTTCATGCTGCTCTTTAATGTACTGTTTGTTAAAGTTTTTACTTTTTTCATGGTTTTTACCCTCCTGATATTCTATAAACTCACGCAGCGCAGCCAAAATCCCACACTGTCTATAGTTTTCGCAAAAATTATATCATAAGAATCTCTGCTATGCAAGTTTTTTGTACTATTGGCTTTTGCGGACGAATAGATTAAAGCAAATCCACGAAAAGGACTTCTCTATGGAACTTTTTTCTCCCAAGAAACTGCTTCAGGCACTTCTCTGCTCCTATCTTCTATCTGCTATTCTGCTGCTTGCCACAGCATTTTTCCTTTATCGTTTCCGTTTAAAGGAAAGCCAGATCAGACTGGCAGTTGCCGTCATCTACGTGTTATCCGGTGCTCTGGCTGGTTTTTTCTTCGCCCGCACCACCGGAAAACGCCGTTTCTTCTGCGGACTTGCTGCCGGACTTTCTTACTTTCTGATCCTGGCAGCAGTTTCTTCCTTTCTCGGGGAAGGATTCACTGTGTCCATGCCACATCTTCTGACCACCATGGGGATGTGTATCGGAGGCGGCATATTCGGAGCAGTCATCAGCTGACAGCCTTCATTTTTCTAATCTTAAGCCGGTTCTTCCTCTTTCTCCTCTTTCGGAAGAATGATCTTCACCCGGTCGACCCGGTTCTTGTCCACCTTAGTCACCACAAAGCGGATTCCGTCATCGGCAACCTCCTCGCCTTCTTCTGGCAGATGGTCTAACAGTCCGATGATCAGTCCGCCCACAGAATCGTAGTCCTCCGACTCCAGCTCCAGGCCCAGACGGTCGTTTAAGTCATCTAGTTTCATAGCGCCTTCTACGGAATATTCACCCGGTGCAACTTCAATCAGGTTTTTCTCCTCATCCTGATCATACTCATCACGGATCTCTCCAACAATCTCTTCCAGCATATCCTCTAATGTAATGAGGCCGGCTGTCGCACCGTATTCATCCAAAACGATCACGATATTATTGAAGGTTTTCCGCATCTCTATCATCAGTTCAGAAGTCTTCTTATACTCATAAGTATACAAAGGCTCCCGCAAATGATCCCGGATCTGGAAATGCTCGTGATCCTCGATCAGAAGCAGATCTTTTACATTAATGATACCGATCACATTGTCCGTGGTATCCTCATAAACCGGAATTCTGGTATACCGTTCTTCCCGGTATAATTCAATCACCTCATCATAAGTAGCATTGACATCCACAAAGACCATATCAATTCGTGGCACCATGATATCCTTCGCCAGAGAATCGCCAAAATCAAACACATTGTTGATCATTTTGCGTTCCTCGCTCTCGATGACTCCCTCTTCATGTCCCACATCCACAATGGTACGCAGTTCATCTTCCGTGATCACATCATGCTTGGCATTGGGATCCACATGCATCAGGGTCAGAACGCCTAAGGACATTTTGTTGACCACAACGATCACCGGAGTCAATACTCTCATGAAAGTATATATAATTTTCGCATTCTTTAAAGAAATCTTTTCCGCGGAAATCGTAGACAAGGTCTTTGGCGTGATCTCGCCAAACACCAGGATTAACAAAGTCAGGATACCTGTAGCAATTCCTACTGCCTTGCTTCCCAACAACTTGATCGTTAACGTTGTCATAAGCGATGATGCAGAGAGGTTGACCAGGTTATTTCCAATGAGAATTGCGCTGAGCATCTTCCCCTGTTCCTCGATCACTTTAGTCAAGATAATGGCCCGCTGATCTCCGGACTCTGCAAGGGAACGCACACGGATCTTATTCACCGTAGTAAGTGCAGTCTCAGACGATGAGAAAAATGCAGATAAACTTAATAATACAACTAACACAAGCAACTGTATGACGTCACTCGAATCCAAAAAAAATCACTCCTTTACACATAATTTTAGTTGTGATTGTACATGATAATCGGATATTTGTCAATTCAGAACTGCGGAACCATTGCCTTATTTATGGACCATTATCTTATTTTTTACAAAACAGTTCCCGCAAAAGCAGGATCAGGCTTCCTGCAAACACAAAAATATCTCCTAAATTAAATACCACGTCTTTTAACTTTTTCCACTGGATGCTGAAATAATCCACCACATATCCACGAAACAGCCGGTCATACAGATTGCTCAATCCACCACCGATCACCATAGAAAGGCCGATCTTTTCCACAATCTGTCCTTTTCTAGGAAGAATCCAGCATAAAATACCTGCTGCTGCAGACACCACTGCCAGCGGGATCATTTTCACCAGCTCCTGTTTTTCTTTTAATGCCCCAAAGGGGAATCCTTCGTTATGGTTCCGGTAAAGCAGAATCCAGCCTCTGCTTCCCTCCAGTTCTTTGGGAAACTGCTCCTGATCCATCTCATCAATGGTATCCTTCAGTCCAAGGTCCAAAAGCACTACTGCTGCGATCAGAAACAAAAAAATCATATTTATTTCCTCCTTTTTCATAGGATAATACAAAATCTATGGAGCGTATCTGTTGGTTTTCCCTCAGATACAATAAAATTTCTATGGTTTCATGCAACCAGGCCGTCAATTCTGAAAATTATGCCGATTTTATCTACCGCTATGGCAATATCTCCCTGGAGCTGATCCGGCAGCAGACCGGAACCGACTGCATCAGCTATGTGGACGAAGAATATGTAATCCTCCATGCGCCTTTGGATCAGGTACTTCCCATCACTCTGGCGCGGTATTCTTATTCGTCCATTCCGGCCCTTTATACCCTCTTAGACTCCACCAATATGGAGCAATCCGGTATTCTTCCGGTCATGCGGCAGCCAGGTCTCAACACCGGTGGTGAAGGAGTACTTCTTGGGATCATCGACACCGGGATTGACTACCGGAATCCTCTTTTCCGCAATACTGACGGCACCACCCGGATCTTAGGAATCTGGGATCAGACTGCCACCGGTTCCTTTTCTATGGAAAGCTCCCGCGGCGCTTCTTATGAATTTCTTTATGGAAAGGAATACCGGAAAGAACAGATCGATGAAGCCTTAGCTTCCACGGATCCTCTGTCCCTGGTTCCTGTCACCGATGACTCCGGCCACGGAACCTTCCTTGCAGGGATTGCCGCTGGCAGAACTGAGGAAGATGCGGATTTTACCGGGGCTGCGCCTTCCTGTTCCCTTGGCATCGTCAAACTCCATCCGGCCAAGCAGTATCTGCGGGACTATTACCAGATTCCGGCATCTGCTACCGCTTACCAGTCTAATGATATCATGACCGCCGTCACTTACCTGCGTTTCCTGGCATACCGTCACCAGATGCCTCTGGTGATCTGCCTGGGTCTTGGCACTAACCAGGGAAGCCACGACGGGACTTCGCCTTTAAGCCAGACATTAAACCGCCTAAACACCCTGCGTGGCGTCTGTTCCGTCTGTGCCTCCGGCAATGAAGTGGGCTTCCGCCATCACTGCAGCGACGTGGCAGCAGAGGACAGTTCCCGCTACACGGAGATCGAACTGCGGGCCGGGGAAGGGGAATCCGGCTTTCAGCTGGAATTATGGGCTTCATTTCCCGAGGTTTATACGGTTGGTCTGGTATCTCCTACCGGTCAGGCCACCGGGCGGATCACTTATGGCTCTGACAACCACACTACCATCCGGTTTCCGCTGGAGCAGACGGATGTGACCGTCTCCTATCTTCCTGCCTCCATCACCCAGAACACCTATCTGGTAGTCCTGCGATTCCAGACTCCTGCCGCCGGGATCTGGAAGATCCAGGTGTACCCGTCAAGAACGATCTCCGGGATCTTTCATCTATGGCTTCCGGCCCAGGGACTGGTCTCACCGGACACTTTTTTCTTAAATTCTGATCCGTCCACCACCATCACTGATCCCGGAAATGCTGCTTTTCCTATCACCGTTTCTGCCTGCGATCACACCAATGGCAGTCTCTACATCCACTCCAGCCGTGGTTACACCCGTGATGGACGGATCAAGCCGGATCTGGCCGCCCCAGGAGTAAACGTCTACGGTCCTGGAATTTCTTCCGTTCCAGGCAATTTCCCCTACACCCGTATGACTGGCTCCAGCATTGCCGCCGCCCACGTGGCCGGGGCCGCTGCCTGTCTGTACTCCTGGGGATATGTAAAGGGCAATGAGCCTTCTATCAACAGCCGCTCCATCAAAGCATACCTGACGCTTGGCGCAGACCGGATCGCCTCTTACCGCTATCCGAACCCGGAGTGGGGGTATGGAATGTTAAATCTTTATCAGAGTTTTCTGACCATGCGGGATTAAAAAATACCAGCTATCCACGCATCTCGATCCGTGGCCCACCATGTTTTTCCAGATAATTTCTGGTGCCCACTACCGTTCCGATGCCTGGATCCTTCGGCACCTCATACATAATATCCAACATAAACTCTTCCATGATAGCACGGAGAGCTCTGGCTCCTGTATCACGCTTCAGGGCTTCTTCTGCGATCCATTCCAGAGCCTCATCCTCAAACACCAGCTTCACTTCATCTAACTCCAGCAGCTTCTTATACTGCTTCAAGATCGCATTTTTCGGCTTTTTCAGAATATCCACCAGCGCCTCTCTGGTCAGCTTCTGAAATGTCACCACCACTGGAAGACGGCCTAAAAACTCCGGAATCATGCCAAAGGTCCGCAGGTCCTGATTGGTCACGCGCCTTAAAATATCGGGGTCCTGATCATACTGGTCTTTTAACTCCGCCTGGAAACCGATGGAAGCCTTCTTCGTCAGTCGCTCCCGGACAATATCCTCAAGATCCGGGAACGCGCCGCCGCAGATAAAGAGAATATTATCGGTATTGACGGTTGCCATCGGTGTCAGAGCATTTTTCTGGTTTGATCCCACCGGCACCTCCACCTGGCTTCCCTCCAACAGCTTTAACAATTCCTGCTGAACGGACTCACCGCTGACATCCCTGGTGTTGGTGTTTTTCTTCTTGGCGATCTTATCGATCTCATCGATGAAAATGATCCCACGCTCGGCCTTTTCCACATCGTTATCCGCTGCAGCTAACAGCTTGGAAACCACACTCTCAATATCATCACCAATATAGCCCGCTTCTGTCAGCGCTGTGGCATCCGCAATGGCCAACGGCACATCCAGCAGCCTTGCCAGGGTCTTTACCAGATAAGTTTTACCACTTCCGGTCGGTCCGATCATGAGAATATTGGACTTCTCAATCCGTACCTCCTCCTCTGCCATCTGCTCTTTTTCCTCTGTCTGTGCTTTGGCTGTCTGGGAAAATACCCGTTTGTAATGATTGTAAACTGCCACGGAGATCACCTTCTTGGCCTGTTCCTGACCGATCACATACTGGTCCAGTTCTCCCTTGATCTTGTGCGGAGCCGGGATATTTTTCAGATCAAAAGCCGGTTGTGCTTCTTTCTCTGATTTCTTCTTGATCTTCTGCTTCTTTGGGATCTCCATACCCGGAATGTTCAGATTGTTAAAATCATTCAGGTTCATATTCATATATGGCATATTCTGAAGCTGGGAAAAATCCATGCCATTTTTCATAATGGCATCAAAGGACTTCTGCATACAGTCATGGCACAGGCACATACCACCTGGCATCGTGATCATCTTTCCTGCCTTGCTTTCCGGTCTGCGGCACACATAACAGATATGCTCATACTGGTTATCATCACTGTCTTCTATGGTCTCCCCCTCCGTCTGAGAGGTTAACTTCTTCTCGTTATCTTCCAAAATTATCTTCTCCTGTATCTGTCATTGTTCTGGCAGCCAGCCCAGTCCATCCACAGGGCTGTAAGAACTGCGTAATGGTTCAGTATGAAGGTACTGAATCGTTACAAAACTGCCATATTGTCTCTAGTATAAACAAAATCAGGCCCCGGCACAAGTCCGGAGCCTGATTTTACACTCTTTTAAGATTTATAAAAACTGATACATGATTTCAGGTACTTACTGCTGTGCCTGACCATTTCCATTCTGACTGCCATTATTCTGGCTGTTACCATTCTGGGCATCCTGGCCAAGAGTTGCCTTGGTTCCCAGGGTGATGGTGACGGTTCTGTCCACATACTCGCCATTTTCCAGACTCTTAACACCTAATTCTACCGTCTCGCCTGCTTTGTAGTATTTTAACAGATCCTGTAAAGCCGCCATGCTCTTGACACTCTGGCCATCGAATTTCACGATGATATCTCTCTTTCTCAGATCAGAGTTCGCTGCTGCACCACCGTCAATGATACCATATACGAAAACACCGGCTGGCATATCCTGCTGTTTCACCATGCTGTCGTCTACAGTCAGACCCTGAATGCCTAAATAGCCTTCCTCACCCTCTGCAACAGTCTGGTTCTTGGTTCTCTGAGTCATCAGAGTGCTTAAGATCTCCTGTGCTTTTGAGATCGGGATTGCATAACCAATACCCTCTACATCCGTGGATGAATATTTCGCTGCATTGATACCAATAACCTCACCCTTCATATTCAGAAGTGCGCCGCCGCTGTTGCCAGGGTTAATGGCTGCATCCGTCTGAAGCAGATTTCTGGTGACGGTGTTATCTACTTTTACTTCACGGTTCAGTGCGCTGACATAGCCAACAGTGACAGACTGGCCATATCCGAGGGCATTACCAATCGCAACGACACCCTGACCAACCTCCAGAGCATCAGAATCACCTAATTTTGCAACAGAGATCTGGCTTAAGGTATCCTCTGGAATATCTTTTAAGGCAACTGCGATCACTGCCAAATCGGAATCTGCATCAGTACCTTTGATGGATGCGTTAACAGAAGTATCATTAATAAATACCACCGACAGATTCTCAGAATCCTCTACTACATGGTTGTTTGTAGCGATCAGAAGTTCTTCATCGTTCTGGCCAATGATAATACCGGAACCGCTGCTTGGTACTTCATAAGTCTGGCTCATGCCCCACCAGTTATTGCTCTGGTATAACATGGTGTTGTTGATGGCAACCACGGAAGGCATTGCAGATTTTACAATGGCTGAAACATCCAGTGCGGCCGCATTGCCTGCTACTGCGCTGTTTCCGCTGGCAGAAGTGCCTGCAGAGGTCTGAGCCTCTGTCGTAGATTCCTCAACTGCCGTCTGTGAGCTTACCAATGGATAGCTGGCCGGTCCAAAGGAATCTGCGATCTTATTGATTCCAACCATGGTTCCGCCGGAAACGGTACCAAACAGGAGAGCTGCTGCTGTGATGCCTGCTACCTTTCTGGTAAGTCCGTTCTTTCTTCTCTTCTCGTGATGCTCCTCAGATGGCTGATGATTCTGGAAACCGCCCTGGAAGCCAGACTGGCTGGTCTGTGCCTGCTGACCTGCCTGGCTGTCCTGATACTGGGTCTGCTGATTCTGGAAAGCCTGACCGGACTGATGGTTCTGGTACTGTGTCTGCTGATTCTGTGCGGACTGGCTGTTCTGGTACTGTGCCTGCTGATTCTGTACAGACTGGCTGTTCTGGTACTGTGCCTGCTGCTGATTCCCGGATGTCTGCTGGTTCTGCCAGTTATAACTGCCCTGAGTCTGTGCGCCTGTGGATGCCTGACCCTGCTGGCTCTGTACCGGCTCTGGATCCTTCCTGGTAAAGTCTGGTGTTCCCATATTGCTGTTATTATGTTCATCAGAATTCATATTCTGCTCTTTGTTGGTGTTCTCTTCGTACATAAGTCATATCCCCTTTCCTGATACTTTTATGTTTTCTTTTCCCAGGGCTTTTTCTTTCTCTTCCCTGTTTCTGTAAAGTAATATATCAATGGTTTGTGTCTAATTTGTGACGGAAGTATAATAAAACAGTGAAAACCAGAATATTTTCTGATCTTCACTGTTCTTTTTTACTCATGATATTGTGTAACGATTCAGTAGGTCTGCGCACATGCTGCGCTGACCGTAAGAACACATAGGCTAGAAAGCAAAAATCCCATCAGCGAAGCTGATCTGGAATGGATTTTTGCTCGTAACTATGAAGGTACTGAATAGTTACGATATTTTTGAGGCCCGCATATCTTCTTTAATTACCACCTGGCTCTACAGCCTCTGTAGTCGTCTCGCTGATCGTGGATGACGGGCTATGATCAGCCGCTGTCGTTTCTGGATACCCAGGATGTGGAGCCACAGCTGTGGTTTCCGGAGTCGTCCCAGGTCCTCTCATATCATCCGTGCTGGTGGTGCTGTTTCCCTTGGTATTGGTCTTTCCATCACTGCCTGGATGGATTATGATACTGCCATCCGGAGCCACGATTCCACCAGAGCTGCTTCCTGTAGTCTCCGTAGTACTTCCCGGATGGGCTGGATCATCCGCTCTGCTCTCTGTGGTACTTCCCGGATGCTGGATGATCTCTCCCGGTCCGTCTGCGGAGCTTTCATCCTCCTCTGGTCCGTCTACCAGATTACCATTTTCATCTGTCTCACCGATTCCAGGATGTTTCGTTCCATCAGCAGCTGTGGTCTCAATGATATTGCCATCCTCATCTGTCTCTGGCTCTGCCGTTGACTCCGCTGCCGTAGTTTCCGTGTTCTTAGAGCCGGAGGAGTTTGAAGAAGAACTGTCGTTTGGCAGATATCCTTCTGTAGACACATGTCCGATACTCTTGCCCTGGGAATACATACCCGTATCTGAAGCAATCTTGGCGCTGATCTGCTTTACGGTGTCCGTCGGTGTGTATGCCTCATCTCCAAACAGGAACGTATGCAGCTCGCTGACGTTGGATTCCAGGGTCTGTGGAATGACGCAGGCGCCCTTAGAGCCCATATTGGCCTCACCTCTTGCAGATGGGAATCCCATGGTCTCACCAATGTGATACTTGGTAATGCTGAGCGCGATGTTGGTCAGATCTGCAAAGTCCAGATTGTTGGATACCTGTGGCAGAACCGTCATCAGAATATTGTTCAAAGCCGCGTAATCTGCTTTCTTGGCTTTATCAAAGGCCAGCTCGATGATCTTTCTCTGACGCTCGGTCCGGGCGTAATCGCTGTCCATTTTTCTTAAACGGGCATAAGCGACTGCCTGAACGCCATCTAAATGGTGAAGGCCGGGTCCGTCTAACTGATGGGAGCCAACACCTGTGGCCTGTACTGTCTCTGTAATATAGCTGTTAATGTAGCGGAATTCTGCCTTGCTGATCTCCACATCCACACCATCCAGGATGGTGATCACATCCGCCACAGCTTTCCAGCTGAAGGTAATGTAATCTGTGATGTTTAGATCCAGGTTCTTATTCAAGAATTTTAATGCCTGCTCCGGGCCGCCTCTTGCATAAGCCTCATTAAACTTACCGTAGCGTCCGTTATCATTAGTATTTAAGTAAGTATCACGGAATAAGGATACCAGCTTGATCTCCCCCGTATCCTGGTTGATACAGCAGATCATGTTCACATCCGACTGATTTCCTGCTCCTACACTGCCATCACGGCTGTCCACACCGAACACCGCGATCATCCAGTAGCCCTTCATCTTCTCCAGATCTTCTACCTGAAGGTCATCATTCTTTACATACGTCTTATCCACATCCGGACGCGGCATCAGGGTCAGCTTCCTGGCAAAAAACGCATATCCAAAGATGGCTGTCAGCGTCAGGCACTCCGCAATGATCATGGCAATGATCCTGCGGCGGGTCTTCTGTGCCTTTGTCTTTATTTTTTTCCGTATTTCACGGGGATCTTTGCGGTTTCCCGATGACAAAGATCTGGTAATCTCTTCCCCCTGGGAAGATGGTTTCCTTCTGCTTCGGCCGTGGCTGTGATGCAGTTCCTCATTTCTATCATTCATGCGTATAACCTCATCATGGTACTCACTGTCTAGTAAGCATTCTTATTAATAAAACCTTTAAAAAACGTCAGGAACAGGATCTTAAAATCCCATCCCAGGGTCCAGTTCTCAATGTAATACAGATCGTGCTCGATCCGCTTGGTGATGGAAGTATCTCCCCGGTAGCCGTTGACCTGGGCCCATCCGGTCATGCCCGGGCGCCCCTGATGCTTGATCATGTACCTTGGAATCTCTTCCTTAAACCGCTCTACGAAAAATGGCCGTTCCGGTCTTGGTCCCACCAGACTCATATCCCCCTTCAGCACGTTAAAAAACTGTGGGATCTCATCAATGCTGGTTTTACGGATAAACCTTCCGATCGGCGTTACTCGCGGATCATGAGGCGTTGTCCACTTATTCTTCTCCGACGCCGGTGCCTGCACTTCCATAGAACGGAACTTGTACATCTTAAATGGCCGGTTGTGCAGTCCGATCCTCTCCTGGCAGTAGATCACCGGTCCCGGTGATGTGATCTTGATGATCAGGGCTGTCAGACCCATGACTGGTGAAAACAACACGATTCCTACCAGTGCGCCAAAAATGTCCACGCAGCGCTTCATATACCGGTTGATCGGTTCATTCAACGGAACATGACGGATATTGATCACCGGAAGCCCCTGCAGATCTTCAATATATGGCTGCGTCGGGATCACGTTGTTGTAATCTGGAATAAATTTCGTATGAACACCAGATTTTTCACAGGCCGCCACCAGCTTCTCCAGCTTTGCGTACTCGCCGATACTTAAGGTAATAGCAATTTCATCCAACGTATTCAACGCCAGGATCGCTTCCAGATCGCCGGTTGTTCCGATCACCGGAACTC
>OGOD01000874.1_pt1 | contig 22726 bp, 18 predicted proteins | sample 1573631 | NCBI WGS metagenome assembly OGOD01 (sample SAMEA2581895, study PRJEB24529) | metagenome | biome: Human gut stool | place: China | collected 2011
ATTGGCGTCCTTGCCCACGGCGTAGGTGGTGAAGGTGGAGAGGGTGGCCAGCTCCAGCAGGTGGTCGGAGACCATATAGCCGCCCCGCAGCAGCACAATGGCCACGGCCATGGTGCTGGCAAACAGCACCAGCGGGATATACACCGCGTTGAGCCGGGCCGCACCGATGCCGGCGTCGTGCATCTGGCGGGTCAGGTCCCGGAAGGCGGCCACGGTCTGCTCCTCGGTGCCCAGGGTCTTGGTGGTTTTGGCGCCGGTGATGCCCTCGTTGAAGGAGCCGGTGATGCGGGAGTTCAGCTTCCGGACCTTCCGGTTCCAGCGGAGGATGCGGTTCTGGAAATATCCGGTGAGCACCGCCATGACAGGCACGATGACGATGACCACCAGGGCCAGCCGCCAGTTCAGGGCCAGCATGGCCGCAAAGGTGCCCAGCACATAGAACAGGGCCCAGAGGATATCCGTCATGTTCCAGGCGATCATGCTGGCAATGCGGTTTGTATCGCTCATGACCCGGGTCAGCAGATAGCCCACGGGGGTCACGTTATAGAAGGAGAAGGACAGGGTCTGGAGATGGTGGAACAGGGAGCGGCGCATATCCCGGCCCATGTTCATCTCGATGGTCATGGAGTTGCGGGCGAAGGCCACCACGGACAGGGCCTGTAAAAGAATTACCAGCAGATACACCAGGGAGAAGGGAACGATGCCCCGAAGGGAGTCCGCCTGGATAAAGTTCCGGATGGCGTAGCGCTGGAACAGGGGAATGGCCACGTCCACCAGGGCGCACAGGCCGTTGAACACCAGCATCCCTACAAAGTCCCGGCGGAAGGGCCGCACAAAGGGCGTCAGCCGCTTCCAGATGCTCCAGTCAAAGGATTTTGTATAATCTTTCTCGTCGAAGGCAGCCATCAGGCATTCCCTCCTTCCTCCACCAGCGCGCGGTCGTCGCTGCGCATCTGGATGTCGTAAATATCCCGGTAAATGCCGGGGCGGTCAATCAGCTCCCGGTGGGCGCCCAGGGCGGACACCCGGCCGCCGTCCAGCACCAGAATGCGGTCGGCCTGCATCAGGGTGGTGACCCGGTGGGAGATCAGCAGCACCGTGGCGCTGTGCAGGGTGTCCCGCAGGGCGGCGCGGATCCTGGCGTCGGTTTCGGCGTCCACGGCGGACAGGGAGTCGTCAAACACCATAATGGGGGCCTGCTGCATCAGCATCCGGGCGATGGCCACCCGCTGCTTCTGGCCGCCGGAGAGCTGGGCGGGATAGGCACTTGCCTTTTCCTTCAGACCCACCAGGTCCAGCAGTTCCAGAGCCTTTTTCTCAGCCTGGGCCTTGGGTACACCGGAAAGCTCCATGGGGAAGCAGACATTTTTCAGACAGGTACGCTGCATCAGCAGGTTGAAGCCCTGGAAGATCATGCTGATCTTTTTCCGGGCCTGCCGCAGCTCTTGGGGGGAGACGGTACGCATACAGGACTTGCCATCCGCCTGCTTTTCCATCCACGTCAGCTTCTGACCGTTGACGGTGATGCTGCCGCTGGTAGGCCGCTCTAAAAGGTTGATGCAGCGGACCAGCGTGGACTTTCCCGCACCGGAGAAGCCGATGATGCCGAAGATCTCACCGTCTCCGATTTCAAGGGAGACGTCCTTAACGGCGTGGACCCCATCGCCGGTATCTCCAAAGGTCTTGCTGATATGTTCCAGCTTGATCATAATATCCTTCTTTCGTTGCTGCGAAAATAAAGAGGGCGGAAAGCGTCGCCGCTTTCCGCCCTTCTGAACAGCATAACTGTTACACACAGGAGAGGTTTTTCGCGGAGGCGCACAAAGGCTTGGGCATGGTCATCATCCCCATGTCCATCATGCACATCATCATACCAAAGCGAGTTACGATCATGTTGGTGCGTCTCCTTTCTGTCACCGGTGTTCCGGTTCCGTTTTCGATGGGCATAGCGTAGCACTGTTGTCCGCCCCTGTCAACGGGGAAAATTATTTTTGGAAAAACCGCAGAAAATCGGCAGGGTCAGCAAAAACTGTTTTGTGCAAATATCAGCTATACTTTGAACCGGCATAGTAAATATGAGACAACGGAGCGAGAACAGACCGGGACGCTGTCAGCAGTCCCGGCCTGTTTTTGATTAAGACAAAATGGCATTTGCACTCCGGACCGGCCCCATCCGGTCCGGAGTGCAGCGGAGACCTGCGGATCTCCGGCGGGGAAAAAGGAAAGATAGGAAAGATAAAGATAGGAAGATAAGGTTTCAGGAAAGATTAGGAAATAAGGAAAGATATAAAAATAGAGGTGTGTTGAAGGGGCTTATTCTGCCAGCAGCTTGCCCATGGCGCGGCAGGCTTCCAGTGTATCGCCGTCAGGGGTTTCCTGACAGATGACGCTCTCGCAGACCAAGTTGATTCCGGCGTCATCACAGTCCTTTTCCCAGGACCGCATCCATTCGCCGTCGCCCCAGCCGTAGGAGCCGAACAGCGCCACCTTCTTGCCGCTTAAGTGGCTCTTGCAGGCGGAGAACATAGGCTCAAACTCCATTTCCTCCAGCACCTCAGAGCCCATAGCGGGGCATCCGAAGGCCACGGCATCCACGCCGCTGAAGGTGGAAGCGTCCACCTGTGCGGCCTCTAACAAAACGGCGTCGGCTCCGGCACTCTTCATGCCCTCCAGAACGGCCTCCGCCATCTGCTTGGTGTTGCCGGTGCCGCTCCAATAAATCACTGCGGTTTTCTTCATCGTAAAAATCTCCTTTCTTGCGGGATCGGTCATTGACCGTTGGTATATCAGACTGCGACGGCCAACTGGTCAATGCCGGAACCGGCACGCCAGAGGGCGCAGTAGATATCGGTGCATTTGCGGAACTTCTCAAACAGCCGCCGGGCCAGCGCCTCGTCACCGTAAACCTTCCAGAGACCGGCGCACTTGTAATTGACGGCGTGATTTTCGATGAAGCCCCGCACATCCTGAGGCGGATAGCTGAGAAACAGCCCTACCTCGTGGGGAAATTCGCCCCCGGAGCGGAAGCGCTTGGCCAGATAGGCCACGCACTGCTCACTGCTTTTGCCGGAATACCCGGCATCTGCCAGCAGTGCTTCCGCCAACTGGTCCTTCAGGTCCACCCGCAGCTCAGCGGGACGGTAGAGGTACAGCAGCGCGGTGTGGTCCTGATAGCGCAGAGGCAGCAGCCGCAGGCCCTTTGGGACCAGAATTCGATTCAACTCCCTGATCTCCGCCGTCAGCTCTGCCAGAGAGGTGAACGGCGCGGGGAAGATGGTGCCGGTTTTGATCCCGGCCAGAGTCGGTGCGCATTGCCGCACCAGATTTTCCTCAGACATACCGTGACCTCCTTGCTTGCTCGGACTGCTAACGGCGGTTCTCACGGCACAAGCGGCACGCCGGTGTGAGAAGCGTCCGCCTGTGCGGTGATGATTGCGGTTAGATAACCTTAACTGCTGGGGGGAGAAAAAGTGAAGCTTGACCCCTGTGACTGTATCTTATCAAAAGCTTGGAGCCGTATCCGCTCCAAAACGTCGGGTACGGCTCCAAAACAGTGAATGTGGCAAAATAATCCTGAACAGAAGAAGCGGAAGTCCATGTCAGACTTCCGCTCCTGTATGATTATGGTCAAATCCGCCTTTCCGCGTCAGCATCCGAGAGGGAAACCGGTTTTTCGCCCAATCGGGGCGCGCAGCTGTCATATTCCGCACCGGCCCGGTACTCCCGGGGAGAAACGCCGATCACATCCCGGAAGGCCCTGGCAAATTTGCTGGCATTGTCATAGCCGAACTGACAGGCGATGTCCAGCACCGTCCGGTCGGTTTCCCGTAGTAGCGCTGCCGCGCCGTGCATCCGCTGCGAGCGGGCGTAGGCTGCCGGAGACATGCCGTAGACCCTGGCGAAGCTGCTCTTGATCTGCGCCTCGGAGACGTTGAACTGCTGGGATAAGGTTTTGAGGGTCAAGGTCCGGTCTGGTTCCGCCAACAGGCAGGTCTTGACCTGCTCCGCCAGAGTGACCTGCGCGCTGGTGCAGCCGTGAGGGGTCTGCCCGTCCTCCGGGGACAGGGTGCTGAGAAACAGGAGGAGCTCCAGAAGCTTTACCTTTAAATATCCCTTGCGGATGTCCTCCGGGACGGCGTACAGCTCAGAAAATACGTGCTTTACCCGCCGGGAGGACCGGGCAGTGAAAACCGTCCCGCCGGGGCACAGCTTTTCCATCAGGGTGGCCGGCCGCACCTCCACATCGCTGAGAATACAGGAAAGGCACTCCGGCGCGGCAGCGGGATCAATGGTGACGGTGATCCCGTGGTAATGGCCGGTGGGGAAGCGGCTGTCCGGAGGCAGGGAAGAGGTGCGGGCTACCGCCAGATCTCCCGGAGACAGATAGAAATAGCGGCCGTTTTGCCGGTATTCCACCCGCCCCTCCAGACAGTGATGGATCTCCAGCCGTTCCCCGGAACCATCCCGTAGTTCCCGGCAGGCACGGGCATGAACATCCCGGTAGTCCAGTTCCATACCGGGGAATACCCGATACCGGGTCACAGCGGCTTCACCGCCGGAGGCGTCCGGATAGAGGCGCAGAGGATCGGTCTCGCAGTGGTTGGGGGATGCGCAGGCGGGTGCGAAAGCAGAAGCGGAAAAACGCATAGAATACTCCTTTACAGAAGTTAGATAGATCTAACCGATAATAGCATACGAACAGCAGAAGCGCAAGCGGTCTGTTGAAAAATGTGTTTTCAGTTGCCTTTCAGCTATTCAGATGCTATAATGAAGCGATTGCTGTCGAACGGAAGGCGGCAAAGCAGCTTCCCAACCGGCAGAGCTGTTTTAGGGTTTACAGTGTTCTGAGGGAAGAAACACGAGGAGGAGAAATCGATCCATGAAGCAAAAACTGAGTTTTAAAGAATACATCTATGTGGCCAGTATGCTGTTCGGCATGTTCTTCGGCGCAGGAAACCTGATTTTCCCGGTTTATATGGGACAGGTGGCCGGACGGAACATGTGGGCGGCCGTTCTTGGCTTCCTGATCACCGGCGTGGGCCTGCCTCTGCTGGGCGTGGCCGCTTTGGGCATCAGCCGCAGCAACGGCCTTTTTGACCTCAGTCATAAGGTGGGCCGTCCCTATGCGTTCTTCTTTACCTGCGCTCTTTATCTGACCATCGGGCCGTTTTTCGCCATTCCCCGGTGCGCAACGACTTCCTTCACCGTGGGTCTGGAGCAGATCCTGCCCCACGATGACAAAAGCTGGCTCTACCTGCTGCTGTTCTCTCTGCTGTTTTTCGCTGTGACGTTGGTCCTTTCTCTGCGGCCGGGCAAGATCCTTACTTATGTAGGCAAGGTCCTGACGCCATGCTTCTTGGTGTTCCTGGCGATCATGGTGTTCGTGACGATCCTGCATCCCACCACCAGCATCGGCGCGGTGGAGCCTCAGGGTGCTTATGCCGCACAGCCCTTCTTCACCGGCTTTCTGGAGGGCTATAACACCATGGACGCCCTGGCAAGCCTTGCCTTCGGCATCGTGGTGGTGCAGGTGATTCAGGGGTTGGGTGTGGAAAAGGCGGAATCCGTGGCCATGACCACCGTCCGCTCCGGTATTCTTAGCTGCCTGCTGATGGGCGTGATCTATCTGCTGGTGACGCTGATGGGCGTCTGGAGCCGGGGCGCGCTGGAAGCCGCTCCCAACGGCGGTACGGCGCTGGCGCAGATCGCCCAGCACTATCTGGGCAAGGCGGGCTTGTTGGTGCTGGCTGCCACCGTGACGCTGGCCTGCCTGAAAACGGCGGTGGGCCTTATCACCAGCTGCGCGGAGACCTTCGTGGGGATGTTCCCCAAGGGCCTGTCCTACCGGAATTGGGTGTTCGTGTTCACGGGCATTTCCTTCCTGCTGGCCAATGTGGGCCTGACCGCCATCATCACCTACGCTGTGCCGGTGCTGATGTTCCTGTATCCCCTGGCCATCACCCTGATCCTGCTGGCGCTGCTGGGCCACTTCTTTGACCATGACCGGGCTGTGTACGCCTGGGTCACCGGCCTGACTCTGGTGGCGGCTTTCTACGATCTGCTGCGGACGCTGCCGGATCATCTCCGTGCGGTGCTCCATGTGAATGGCTTGGTCGATGCCGTGGGCAAGGCGCTGCCCTTTGCCACCATCGGCCTGGGCTGGATCTGCCCCGCGATCCTGGGGCTGGTTATTGGCCTGATTTTCCGGGCCGTCCGTCCGAAGAAGGCATAACATTATAAAATGTAAAAGGAACAGACCTTTGCGGGTCTGTTCCTTTTTTGCCATAAAATTTGATTCCCGGCACATACTACCTCCAGAAACGGAGGGATCGCATGGAAAAAATCTCGAATGATTACCGGGAAAACGTCCGGGTGCTGGACGGCCTTTTAGGCGTGGGCCGCAGCTGCGACATGGTGAGCCGGGATTACCTGATCGGCGGACGGCGGGCCCGGTTGTGGGTGGTGGACGGCTTTGGCAGCGACAGCATCCTTGAGCGGATGGGGGCCTTCTGGCTGACACTGAAGCCGGAAAACGTAGTGGGCCTCACCGAAATGCAGGACTTTCTGGACCGGTATATCACTTTTTCGGAATCCAATGTCACCTTTGACATATCCGACGCCGTGACCTCCGTATTTTTGGGAAAATCCCTGCTGGCGGTGGAGGGACTGGCGGGGGTGGCGCTGATGGACGCCAAGGGCTACCCCAGCCGGAGTGTGAATGAGCCACCGGACGGCAAGGTGCTCCGGGGCAGCCACGACGGCTTCGTGGAGGCAGTGGTGCCCAATATGGCGCTGCTGCGCCGCCGCATCCGGGACCCGCATCTCACCATGGAGGGGCACAAGGTAGGCTCCCGCACCCATAATGACGCGGTCCTCTGCTATCTGGATGACAAGGTGGATCAGGACCTGCTGCGGAAGCTCCGGGGCAAGCTGCTGGGACTGGATGTCCGTTCCCTCTCCATGGCCCAGGAAAGCCTGGCAGAGGCCATTCGGCCTAAACAGTGGTACAATCCGTTTCCGAAAGTGCGCTATACAGAGCGGCCCGACGCGGCGGCGGCCAGCATCATGGAGGGGAGCATCGTCCTGATGGTGGACAATTCCCCCTCTGTGATGATCCTGCCCACCGGCTTTTTCGATTTCACACAGGAATCCAATGACTATTACTTTCCGCCCTTGGTGGGCACCTATCTCCGGGTCCTGCGGGTAACGGTATTTCTCCTTTCTTTATTTATTACCCCGGCGTGGTATCTCATGGTCAGCGAACCGAACCGTTTGCCGGGGTGGCTGAACTTCCTGTCTTCCCCGGAGCCGGTGTCTTTGAGCCTGCTGAGTCAGCTTCTGGTGGTGGAATTTCTCATCGACGTATTAAAGCTGGCGTCCCTGAACACACCGGACAGCCTTTCCAATTCCTTTTCCATGCTGGGAGCCTTGGTCCTGGGGGATTTTGCGGTGCAGGCCGGGTGGCTGGGGCCGGAGGTGCTGGTGTATATGGCCTTCGTGTCCGTGGCGGGGTTCGCCCAGCCCAGCTACGAGCTGGGCTACGCCTTCAAGCTGCTGCGGGTGGCGCTGCTGCTGGTCACGGCGGCCTTTGACGTCTGGGGGTTTTGTCTGGGCGTGGTGGGGATCTTCATCCTGCTGTGCACCACAAAGCCGCTGGTTGGGAAAGGATATCTCTATCCACTGGTTCCCTTCAACGGCAAGGCGCTGCTGCGGCTGCTGGTCCGGGAACCTATCAGCCGGGACAATACCTGAGAGCCTGTCAATAGAGCGGTGAACTTTCCGCAGCGGGCAGAAAGAGCTTTTTCAATATGTTAAGCAGCCGTTTTCTTAATGAAGGCGGCTGTTTCTTGATTTGCGGGCGTGGTGCATAAGCCTGCGGATTTTGGAACGTGCGTGTCGAAATATGTTGATTGGGATTTTTGACAATTGCCGCAATCGATTACGCCAAAGATTCTATGAAAATACCAAGAAGTCCATGAGTTTTTTCCTATATCAGCGAAGTTTTTTCTATCGCTTTTTCAGGGGGGAGCCGATACAATAGCATCATAACGGCGAGGCGGCTTGGCCGCCTTGAACGGATGATCAATGATCTTGAGGAGGAACTAAGATGAAAAAGACACTTGCAATTCTCCTGTCTGCTGTCATGATGCTGGGCCTGCTGGCCGGCTGCGGCAGCAAGACCACGGAGCAGCCCTCTACCTCTGGCACTGAGAACACGGAGACCGCCGCACTGAACGTGGGTGTGTTCTACTATGGCTACTCTGACGTGTACATCTCCAGCGTCCGCAGCTCTATGGATGAGCAGCTCAAGGCTATGGGCGTGAACTACACCAACTATGACGGTGGCAGCAACCAGGCCCAGCAGACCGACCAGATCAACACCGCCATCTCCAACGGCGCCAACCTGCTGATCGTCAACATCGTTGAGACTTCCTCTCCCGATGCCGCTCAGAACGCTGTTGAGGCCGCTAAGACCGCCGGTATCCCCATCATCTTCTTCAACCGTGAGGTTTCTGACGATGTTGTGAACAGCTATGAGAAGTGCGCCTTCGTCGGCACCAACGCTCCCGAGGCTGGCCACATGCAGGGCCAGATGATCGGCGAGTATCTGCTGGAGAACTATGACACCGTGGACCTGAACGGCGACGGCGTCATCTCCTATGTGATGTTCAAGGGCCAGGAAGGCAACGCTGAGGCTGAGGCCCGTACTCAGTTCGGCGTGGAGGACGCTAACGCTGTCCTGACTGCCGCTGGCAAGCCCGAGCTGGCTTACTACAACGCTTCCGCTACCGATAAGTACCTGGTTGACCAGGGCGGCAAGTGGTCTGCTCAGGCTGCTAACGACTACATGGCCACCATCCTCCCCGAGTATTCCGAGGCTAACGGCAACATGGTCGAGCTGATCATCTGCAACAACGACGGCATGGCCGAGGGCGCTGTCTCTGCTCTGCAGGGCGCCGGCTACAACACCGGCGACGGCAAGACCATCCCCGTGTTCGGCGTTGACGCTACCGATTCTGCCAAGCAGCTCATCAACGAGGGCAAGATGACCGGCACCATCAAGCAGGATGCCGAGGGCATGGCTTCCACCATTCTGAACCTGGTCAGCAGCGTTCAGGGCGGCGGCGAGCTGATGGACAACACTTCTTCCTTCAACGTGGACGAGGGCGTTGCCAAGATCCGTGTGCCTTACGCCACCTACACCGGCGAATAAGCCAGACCATCGCTTCTCTCGCCCCATTAAACAGTAAGGATAAGCGGGGCTGTCGGTTCGACAGCCCCGCTTTGCAATTCAAGCGGTTCCGGTTCGGGCCGCTTTTCAACCCGCAGTGGAACGAACCCCGGGACGGACGGAACGTGCCGTAAGGGGTCTGCCGCGGGAATCACGCAGATAGGAGGTAAACGCAATATGGAGCAGCCGGCATTGCTGGAAATGCGGAATATCACAAAGGAATTCCCTGGTGTCAAGGCGCTGGATGGCGTTTCCCTTACCGTCCGGCCCGGCACCGTCCACGCCCTGATGGGTGAGAACGGCGCAGGAAAGTCCACCCTGATGAAATGTCTGTTCGGCATTTATGCCAAGAATGCAGGTACCATCGTTCTGGACGGTAAGGAAGTTGATTTCAAAAGTTCAAAAGAGGCGCTGGAAAACGGCGTGGCCATGGTCCATCAGGAACTGAACCAGGCCCTGACCCGCAGCGTCATGGATAACCTGTGGCTGGGCCGCTATCCCAAGGTGGCGGGTCTCATGGTCAGCGAGTCTGTCATGCGCAAGCGCACCCGGGAGATCTTTGAGGAGCTGGATGTCCATGTGGACCCCAAGGCCATCATGTCCACCCTGCCCGTTTCCCAGCGGCAGATGGGGGAGATCGCCAAGGCGGGCAGCTAGAACGAGAAGATCATCGTATCCGATGAGCCTACCTCCTCTCTGACGGAGGCGGAGGTCGAGCACCTGTTCCGCATCATCAATATGCTGAAGGAGCGGGGCTGCGGCATTATTTACATCAGCCACAAGATGGACGAGATCCTCCGCATCAGTGACGAGGTCACCATCATGCGTGACGGTCAGTGGGTGGCAACGCGCCACGCCAAGGACCTGACCATGGAGGAAATCATCAAGCTGATGGTGGGCCGCGAGCTGACCAACCGTTTCCCGCCCAAGGACAATAAGCCCGGCGAGGTGATCCTGGAAGTGGAGCATCTGGCGGGCAAATACACCCGCCTGAAGGACGCCAGCTTCCAGCTGCGCAAGGGTGAGGTGCTGGGTATCGCCGGACTGGACGGCTCCGGACGCACGGAGGTGCTGGAGAATCTGTTCGGCGCCATGACCAAGGAGAGCGGCACCATCCGCCTCCACGGTAAGGAGATCAAGAACAAGACCCCCCGGGAAGCCATTAAAAACGGCTTCGCCCTGCTGACGGAGGAACGCCGGGCCACGGGTATCTTCGGGATCCGTGACATCAAGGAAAACACCGTCATTTCTAACCTGAAAAGCTATCTGGCAGGCGGTTTCTGCCTCAGCGATAAGAAAATGAAAGAAGATACCGACTGGGCGATCCAGGCCATGCACATCAAAACGCCCAGTCAATCCACACAGATCCGCTCGCTCTCCGGCGGAAACCAGCAGAAGGTCATCATCGGCCGCTGGCTTCTGACCAAGCCTGAGGTCCTGCTGCTGGACGAGCCGACCCGCGGTATCGACGTGGGCGCGAAATACGAGATCTACCAGCTGATCCTCGACCTTGCCAAGGAGGGGAAGGGTGTCATCATGGTGTCCTCCGAAATGCCGGAGCTGTTGGGCATTTGTGACCGTATTCTGGTCATGTCCGGCGGTGTTCTGGCCGGCGAGGTGGATGCCCGGAACACCAGCCAGGAGGAGATCCTGACGCTGGCAGCCAAATATGTGTAAGGAGGAGCGCACTGTGAATCAAGAAACGAACGTACAGGAAGCCCGTGTCCGGCAGCCGTGGACGGCCCAGCGGGTGGGAGACATCCTTTTAAATAACGCATTGCTCATCATCATGGCCATTGCGGTCGTTTACATCGCCATCAAGAACCCCAACTTCATCAAACCCGCATCCCTCATCAACATCCTCTCCCAGACGGCGGCCTATCTGCCTGCCGCATTGGGCATCGGCGGCTGTATTGTGCTGACCGGTACCGACCTGTCCGCAGGCCGTGCCGTGGGTATCACCGCCTGTATCTCTGCGTCTCTGCTGCAAAACGCCGCTAACATGGCCAACAAGATGTGGCCGCAGATCGGTACTCTGCCCATTTCCGTGGTCATTGTGCTTGCCATGCTCATCGGCGCGGCGATCGGCTGCTTCAACGGCTTCTTCGTGGCAAAATTCAAGCTGCATCCCTTCATCGTGACGCTGGGCACGCAGCTGATCCTCTACACCGTACTGCTTTTGTATGTCCAGCAGGGCAATAACAAGGGTATGGCCATCTCCAATCTGGACCCGTCCTATACCGGCTTTGTCAAGGGCAGCCTGTTCAGCATCGGCGGTACGCCCATTCCCAACTATGTGCTGTTCGCCATCGTGCTGACGGCGGTCATGTGGTTCGTCTGGAACAAGACCACCTTCGGCAAGAATATGTTCGCTCTCGGCTCCAACGAGGAGGCCGCCAGAGTTTCCGGCGTCAATGTGTTCGGCGTGACGGTGGGCGTTTTCGCCCTGGCCGGCGCTATGTATGGTTTTACCGGCTTCATCGAGGGCGCACGTATCGGCTCCAACACGGCCAACACCGGCCTGAACTATGAGTTGGACGCAATCGCGGCCTGCGTCATCGGCGGCGTGTCCTTCGTGGGCGGCATCGGTAAGATCAGAGGTATCGTTATCGGCGTTGTCATGCTGCGGCTGATCTTCGTGGGTCTGACCATGGTGGGTGTGCCGCAGGATCTGCAATACCTCATCAAGGGCGCTATCATCCTGTTTGCCTGCGCACTGGATATGCGGAAATACCTTGTGAAAAAATGATCTGCGACAAAGATGGCCCGCCTTTGCGAGCCATCTTTGCTTTATCTGGAACTTTTTGCGGCGAAACGGCGGCAAAAACCGCCGTTCTTCCTGCAATCCAGCCAATTCACGTTCGGACTACCCCTTGAACTCGAAAAACATGGACATACCGTTTCGCTTCGCTTCACTTCGTGGTATAATAGCCGCAAAAGAGGCTGCTATCGGATCGCTGCTTTTCCATCCGGCAAAGCCGGAGGACCGGGCGGCGGAGGTGCCGTAGACAAGAAAGAAGGTCGGAGCCATGGAACTGTACCGGGTGCTGTTGGTAGATGACGAGGAGGATATCCGTGAGGGTATCAGCCGGAAAATGGACTGGCTGGGGCTGGGATTCTCTCTGGTGGGGGAGGCCGCCAACGGTCAGGACGCTTTGGAACTGGCGGAGAGTCTGCGGCCTGACGTGATCCTGACGGACATCAAGATGCCGTTTATGGACGGACTGGAGCTGTGCCGCATTTTGACAGACCGGCTCCCGGCGGCCCGGTTCGTGGTCTTTTCCGGTTTTGATGCGTTCGAGTACGCCAAGCAGGCCATCCAGATGAACGTGGTGGAGTACATCCTGAAGCCCATCAACGCCGATGAGCTGTCCGCCGTGCTGCGGCGGCTGAAGGACCAGCTGGACCGGGAGCGGGCGGAACGGCGGAACGTGGAGCTTCTCCGCAGCCGCTATACGGAAAACCTGCCTGTTTTGCGGGAGTTGTTCTACGCCAATCTGCTGGACGGGCACATCGAGCCGGGAACGGAGCGGGAGCGGGCGGCGCGTCTGGACATCGACCTTCAGGGCGAGGAATGGGCGGTGGGCCTTGCCTACATCGGCAGCGACCGGAGAGACGCCCTGTCCACATTGTCCGTCCAAAAGCTGCTGGAGGAATCCCTGACGGCGGATCGGTGCCGCCTCACCCTGTATAACGACTGGGTAGCGGTGATCGTCAGCCTGACGGAATCGTTTACCATCTATGACCTGATCCGCGTGCTGGACCGGGTCTGTACATTGGCGGCATCCTATCTGGGCCTGACGCTGACGGTGGGCGTGGGCGCCCCCTGCAAAGAGCTTTCCGGGATGGCGCGGTCCGCAGCTGAAGCGAGAACGGCGCTGGAATACCGCTCCATGGTGGGCCGGGGACAGGTCATCTACATCGGAGACCTGGAGCCGGACGGCGGTCAGGTGCTCACCTTTGAAGAAGCGGACGAGCGGACCCTGACTGCGGCGGTGAGGCTGGGCAGCGAACAGGAAGTCCGGGACGCGGCGGCGGCTCTGGCGGGCAAGATCCGGGAGGCGAACCCCTCCGCCGGACAGTACAACCTGTTCCTTATGGAACTGGTGACGCACCTGATGAAAATGACCCGGCGCTCCGGCGTGGGCGTGGAGGAGGTTTTCGGCACGGGCTTTTCCTTACCCATTCAGGACTCCGCGCTGCCCAGTCTGGAGGAACTGGAGGGCTGGTGCGCGGAGCGTTATCTGCGGCTGCGGACGCTGATCCGCCGCCGCCAGACGGATTCGGCGGGACAGACGGTGGAAACGGCCAAGGAGTATATCCGGCAGCATTACGCGGAGAGCGACCTGTCGGTGGAAAAGCTGTGCGCGTATCTGCATTTAAGTTCCACCTATTTTTCCACGCTGTTCAAACGGGAAACGGGGACCAGCTTCACAGCCTATGTTACCACGGTGCGAATGGAGGCGGCTGCGGAAGCGATCCGCGGCACAGAGGAGAAAACGTATCTCATCGCCCAGCGGTGCGGCTATGAGGACCCCAACTATTTCAGCTATGTGTTCAAGAGGCATTTCGGCGTGACACCGACGAAGTACCGCAGCGAGGGTAAGTGACGGACGGAGAGAGGAGCCACCTGTGGATAAGAAACCTTCCGGCTTTAAAGCAAGGTGGAAAGCGCGGTATCACCATGCCAGTATTCAGTTGATCCTGTCCATCGCCTTTACGGCGGTGGCCGTGATTGGAATGCTGTTTCTGGGGATGGCGCTGCTGCTGCGCTTTTCCTCCTCCGCCAACGAGATGGCGGCGGAGAGCAGCCAGCGTGTGCTGGCACAGGTGAACTGGAATCTGGACAGCTATCTGCGGAACATGATGCGGGTATCCGACACGGTGTACTACCGGGTCATCAAGAGCGCGGATCTGGAGCAGAGTGACACGGCGCAGGAGCTGCACGACGCTTTGAAGCTGCTGTACGCCAAGGACCGGGATGTACTGGTGTCTCTGGCGGTGTTTGACGAGAACGGCGAGCTGATCTCTGGCACGCCCCTGACAGAATTAAAAAACAGCGTGACGCCCAGCCGTGAGGGGTGGTTCACCGCCGCCATGGAGCGCATTGAAAACCTGCATTTTTCCACGCCTCATGTGCAGCACCTGTTTGATGATCCCGACGCGCGGTATCATTGGGTGGTGTCCCTCAGCCGCCATGTGGAGCTGACCCGGGGCGGCGTGATCCAAAGCGGCGTGCTGCTGGTGGATATGAACTTCAGCGGCATTGAGCAGATCTGCAAGGATGTATCCTTTTTCGACGGGCAGGGTTATCTCTACCTGATCGATGGAAATGGAGAGATCATCTACCACCCCCGTCAGCAGCTTCTCTATGCGGGCTTGCAGGAGGAAAACAACCTGATGGCCGCCGGGTATTCCGACGGGACGCATACGGAGATCTTTCAGTCCCAGCGCCGGCAGGTAACGGTGAAAACAGTGGGCTACACCGGCTGGAAGCTGGTAGGCGTGGTGCCGGCGGAGACGCTGCGGGACAATTACAGTCAGCTTTTGCTGTTTGCCCTGTTTATAGTGTCCTTCTCCATCTTCCTGCTGGTATTCGTGAACCTGCGGCTTTCGGAATGGATCACAGCACCTATGAAAAAGCTGGATCATGCGGTGAGAGAGCTGGAAAAGGGTGTGGAGTCCGTTGACTTCAATGTGGACGGCCCCTATGAGGTGGAGCATCTGAGCCATTCTGTGCAATCCATGATCTCCACCATGCGGCACCTGATGGAGGATGTTCTCCGTCAGGAGGAGGAAAAGCGCCGCAGCGAGCTGGACGTGCTGCAATCCCAGATCAATCCCCATTTCCTGTACAATACGCTGGACAGCGTGGTGTGGATGACGGAAAACGGCCGGACACAGGAGGCTGTGGTCATGCTGACGGCGCTGGCCCGGTTTTTCCGGATCTCGCTCAGTAAGGGCAGCAACATCATTCCCATCGGGGACGAGATCGAGCATGCCCGGAATTATCTGACCATCCAGAAAATGCGCTATAAGAATAAGTTCTCTGCCGACATTTCCGTGGAGCCGGGGGTGGAGAAGCTGTATACCATCAAGCTCATCATCCAGCCGATTCTGGAAAACGCCATCTATCACGGCATGGAGTATGCCGACGGTGACGGCGAGATCCACATCCGAGCCTTCCGCGAGGAAGAAACGGTGGTCATCGAGGTGGAGGACAACGGGCCGGGTATGTCGGAGGAAATCGTGGAGCAGCTTTTGAAGCCCACCAGGGATGTGAGTGTCCCGAAGGCAAAGGGCTCCGGTATCGGCTTCCGCAATGTTCACCAGCGGATCCAGCTGACCTTTGGCAGCGCTTATGGCCTGACCATCCGCAGCGAGCCGGATAACGGGACGGTGGTGCGGATCTGCCTGCCTGTCTTGGAGGAAGAGGACGCCCGGAAGTACCGGAAGGAGGGGGAGCGGTGAGCCGGAAAGTATTATTGCAGCTGGTGCTTCCCTTGATTGGATTGAGTGTGCTGTTCTGGCTGCTGGCCTTCGCTCCCGGCGATAAGCATCACCAGCCAGCCCTGCTGGAAATGTCCGTTATTCTGCGGGATGGAGACGGCAATGTTTCCGCCATGCGAAAGGGCATGGAGCAGGCGGCCAAGGATCTGAACGTGGAGCTGCGCTTCCTGACCCCGGCGGAGGACAACAGTGCCGTTGAACAGGTGCAGTTGCTGGAACATGAGGTGTCGGGAGCGGCTCCGGCCATTCTGCTGATACCGGCGGACCGGGAGGCGCTGGGCGAGGCGGTATCCGCCGCCGCAGGAAAGACGACCCTTGTGACGGTGGAGAGCGATATGACTGCGTGGGGAGCCGATGCCTCTATCAGTATGGATCATCAGGCCCTTGGCGAGGCGCTTGGGAAAGCGGCGCTGAACGGTGTGCCCTTCGGCGGCACGGTGCTGCTGCTGGACAGCCTGCCCGGGGACAACGGCGTGCGGGAGCGTATGGAAGCGGCTAAGGCACTTTTGGAAGAAAAGGGCCGGCAGGTGCGCATTTACCGGTGGACCTCTGACAGTACAGCCTTCGCCAATATTTTGCGGGTCGAGCGCCCGAAGGCCGTGATCGCCTTTGAAGCAGCTGCGCTGACGGAAATGGCGGAGCTGTCACGGGGAGAGGAAGCTTTCCCACTGCTCTATGGCTGCGGCTCCACCGCCGGCATCGCCGCCGCGCTGGAAAAGGGACGTGTGACGGCCATTGCGGCGGTCAACGTGTTCTCTGCCGGGTATCTGGCAGTGGAGGCTGCGGCAAAGCTGGCCCGGCATGAAAGCTGGACGGGGGCCTCCTCTGTGGGTTTTTCCATCGTCCGGCAGGAAACGATGTACAGCAGCGATAATCAGAAGCTGCTGTTCCCTGTGACCTGAGACAGGAAGGAGAGAAGACGGATGAAAAGAATCGGTTGTCTGATCGCCGCACTGTCTCTGCTGATGACGCTCTCTGCCTGCCATACAGGCGGGGAAGCTGAGCCAACGCTCCGGATCGGCGTGGCGCTGTATCAGCAGGAGGACACATTTATTGAGACCGTGACCAGAGAATTGCAGCGGGTAGCCCTGGAGAAAGAACAGGCGCAGAACTGCAAAATCAACTTATATATCACCGATGGAAAAGAGAGCCAGACCAGCCAGAATGAGCAGGTGGACCGCTTCCTGGAAAGGGGATATGACGTGATCTGCGTCAACATCGTGGATCGCACGGCGGCGGCGGTGATCGTCGACAAGGCACAGGCTGCGGGGGTGCCGGTGATCTTTTTCAACCGGGAACCGGTGGAGGAGGATCTGCGCCGCTGGAAACACGCCTACTATGTGGGCCTTCCGGCGGGAGATGCCGGAGTTTTACAGGGTGAGCTGGTACTGGACGCATGGCGGACCCAAAGAGACACGCTGGACCGTAACGGCGACGGCGTGATCCAGTATGTGATGCTGGAGGGAGAACCGGGACATCAGGACGCCCTGCTCCGGACGGAATACTGTATCTCCACCCTGGCAAACGCAGGTGTCTCTGCGGAAAAGCTGGCCAGTGACGCAGCCAACTGGCAGCGGGGCCAGGCCAGCGTCAGTATGCGCCAATGGCTGCAGGAGTTCGGAGAGAACATCGAGGTAGTCTTTGCCAATAATGACGACATGGCATTGGGAGCGATTGACGCCTGCGCGGAGGCCGGCCTGGACAAGCGCTCCATGCCCTTCATTGTAGGCGTAGACGCCACGCCGCCAGCCTTGGAGGCACTGCGGGAGGGAACGCTGAAGGGGACCGTCCGCAATGACGCTGTCGGATTAGCAGAGAACATGATGGAGCTGGCCGTTTCCCTATCCGTGGATGGAGAACCTTCTCAGGATCTGGAATTGACGGATGAGCGGTATGTGTGGCTGCGGTATGAGGCGGTCACAGCGGAAAGTTTAGAGGATCAGGCCGTTTCATAAGAACGGCGGACATAGAATAGAAGCCCGCAGAGGGTTGGATGTACGAAGAAAACAAGGAGGCGCGAGGTATGACATATACAGGGCTGGAGACCTATGTGCAGCAGGCTGCATTTCATAAAACGCTCACTCGGCTTTATGGTGCGGAGGGGGCAGAAAAGGCCCATTCCCGCTGCACGGAGGTCATGGAGGAGTTTTATAAGATCTTTGACCGTTCGGCGGAGGCGCTGTTCAGCGCACCCGGCCGTACGGAGATCGGAGGAAACCACACCGATCATCAGAAGGGCTGCGTACTGGCCGCCTCTGTTGATCTGGATATTCTGGCGGCCGTGGCGCCTACGCAGAGCGGGATCATCCGGGTGCTGTCTCAGGGATATCCCATGATTGAGGTGGATCTCCGCGAGCTTGACCCGAAGGAGGAAGAGATCAATACCTCAGCGGCGCTGATCCGGGGCGTAGCGTCCTGCATGAGCGCCATGGGCTGTGATCTGCGGGAGCGGGGACTGGATGTGTACATGACCTCCACCGTCCCCAAGGGCAGCGGTTTGAGTTCTTCCGCTGCCTATGAGGTGCTGATGGGGACCATGCTCAACGAACTTTTCTGGGAGGGGCGCTGCACGGCGGTGGAGCTGGCCCAGATCGGCCAGTACGCGGAGAATGTGTTCTTCGGAAAGCCCTGTGGTCTGATGGATCAGATGGCCTCCTCCGTGGGCGGCGTGGTATCTATTGATTTCGAGAATACGGCCCACCCGGCGGTGGAGCAGCTGGATGTGGATCTCCACGCCTACGGCTACGCCCTGTGCATTCTGGATTCCGGCGCGGGCCACGAGGATCTGACCAATGAATACAGCGCCATCACCAACGAGCTGCGGGCGGTCTGCCGCGTTTTTGACAAAGAGGTGCTGCGGGAGGTGCCGGAGGAAGCGTTCCTTGCGGAACTGCCCAAGGTCAGAGCAGCGGCAGGGGACCGGGCGGTAAACCGGGCCTTCCATGTCTATGCGGAAAACCGCCGGGCACTGGCGGAAAAGGAGGCGCTCCGTCAGGGGGATTTTGACAAGTTCCTTGCATTGGTGCGGGAGTCCGGCCGGTCCTCCGCCATGTATTTGCAGAATGTCATCCCCACCGGAAGCACGGCGGCGCAGGAACTGATGGTGACTATCGCCCTGTGCGAGCGTATTCTGGAGGGGCGGGGCGCTGTCCGTGTCCACGGCGGTGGCTTCGGTGGTACCGCCCAGGCCTTTGTGCCGCTGGATATGTTGGACACCTTCAAGAAAGCGACGGAGGCGGCGCTGGGTCAGGACTGCTGCCATGTGGTGATGATCCGTCCGGCGGGCGGCGTCAGATTGGGATAAGGAGAACAGACGCATGAGTTACCAAGCCATCAAGGACCTGGTGGGCTACGCCCTCCGCACGGGACTGATCGATGAATATGATCGCCCCTGGGCGGTGAACGAGCTGCTGAAGGCTATGGGGATGGATGCATGGGAGGAGCCGGCGGAAACGCATGAGCGCCCCTTAGAGGACATCCTGAAGGAGCTGCTGGATGACGCGGCGGCCTGGGGACGGATCGAGGATGATACCACGAACCGGGATCTCTTTGACACGGAGCTGATGGGGCGGCTGACGCCCCGGCCCTCTCAGGTCATCAGCGAGTTCCGGCGGCGATATCAGGCCGACCAGAAGGACGCTACGGACTGGTTTTACCGTTTCAGTCAGGACACGGACTACATCCGGCGCTATCGCATCGCAAGGGATGTGAAGTGGAAGGCAACCACCCCCTACGGGGAGCTGGATATCACCATTAACCTCTCCAAGCCGGAGAAGGACCCCAAGGCCATCGCGGCGGCGAAGGCGGCACCTCAGACCAGTTATCCCAAGTGCCAGCTTTGCCGGGAAAACGAGGGCTACGCGGGACGGCTCAACCATCCCGCCCGGCAGAACCACCGGATCATCCCCATTACCATCAATCAGGAGGACTGGTTCCTCCAGTACAGCCCCTACGTCTACTATAACGAGCACTGCATCGTTCTGAATGGGCATCACACCCCCATGAAGATCGACAAAGCCACCTTCCGCAAGCTGCTGGACTTCGTTAAGCAGTTCCCCCACTACTTTGTGGGCAGCAACGCAGATCTTCCTATCGTGGGCGGCTCCATTCTGAGCCATGACCATTTCCAGGGCGGCTGCTACACCTTTGCCATGGAGAAGGCCCCCATTGAGCGGCCCATCGCCTTCCGGGGCTTTGAGGATGTGGAGGCGGGCATCGTCAAGTGGCCTATGTCCGTGATCCGGCTCCGCTGCGAAGACGATCAGCGTCTTGTGGAGCTGGCAGACCGCATCCTCACCGCATGGCGGAGATATACGGACGAGGCGGCCTTTGTGTTCGCGGAGACCGACGGTGAGCCCCACAACACCATCACCCCCATCGCCCGGATGCGGGACGGAAAGTTTGAACTGGATCTGGTGCTGCGGAACAACATCACCACGGAGGAATACCCTCTGGGCGTGTATCACCCCCATCAGGAACTGCACCATATCAAGAAGGAGAACATCGGCCTCATCGAGGTCATGGGCCTTGCAGTGCTTCCCGCCCGGCTGAAAGCCGAGCTGAACGGCGTGGCCCGGGCGCTGGCCCGTGGCGAGGACCTGCGGGCTGATGAGACGCTGGCAAAGCACGCAGACTGGGCCGAGGAACTGAAAAGCCGCTATACGTTTACCGAGGAAAACGCGGAGGAGATCCTGCAGCGGGAGGTCGGCGCAGTGTTCGCCACGGTTCTGGAACACGCCGGCGTTTACAAGTGTACACCGGAGGGCAGGGAAGCCTTCTTAAGATTTGTTCAGAGCGTGTAAGCTGGATATAGACGTGAAAAAATAAGGAGGACGTGTATATGAAAACCATTCTGGTGGCCGGCGGAGCCGGCTATATCGGCAGCCACATGGTAGCGCTGCTGGTCAAGCGGGGCTACGAGGTCGTGGTGGCGGACAATCTGCGCACCGGACACTGGCAGGCCGTCAAGGGCGCGCGGAAGATGTATGTGGGTGACTTGCGGGACGGCGCGTTCCTGCATCAGATCTTCACGGAAAACAAAATCGACGGCGTCATCAACTTCGCGGCATTTTCGCTGGTGGGCGAGAGCGTGACCAACCCGCTGAAGTACTACGGCAACAACGTGGAGGGCGCGGTGTCCCTGCTGTCGGCCATGCAGGCTCACGGCGTGGACAAGATCGTATTTTCTTCCACGGCGGCGGCCTACGGCGAGCCGGAGAAGCAGCCCATTGAGGAAGGGGACCGCACGGAACCCACCAATCCCTACGGCGCGACGAAACTGGCCATTGAAAATATGCTGAAGTGGTGCGACTGCGCCTACAACATCCGCTATGTGGCGCTGCGCTACTTCAACGCCGCTGGTTCCGACACGGAGGCAGGCATCGGCGAGGATCACAACCCCGAATCCCACCTGATCCCGCTGGTGATGAAAACAGCCTTGGGTCAGCGGGATCACATCGGCATCTTCGGCGAGGACTACCCCACGCCGGACGGCACCTGCGTGCGGGACTACATCCATGTGAAGGACTTGGCGGAGGCTCATCTGCTGGCACTGGAATATCTGGAGCGGGGCGGCAGCAGTGACGTGTTCAATCTGGGCAACGGCGCAGGTTATTCCGTGCGGGAGATCATCGAAACGGCCCGCCGGATCACCGGCAAGGAGATCAAGGCCGTTGTGGAGCCCCGCCGGGGCGGCGACCCCTCTGTCCTGATCGCCTCCAACAAGAAGGCTGCCGAGGTTCTTGGTTGGAAGCCTGTTCTGGGTCTGGATCAGATCATTTCCGACGCGTGGGCGTGGCACAGCGGCCATCCCAACGGCTATGAGGGATAAGAGATGTATCGACTGAAGCCGTTTGGCGTGCTGAATGGCAGAGAGGTGCCCGTCATTGAGTTGTTCAGTGACAAATGTGCCGTGGAGCTGCTGCCCTACGGCGCGGCTGTCCGGGCTATCCGCGTGCCGGATCGAACCGGCAAACTGACGGACATCTGCCTTGGATATGACGAACTGGAGAGCTACCGGACGCTGGACGCCTGCTTTGGCGGAACCATCGGCCGCTGCGCCAACCGCATCGGCGGGGCACGGTTCACCATCGACGGCAGGTCGTACCGCGTCACGGCCAACGAGGGGGAAAACTGCCTCCACGGCGGAATCGAGGGCTTCCACAAGAAACTGTGGGAATTTACCTGCGAGGAAAACGCAGTCACCTTCTCCTACACCTCTCCTGACGGCGAGGAGGGCTTTCCCGGCGCTGTCCGGGTGGAGGTCACCTACCGACTGACGGGCGACCAACTTACCATCGCCTACAAGGCGGCGGCGGAGCAGAGCACGGTGGTGAATCTCACCAACCATACCTACTTCAATCTGGGCGGCCACAGCAGCGGCACAGTGGAGGATCATGTGCTGACCCTGCGGGCCAGCCGGTATACGCCCATGGACAGCGGGAATATCCCCGTGGGGACGCTGGCGCCGGTGGAGGGAACGCCGCTGGATTTCCGGACACCTGCGGCATTTGGGAGCCGTCTCCACGATAAAGCCTTTAACGGCGGGCGGGGATACGACCACAACTATGCGCTGGACGGCGGAGAAGGCCCGGTGGCGGAGCTGTGGTGCCCCGCCACCGGCATCGGTCTGGAAATGACCACCTCGATGGAGGGGATGCAGCTCTACACGGCGGGCTGGCTGACGGAGCGCGGGGGAAAAGACGGCGCGGTCTACGGTCAGGCTCACGGCGTCTGTCTGGAGACGCAGTATTTCCCCAACGCGGTGAACTGCCCGGCGTTCCCGTCGCCGATCCTGCGCAAGGGCGAGACACTGCAACAGTGGACGGCGTTCCGCTTCTTTGCACGATAAAATAACGATATAGCCAAAAAGGACAGTGCTTAAAAAGCACTGTCCTCAGCGTGTCGAAAAAGCCTTTTCTCCCCCGCGCGGGGCAGGAATACACCGTCGGCCCAGCCGGTTTCCGTGCGCTTTGCGCCCGGAAA
>OGOD01000883.1_pt1 | contig 22613 bp, 16 predicted proteins | sample 1573631 | NCBI WGS metagenome assembly OGOD01 (sample SAMEA2581895, study PRJEB24529) | metagenome | biome: Human gut stool | place: China | collected 2011
TTGGGAGAGCTGCTGAGCGCAGCGAAGCTGAGAGGGCGAGGACGCTTTCCAGAGGGAATTTTTTATGAACGAATCGGAAAAGATCGACCCGCGGGAGCTCAGCCCGCTGGCACTGGCCTTTGTGGGCGACAGCGTGCTGGAACTGCTGGTGCGCCAGCGGCTGGCAGAGCATCACCGGCTGTCGGCCGGGCGCCTGAACGCCGAAAAGGTCAAGTATGTCTCGGCCCGGGCGCAGTTCCGGGAAGAGCAGCTGCTGGAGCCGCTGTTCACCGAGGACGAGCTGGCCATGTTCAAGCGGGGCCGCAATGCCAGCAAGGCCAGCGTGTCCAAGCACGCCTCCCCGGAGGAATACCGTGCCTCCACCGGCTTTGAGTGCCTGCTGGGCTGGCTGTACCTGAATGGGCAGCTGGACCGGGTGCACGAGCTGTTCGACACCCTATGGCAGCAGTTCGACCCCAACGAAACCAGATAACGCCGAAAGCCCGCTGCTTTCCGCACTGGAAAACAGTGCCGGAAGGCGGCGGGCTCTGCGTTTACGCCTGTGGTCCGGTCAGGCGCGGCGGGGCAGCATCAGCGGCTGTTTTTGGCGCTGCGGCTGTTCACGCTGTTCTTGGCGCTCTCATCGTCGGCACCCTTGGTGTACTGGTTGGGGTGCTTGTGCTCGTTGGCGGCGCTGTTGGTGGTCTGATTGCTGGTGCGGTTGGAAGTCTGGTTCTTGCAGTTGTTGCTGCGGTTCTCGGTACGGTTTTCCATCGTGAAGGATCTCCTTTCGGTTTTCAAGTGCGGGGGCGGTGTGCCCTCACAAAGCCTAGTGTGGCCGCGCAGGGCCGCTTTATGCATCCACAGGAGGAATGTACTATGCCTACGGAATATTTTGAGCAGCGGGAACGCGCCCTGCTGGGCCCGCGGTACGAGCAGCTGTATGCCGCCCCGCAGGAGGCCGCCGAGCGCGGCGTGACCGTGTCAGCCCTGCGCGCGATGCCGGAGCAGTTTGCGCAGAAAGCGGACTTCCCGCTGGAAGTGTCGCCTTTCTGCAAAGCGGCCTTTGTGGTGCATGCGCCGGAGTTCAAACCCGGACGCCACCCGTACCACCACGCGGGCGTGTTCTACTCGCAGGAGCCGTCGGCGTCCTCGGCAGCCCCGCTGCTGGGAGTGCAGCCCGGCATGCGGGTACTGGACCTGTGCGCGGCCCCCGGCGGCAAGAGCAGCCAGCTGGCAGCGGCTTTGCAGGGGCGGGGCGTGCTGGTGAGCAACGAATATGTGGCGGCCCGCGCCGAGATCCTGAAAAGCAACCTGGAACGCATGGGCGTGCCAAACGCGGTGGTGCTCAACGAGACGCCTGCCCGCATCGCGGAGGCCCTGCCGGAGTTTTTCGACCGGGTGCTGGTGGATGCCCCCTGTTCCGGCGAGGGAATGTTCCGCAAGGAGCCGGTGGCCCGGCAGCAGCACTGTGAAGCGCTGGTAAAGCAGTGCGCTGAGCTGGGTGCACAGATCCTGGACTGCGCCGCCGCCGCGCTGGCCCCCGGCGGGCAGCTGGTGTATTCCACCTGTACCTTTGCGCCGGAAGAGGACGAGGGGCAGGTGGCGGCCTTTCTGCAGCGGCACCCGGAATTCGAGCTGGCCGACGCGCTGGGCAATGTGGACTACACCTTTGGCAGCGAGGGCGAGGCCAACCGCACCGGAGGCCTGCCGCTGGATGTGCGCAAGGTGCGCCGCATCTGGCCCTGTCAGGGCGGCGAGGGCCACTTTATGGCAAGGCTGGTCAAGGCGGGCACGCCCCGTACCCTGCCTGCCGCAGGGGAGTACACCCCGGAAGAACTGCTCTGGCTGGACGCCGCAGCCGCCGCCGGTAAAAAGGGCAAGGGCAAGGGCGGCAAACCGGCCAGAGAGCAGGACGCCCGTGCGGCCCGCCGGGCCGACAGCCGCGCCTGCCGGGATGCCGTGCAGGGCGGGCGCAGCCGCAGCCGGGACGCCGGGGCAGGGGAGACCACCCCGGCCCAGAGCCTGGCCGCGTGGAAGGAGTTCGCGCAGGAGGTTTTCCCGGCACTGGCCGGACGTCCCGCCGTGGTGCACGGGGGCGGCGTGCTGCTGCCGGTGCCCTTCCCTCAGACCGGCCTGCATGTGCTGCGGGCCGGGGTGTTCGTGGGCAGCGTACAAAAAGGCCGCTTTGTGCCGGAGCACCACCTGTTCACAGCCTTCGGGGCGCAGTGCGCCAACCGCGAGGAGCTGACTCTGGCCGACCCCCGCTGCGTGGAGTACCTCTCCGGGCGGGAGGTGGAGGCACGCACCGCTGCCGACGGCTGGTGCTGCGTGACCGTGGACGGCTGGCCGCTGGGCGGCGGCAAGGTGTCCGGCGGGCGGGTGAAAAACCACTACCCCAAGGCCCTGCGGCTGCTGTAAGCGGCGGCAGAAAGCGCTTTTTTGCGCATTCGGCGGGAAAACAGGCCGGATAAGGCTTGAACGCGCAAAGCGATTGTGTTAGAATATTAAAGTTAGATTTTGTGTGCTGCCACAATGCGGGCGACCACAGCCCGTCTGCCCGCAGGCGGAGATCTCGATAAAATTTAGGAGGCTCATTCCCATGTCCGGACATAGCAAATGGAACAACATCAAGCGCAAGAAGGAAAAGACCGACGGCGCACGCGCAAAGGTCTTTACCAAGATCGGCCGTGAAATCAGCGTTGCCGTGCGTATGGGCGGCCCGAACCCCGCTTCCAACAGCAAGCTGGCAGACCTGATCGCCAAGGCAAAGCGTATGAGCGTGCCCAACGACAACATCCAGCGCATCATCAAGAAGGCTGAGGGCGGCGACAAGACCGAGTACGAGGCAATCACCTACGAGGGCTACGGCCCCGGCGGCGTGGCTGTCATGGTGGAGACCCTGACCGACAACCGCAACCGTACCGCTGCCGACCTGCGCCACTACTTCGACAAGAACGGCGGCAACCTGGGCGCTATGGGCTGTGTGGCCTTCCTGTTCAGCCAGAAGGGTGTCATCGACATCTCTCTGGAGGACAAGGACGCCGACGAGGCCATGATGGATGCTCTGGACGCCGGTGCCGAGGACTTTGACGCCAGCGAGGACGCTGCCGAGATCACCACCGATCCCGAGAACTACTCCGCTGTGGTCAAGGCTCTGGAGGAGAAGGGCTACGAGATCCTGTCCGACGACCTGGCCATGGTGCCCATGACCACCACTCGTCTGACCGACCCCGACCAGCTGAAGGCCATGGGCAAGCTGCTGGACGCTCTGGAAGAGAACGACGACGTGCAGAACGTCTGGCACAGCCTGGAGAACGAAGAGGACCTGCCGGAATAACCGGGAGCGCTTCGGAATAAGAACGGAAAAAGCTGCTTTTTGCGTGCACTGCACGGGAAGGGCAGCTTTTTTGTTTGCAGTGCCGGTGATTGAATTGAATGGTGCTTCGTGATATAATAAAAGAACAGAAGGAAGGTGCAGAGGATGAGCAACCGAGAATATGCCCACACATTATTGGATCGCATCCCGGAAAGCAGACTGGCCTACATTGTTTATTATCTGGAAGGTGCAGCGGTCCCGGATGAAGCTGAAACACCGAATGCGGAAACGCAGGAAGCCTTTGAGGAACTGGACAACGGCGGCGGTCATGCCTACAACGGACCGGTCGAAAATCTGATCAGCTCGCTGCTGGAGGACGAAAGTGCTTGAAGTAAAATACTCCACCCGGTTCAAAAAGGACCTGAAGGTATGCCAGAAGCGGCATTACGACATGAACCTGCTGCAGCAGGTCATCAACGTGCTGGCAGTCCCGGCGGCACTTCAGCCCCAGAACAAGGACCACAGCCTGACGGGCAGCTATATCCCGCATCGGGAATGCCACATTCAGCCGGATTGGCTGTTGATCTATTACCAGACGGATACCGAACTCTATCTGTATCGCACGGGAACGCATGCAGACCTGTTTGGATTGTAAGGCAGCACCCTGCCGCTCGATTGGAGCGGCAGGGTGCATTGTTTTAGGGCGGCAAAGCGGCGTTTCCAGAAACTTTCATGAAAAAACACCGGACGTGACGCATTTTCAGACGTCGAATTTGTGCGAAAACCATATCCTTTTGCGGGGGCCTGTGATATACTTCAGGGGAGAGGAACCAGAAAAAGGACAAGCGTGGAGGAAGTGCGGATGAGTGAACAGGAGCGGATCATGAACGTTGCCCTGCTGTGGGGCGGCTGTTTCTGCCTGACGGCGGCGTTCTGCCTGTCCATGGGAAACGACTACAACCGGGAAAAACGCAACTGGCTGATCTGGATGGAGCTTTCGGCGGCTGCGCTGCTGTGCTGCGATGCGGCCGCCTGGTTCGTGCAGGGCACGCCGGGGGAAGCAAGCCACCTCATCATGGTCGCCACCAACTTTGTGGTGTATGCGGGGCTGTATCTGGTGCTGTTCCTGTTCAACCACTATGTGGGCTGCTACCTGCGGGAGGACGGCCGTCTTTGCGCTCCGAAACGCAGCCGGGCGGTGGACATTACCTGCGCCGTGGGCATCGGGCTGGTGTTCGTGTCCCAGTTCAGCCCACTGTTCTACTACATCGACGCCCAGAACATCTACCACCGCAGCGATACCTTCCCGCTGTCCATGGTGCTGCTGCTCATCGGCATGGGCACAGAGACCACCGTGATGGCCCAGTTTTGCCAGAAACTCACGATGGGACGCCGCATCGCCATGTTCGGCTGTGTGGTCCTGCCGCTGTCGGTGGCAGCGTGTCAGGTGTTCCAGGACGACATTTCCCTCATCAGCCTGTCGGTGGGGGCATCCATGATCCTGCTGTTCGTGGTGGCCACCAGCGCCCAGAACCGGGAGCTGGCCGTCTCCGAACGGACCAAGGAGCAGATCCGCCAGCGTCTGGAGATCGCCACCATGCTGAACAGCTGCGTGGGCAAGCTGAACTCCGACACCGACATCGACGTGGGCATCAACAACCTGCTGGCCACTGTGAACGGCTATTTTCAGGCCGACCGCACCTATGTGTTTGAGATCGACCCGGACCGGGACGTGCTCATCAACACCTTTGAGTATATCTGCGGGCAGGAAGTAAGTGCCCAGATGGACAATCTGCAGGAGGTGCCTGTTTCGGTCATCGAGGTCTGGATGCAGAACTTCCGGCAGGGCCGTTCCTATTATATGTCCGATCTGGAGCAGGAGCGGGGCCAGCCCAGCTACGAGATGCTGAAGGCGCAGCAGGTGTGGCGCCTGCTGGCCGTGCCGTTGATGAAAGGCGGAGCCGTGGTGGGCTTTCTGGGTGTGGACAACCCCCGCGCGCACTACGATGACGCGACCCTGCTGGCGTCCATCCAGTTCTTTGTGACCAACAGCCTGGACCGCAAAAAGCAGCAGGCCTATCTGGAAAAGCTCAGCTACCGCGACATGCTCACCGGCCTGTACAACCGCAACCGATACATCGAGCGGCTGGAAGCCTACAAGCAGGTGCAGGATCAGCAGATCGGTGCCATCTACATCGACCTGAACGGACTGAAAAAGGTGAATGATGAGCAGGGCCACCGCGCCGGTGACGAGCTGATCGTGCGGGCGGCGGGCACCATTGCGGGCATTTTTGCCGAGGACGCCTACCGGGTGGGCGGTGACGAGTTCGTGGTGATCCTGCTGGATGTGAGCCGCGAGGAGTTTGCCCGCAAGACCGAGCAGCTGCGCCGCCAGATGCAGGAAAACAGCGTGGATGCGTCCATCGGCGGGGTATGGCAGGCCAGCACCGAGAACCTGGAGGACCTGCTGCGCCTGGCCGATGAGAACATGTACAGGGAAAAGAAGCGCTACTACAGCCAGGCCGATGCCGCCCGGAAACCGGAAAGCTGACCGGCCTGCACGGACAAAGAACGAAGAAATCCGACAAAGGTGTTCTATTCTGCTCACGCTTTGCTATAGCAGGGTGAATGATTTTCATCTAAATTGACAAATTTCAACCTGATTACTATAATTAAAAAAGTGTTTCTCGGTTATGGACGATGGTGTTTATGCAGCCGCAAGATGCCATCGTTTTTCTATTCGCTTTTTCTGTCCGTGTGCCAAGGACAGACGTCTGCACTGTGAGACGCAGATGCGGGAAAGTGCCTGGCTCAGACCGGGAACGCCAAAATAGTATTTCATTGATAGGAATGGAGTGGCATCAAACGATGGCAAAGTACATCATCAAGCGTGTCGCAATGGGCATCTTCAGCATCTTCATTGTGGCCACGGTTACCTTTTTTGTCATGAACTTGGTCCCCGGCGGCCCGTTCGTGGCAGAAAAGTCCATCAGTGCGGCTGCTCAGCAGGCACTGGCCGAGAAATACGGCCTGGACAAGCCGCTGGGTGCGCAGTACGTCAATTACATGAAGAGCCTGCTGCACGGCGACCTGGGCCTGAGCCTGCGTCAGCGCGGCCGCACGGTCAACGAGATCATCGCCAGCAAGCTGCCGGTGTCCTGCCGCCTGGCAGGCGTGGCGGTGCTGGTGGCCCTGTGCATCGGCATCCCGCTGGGCTGTATCTCGGCTTACAACCGCGGCAAGTGGCTGGACAATATCATCATCGTGTTCGCAACCTGCGGCATTGCGATCCCGAGCTTTATTTCCAGCGTGCTGCTGCTGTATGAGTTCGGTATGAACCTCAAGCTGCTGCCCACCGTGGGCCTGAACAGCGCTGCAGCGTATATCATGCCGGTCACCGCACTGGCGATCTACCCCTCTGCATACATCACCCGCCTGATGCGTTCCAGCCTGCTGGACGTCATGGGTCAGGACTACATGCGCACCGCCCGTGCCAAGGGCGTGTCCCAGTTCATGATCCTGTTCAAGCATGCGCTGCGCAATGCCATCCTGCCGGTCATCACCTACGTCGGCCCCATGCTGGCCAGCCTGATGACGGGCTCCTTCGTGGTGGAGAAGATCTTCTCCGTGCCCGGCCTGGGCCGCGACTTCGTGTCTGCCATCACCAACCGTGACTATACCCTGATCATGGGCACCACCATCCTGCTGTCCAGCATGGTCATCGTGGCCAACGTGATCGTGGATATCCTGTACAAGATCATCGACCCGCGCATCAAGCTGCAGTAAAAAAGGAGGAACGCGTTATGGAAAACATCAAAAAGAATCCTCTCAGCCTGCAGCTGAACGCTGACGACTTTCTGCCTGCCAGCAACGAGGAAAAGCAGAGTCTTGTGATCATGCGCGAGAGCGTCAACTTCTGGAAGGACGGTCTGCGCCGCCTGAAGAAGAACAAGATCGCCATGGTCAGCTTTGTGTTCATCATCGCCATTGCCATTTTTGCCTACCTGCTGCCTGCCGTGTGGCCCTACAGCTACTCGGAGCAGGTGAAGGGCAGCAACAATCTGGCACCGTTCGAGTACTCTGCCTCTGAGCAGGCCCGCATTGATGCCGGCGAAAAGGTATTCCCGCACATTATGGGCACCGACCGTATGGGCCGTGACTTTGCGGTGCGCATCATGATGGGCACCCGCGTGTCCCTGTCCGTCGGCCTGATCGCCTCGGTGCTGGTGCTGATCATCGGTGCCACCTACGGTGCTGTGTCGGCCTTTGCCGGCGGCTGGGTGGACAACATCATGATGCGTATCACGGATGTCCTGTACACCATCCCGGATATCCTGCTGATCATCCTGCTGGGCATGGCCCTGAAGGAGCCCCTGGAAAGTCTGGCCACCAAGCCCGGCTTCAAGTGGATGCAGACCCTGGGCCCCAACATGATCTCCATCTTCATCATCTTTGCTCTGCTGTACTGGGTCAGCATGGCGCGTATCGTGCGCAGCCAGATCCTGATCCTGAAGGAGAGCGAGTACGTCACCGCTGCCCGTGCACTGGGCGCTTCCAGCGGCCGTATCATCAAGAAGCACCTGCTGACCAACTGCATCGGCACCCTGATCGTGACCACCACCCTGCAGATCCCGGCTTCCATCTTCACCGAGAGCTACCTGAGCTTCATCGGTCTGGGTGTTGCAGCCCCGCTGCCGTCTCTGGGTTCTCTGGCCACCGATGCCGTCAAGGGCATGAACACCTACCCCCACCTGCTGATCGCCCCCGCACTGATGATCAGCGTGATGATCCTGGTGTTCAACCTGTTCGGTGACGGCCTGCGCGATGCCTTTGACCCGAAGCTGAAGAATTGATGAGGTGAACGAAGATGAGCGAAAAAATTCTTGATATCAAGGAAGAGCGCCTTTCCTTCTTCACCCCTGCCGGTGAGGTCAAGGCACTGAACGGCGTTTCCTTTGCGATGAACCAGGGCGACGTGCTGGGCATCGTGGGCGAGTCCGGTTCCGGCAAGTCCGTTACCGCTTACTCGGTCATGGGCCTGACCGCCTACCCCGGCAAGCTGGTGGGCGGCACCGTGTGGTTCAACGGCCACGAGATCGAGAAGATGAAGGAGAAGGACTTCCGCAAGATCCGCGGCAACGAAGTCTCCATCATCTTCCAGGACCCCATGACCAGCCTGAACCCGGTGTACACCATCGGCAACCAGATCGTGGAAGTCATCCGCCTGCACACCAAAAAGAGCAAGCAGGAAGCCTGGGCACGCGCCGAGGAGCTGCTGGAGCTGGTCGGCATCAACGAGCCGGAAAAGCGCCTGAAGCAGTACCCCCACGAGCTGTCCGGCGGTATGCGCCAGCGCGTGATGATCGCCATCGCCCTGGCCTGTGAGCCCAAGCTGCTGATCGCAGACGAGCCCACCACCGCGCTGGACGTGACCATCCAGGCACAGATCCTGGAGCTGATGCAGGAGCTGCGCAAGAAGCTGGGCATGAGCATCATCATGATCACGCACGACCTGGGCGTCGTGGCTTCCATGTGCGAAAAGATCGCCGTCATGTACGCCGGCCACATCGTGGAGTACGGCACCACCGACGAGATCTTCTACCAGCCGGGCCACGAGTACACCAAGGGCCTGATCAACTCCATCCCCAAGCTGAACACCGAGGTGCGTGAGCGTCTGGTGCCCATTGAGGGTACCCCCGTGGACCTGCTGAATCCGCCGGCCGGCTGCCCCTTTGCACCCCGCTGCAAGAACTGCATGAAGATCTGTCTGAGCAAGATGCCTCCGCGCACCGAGCTCAGCGACACCCACTATACCTACTGCTGGCTGCAGCAGAAGGCTGCATTTGAGAAAGGGGAAAAGGCAGAATGAGTGAACACAAGACGCTGGTTGAAGTCCAGCACCTGCAGCAGTATTTCCCCGCCGGCGGTGTGGGCAAGAACCGCAAGTACGTTCAGGCTGTGGATGACGTAAGCTTTGCCATCCGCAAGGGCGAGACCCTTGGTCTGGTAGGCGAGTCCGGCTGTGGCAAGACCACCACCGGCCGCACCCTGCTGCGCCTGTACGAGCCCACCGGCGGTAAGATCTACTATGACGGCAACCTGCTGTTTGATAAGGAAAACAAGATCGCCGTGGATATGCTGCCCTATCGCCGCCGGATGCAGATCGTGTTCCAGGACCCCTACGCAAGCCTGGACCCCCGCATGACCATCGGTGACATCGTGGGTGAAGGCATCGACATCCATCACCTGGCCGAGAACGAAAAGGATCGCCACGACAAGATCATTGCCCTGCTGGAGCGCGTGGGCCTGAACAGCGAGCACGCAAACCGCTACTGCCACGAGTTCTCCGGCGGTCAGCGTCAGCGCGTGGGCATTGCCCGTGCACTGGCTGTGAACCCCGAGTTCATCGTCTGTGACGAGCCGGTCTCCGCACTGGACGTGTCCATCCAGGCGCAGGTCGTGAACATGTTCGAGGACCTGCAGCAGGAAATGGGCCTGACCTACCTGTTCATCGCCCATGACCTGAGCGTGGTCAAGCACATCTCCAACCGCATCGGCGTCATGTACCTGGGCAAGCTGGTGGAGCTGGCCGACAGCTTTGAGCTGATCGCCCACAGCATCCACCCCTACACCCGCAGCCTGATCTCTGCCATCCCGGTGGCAGACCCCATCACCGCACGTCAGTCCAAGCGTATCGTGCTGCAGGGCGATGTGCCCAGCCCCCTGAACCCGCCGTCCGGCTGCCGCTTCCGCACCCGCTGCCCCTACGCAGACGAGCGGTGCGCCGCCGAGGTGCCGGAGTTCAAGGAAGTGACCAGCGGCCACTGGGCAGCCTGCCACCATCTGGACAAGGTGAAGTAAAAACACTTCATTCTTCTAAAAGATGAATACAGTTCATCTTTCGACTGAAATGTAGTAACGAAATGGTTACAGTCTCGCGTTTGGGCTTGTAACCAAAGCGCGAACGCATTATACTATTCGTGTTCCTCCGGAGGACAGGATGTTTTGGCAGACCGTGCTCCGGATCGAATATAGAGGCGGCTGGGGGAACCTGGCACACTCAATTTGATTTTAAGGGAAGGGATATTTACTATGAAACGCATTTCTCGTCGTAATTTCCTCAAGGTCGCTGGTGTCAGCGCCGCTGCTCTGGGCCTGGCAGCCTGCGGCGGCAGCAAGTCCGGTTCTACTGCAACCTCTGGTTCTGCTGCCGGTTCTACCGCTGGCGGCGTCAACACCGCTGGCTTCACCGTCCAGTATGGTTCTAACCCCGAGACTCTGGACCCCGCTCTGAACAGCGCAATTGATGGCGCTAACACCATCATCACCATCTTTGAGCCCCTGCTGCTGATCAACGAGAACAACGAGGTCGTCGGCGGCCAGGCTGAGAGCTGGGAAACCAGCGAGGACGGCCTGACCTGGACCTTCACCATGCGTGACGGCCTGAAGTGGAGCGATGGCACCGACCTGAACGCCAAGGACTTTGAGTACAGCTTCAAGCGTATGGTTGACCCCAATACCGCTGCTCCCTATGCAGAGACCTGCCTGGGCATGATCGACGGCTTTGAAGAAGCTGCCGGCTTCCCCGATGCAGACGGCAACCCCACCGCAGAGCCCAACCCCGATGCTCTGAACGTGAAGGCAAGCGATGACGGCAAGACCCTGACCATCGTGCTGTCCTACCCCTGCTCTTACTTCGACAAGATGGCTGCCTTTGCAACCATGAGCCCTGTCCAGCAGGCAACGGTTGAGGCCAACGGCGATGCATGGTGCACCTCTCCCGACACCTTCGTGTCCAACGGCCCTTACATGATCACCGACTGGACCCCCTCCGAGCGCATCGTGCTGACCAAGAACCCCAACTACGTTGGCGGCTGGGACAGCTCCAAGATCGTCTCTGACACCATCACCCTGCTGCTGCTGGAGGACTCTTCTGCTTCCTATGCAGCTTACAACAGCGGTGAGGCTGTCCTGGTCAAGGACGTGCCCACCGATGAGATCCCCAGCCTGACCAAGGCAGAGGACGGCGGCGACTTCTATGTTGACACCATCCTGGGCACCTACTACGTCAGCCTGAACCTGCAGCGTGATGCCTTCAAGGATGCCAAGGTCCGCAAGGCTCTGAGCCTGGCCATCGACCGTGACTACGTTGCCAACACCATCATGCAGGGCACCTACTCCGCCGCCGACAGCATCGTTGGCCCTGGCATCGTGGACGAGAGCGGTTACTTCCACGACAACGGCAATGCTCCCTACATCTCTGCCGACTACGAGGCAAACCTGGCCGAGGCTAAGAAGCTGCTGGAAGAGGCTGGCTACCCCAATGGCGAGGGCTACCCCACCATTGAGTACAGCACCAACGACGCTGGCTACCATGTGCCTCTGGCAGAGTACCTGCAGCAGGCTTGGGGCGATCTGGGCATCACCCTGACCATCAACAAGATGGAGTGGTCCTCCTTCACCCCCGCTCGCCGTGCAGGCGAGTACGACGTTGCCCGTAACGGCTGGGTCATGGACTACAACGATCCCTCCAACATGCTGGATCTGTTCTGCTCCGGCAACGGCAACAACGATGGCAAGTACTCCAACCCCGACTTCGATGCTGCCATCGATGCTTCCCGCGTTGCTGATTCTGCTGAGCACTTTGCACAGCTGCACAAGGCTGAGGACATCCTCATGGAGGATATGGGCTGCCTGCCGATCGCTTACTACAACGACTACTGGCTGCAGAGCCCCACTCTGAAGGGCACCTGGCACAGCCCCTACGGCTACTGGTACCTGCAGTACGGCTACATCGAGGGCTAATCGCCCCGGTGCGGCGTACAGCGTGAGCTGAACCGTAAATCACAGGCACCCCGCTTACCGGAAACGGCAGGCGGGGTGCCTTTTTGCGTGCAGGACCGAAAAACGGACGTCTTGCACACCCCGGTGGGCTATGATACAATAAAAGATGATCAAAGCACAAAGGGGAGAGAAGAATGGAGCAAAAACGCCTGTGTCCGTACTGCATGGGGGAGCTGCCCCCCGCCGCCGACAGCTGTGTGCACTGCGGCAAGGTGTTTGCGGGGCGCAACCCCGCCGGCTGCCTGCCCGTGGGCACGGTGCTGGCCGGGCGCTACACCGTGGGCGAGATGCGGAGCCTGGACGGGGAGGGCATCCTGTACCGGGGCGTGGAGAACCTGGGCTGCTTCCGGGTGACCATTAAGGAATATCTGCCGGTGACCCTGTCTGCCGAGCGGGGCGCGGACTGCATCCTGCAGCCCAAGACCGGCAGCGAGGTGCTGTTCAAGACCACCCGCATGGACTTTGCCGACCTGTACCGGGCGCTGGAGCGCATCACCCCGGCCACCGGGCTGGAAGCCGTGCTGGACGTGGTGGAGGCCAACAACACCGTGTATGCGGTGATGGAGAACCTGGGCGGCACCCCGCTGGACCAGTGGCTGGAAGCGCAGGGCACGCCGCTGCGCCCGGACGACGCCTGTGCCATGCTGCAGCCGGTGTTTGAGGGCGTGGCCGCCATGCACAAGATCGGGCTGGTGCACCGGGGCATCTGCCCGGAGAACCTCCGGGTGATGGCCGACGGCCGGTGCCGTCTGGCGGGTTACGCCACGGTGGGCCTGCGCACCGCCGGAAGCGGCCTGCGCGAGCAGCTGTACGAGGGGTATTCGGCCCCGGAGCAGTATTCCACCGCCGAGTTTGAGGGCCGCTACACCGACGAATACGGCCTTGCAGCGGTGTTCTACCGCATGGTGTGCGGGCAGGCCCCGGTGCCGGCCGCCCAGCGTATGGTGTCGGACTCCAACCCGCGCGCCCGCACCGTGAACAGCGCCGTGCCGGGCTATGTGTCGGACGTGCTGCAGATGGGCCTGCGGCTCAAGCCCATGGAGCGCATCCAGACCGTGCCGCAGCTGGTGCAGGCGCTCTCTTCCAAAGAGTACACCGAGGAGCTGGGCCGCACCATGAAGCCCGAGACCCCGGTGGGCCAACCGGAAGAAAAGGCCCATCTGCTCAGCATCAAGGGCCTGCTGGCGGGCATCCTGATCCTGCTGGCCATTCTGCTGGTGCTCATGGTGTGGACCATGGTGAGCCACAGCCTGCCCTCGGCGTCATCGGGATCGGTGGAGCCGGAACCGGCCAGCAGCGAGGTGCTGGAGCCCCAGAATCTGGTGCCCAGCTTCATCGGCATGGATTACGCCCAGGTGCAGAACAACCGGGAGTACACCGGCATGTACCTGTTCTACGTCACCGAGGAGTACAGCGACACCGTCCCGGCCGGGCAGATCATGACCCAGGAACCGGCGGCGGACACGGTGCTCAAGGCAGGGGAGACCATTCGTCTGGTGGTCAGCAAGGGCCCGCAGAAGGTGGAAATGCCCACCATCATCGGTTTCAGCCAGGACGCCGCCGTGCAGACGCTGCAGAGCCGCGGGCTGATCGCCAGCTGCTTTATGGTGGTGAACGACGGCTCCTATGCCGCCGGATGCGTGGTGTCGGCCAGTGAACCGGCGGGCGCACAGGTGGACGTGGGCACGGTGATCACCGTGTATATCGCGGCGGACCCCAGCGTGGAGATCACCACCCCGCCCGAGGAACCGGCAGCCACCGAACCCACCACGGCCCCGGCTGACCCGGAGACCCCCGCAGACGGCGGGGACCCTGCCGCCAACCCGGAGCAGGGGACCAAGTGAGCACGGAAGGATCGTTTTAAATCTGCAAATCCGGCAGGGCTGCGGCCTTGCCGGGTTTGTTTTTTGCCGGAGGGGAGCGCCGTTGCTGCGGCAGGCAAAACGGCTTCTGCGGGCAGAACGGGCGGCGGCCCCGGTGCTCCCCATAGTTCCGGGGTGGGAAACTGCGGCGGGTCATTTGTCCGCTCGTTTGTGTTGCAGTGCAACAAAAACGTTCCCGTCCGCAACAAATGTGCAATTCAAAAGCCGTGAAAATCGTTCATTTTTTCGTGCAATTTTGCCATTTTGGGGCCGGTCCGTCCGTCAATCAGCCGAAATTTCCGTACAGGCTTTTTTTCGTGCAATTACCCCCTTGAAATTTTTGGAAAACGTATATAATATAGGATTATAAGGACTGCCCAGCGGGCGCCTATTTTGTACTATAGGTTTCTGAAAAGTTGTGCGAGGAACACAGTCTCTAGTGAAGTGAGGAGGACGATTATGAGAAAAAAGTCCAAGAAGAAGCAGATCGTTGCGATGACGCTGGCCCTTTCGGTGCTCAGCAGCTCGGTTGGCATGTGCGGTGCCGCTGCAGCTACCGACCCCCCCCGGATGCTGATGGCTCTAACCTGCAGGTGACCATCGTCCCGCTGGCTGACAATACCGAAACCCCCGCCCCGACCGCCGAGAGCAAGACCCCGGCGCAGGAGGAGGAGACCCCTGCCGAGAAGGACCAGCCTGCCGCTTCCACCGGCGACAACACCGACCAGACCACCGAGGGCGAGGGCGAAGGCGACAACAACACCTCTTCCGACGATAAACCCACCATCGAGCGCCCGGAGCAGTCCGAGACCGTCGAGACCCTGCCCGGCACCGCCAAGGATAACATCGACCACATCAAGGGCGAGGACAAGGACGAAACCGAGGACAAGGGCGAGACCGGCGAGGAGACCCCCGGCACCGGCGATACGGACACGGAGGAAAAGGGCGAGACTGGCGAGGAGACCCCCGAAGAGACCCCGGAAAACCCGGAGGAAACGCCCGAGGAGACCCCGAAAGAGGATGACACCGACTACAGCTGTGCCTATGACCCGGACACCGGCCACTTCAAGGTCACCTTCAACATCAAGGAAGATGCCGAGGGCGACCAGACCATTGAGCTGAGCAAGGTGCAGGAAGTGGTGCGCAAGAACGGCGAAAGCTATCTTGACACGGACGAAGGCAAAGCAGCGCTGGAAGAAGCCCAGATGTGGGGCGACAAAACCATGAAGTACACCCATAATGGTGTTACTTACATCTATACGCTGGCCACCGGCACCGTGAGCCTTTATCAGGAACCCGGCTGCACCACGATTTTTGACATCTCCCTGTCCAACGGCTCCAAGCATACTTATGTGTACAAGGACAACAGCCTGACTGTTGCCACCCCTGACGTGAGCAATACCGACAAAACTGGTGTCACCGGCTTTGACGGACAGGAGTTGCCGAAGGAATATGCTGGCAATACGAACCTTGAGCTGAAGTACGATAAAAACGCTGCGTCCGGCTGCATGGAGGACTTGGTGGATGCTGCGCTGAAGGAGTACGGCGGCAACCATGATCAGAACCAGTTTCTTGATTCGGAAGGAAAGCTGACCACTCAGTCTACCAGAACGGATGTGCCTGCTGGTACCGAGGTGGAACTGATCAACGGTAAGTACTATGTAAAATCCGGCGATCACTACTATGGCGGCTTCAGCAAGAGCGATGTTCAGACCACTGAGGATGGAAAGACCGTTCTGATCAACGACAAAAACACTTCCACCCTTGCCTACAAAAAGACCAAGAACGGCAAGAAGGTTGAAAAGGACTATTACGTTGGCCCCTTTACCCACTCCAGCGGTGCTCTGATGACCCAGGATGTCCAGAAGGCACTGAAGCCGTACATGGAAGAAAAGGGTTACACTACTTACGACGACTACATTCTGGACTACTACCGGAAAGCTGATGGCTCCAAGTATGACAGCGTAAGTGAACTGCTGAAAAACGATTCCAAGGCTCTGAAGGAGCTGAGCCGTTCCGGAAAGAGTATGCCGGACAACCCCTCTACCGGAAACAACACCGTTAAGATGGACCCCTCCACCCTTTACGACAACTTCTACAAAAACGTTCTCAGCTTCAAGGTCGGCAATCAGGATACTGTGGATTCTGAGGCAGGCGGCAATGTGGATCACAACCACAGCCACGGCCAGTGGGCTGCCGACGGCACTCAGGAAACCATCGGTGACTACATGGCTGGTAAGCTGAACGAGACCGGTGCATGGGACAAAGCCAACGCCTACTTCAACACCCTGCTGGCCAGCGGCCTGACCGCTGACGAAGCCACCTGGGCTGCATTCGCCATGGCCACCAACATCGACTTCCAGAATGCAGGCAACGACTACCAGAACACCGCCTGGAACTGGTACGCCTCCATGGTGCTGCATCAGGCAGACGGCACCCTGGACCTGACCAAGACCGACGCCGACGGCAACGTCATCGGTGACGACGAGGGCGAGGGCCAGACCAGCTTCTACCTGTGGAAGTACGAGACCGACAAGAAAACCGGTGAAAAGGACACCATGTACTGCACCTATGTGGAGCCCACCTACACCACCAATGAGGATGGCGAACAGGTGCTGGAGAAGGACGGCTTCTACTGCTGGGTCAAGTACGACCCCTCCAAGGACAAGCTGACCTACACCGTCACCACCACCAACGGAAAGCTGAACATCGACTATGCCCTGCTGGAAAACGTGGTGTACTACCTGCAGGAAGCCATCGCCCCCGACGGCTACGACACCGACCCGGAGATCTACGTCATCTGCGATGAGGAGTCCTACAAGGAGCTGGAGGGCACCGAGGTGACCAACCCCGCTACCGGCGCTACCAGCAAGGTGACCGCAGACAGCTGGCTCGGCTCCATCCTCGGCGGCAAGACCCTGTCCATCAACTTCGTCAACACGGCCACCGTGCCCGATCCGGAACCCACGCCGGACCCGGACCCCGTGCCGCCCGTTGATCCGGATATCCCCGTGGACCCCGCCAACCCGGACAATCCCCCGGTGCAGGACGAGACCCCGAGCGATGAGACCCCTGTGACCCCGGAGAACCCCCAGAACCCCGCCGTGCAGGACGCCACCCCGGACGCCGCCGCCCTGCCCCAGACCGGCACCACCAGCTGGATGGCCGGTGTGCTGGCAAGCCTGGGCTCCCTGCTGCTGGCCTGCGGATGGTTCTTCACCCGCAAACAGTATTCCCCCAAGCACTGAGCACCCCTGAACCGCAGGAATCTCCGCACTGACGCATAAGAACCGCCGCATCCTGTGCCTTGCAAAAGGCCGCCGGGTGCGGCGGTTTTGGTTGTGTGCCGCGCACAGCTGCGGGGGTTCGCGGCGTTTCGCACAAGAAGCGGTGCAAAGCGGCTGTTATATTTGGCGCAGCTGTCACTTGAACATTTTTCAGTGCAGGGTATAATAAAGCTATCGGAACAAAGGCGTTCCGCAGGGGCATCGTCTGCCCTTGCGGGGCGCTTTTTTCGTTTTCCGGGGTGCGGAGGGTGCCGCGCCCGGCAGAGCACAATCTGGAGTGTCAAAAGGATGGGAAAGACTATGCAAAACTTTACAGAGCAAACGCACACCCTTGGCCTGTACGATCCACAGTTTGAGCACGATGCCTGCGGCATCGGCGCTGTGGTGGACATCAAGGGCCGCAAGAGCCACCAGACCGTGGACGACGCTTTGCGCATCGTGGAGCGGCTGGAGCACCGCGCCGGGAAGGACGCCGAGGGCAAGACCGGTGACGGCGTGGGCATTCTGCTGCAGATCAGCCATAAATTTTTCTCCAAGGTGGCCGATGAACGCAACATCCGCCTGGGCAACGAGCGGGAATACGGCGTGGGCATGTTCTTCTTCCCCCAGAACGAGCACATGCGCGCCCAGGCCATGAAGCTGTTCGAGGTGGTCACCCGCAAGGAGGGGCTGGAGTTCCTGGCCTGGCGCAAGGTGCCCGTGGACCCGGACGCCGTGGGCCAGAAAGCCCGCGACTGCATGCCCTCCATCTGGCAGTGCTTCATCAAAAAGCCCGCCAAGGTGAGCAAAGGCATCGACTTTGACCGCAAACTGTATGTGGTGCGCCGGGTGTTCGAGCAGGCCAGCAACGGCACCTATGTGCCCAGCCTGTCCAGCCGCACCATCGTCTACAAGGGCATGTTCCTGGTGCACGACCTGCGCCGGTTCTACGCCGACCTGCAGGACCCCGACTACGAGTCCGCCATCGGCATGGTGCACAGCCGCTTCTCCACCAACACCAACCCCAGCTGGATGCGTGCACACCCCAACCGGTTCATCCTGCACAACGGCGAGATCAACACCATCAAGGGCAACACGGACGCCATGCTGGCCCGGGAGGAGAGCATCTCCAGCCCCATCCTGCAGGACGACATGAACAAGATCCTGCCCATCATCAACACCTCCGGCTCGGACTCCGCCATGCTGGACAACGCGCTGGAATTCATGGTGATGAACGGCATGGACCTGCCCCTGGCCGTGATGATCACCATCCCGGAGCCGTGGGAGAACAACAAGAACATCAGCCCCAAAAAGCGGGACTTCTACCAGTATTACGCCACCATGCTGGAGCCGTGGGACGGCCCCGCCGCCATCCTCTTCTCGGACGGCGACGTCATGGGCGCGGTGCTGGACCGCAACGGCCTGCGCCCCAGCCGCTACTACATCACCAAGGACGGCCGCATGATCCTGTCCTCCGAGGTGGGCGTGCTGGAATGCGCCCCGGAGAACATCCTCGTCAAGGACCGTCTGCGCCCCGGCAAAATGCTGCTGGTGGACACCGTCAAGGGCGAAGTGGTGGATGACGAGAAGCTGAAAGAGTTCTACGCCAGCCGCGAACCCTACGGCGAATGGATCGACCGCAATCTGGTGGAGCTGGCCAAGCTGCGCATCCCCAACGTGAAGGTGGAGGGCTACACCGGCGACCAGCTCACCCGCCTGCAGAAGGTGTTCGGCTACAAGTACGAGGACGTGAACACCCTCATCCTGCCCATGGCCCGCACCGGCGCGGAGCCCTCCGGTGCCATGGGCACCGACACCCCGCTGGCCGTGCTCAGCAGCCAGCATCCGCCGCTGTTCAGCTACTTCAAGCAGCGGTTCGCACAGGTCACCAACCCCCCTATCGACGCCATCCGCGAAAAGGTGGTCACCTCCACCAGCGTGTACATCGGTGCCCACGGCAACCTGCTGGAGGACAAACCCGAGAACTGCAAGGTGCTCAAGGTGCACAACCCCATCCTGACCAGCACCGACCTGCTCAAGATCAAGTACATGAACGTGCCGGGCTTCAAGGTGGCCACGGTGTCCATCAACTACTACAAGAACACCAGCCTGGAAAAGGCCATCGACCGGGTGTTCCTGGAAGTGGACCGCGCCTATAAGGACGGTGCCAACATCATCATCCTGTCCGACCGCGACGTGGACGAGTACCATGTCACCATCCCCAGCCTGCTGGCCGTGTCGGCGGTGTCCCAGTACCTCATCCGCACCAAGAAGAGCACCGCGCTGGCCCTCATTCTGGAGAGCGCCGAACCCCGGGAGGTGCATCACTTTGCCACCCTGCTGGGCTACGGTGCCTGCGCCGTCAACCCCTATCTGGCCCACGAGACCATCGGCCAGCTCATCGACGAGGGCCTGCTGGACAAGGATTACTATGCCGCCGTGGAGGACTACAACAACGCCATCCTCAACGGCATCGTGAAGATCGCCTCCAAGATGGGCATCTCCACCATCCAGAGCTACCAGAGCAGCCAGATCTTTGAGGCCGTGGGCATCTCGCAGGAGGTCATCGACAAATACTTTACCGGCACCGTGAGCCGGGTGGGCGGCATCACCCTGGCCGACATCCAGGCCGATGTGGAGGCCACCCACAACGCTGCCTTTGACCCGCTGGGTCTGGACATCAACATGGAGCTGGCCGACGGCGGTGCCCACAAGTTCCGCAGCGGCAAGGAAGAACACCTGTTCAACCCCCAGACCATCCACCTGTTCCAGAAAGCCTGCTGGACCAACGACTACGGTGCCTTCAAGCAGTTCACCAACACCGTGGACAACATGGGCAAGGACGGCGTGCACCTGCGCAGCCTGCTGGACTTCAACTTTGACCCGGACGGCGGCATCCCGCTGGACGAGGTGGAGCCGGTGTCCTCCATCGTCAAGCGCTTCAAGGGGGCCGCCATGAGCTACGGTGCCCTGAGCAGCGAAGCCCACGAGACCATTGCCCTGGCCCTGAACCGTCTGGGCGGCCGCAGCAACACCGGCGAGGGCGGCGAGCCGGAGGACCGCTACCACAGCGAGAGCAATTCCAAGATCAAGCAGGTGGCTTCCGCCCGCTTCGGCGTCACCAGCAAGTATCTGGTGTCGGCCGAAGAGATCCAGATCAAGCTGGCACAGGGCGCAAAGCCCGGCGAGGGCGGCAACCTGCCCGGTGCCAAGGTGTACCCGTGGATCGCCAAGACCCGCCACAGCACCACCGGCGTGGGCCTCATCTCGCCCCCGCCCCACCACGACATCTACTCCATCGAGGACCTGGCCGAGCTGATCTACGACCTGAAGAACGCCAACCGCAGCGCCAACATCAACGTCAAGCTGGTCAGTGAGGCCGGTGTGGGCACCATTGCGGCCGGTGTGGCCAAGGGCGGCGCACAGGTGATTCTGGTGTCCGGCTACGACGGCGGCACCGGTGCCGCGCCCCGCACCTCCATCCAGAACGCGGGCCTGCCCTGGGAGCTGGGCATCGCCGAGACCCACCAGACCCTGATCCTGAACGGCCTGCGCACCCGGGTGCGCATTGAGAGCGACTCCAAGCTGCTCTCCGGCCGTGACGTGGCCATCAGCTGCATGCTGGGCGCGGAGGAATTCGGTTTTGGCACCAGCCTGCTGATGGCCGAGGGCTGCGTGATGATGCGCGTGTGCAATCTGGACACCTGCCCCATGGGCATCTGCACCCAGAACCCGGAGCTGCGCAAGCACTTCCACGGCAAACCGGAATACATCATCCACTACCTCACCTTCGTGGCACAGGAGCTGCGGGAGTACATGGCCAAGCTGGGCGTGCGCACCGTGGACGAGCTGGTGGGCCGCACCGACCTGCTGCGCGTGAAGGACGCTGCCCCCGGCAGCCGTGCTTCCAAGATGGATCTGGACTGCATCCTGCACAACCCCGCCATCGCCAACAGCAACGTGCACTTTGTGCCCGCTGACACCTACGACTTCCATCTGGAGAACACCCTCGACATGAAGGTGCTCATGAAGAAGTTCAAGCTGGGCAGCAAGAACCCCCAGAGCGTGACCCTGAACGTGTCCAACACCGACCGCGCCTTTGGTGCCATCTTTGGCAGCGAGATCACCCGCAAGTACGGCAGCACCCTGCCGGATGACGTGTTCACCGCCCACTGTGTGGGTGCCGGCGGCCAGAGCTTCGGCGCCTTTATCCCCAATGGCCTGACGCTGGACCTGGTGGGCGACTGCAACGACTACATGGGCAAGGGCCTGTCCGGCGGCAAGATCGTAGTGCGCCCGCCGCAGGGCATCCCCTTCAAGCCGGAAGAGAACATCATCACCGGCAACGTGGCCCTGTACGGTGCCACCAGCGGCAAGGCCTTCATCTCCGGCGTGGCCGGTGAGCGCTTTGCCGTGCGCAACAGCGGTGCCACCGCCGTCGTGGAGGGCGTGGGCGACCACGGCTGTGAGTACATGACCGGCGGCACCGTGGTGGTGCTGGGTTCCACCGGCAAGAACTTTGCGGCCGGCATGACCGGCGGCATCGCCTATGTGCTGGATGAGAACTGGGACTTCTACCAGCGGGTCAACAAGGAGACGGTCAGCCTGGAACCGGTGGAGCACAAGTACGACGTGGCCACCCTGAAGGAGCTGATCCGCGAGCATGTGGAGCTTACCGGCTCCCCCCGCGGCAAGGAGATCCTGGACAACTTCAGCGAGTTTTTGCCCAAGTTCAAGAAAGTTCTGCCTTACGACTACGACCGCATGCTGCGGGTGATCGCCTCGGTGGAAGAGCGCGGTCTGGACGGCGAGCAGGCGCAGATCGAAGCATTCTACACGGTGCAGAAGAACAAGTAAGGAGGGGAACATCATGGGCAAGACCACAGGATTTATGGATTATTCGCGCAAGACCAGCACGGACGTACCGCCGCTGGAGCGCATGGAAACCTTTGACGAATTTCACATCTGGCTCTCCCGCGAGGAGCAGCAGACCCAGGCGGCACGCTGCATGGACTGCGGCGTCCCCTTCTGCCAGGCGGGCATGATGATCGGCGGCATGGCCTCCGGCTGCCCGCTGAACAACCTGATCCCGGAGTGGAACGATCTGGTGTATCACGGCAAGTGGGAGCTGGCGCTGCATCGGCTGCTGGCCACCAACCGCTTCCCGGAGTTCACCAGCCGGGTGTGCCCCGCCCTGTGCGAGGCCGCCTGCACCTGCGGGGACGTGACCGGCAGCAGCGTGACCGTGCGTGAGAACGAGCACGCCATCATCGAGACGGGCTACGCCAAGGGCTGGCTCCACGCCGCCCCGCCCCCGGCCCGCACCGGCAAGAGCGTGGCCGT
>OGOD01000907.1_pt1 | contig 22095 bp, 19 predicted proteins | sample 1573631 | NCBI WGS metagenome assembly OGOD01 (sample SAMEA2581895, study PRJEB24529) | metagenome | biome: Human gut stool | place: China | collected 2011
GGCTTGTGCTGTATGCGAAGAACAGTAAGTCGGCGGCGGCACTCACCAGACAGATAACGCAGGGTGAGGTTGACAAGTGCTATTATGCCGTGGTTAAGGTCACGGATAGGAAGGGTATGGAGAATGTACAGAAGGAGCTTGGCAGCCGCACTGTAATCACCCTTGAAAATTATCTTCTGAAGGATTCAAGGACAAATATGTCGCGTGTTGTGCCGGAGGGAACGGATGGTGCGAAGAAGGCAGTGCTAGAGTATCAGGTGCTTGGCGTTGAGGCCGGGGAAGAGCTTGCTTTGCTGAGGGTGAAGCTTCACACCGGGCGGCATCACCAGATAAGGGTGCAGTTGTCCGAGGCGGGAATGCCAATCTTAAATGATACAAAGTATGGTGTCACACCGGATGAGGAAAATATAAAAGATACTTTGCGCGCCGTCAGGGATGAGGCGCTTGCGCTGTGTTCCTACAGACTGGTGTTTTCACACCCGGTAACAAGAAAAAAACTTACATTTGAGGTCATTCCGAAGGGAAAGAGCTTTGCGCTGTTTTCTGAGGATTTTGGTAAAAAGGACAATATCTGAGCTGTAAGCATTCAGTTGTTTTATGTGAATATAGAATGTTGTTTATGGTAATACTACTCTCACAGGCTGGAGGGTGGTATGAGTACAGATAAGAGAAATATAATAATATGTATAGGAGTTACAGCAGTTGTATATCTGATATTTAAGTATATTATGCCGCTGGCAGCTCCTTTTATTATTGCTTTTTTGCTGGCGGCGGGAATGAATGGACAGGTGCGGCTGTTAAACAGAAGGCTGAGATTGAAAAGAAGCATTGCTGCGGTGGTGCTGATGATTTTCTGGGGCGGCATGATTGCGGCAGTATTGTGGCTGCTCGGTGGTCTTCTCGTTGCACAGATAAAAAAAGTTATAGATAATTATGATGTGTATTATGCTTATATAAATGACGGAATGTGCAGCTTTTGTGGGGGCGTGGACGGCTTCATGGGCTTTGCGGGCGGAACCACGCTGGCGTATATTGACTCGGGAATCATAGGGCTTATGGAGAGCGCGAGAGATAAAATCATGCCGTCAATAATGGGTGGCTCAATCGGGGCTTTCAAAGGCTTCATAACCTTCTCAGGTGTGTTTGTGATATTCTTTATGGCATTATATTTTTTTATGAAGGATTATGACAGGATGTTAGAGGCGGCAGGAACGTCACAGTATGCGGAGGAGTTCGATTTTTTCTATACCAGAACAGGAAAGATTATATATACATTTATCAAAACACAGTTGATAATAATGACCATCACAATGGTAATCTGCGGTGTGGGGCTCCTGTGGCTGAGAAACCCATACTGGCTTCTGCTCGGAATCGTGCTGGGGCTTGTCGATGCCCTTCCCGTGTTTGGGACGGGAACTATCCTCATGCCGTGGGCGGTGGTGTGCGTGCTGTGCGGCAGCTACAGATATGCGGCTGTTCTTCTTGCAATGTGTTTTATAAGCTACGTCGTGCGCGAATACCTTGAACCGAAGCTCATGGGGAAAGGGCTTGGCACACACCCGCTCGGAATGTTAGCCGCCGTGTATGTGGGGCTGGTGCTGTTCGGCGTGGCGGGCGTTATAACAGGACCGCTGGCATTTATACTAATCAGGGAGCTGGTGACCTTCATAAACCGGAAGCAGGGAAACAGCACGCGAAGCTCCAATGGGTGAAATTTTTCATGCTCTAAGATTTCACTTGTATTGAAAAGTCGCGGTGTATATAATGGATTATATTTACATGAAATAAGAGGTGAAAAATGGTCTTTTCTTCAGCTGTTTTTTTATTTGCATTTCTGCCGATAGTTTTTATACTGCACACGGCAATTCGGAACACCACGGTCAGAAATATATTGTTGATAGTGGCAAGTCTGTTATTCTATGCATGGGGTGAGCCTGCATATATTCTGCTGCTGCTCCTGTCGATACTGGTTAATTTCGTGCTCGGCAGGTTCGTATGGGGCAGAAAGCCGGTGCTGGCGGCCGGTGTGGTTATCAATCTGGCATTCCTTATTGTATTTAAGTATGCCGGATTCATAGTGCAGTCACTCAATGCCATTCCGTTCATCAATATAAGGGAACCCGGAATCAGTATGCCGATAGGAATATCCTTCTATACATTCCAGGCGATGTCGTATGTCATAGATACATACCGGGATGATGAGAAACGCCCGGGAAGCTTTTTCGATGTGATGCTGTATATCTGCCTGTTTCCGCAGCTCGTCGCAGGACCTATAGTAAAGTATAATTCAGTGAGAGAGCAGCTAAGGGACAGACAGGTGGGTGCGGAGGAAATCTCAGCCGGAATCCGCAGATTCATAATAGGTCTTTCCAAGAAAATGCTCATCGCAAATGTGATGGCTGCAGCGGTGGACAAGATGTTCGCACTTGACATGGCACAGCTCGACACAGCTTCAGCATGGGTGGGAGCGGTGTGCTACCTTTTCCAGATATATTTTGACTTTTCAGGCTACAGTGATATGGCTGTCGGAATGGGTAAGATGTTCGGATTTACATTTCCGGAGAACTTTGACTATCCGTACACTGCGTCCTCTGTGAGGCAGTTCTGGAAGAAATGGCATATATCGCTCACCTCGTGGTTCAGGGAATATCTGTATTTTCCGCTGGGCGGCAACAGAAAAGGGAAGGCAAGAACGCTCTTTAACAGATTTTTTGTATTTTTATGTACAGGAATCTGGCATGGGGCGAACTGGACATTTGTGGTGTGGGGAATATACCATGGGCTTCTAACCATGCTGGAGACGGCTCTGGTCAAGGAAAAAAAGCCGCACAGTAACGAGAATGCGGCGGAGGCACTCATAGACAATCAGCCGGCGAAGAAAAATGTATTTTTAAGCATTGCCGGACATGTCTACACGCTTCTTGCCGTCACGATAGGCTTTGTCATATTCAGGGCTGACAATATGGCGCAGGCAGGGCATTTTATAGCCAATATGTTCGCATTTAACGCGACACACACAGGCGTGATGACGGCCGTATCGGTTATGAGCCCTCTTTTTATAATAACCACATTCATCGCGGTGGCTGCATGTACACCGGTTCTTAAGAGGCTGCCGGAAAACAAGGTGACAAGGTATGCGGGGATGGCGGCGTCCGTGGTTTTATATCTTCTGTGTATTATGGAGCTTGCGGCGGGAAGCTATAATCCGTTCATATATTTCAGGTTTTGACGGCAGAAGCTTTCTTAAACCGGTAAAACAGATTTTTACAGGCACGGCGCCGGCTGCGCGCCGTAATGTGCAGTATGGAAATGGGGATAGGTGTGAAAAATAGGATAAATAAGAAGAATCTGATAAATATAATATATATTGCCATTTTTCTTGTAATCAGCCTAGTGCCGCTTTTTACGTTTTCGGGTAAGCAGGCGGCTATAGGAAATGAGACGGAGGCGGATAAGCCGGCGCTGTCGGATGGACTTAAGCTTACGGCAAACATAGATTCGTATTTTGCACAGAAATTCGGCTTCAGAAACAGTCTGGTATATGCGCAGAATGTTCTTAAGGAGACGATTTTTAAGACCTCCGGGCAGACGGACGTGATAGTTGGTGAGGATGGCTGGCTGTTCTACGGCAGGGCGCTCGACGATTTTCTTGGGACGAGCGTGCTGGATGAGGTGGCAATAGAGCGCATGGGTGCAATCCTGTCGATGATGCAGGAGTACGTTGAGAGAGAGGACGGAGAGTTCATATTCGTATCTGCGCCTGACAAGATGTCGGTGTATGGCGAATATATGCCGTACTATTATATAGAAGAAGACGGACAGGGCAATTATGAGCTTCTGTATGACAGGCTGACCGCACTTGGCGTGAACACGGTACAGCTTAAGAATGAACTGGCATTTGCAAAGCTTACGGGAGTGCTGCTATATCACAAGCTGGATTCGCACTGGAACAATTATGGTGCGGCAGTCGCCTATGAAGCTATGGCTAAGAAGCTTTCGGACGTATATGGTGAAGCTTATTCCGGTTATACACACTACAGCGGACTGCCGTATAGTATAAAAAATAATTTTTCAGGCGATTTACAGTCTATGCTGCTTCCGGGGTCACAGGTCAAGGATGAGCAGGTTGAATTCGATGTAGAGGAGAGCTTTGAGTACCTGAACCGCTTCCGCGGTGTGGATGATCTGGTGATAACTACTAAGAATAATGTGGCGGCTGTGGATAAAAGCGCAGCGCTGTTCCGCGATTCCTTCGGAAATGCATTGTACTGGTTCTTTGCCAACGAGTATACTTCGCTGACAGCGAAGAGAGAAATTCCGTATAATATATATCAGGCTGTGTCGGAAGCTGAGCTGGTGGCAGTTGAGCTGGTAGAGAGAAATCTCAAGAATCTGCTTATATATACGCCGGTTATTCCGTCATGGAATCTTGCGGACGCATACAGCGTTCAGGGGGAAGCAGCTGTTATGGATGGAGTGACAGTGCGGATGGAAAATGAAGGAATAACAGCAGGAGGCACAACGGCAGAGGGAACAGCAGCGGGCGCCGCAGACAGTGTAGACAGCGTGGACGGTATAGCCACCGCTGTGGTCCGGCTCAACACAACAGCGGATGGTCTTATTGAGCTGACCGGCAGCAGTGATGTGCTTAAGCCTTATGCGTATATGTATCTGAAAATAGTGGATGAAGCCGCCGGTGCAACAGTAGTTTATCAGCTTATTCCGGGTGAGGAGGGGGATTTTACTCTTTATCTTGAGCCGGAAAATGCCGATATATCAGAAGCCGGATTGGAAAATTTTTGTTATGCATTTATTGTAAAAAATGGAAATGAGTACACAGAAATTCCGGTAAGTCTTACTTTACAAGATTAGAAAGATAATGTATATTTCCAAGGAAGGGGAATATAAGGGCAATATTAAAAGCCGCAGATTTGCTTAGGCGGCAGAAAGAGGTTTTATGCACAATATTAAGAAAAGTATAAGAAAAAATATAGCGTTGGCTGCTGTCATGCTCATGGCGGTATTCACACTTGCGGCATGTGGTAAGAAAGACGATGGTGGAAGCTTCGGCTTTAACAATGGCAGCGTTCTTCTTACACCCGGTGAGAAATTTTCGGCAGATGATGAGGGAATGCCGGAGACATTACAGTATATGGAGGCGGCAAGCTGCTATTTTGAGGGGCTTGATAAGGTGTTCACATACGATGGCTATGAGATTACAACGTATCCTAAGACTGATGGGGATTACATTCAGGATGTAAATGTGTCCTCTGAGACAATCAGGACTGATAAGGGAGTCGGTGTCGGAAGCACACTTGAGGATATCGAGGCAGCCTACGGCAAGGACTATACTGTTTCGGGCAAAATGTACGAATATTATCAGGATGATACGAAATATATATATTTCTTTATTTTAAATGATGTGGTACAATACTACGGATACGGAATGGATGTAAAATAATTCATTTTATACACAACCATTGGAGGAAATTATTATGAAGAGAATAGGAATGAAAAAGGCTTCATATATGTTTTTTTTCCTTGTGATGGGCATGATATTTGCAGCCGGATGCAGTAAGAAGCCCGGTGAGGGTGGGGATATAATTCTTTCCTCTGCGGATAACACGCAGTCACAGGAAAATACCGGCACAACGGAGCCTGCTAAAGAGGAGACTGTCACAGAGACAACAACGGAGGCTGTCACGGAGACAACAACGGAGCCTGTCACAGAGACAACACAACCGCCTGTGGAGGAAGTCAAGCCGTGGGATTTACTCAACAATGAGCCGCTCAATCCGGCAACATCGGGTTATGAGGAGCTTGACAGACTTATCGAAGCGTATATGACCATGCTTAAGAATGAGGGTACAATATCGGATGATATGTCACCTTACCAGAAGGTTCACAGCATATATGTATGGTTTATAAAGAGAATAACATATAACAGGGGAATGAATGTGGATGCCGGAAAGTATTCGACATCAGACCCGGAGACAACTCCCGAGGAGGTATTGTGGGCAACGGATTTGTTTAATACATATCAGGGCTGCTGCTATAATTATTCATCAGCCTTTATGTATATTATGAGATATCTTGGCTATGATGCACACCTGCTTTCAGGACAGGTATCCTCATATAATGGAGGAACAACGCCTCACTGTTGGCTGTATGTCAATTTAGGAGGTGAAGCTTACACCTTTGACCCGGATGTGGATATGAATTACTACTGGAGAGGTGTCAAGGAGGGAAGCACGGAGGAAAAGACGGATACTCTTTTCTGCCGCAGAATGGAGGACATGAGCTATTTCTATACGATAGAAAAGTACCATGAGAATTAGAATTAAGCTCTGTAAGGACAGACTGTATTAAATCAGTAACTATTACATTTTATCATAAGAATGGAGATCAACATGGCAAACGATAACAAGAAATTAGTAGAAGCAATCACTCCTATGGAGGAGGATTTCGCGCAGTGGTACACAGACGTAGTAAAGAAAGCAGAGCTTATGGCTTATTCAAGCGTTAAGGGCTGTATGATATTCAAGCCGGCAGGCTACGCTATCTGGGAGAATATCCAGAAGGAGATGGATGCACGCTTTAAAAAGACAGGCGTGCAGAACGTATATCTTCCTGTATTTATACCTGAGAGTCTTCTTGAGAAGGAGAAGGATCACGTTGAGGGCTTTGCACCTGAGGTAGCATGGGTGACACAGGGAGGACTTAACCCACTTCAGGAGAAGCTCTGTGTAAGACCTACATCTGAGACGCTTTTCTGTGATTTCTACAAGGATGAGATTCAGTCATACAGAGATCTGCCTAAGGTATATAACCAGTGGTGCAATGTTGTAAGATGGGAGAAGGAGACAAGACCATTCCTCCGTTCAAGAGAGTTCTTATGGCAGGAGGGACATACTGCACACGCTACGGCAGAGGAGGCTGAGGCAAGAACACAGCAGATGCTTAATGTGTACGCTGATTTCTGCGAGCAGGTGCTTGCAATGCCTGTTATAAAGGGAAGAAAGACAGACAAGGAGAAGTTCGCCGGAGCGGAGGCTACATACACAATCGAGGCGCTCATGCATGATGGCAAGGCTCTTCAGTCCGGTACCAGCCACAACTTCGGAGACGGCTTTGCGAAGGCATTCGGTATCCAGTATACGGACAAGGACAACACATTGAAGTATGTTCATCAGACTTCATGGGGTACAACGACAAGACTCATCGGTGCCATGATCATGGTACACGGTGACAACAGCGGTCTTGTTATGCCTCCAAGAATCGCTCCGATTCAGGTGAGAGTAATACCTGTTGCACAGCATAAGGCAGGAGTGCTTGAGAAGGCAGGAGAGTTAAGAGACAGACTTGAAGCAGCAGGCTTCAGAGTTGACTTCGACGATTCGGAGAAGACACCTGGATTTAAGTATGCGGAGCAGGAGGTCAAGGGTATTCCTGCACGTATAGAAATCGGACCTAAGGATATTGAGAACAATCAGGCAGTTGTCGTAAGACGTGATACAAGAGAGAAGTATGTTGTATCTCTTGACACGGTGACAGAGGAGCTTAAGAAGATTCTTGACACAATGCAGTCTGAGATGCTTGAGAGGGCGAGAGCACACCGTGATTCCCACACCTATGACGCCCACAGCTATGAGGAGTTCAAGGATATCATTGCCAACAAGCCGGGCTTCGTAAGAGGTATGTGGTGCGGCGAGCAGGCATGTGAGGATAAGATTAAGGAAGAAACAACTGCGACAAGCAGATGTATGCCATTTGAGCAGGAGCATATAAGCGATGTGTGCGTATGCTGCGGCAAGCCGGCGAAGAAGCTTGTGTACTGGGGGAAGGCATACTAATTATAGAATAAAGAGGTGATATCTTGGTTAGAATAGCGCTTCCGAAGGATGTGAAGCATATAATAGGTGTTCTCATGGAGAACGGCTATGAGGCGTATGCTGTGGGCGGGTGTGTCCGCGACAGCATATTAGGAAGAGTGCCGGGGGACTGGGATATCACGACCTCTGCACTGCCTATGCAGGTGAAGGGGCTGTTCCGCCGTACGGTAGATACCGGGATACAGCATGGAACGGTAACTGTAATGCTTGGCAGGAACGGCTATGAGGTGACAACCTATCGTATAGATGGCAAGTATGAGGATTCAAGACATCCAGAGAGTGTTGAATTTACACCTAAGCTGGAGGAGGATTTAAAGCGCAGGGATTTTACCATCAATGCGATGGCGTACAATGATGAGCATGGCATTGTCGATATTTTTGACGGTGTGGGTGATTTACAGAGAAAGATTATCCGCTGTGTGGGCAATGCACATGACAGATTTGACGAGGATGCATTAAGGATTCTGCGCGCGGTGCGGTTTTCGGCCCAGCTTGGGTTTGGTATTGAGGAGAATACTGCAAGGGCGGCTAAGGAGCTGGCTGTGAATCTTAAGAGGATAAGCAGTGAGAGAATCCATACGGAGTTTAATAAGATGTTGAAGTCGCCACATCCGGATTATTTCAGCGTGGCGGATGCAATCGGAATTATGGAGATAGTTCTTCCGGAATATCATGTGATGAGCGCTGAGGATAAGGCGTTTGTGGGAGCTCTTGCCAGGGAGTGCGCCTGTCAGCTTCCTGAAAGGTATGCGGCGATGCTCTTCATGTCCGGAGGATATTCGGAGGAAGATCCGGCGGACACAGCTAAGCGTGCCCTTAAGAGGCTTAAGCTTGACAACGATACCATAAACACAGCTTCAATGCTGCTGCGTTTTGGCATGCTTGAAATCACGGATGATGAGTCACGGATAAGGCATATCATCTATGAGACAGGCGATAAGAATATTCTGAGGATTCTGGATTTCAGAGCTGCATACGAAAAATGTATCGGTAATGATATTACAGATGTCAGGAGAATGTATGATATCTGTAATATGATATTTGAGCGTGGTGACTGCGTATCACTTAAAAACCTTGCCATTACAGGAAGGGAGCTTATAGCGATGGGCGTTCCGGCGGGAAGGCAGATGGGTGAGATATTAAACAGTCTTCTTATGCTGGTTTTGGATAATCCGCAGCTTAATGACAGGGAGCAGCTGTCAAAGGAGGCTCTCAAAATTTTAAATTCATAAAAGAAATACCCCTTTCATAAGATTAGATAGCCCGTGGTCAGGGCACTTAGGAAAGGGGTTATTTTTGTGGCAGAAAGGGATTTTAGTATACTTGAACAGTATGACTGTAAATTGTATTCCACATCAAGGGGAAGGGGTGCTTTTATATGTGAAACAAGCCGTGGACGTGTGCTTCTTCGCGAGCACAACGGAAATCCCGGGCGGATAAGGATAAGAGCACAGCTATTAGAATATTTGTCTGCAAATGGAATAAATGTAGATTATTACCTGAAAAACGTGGAAGGACAGTATATCTCCTCTGATTCGTCGGGGACACAGTATACGCTTACAACGTGGTTTGACGCACAGGAGTGTGATGTAAAAAACTTTCAGGATGTCTGTACTGCGGTGGGAGCGCTCGCAGCCCTTCACAATGTACTTGAAGGGTATGATGTGGAAAAGGACATAAAGGAAGCTGCAGATTTATGTGAAGACATGGATTCGCAGGATGGAGGAACAGGCGGCGGTGAGACTGCTACAGATAGCGGAATCGCAGCAGAGCAGGGAGAGAGAGGTGTACAGGAATTTCAGATTGCAAGAAACCTTGAGGAAGTGTATGATAAGCATAACAGAGAGTTGAAAATGATTGGGAACTACTTAAAGGGGAAACACAAAAAGAATGATTTTGAGTTGCTTGCCGCTTCCATGTGCCAGCCGTTTCTTGATGAAGGGTTGAGGGCGGTTGAGACAATAAGACACTCCGGTTATGATGCGGAGTATGCTGCTGCAATTGAGCGGAGCAGTCTATGCCACGGTGACTACAGCTATCACAATGTCTTTATAAAAAAGCAGAAGGGTTATATCTGTGGGTTCGAGCAGAGCTGTGTGGATATAAGACTGGTTGATCTGTATGGATTTATGAGAAAGCTCATGGAGAAATATGACTGGGATATCAAGCTGGGATATCTTATGCTCAGGGAGTATGACAGGGTTAATACTTTGTCATCACAGGATATTAAGATACTGGGGGCGATGTTTGCCTACCCCGAGAAATTCTGGAAAATACTTAATTATTATTTTAACAACAATAAGGCATGGATACCGGGACGCAGCATGGAAAAGCTCAGAACGGTTGTGAACCAGAATCGAATGAGAAGGGAATTCGTCAGGACTCTGTACGGTTCCCGGTAATGTGGAAAGGAACTTTTGATGAACAATAAGCTACAGAACTTTATTTTAGGAATACTTATAGTTGCGGGGATAGTGCTGTGCGCATTTCTGTTTGCCGAGGAAAAGGCAGACAAAGCCGCGAAAGCTTCCACGGCTAAAAATTCGGTAAACCAGATGGAATCGAAATCTACGGCGCCAATCGTCAATGCGCCGACAATACCTACGGATATCCGCACGGAGCTGGCGGTCATAACTTATGTCAGTGCTGATACGAAGAGATTATCAGTGAGGTCATACGGGGAGGGAGTTGACCGTACCTTCTATATGGAACAGCCGGCACTTATATATACCGAGTTTGGAAATGCGATGACTCTGGCGCAGCTCTACGCAGGGGATGTTATAGATATAACATACGATAATGTAAATAACAAGGTTTCAGAGATACATATATCTAATGAGGTGAAGTGCCACATGGCTGTATCGGATGTGTCGGTCAACACCTCATACAGAAGATTGTCACTGTATGGAAAGAATTATGAGTATGCCAGAAACGTGGTCGTCGTTTCGGACAATGAGCTTATAACACCGGAGCAGTTATCGGTACATGATGTTTTTAATCTGTATGAAAAGGATGGAAAGGTGGTATCGGTTGTCGTCACAAGAGGGCATGGATACATAAGTCTTACCGGCGTGGATTTGTTCATGGGTGGATATGTGAACATCGGAAGCGAAAATATTAAGACCATAGAGAAGAACATGATGATAACCGTAACCGAGGGAAGCTATAAGGTGGCGGTATCCAAGGATCAGTATTATGGCTCTAAGACGGTTACGGTTAATCGAAATCAGGTCACAACTGTTGATTTCTCCGAATTTGTGGCAGATACGGTTGAGAACGGCAATGTGCTTTTTGACATAGATGTGGATGGCGCCGTACTTTACCTTAACGGAAAAGAGACTGATTACACAGAAGGTATGCTTACGCTTCCGGTCGGAACATATACCGTGCGTGTGAGCGCGGACGGCTATGACAATTACCAGGATAAGATAGAGGTTAAGGCTGATTATCAGAAGGTAAATATAAGGATGAAGAAGGAAGCGGAGAGCACAAGCTCCGGGCAGACTACAAGCAGCTCTGCGACGGTTTCACAACAGCCGGCATCCTCCTCATCAACCGGAGTAACCTCTCAGTATGAGACAGAGACAACAACCATTGTGAGTACGAAGAACAGAGTATATATAGATGGTCCGGCAGGTGCAGCTATATACTTTGATGACAGTTATCTGGGCGTGGCGCCTCTCGACTTTGCGATGGTCACAGGACAGCACATGTTCATTGTGATAAGCGGAACTACCATAAAGAGCTATACAGTCAATCTTGTGGAGGGTGCAGACGATGTGAGGTATGATTTTACGCCGAAGAGTGAGTAAAATCGGAGGTTATATTTTTGCGTCCCAACAGCATACATATAGATAAAGAATGTGATGTATGGGTAGATTGATGAGAAAAAGTCTGGTTTCACTGTTGCTGCTAATGATAATGGTTATAGGTACTGGTGCATTGGCGATGTCTGTATCCGGCTGCAGCAAGGCTGAGTCTGAGGAGAAGCTTACGCCTGCTGATTTCACGGTGGTATGTTACGAGGACATTCCGAAGGATTTTCTGAGAGAAATTGAGGAGAAGAAAGAGACTGATTTCAAGCTTACCTGCATATCGGATGGATGGCTCTACATAGCGCGCGGATATGGGAAACAGAATACCGGAGGCTATTCAATTGCCGTCAAGGAGGTGTCGGTATCGGACAATGCGGTGTATTTTGATTCAGAGCTTATCGGGCCGAAGCAGGGAGAGGCGGCAAATAAGCTTGCCACATATCCTTATGTGGTTGTCAAAATTGAGGATGCGGGACGTAGTGTGGTGTTCAGATAAGCTAAGCGAATGAAAATGTGATGAAAATAATGGATGACATATAATATGCGGATAGCATAAATGTTGCAGCCCCCTCATATCATATAGAAGATAATATATGATATGGGGGATTTTTTGTGGAAATAGTCAGGAAAAATATAAGCATGAATCATATCTGTGGAAGGTCACAGACCCAGATTACACTGGATGACGATTTCATAGTGCCCGACAGTAAGCCTGATATATTAAAGAGAATAGCTGATTGCGGAGAGGTAATTATCGAGGGAATGAAGGCCGGTGACGGCAGAGCCTCGGTGAATGGTAAAATGCAGTTCTCACTTCTGTATCAGGCGGATAAGACAGGGGGAGCGCCGGACTGTATGGAGGGAAGCATTGATTTCGGTGAGACGGTGGGAATGGATGGTCTTAGTGCCGGAGATACCCTAAAGTGTACTGCTAAGCTGGAGGACTTAAGCATAAGTCTTATCAACGGAAGAAAAATAAGTGTGTCAGCGATAGTATCGCTTGAACTGTATGGTGAAAATACATATATGTCATCGGCGGCAGTCGATATTGAGAGTGGTGATATATGCTGTCTTAAGAAAAACATAGGCATGTTATCGCTGGTTGAGAATAAAAGGGATATCTTAAGGGTGCGTGAGCAATGTGAGTTATCAGCCAACAAGCCGAATGCAGGAAACATTCTATGGTCGGTTCCTGAGCTGAGAAATGTAGAGACAAAGGCGGCAGCAGATGAGCTTATCGTGAGAGGAGAGATTCATCTCTTTGCAATGTATTTTCCGGAGGATGATGATGAGAATATACAGTATGTTGAGGAAACACTTCCATTCACGGGGAAGCTGCCGCTTGCCGGAGCGGATGAGAGAATGGTTGCGGATGTCCTTGTGGTTCCAGCACAGAAGCAGGTGACGGTAAAGCCTGATTATGATGGAGAGCCTCGCGTACTGGAGGCGGAGCTTGTGCTTGATCTTGATATCAAGCTATATGAGGAGCAGAATATTAGCCTTATGACAGATGTATACTCGGTTAACAGCAGGCTAATACCTGTTACGGATGAGGCAGGATATGACAATCTCCTTGTCAGGAATCATGTGAGGTGCCGTGCGGGGGATAAGATGAAGTTGAACAGCAGCAAAGATAAAATCCTTCAGATAATAAGCAGCACTGCCACGGTGAATGTTGACAATATCAGCATTGTGGAGGACGGACTCATGGTTGAGGGGGCTGCCAGGGTAAGCATACTTTACATATCCGACAATGACGAGGACAGATTAGGCAGCCTCACAAGAGAAGTTCCATTTTCACAGAAGATAGACGCAGTGGGAATAGATACCGATTCATTCTATAGCGTCAGGACAGATGTAGAGCAGCTTATTACTACCATGCTTGGCGGTGATGAGCTTGAGATAAAGATGAGTATTGGAATAGATACACTCATTCTGAGTCCGGGAATTACACAGGTTATAACGGATATTACAGAGGAAGCCCTTGATTATGCTGTGTTCAAAAAGCTTCCCGGAATATGCGGATATATTGTAAAATCCGGAGATACGCTGTGGGATGTAGCGAAGAAATATTATACTACCGTTGAAAAAATTATGGACACGAATAAGCTTGCCTCAGAGAATATCATGCCGGGGCTGAAGCTGTTGATAACGCGGTAGATGCTGAGGGCTTTCATATTGGAGAAATCCGGTATGAGGGTCCTTTTCTTATTGCTTGGGCTGTAGGGTATGGTTATTTTGCCATGAAATTAAAAAGTGATTAACATTGGTTTATAATTGGCAGGCAGGGGTTGTGTGATATGCATGAATATATTATAGTTAGTTTGGAGCATAATTCTTGACATTCTACATATTCTGAAATTATTTATTCCTTTAAGCATATATTTTTTGTAATTTTTAATTCCTGATTCCCGGAATTTCTATATTTGATGGAATATATACTTTCTGAAATGAAAATTTCATATTACCGGTTTCACGGTAAATATTCAGAGTTCTATGCTTAAAATCCATTAGACACAGCAGAAAATGTGAGCTGATTTCAGAAAGCGTTTTCTGCATAAGGTTATACAACAGAAGGGAGAACAGTAGTTGGCAGAATTGTTAAACAGCGCCATTGCCGATGACCTATCCGCGGCAGGTGCAAAGGCAAAATACGATGAAAATATTAGAAATATACTCTCTAATAAAAGTATTCTGGCATGGATACTCAAGTACACAACGGATGAATTTTCTGAGTATGATATACCCAAAATAATGGAGTGTATTGAAAATCCGGAAGTAGGAAACGTGAGGATACGTCCGGGGCTTACCAATCGAGAGAAAATTGTCGGATTGCGCAATGAGGATAAGGTTCCGAATGAAGGAGAGGTTGTGTATGACATCAGATTCAGCGTATATAAGCCTTTGGAAGAGGGCAAATATCCTAAAAAGAATGGAAATAACAAGGAAAACATCAAGCTCATAATTAACGTGGAAGCGCAGAACAATTTTTATCCGGGTTATAATATTGTCACCAGGGCTCTGTTTTACTGTGCACGACTCTTGTCCGCACAGCTTGGAACGGAGTTCTCAGCGGAGGATTATGATAATATAAAAAAGGTGTATAGTATCTTTATCTGCACGGACACCAGTAAAATGTCCGAGAATACCATTACAAGCTATGAATTAAGCCCAAGAAGTCTGTATGGCGAAATGAAGAAGGCTCCCGGCTGCGATTTGCTCCGTGCGGTTATGGTTTGTGTTGGAAAAACAAAGATAAAATGCTATAATGATAAAAAAGACAGCCCGGCAGGACTTTTGAATCTTTTAAAGGTCATACTGGATGACAGCATGGCCGTTAGTGATAAAATCAGGATACTTGAAACGGAATACTCAATCGAGTCGACACATAGAATAAGAGAGGAGCTGAACAGAATGTGTAATTTATCTGATACTATTGAACAGCGTGGGATAAAGAAAGGGATAGAACGTGGAGAGGCTGTAAAATTGTACGAGCTGGTAAACCGGTACATGAAGAAGAATAATTGTACAGTCGAGGAGGCCTGCGATGTGATGGGAGTGCTGCCTGAGGAGTATCGTATGGCGGAAGAGCTGGTCAGGGAAGAATAAAAATCGTAAACAAGCTTGCACAACCGCAACAGAAAATAATTCTGTTGCGGTTCTTTTATTGTGCTACAGAGGTTTTCGCGCCTTAATCTTAGTAAATTCTATAATCTCCTTCTTATCCTGTTCGGATATCTTATCAAAGTAGAATAATAGTTCACGTTCAAGATTGGTGTTAAACATATATTTTTTCTTGTTGGCAGGGTCATTGAAATATTCTAAAAATCCGGCAAGGTCATTGCTGGTCTGGGTAGGTGTCGGTGCATCGTATGATACATTCCTGTCAATATCAATAGTCAGGTGCATCAGGTCATCAATTGAAATATTGTAAAGTCCCGCAAGCTTATACAGTGCGTTCGTATCGGGGGTCCTTTTCCCTGTCTCATAATGGCTGTAGGTCTGCCGGACTACTCCAAGTACCTCGGCAACATAATCCTGTGTATAGTTGTTAACTTTTCTAAGCTCCCGCAGCTTTTGTGCAAGCTTTTCATTACTCATAATAGATACCACCTTTAGATTAAGTATATTTTTATTGCGTAAATATGTGCAACAATGTGTAGCGAATAACATAAGACATGTTATTTACAAGACTTTTTTTTGCTTAATTTGGTTACAGTTTGTTGCGTAAAGTAGTTCTGTTTGAGAAATTATGCACAAAATAAGGAATTATATACGATAATATTCGAGCTTGCTTATTGTTAAAAAGCTACAAATCGTAGCAAAATATAAAATACAATGTTAAGTTTGCGTAACATTGATACGATATATAAGTTGCAAAGGATAAAAAAGTTAACGAATGGACTTGTAAATGCATATCAATAAAATGCAACATATTCAACATGGAGGTAACAATGCTTAAACTATCGTTAAAACAGGGACAGTATCTGAATATCGGAGACAATATCAGAGTGGTATATCTTGGAGGGTCGGGAAGCCACGGACGTTTTATGATAGACGCGCCAAGAGATGTGAACATTGTCAGAAGCAGTGTTGAACAGAACCCTGAGAGAAACAAGGACACCTACTATCCTGAGAGCCCGATTTCCAAGGAGGCACAGGAGCAGATAAGGCGTATCCTCCGCGAGGAGAAATTAAAGGCGGAGAAGTCCGCACAGCGGGCACATTAATCAAGGTAATAGACGAAGATACACCCGGGATTCTTCGTTTGTTATAAATAAATATCGGGGAAACGGATTTCCCTGAAAAAAATAATATCCCACACATAAATGGGACAAGGAGGAAAAAATTATGGTAGTACAGCACAATTTACAGGCAATGAATGCCAACAGAATGTTAAACATCACAACAGGCTCACAGTCTAAGTCAGCAGAGAAGTTATCCTCAGGCTACAGAATCAACCGTGCAGCAGATGACGCAGCAGGTCTTTCAATTTCCGAGAAGATGAGAAAGCAGATCAGAGGTCTTGATCAGGCTTCAACTAACGCTGAGGACGGCGTATCCGCAGTACAGACAGCAGAAGGTGCACTCACAGAGGTTCACTCAATGCTCCAGAGAATGAACCAGTTAGCTGTTCAGTCAGCTAATGGTACTAATTCAGATTCTGATAGAAAGGCTATTCAGGATGAGATTGACCAGCTTACAACAGAGATAGACAGGGTTGCAGAGACAACTAAGTTCAACGAGACATATCTTTTAAAGGGTGATTCACAGACCGCTTCAAAGGCTACTTTCATGAAATCGGGCTATGCATTTAAAGATGGTGTAGAATTTTATGAGGAAGGCAGTGATAATGCAATAACAGGTGATGATTTAAAGAAGGCATTAGCTTCTGGAAAGAAACTTTATACAGCATCAAAGGCTGACACTCAGACAACTGATAAAATTGCTACAAAGGGTAAAGACTATGATTATGTAACAAAGCTGTATGATGAAGACGGAAAAGAGGTATCTGCTGAGAATGTTTTAAACGGCATGAAGGCGGATGGAAAAACTACTGCAACAAATTATTATACTAGCGATGCAGGTTCTAAGGGAGCTGCTGCAAATACATGTGTACAGGTTAAAGCTGCTGACGCCAAGAAAACGGATGCAACAGGATTCCTTGAGCAGTTTGATGTAAATGGCACAATTTCTTTCAGTCTTCATGTAGGTGCGGATTCTGAATCAGACAATAAGATTGAAGTCAAAGTTGATGCAATGAGTGCGGCTGGAGTAGGTGTAAAGGGTCTTAAGGTTGATACAGAAGCAGATGCAACAGCAGCAATTGATCGTATTGCTGAGGCAGTTTCTAAGGTATCTTCCCAGCGTTCATCACTCGGTGCTGTTCAGAACAGACTCGAGCACACAATCGCTAACCTCGACAATGTTGTTGAGAATACAACATCAGCTGAGTCACGTATCCGTGATGTTGATATGGCTGAGGAGATGGTTGAGTACAGCAAGAACAACATTCTTGCTCAGGCTGGACAGTCTATGCTTGCACAGGCTAACCAGGCTACACAGGGAGTTCTCTCCTTACTCGGCTAATTCTGAACTAGTGCTCTGTTTTGAATAAAATGGAGCATAAAAAGACTCTCGTATCGAAATATTTTCCGATACGAGAGCCTTTTTGCATATTATTATTGTGTCATAAAATAGCCATGTATTTAAGCAGGTTCTATAATAAAAGAAAATATGCTAAGGAGGGAAATGTAAATGAAAAAAGTAATCTATCTAAATGATTCTATTCATGGACTGATACCTTTATCAGAGTATGAAAAGAGGATTATCTCAAGCGTAGAGTTTAATCGTTTACATGATGTGTATCAAAACTCAACAGTTTATTTAACTTTTCCAACAAATAGAACAAAACGTTTTGAGCATTCAATAGGAACTATGAAATTATGCTCAGACATGTTTTTTTCGTCAATTCTGAATGCAACACCAGAAAACCTGAATTTTTTCTATGACATCTTCATTCAGGAATATAAAAAGATAATTGATAATATGATAAATCACAGAGAATTTTGTGACCAAAAATTAGGTGGTATCATGCCTGATGGAATGCCAATTATAGAATTGGATAAATTTCGTCATTCCTTAATACCACATAATGTTCCTGATGAATATCAAATAGTGCATTTGCTGCTAATTCAGTCAGTTAGGGCAGCAGCATTGCTACATGATATAGGACATCCACCATTTAGTCATATTGTTGAGAATGCGTTAAAATCAGTCTATAAAGAAATAGGCGATTTAAATGTTCCTGAAGGTACAAGTACGGAATTTCAAGCCACTATGTCCAAGTATTTTAAAGATAAAAAGCTGCATGAGCAAATGGGTGATGAAATCAGTGATAGCATATTTAAAAGTATAATTCCGAACATTGATGATGAGGATGAAGCATACAACGAAAATCTATTTGAAATTCTCGTATATGAAAGCGTAATGAAGATGTTTGGTGAAGTTGCTCCGTTTAGTAATCTGCATAGAATTATAGATAGTAGTCTGGATGGGGATAGGCTTGATTACGTGACCAGGGATTCGTTAAATTCAGGAATAGATACGGGAAAAATTGATTACAATAGAATTATCAATGATATGCAGCTTATTGTTGATAAGGGAGAACCATTTTTCTGCATACCTTTGAAAGCGCTTAACTCAGTAGAGGATTTTATTACACGGCGGTACAATATTTACAAAAATATAATATACCACCACAGAGTGAAAAAAACTGACTATTTATTGGAATATTCGGTGAAAGAATTAGTTAAGAGATATTTGAATGATACCAACAGAAAAAATGATAAGAACAATAAGTTCCTTATTCCCTTTGATATTTCTGGATTATGGTTTCCATTGGGAAATTTAGCGGCAGTACAAAAAGCAATTGCATTGTCACAGTGGAATGACTCATGGTTAATGACGGTCTTAAAGCAGATTTATTATACCGAATATTATAGAAATAAAGATATAAAATTAGGCACAAGTGAATATATTTTATACCAGAGATTGTCAGAGCTGCTAAGAAACAAAAAGTGTTATTACTCAATGATAAAACGAGGAGAAGATTTTAAAACAATAGACGATTTGGTGAAAAAAGTTTTATTGAATAACGAAAAAGAAATAAGAGGATTGGTCGAAAAAATCAATAAATTATCTAATAAGCATGATGCGGATTCTACTTCTCAAGGAGCAGTTTTGGACATCAAAGGAACTTTGAATTTTATAGAAGAACTTTTAGATGATTCAAAAACCCAAAAAGAGTTTATTTTGTCATCTATATTGCGACGATATTCGGCACTAAAAATAAGCTCCTTTGAGGATTTTGTCAAAAATGTAGTTAACATAGTCACAAAAGGGAGCTTTACAAATTTGAAATGCTATGATACCATAATCGTATTTAAAGACAGTTCTATTGGTCTTGATAGTAATCCTATATACTTTTATGATTACAATGGCAAAATATGCACTCTGGATGATATAAGTGGCATTTCAAATATTTTAAAGCTTGACTCAGACTATCTTCCTGTATTTAACGTATATGTTATGCTCGAGGATGTGGAAGATATTGTCAGCTGTAGAGAAAATTTTCTACGTGACATAGGAGAAGAACTTGGAAACAGACTTAAGAAACAGATTGTTGATGAATTAAATATACAGATAAGCCAAATGGAGGAATAGATATGTGCAAGGTGTTGGTAAAGGAAGCTCAAAAGAATGTAGATTTTATTATATATAATCATTTATTTTCTAAAGATTCTTCATATACGTTTACGGTCACACAGCTGGTAACTGAATTACGCCAGTATAATCTGGAGTTGTCCTCAGAGGATGTCGAAAAAGAGGTTAACTATTTTATTAAGGCGGGATTAATTAATCAAAATTTCAGGTGCTACTCTGTTTGTGGACGCTAGATTGATGGGACAGAGGGGTCACAGGTACCAGTGTCCAAAGGGTAGGGTAAATATGACGTTTGCTAAATACTGTTGGACTTAATCCGTCATTTCACTGATGTGTGGAATGGCGGATTTTTTTAGTGTGAGAGTATCCTGTCTCTTTGACAGAGGGGTCAGGTACCAGTGTCCCAAGGAATGGATAATATATGAATGTAGTGGTAATTTGCAGTTAGATTGTGAAAATTTGTATCAAAGAGGATATTGACATATTGCGGCGATTATGCTAATCTTTATACAAAGCATATTTCTTGGAGAATCTATATTTCTTATTTCTAGATTGCGTGTGATTTTTTTCACGGCAGATATTCAAAGTTCTATGCTTGAGAATCCATTAACCTAGCAGGGGACAATTGAAGATGCCGTAGGGGAAGCATGTAGATGAATGCATTTATTTATCTCTCTATATGTAGATGTAAGAGCGACATAATGCAATAAGTTTATTTACAGCGAACAGCATGCACGGCAGTCAGGCATATCTCCTGCAAAACATTACAGGAGGTGTTTTATGACAAAAGCCGTAAAAACAGGAAGAAGTGAGAGAGAAGGAAATGCAGCAGTTGAGAGAAGTGGTCTGACGAGAAACAGTAGTCTGGCTGGAAACACAGTAAGCCTGACCGCTAACCGCAAGTACAAGGACACGGTATTCAGAATGCTGTTTTCTGATAAGAAAAATCTGCTTGAGCTGTACAATGCGGTGTCCGGGAAGAATTACGATAACGCGGATGACCTGCAGATAGTGACACTGGAGAATGCGGTGTATATGGGAATGAAGAATGACCTTGCATTTCTGTTAAATACGGGAATATATCTGTATGAGCACCAGTCGACGGTCAACCCTAATATGCCGTTACGTGACTTGCTTTATATCACAGCTGAGTACAGCAGGCTGGTGGAGACGCAGTCGCTGTATTCATCGGCAATACAGAAGGTGCCCGCGCCGAATTTCATAGTGTTCTATAATGGACAGGATGAGTTCGCGGACAAGAGCGAATACAGGCTTTCGGAGGCATTTGAGCCGAGGGTTGACAATCCGGCGCTTGAGCTGAGGGTCACGGTGCTCAATATTAACTACGGCAGAAATGCCGAGCTTATGAAGCAGAGTCACACACTCAGGGAGTATGCGCAGTATGTGGCGCTGGTGAGAAGGTATAAAACAGAGCTTGGCTCACTTGACGAGGCAGTCAACAGGGCGGTAGATGAGTGCATAAGAAATGGTGTGCTGGCGGATTGCCTAAGAAGAAACCGTGCGGAGGTAGTGATGATGAGTATATTTGAGTATAACCAGGAAGAGGAAGAGCGGAAGCTACGCGCGGCAGAGCGGCAGGCAGGGTATGCCAGCGGAGTTGAGCATGGAATCAGGCAGGGAATGGAGCGTGGAATGGCACAGGGAATAGAGCGCGGGACAGCCGAAAATCTATGCAAGCTGGTGGATAATTTTATGTATCGGAGGAAAGTGACATTGGAGGAAGCGTGTGACGCGCTTGGAATATCGGCTGATGATTACAATAAGGCAGAGAGATTGATAAATGGGCACACTCAGGGAGTATGCGCAGTATGTGGCGCTGGTGAGAAGGTATAAAACAGAGCTTGGCTCACTTGACGAGGCAGTCAACAGGGCGGTAGATGAGTGCATAAGAAATGGTGTGCTGGCGGATTGCCTAAGAAGAAACCGTGCGGAGGTAGTGATGATGAGTATATTTGAGTATAACCAGGAAGAGGAAGAGCGGAAGCTACGCGCGGCAGAGCGGCAGGCAGGGTATGCCAGCGGAGTTGAGCATGGAATCAGGCAGGGAATAGAACAAGGAATGGCACAGGGAATGGAGCAGGGAATAGAGTAAAATATACCCCATAGAATGGACACGATAAGAAGAAGGGTTCCTTAAAAAT